>ENA-ORXM01000206-ORXM01000206.1-marine-metagenome-genome-assembly--contig:-NODE-206-length-116712-cov-62.573421_pt1 | contig 116712 bp, 104 predicted proteins | sample MGYA00237867_ERZ511480 | MGnify/ENA primary metagenome ERZ511480 (study PRJEB26309, sample SAMN06266103) | marine metagenome | isolation source: Algal blade | place: United Kingdom:Sidmouth, United...
GCTTGATGCTTTTACCGCTTACGGTACGCAAGTGTTTTTACCGTTTAGTGATAACAGAGTAAGTTTTGACAGCATAAGTATTGTTGATCCAGTTTACACAATTCCCTTACTTATTGGATTAGTAATCACAGTTTATCACCTGTCATTAAACAAAAAATGGAGTCGAGCAAACCACATAGGATTAGCCGTAAGCTCAGCCTATCTTCTATTTACTTTAGTAAATAAACAATTCGTGTCAAATGCTATACAGTCAGATCTAATGGCGAGTCAAATTACCTATGACGAAATGAAAACTATTCCTGTAGGAGTTGGAAATGCGCTGGGTATACCGATTGCTGCAGGATTATTGTATCCATTTTTCGGTTTGTTACTTTCCCCGATGATTGCCGCCGCAGCGATGAGCTTTAGTTCAGTATCAGTGATACTAAATTCTCTACGTCTTAGAACACTAAATATTTAATCATTTTTAAACAATCAAAATTTAAATTATGAAACTTTTAAAATCACTAATCATTTTAATTTCAATTGCTGCATTTTCTTTTGCAATAAGCTCATGTGGAAATAAAGCAAAAGCAAAAACGGAAACAACTGAAAAACAAGGTAAAGAATATACCTCAGCCTATATCTGTCCGATGCATTGTGACGGAAGCGGTAGTGCAGAAGAAGGCAAGTGTCCAGTATGTGGTATGGACTATGTAAAAAATGAAGACTACAAAGCAGAAGAAAATCATGAAGGTCATAATCATTAAAAATTAATCATGAAAAATATTTTAATCGTTGTTTTTTGCTTTTTTAGTTTCCAGGGTTCGAGTCAGCACTCTATTGCTAGAGAGTGGAATGAAGAACTCTTACATGCTATCAGAAATGACTTTGCCCGTCCCACTGTCCATGCTCGTAATCTGTTTCATATGTCAGTGGCAATGTATGATGTATGGAGTGTGATAGATGGTACAAGTACACCATATTTCCTGGGTGACACTATTAATGGATTCTTTATTCCATTTGATGGTTTCACTGCTATAGGTGACAAGAGAGAAGAGCTTCATGAAGCGATTAGTTTTGCAGCATATCGGATCATGAGAGCACGCTTTAGATATTCTCCTGGCGCTATTGATATATTTAATTCTCTTAATGCTAAGTTCGATAGTCTGGGCTATGATCAGAGAATCACTTCCATAGATTATGCATCAGGAGATGGAGCTACTTTAGGGAATTATGTTGCGGAGCAGATTTTAAGTTTTGGATTACAAGATGGATCTAATGAAGAATTTGATTATGAGAACAAGTTTTATCTACCACTAAACGAAGCTTTAGTTATGGATAAAACTGGGAATCCCAATATGGACGATCCAAATAGATGGCAGCCGTTGTCTCTTAATCTCTTCATAGATCAATCTGGCAATGAGGTTGCAGGAAGTATTCCTGCTTTTCTAAGTCCAGAATGGGGATCTGTTTCTGGTTTTGCATTAACGGAAGAGGAGTTAACAATTTTTGATAGAAACGAATCTGAGTACTGGGTGTATCATGATCCTGGCCCTCCACCATATTTAGATTCATTAACCATAGAAGAGAATGAGGCGTATCAGTGGAATTTTGGGTTAGTATCACAATGGTCATCTCATCTTGATCCAGATGATGGTGTCTTGTGGGATATTTCTCCTGGTAGTTTGGGTAATACTCCTGTTGACTCATTTCCAAGCACACTTACTGAGTTTAAAAATTTCTACAAAATAGATGGTGGTGATTTGGGTAAAGGCCACGATATAAATCCTTTTACTGAATTACCATATACCCCTCAAATAGTTGCAAGAGGTGATTATGCTAGAGTATTAGCTGAGTTTTGGGCAGATGGGCCAGACTCCGAGACACCACCAGGGCATTGGTTTACTATACTTAATTATGTATCTGATCATCCTTTGTTAGAAAAAAGGTTTGAGGGAGAAGGCCCACTTGTGGAGGCATTAGAATGGGATGTCAAGACATACTTTATTCTCGCTGCCGCAATGCATGATTCTGCAATATCGACCTGGGGTATAAAGGGCTGGTATGATTATCCGAGACCTGTATCTGCTATCCGTTATATGGCGGAGCGAGGACAATCTACAGATAGCTTAAAGCTTAATTATGATCCAATGGGATTACCTCTAATCGATGGCTTTATTGAATTAGTAGAAGCAGAAGATTCTCTTTTTGGAGATCTTGGTGAGTTTGTTGGCGAGTTAAAAATCAAAACATGGAAGGGGCCAGATTATATTACTGATCCAGATACCAGTTATGCAGGGGTGGATTGGATACTTGCAAAAGATTGGTGGCCTTATCAAAGACCTACTTTTGTTTCACCACCGTTTGCTGGTTATGTATCGGGACATTCTACTTTTTCTAGAGCAGCAGCTGAGGTATTAACCAAGATGACAGGTAGTGCTTATTTCCCAGGTGGCCTGGGAGAATTTAATGCTAAAAAAAATGAGTTTTTAGTTTTTGAAGAAGGGCCTCACGAAGATATAATTTTACAATGGGCAACTTATCGGGATGCGTCGGATCAAACTAGCCTCTCGCGTATATGGGGAGGAATTCATCCTCCTGCAGATGACATACCTGGTAGATTGATTGGGATTGAAATAGCAAAACAAGTATTCAACAAAGCTCACAAATACTTTAATGATTTTTCTACGCCTACATTGGATGTAATAGATGAAAGTCCACTAATAAACGTATACCCTAATCCAGCACAAGCTGATGCCAAGATCACTATACAATTCCCTGATCCATTTAGGGGTGACATACTAGTTTCTGATCTACAGGGTAAGTTGATTTATAAATCGAAGATAATAGATCCTATTAAATCACTCGTCTTAGATCGAGCTGCATTCAGTATGGTATCTGGATCTTATATCGTCTCAGGAGTTAGTGATTCGCGAATATTCTCAAAGAAGGTTATAATAATTAGGGAGTAAATAATAAAACTAATGGATAGTTTAACTCAAGCAGTTTTAGGAGCAGCAATAGGGGAGGTAGTTCTAGGTAAGAAGATAGGTAATAAAGCCTCGATTGTGGGAGCTGTTGTCGCTACGATCCCTGATCTTGATGTCTTGTTAACACCTTTATTCAATGACCTCCAAAGAGTGAGCTTACACAGGGGATATAGCCACTCCATTTTGTTCTGTATTCTTGGTGCATTTTTATTCGCTGGTATATTGAAGAAGGTTAAATGGACTAAGGAAATACCATATGGTATTTTATGGCTATTTAACTTTCTTGCATTATTTACTCATGTCTTACTAGATGCCTTTACTTCTTATGGTACTCAACTATTTCTCCCATTTACAGATTGGAGAGTGAGTTTTGACAGTATTGGGATCATTGATCCTGTTTATACTATACCACTTATTCTAGGATTATGTTTCACCTATTACAACAGACGTAATGGGTTCTTTTCGAGTACTTAAAATATTATTGGTATGGCTGTAAGTAGTTTATATCTACTTTATACATTAGGCGTAAAACACCATATAAATAATGTCATAAAAGCTGAACTAACAGAACATAGTATTCGATATGATAAATTACTATCTGTGCCTGTAGGAGCTGGAAGCCTTAAGTGGTTTGGTGTAGCAAAGACAGAAGATAGTCTGTATATCGGAAAAATTTCTGATCTCACTCATAACCATATTTCATTTTCTTCATTTGCAATAAATGATGATTTATTGGATGGTGTTGATGATGAATTAGTTGATCGGATGAAATGGTTTGCTCAAGACTTTTATACGGTAGCGGAGCAAGATGGTAAGATAAGAATCTATAACATGCAGTGTGATATGCAAGGCACACGAGCATATGGAGACTATAAAGCACCTACTGCTTTTTACTTTGAGATAGATCAACATGCGGATGGCACCTATGAGTTAACAACTGGAATGCATAAAAAGGAAAATAAATGATACATACATATCACATACACGGAATGACCTGTAATGGTTGTCGTAATCACGTTGAAGAAACGCTCTCAAAATTAGAAGGTGTTTCAAAAGTTACGGTTGATTTAGACAAAGCAGAAGCAACTATCAAAATGAAATCACATATTTCGATAGAAACTTTTCAAGAAGCCTTAAAAAAGAGTGGTGACAAATACAGTATTCATAATCAAGGTGAACACCATCATTATTCACAAGCCAAAAAGAAAATGCAAGCCAAAGGTAAAGGCACAGGCACATTTTATTGTCCTATGCATTGTGAAGCCGATAAGACCTATGACAAACCAAGGGATTGTCCTGTCTGTGGAATGGATTTGGTGGAAGAAGTAAATCTATCCACCATTTCAACAAACCAATGGACTTGTCCTATGCATCCAGAAGTTGTAAAAGACGAAGAAGGTTCGTGTCCTATTTGCGGGATGAATTTAGTCCCAATGCAAGCTGACCTTTCTGCAGAAGAAAAAACCTATAAAAAACTGCTCAAGAAGTTTTGGGTGGCTGCGGCATTCACCTTGCCTATTTTCTTCATCGCTATGAGCGAAATGCTCAACAACAATCCATTATACAACATAATGGAACAGAAATATTGGAATTGGATTCAATTTGCACTATCCATTCCAGTTGTTTTCTATGCTACTTGGATGTTCTTTGAAAGAGCTTACAAAAGCATCAAAACTTGGAACCTCAATATGTTTACACTAATTGGCATTGGTGCAGGTGTGGCTTGGTTATTTAGTGTAGTAGGGTTGTTGTTTCCAGATGTATTTCCAGAGCAATTCAAAACCCCATCAGGTGCTGTACACGTCTATTTTGAAGCAGCATCGGTTATTCTAACATTAGTACTTTTAGGTCAATTGTTAGAAGCTCGAGCACATAGCCAAACCAATTCGGCAGTAAAGGAGCTACTGAAATTAGCCCCTAATAAAGCCTTTAAAATCGTAGATGGTCAAGAAGTTGAAGTTAGTATCGATAAGATAGAAATAGATGACATTCTAAAAGTAAAACCAGGTGATAAAATTCCTGTGGATGGTATGATAACGGATGGCGAAACCACCATTGACGAATCTATGATTTCAGGGGAGCCTATCCCTGTTAACAAATCAAAAGAAGATAAAGTAAGTAGCGGAACAATCAATGGCAATCAATCATTTTTAATGATAGCCGAAAAAGTAGGTAGTGATACCTTATTGTCACAAATCATTCACATGGTTAATGATGCCAGCCGTAGTCGAGCCCCTATTCAAAGTTTGGCAGATAAAGTTTCGGGGTACTTTGTGCCAGTTGTAGTAATCATATCAATCATCACATTTATCGTTTGGTCTATTTGGGGTCCAGAACCTGCCTATGTATATGCGATGGTGAACGCAATTGCAGTCCTAATTATCGCATGTCCTTGTGCATTAGGTTTAGCTACCCCAATGTCGGTTATGGTAGGCGTTGGTAAAGGTGCTCAAAATGGAGTGTTGATTAAAAATGCTGAAGCACTTGAAAAAATGGATAAAGTAAATACCCTGATCGTTGATAAAACAGGAACTATTACCGAAGGAAAACCAACGGTAGTAACAGTTGGTTCTTTTGGCGGTTATATAAATGAAAAGGAGGTACTTCAATACATCGTTTCATTAAACACGAAAAGCGAACATCCTTTAGCTGAAGCAACTGTGAATTATGGGAAAGAACAAAATGCAGAAATATTGAAGTCTGAGGATTTTAGTGCAGTCACTGGAAAAGGTGTTGAAGCCGTAATAGATGGCAAAAAAATAGCATTAGGCAATCCCAAAATGATGGAATATGCGAAAGCAGAAATTACGTCTGAAATGGCAGCCGAAGCAAAAAAATATCAAAAGCAAGGTAAAACGGTTTCTTATTTATCAATAAATAATCTCGTGTTAGGATATGTTGTCATAGGCGATAAAATAAAAATAACAAGTGCTAAAGCTATTAAAGAGCTTCAGGATAAAGGCATTGATGTAATAATGCTTACAGGCGATAATCACGATACAGCACAAGCAGTAGCTTCAGAATTAAATCTGACAGATTTTAAAGCAAGTATGCTTCCAGAAGACAAACAAAAAGAAGTTAAGAAATTACAAGAAAATGGAAAAGTAGTAGCTATGGCAGGAGACGGAATTAACGATGCACCAGCATTGGCACAAAGTGATGTAGGTATTGCAATGGGAACAGGTACAGATGTAGCCATAGAAAGTGCTACTATAACTTTAGTTAAAGGTGATTTACACGGTATTGTAAAAGCCAAAGAATTAAGTAACGCAGTGATGCGAAATATCAGGCAGAATTTGTTTTTTGCACTTATATACAACACTTTAGGTGTACCTATTGCAGCTGGTGTATTATTCCCATTCTTCGGTATTCTACTTTCACCAATGATAGCAGCATTAGCAATGAGTTTTAGTTCTGTTTCAGTTATTGCTAATTCCTTAAGGTTGAGAAGATTAAGTTTCTAACACTTTCTCTGACGCATACTGAGTCTTTTTTCAAGCATTTACCACAGTAGTAAAGCATTCAATTCATATGTGGATAATTCTGCCTCGTCACCCCATCGAGGGGATTCCTCACCAGTCGCTGTAAAGCGGCGTTCCTACAGTCGGCTTGGCATATATGTCGCCATACTCTTTCATTCCTCACCGCTACTAAGCAACCCCACAAAAGCCAAGCATTTAGTATCAGATCGTCATTGTCAGAGTAACAGCACTACTCCATTGCATTCCGTAGAGCTTTGTCATCATATCTGCAGCTTCACCTCCTTTCGTCACACGTGACTACTCTCATATCCATAGAGCTATTACTACATTCGTTCAGCTACGGCTATCGCCTCGTTCTCTCTCTCCGTACCACTACGTTATAGCACTCTGTATCTGACCGTCACTTATTGTTTGCGGGCAGCTCTGACGGCTGCGGCTTCGCTAATCTCTTAGTAGTATTACCACCTCTGGTGGTATGTTTTCAGCGGCATCCCTTAAAGGGATATTAGCTCGCTGCGGCTAACCCACAATGCTGCCAACCCTTTCTCATTTCACCAGTCGCCTCCTTGCAGTCGTTGTCTGGCTGCCATTACGAGCCAACGCAAAAGCAGCAACTTCACCTACATGTTCCTACGTCACATTCTCGGTTCACACCTTGCCGTCGCCCGCTTTCTGCCCGTGTCATCCTGCACCAGTCGTCATTCCGCTTTCATTGCATTACAGCTCCACTTCTTTGTGGCTTGTCTGAGTTTACAGCGAAAATTAAAAGCATTAGAATCAAAGAGATAAATGAGTCTCGATTAATGATCTTTTGAGTTTACGTTTCAACAAGAGAAAATAACCAAAATGCAAGGTAGGCTGCGTCAGTATTATTACAAGGTCTCCCACCCTCAATGCTCTACACAGCACTCCTACGGAGCGATCCACCTTGTAAAAATCCTTCCTTAGCTCAATTGGTTGCATATGGTTTTTATCACCTGCAGGTCTGTTTTTAAGACCAAATATTTTTTAATCAATAAATTTCTACAAAATGTCTAAACTTCAAACAGGAAGAATTTACCTAACCGGAACCATCAACAATCTAATTGCAGAATCTGAAGCCTTTGCAAAGTTTGCAGTCTCTGCAATTGCAAGACACAAGAACTGTGACTGGGGAGATGTCTGTAAAGATGATGCATTACAAAACACATTTTCTTTAGAGAATGGCAGTCGAATTATCTCATCTTATAACTTGCCACCATCTATTAAAGCAATAAATGAGAAGGTATGGATTATTACAGAAGCTGATAGACAGCATACGACAATGCTTTTTCCTTCTGAGTATTAAGAATTGATATAACCCTGAGTAGATCTTGTCTACTTGGGGTTATCAATCTGACTCATACATAAGCTATGCTTAAATAATACCTAAAGGCACTATGAGTCACCTTTCTACTGAAATTTGATGCAAATAAAAAAGCCCGTCCAAATGGACAGGCTTCGACTTTCTGAAATCTCTAATTAACTGATGGGAAAATTAGAATATCGTATCAATCTTCATTGCATTACCTTGAGCAAAAAGATATTGTGTTCCATTGACCTCTTGATAAAACTCCACTCCTAAAATATTTATCACAGATACATCAGCTGTAAGAGTTGGAGCATTAGGAAGAGTACTAACCAAACTAACTGCGGAAGTCATAGCATTGACAGGCATGTAAGCTGAATACTGCACATCCTTCAAACCATTATTGGCGGCGTCCTTTGCTTCGTAGACCTTAGTAGTTTCATTGTACTCATAATCCGAAAGAACAGAAATGGAGTTGATCAGTCTGAAATGCGTTGCACCTGATGGAATGAAAAGTCTATCTAAAGGATTGAATGCCGGTACATCTAAAGTAGAACTATCTCTTGTCGACGTTGGCGTTATGGTGTAGCCTGCATTGAATACTCCACCTAACGAGGTGTTTTTATTGAACTCAAATCCGAGTAGGTATTGTGGTGCTGCAGATATTAAAACAGCTCTTCGACCTCTTGCTTCAGATCCATCCTCTAAATTGATCTTTTTCATGATAGCCGTTAATCGACCAGTCACTTGGCTATCGCCATTGTTCCTGATCAATCCCATGATAGGAGTTCTTAGTGCTTTTCCTGCGGTAGCACTTCCTCCAAACTCGTTCATATTCTCACGAGTTCTTTTGAATGCGGGATCTGATGCTATTTGCTCAGCAGTAGGACCACCGATCATTCCAGCGAAGAAACCTTCGTTTCCTTTAATTTTAAAATGTCGAACATCTCCTAATGTTCCTACGTACTTTAATGGGCCTTTCTGTCGTGCCATAATTTTATAATTTTTATAGAATTAACTTCTAATGAATAATGTTATAAATTTAGTTTATAACTTATTGATATTCAATTCATTAAACAGTGCAAGCAGATGCAAATAGATGTAACCCATCAAATGATAATTAGAAACCATTTTGAGATAGTAAAAGTGGTGGATGGAGACGGTTTAATTGTCAAAAATATCTTCACTAATGAAGAAGAAGAAATTAGGCTTTATGGAATCGATGCTCCAGAACTAAGCATTGGAAGAAAGATGAAAAGTGATGAACGAGAGACACATATGCCAGCACAGTTATTAAGAGAACTTGGAATGAAGTCTTACGAGTTTTTAAAACAAAGAGCTAAGATTGGCAAACCTGTAACTATTGTTCAAGAGCTTAAAAACAGAACTGACAGGTTCGGAAGAACTCTTGCATACGTCCTCTTGCCTAACGGCAATTCGTTGAATGAAATATTGATCCGTCAAGGCTATGCGAAGCCCTTCAATAAGACTTATTGCAATGAGCTACCCAACTATCAAGAATTGCATTTAAAGGCTAAGAGAAGGAAAAAAGGTCTATATTCGATTGTCCAATCATTCTAAGGTATTTGTCTTTATTTACCTTTGTATTCTCTTGATTATCAGAATTTTGTTGCCAATCTGTTGCCCGATTAGCCTAACTAATTGATTGTCAATATTTATCACTTTATGTATCGGAAAGTAGGTCTGACGATTAATGTCGAGACCTAAACAACACTTTATCATTTCGACTGTAGCGCAGCGTCAGACAACTTAAGAATGGTCTTCATCGCTGAAGATCTCTCCGCAAGGTCGAGATGAAAATGGGATTTGTTAAATGGGCGAAAGCTTAGCGAAAGATTTAGTCTCGATTCTGATCATGCAGACTCTTTTGTCTTTTCACAAACTAAAGACTGAGTCTCGATTCCGATTATACAAACACTTTTGCTTTTCATAAATAGGCTTAATGATCACTTCCATCCAGTCTACCACACTTTTTTCATTTCGACTGTAGCGCAGCGAAATGGAGAAATCTTCAGATATCTAAAGAGTAGTTATTATTGCTGAAGATCTCTCCGCAGGGTCGAGATGAAAATGGGTTTCGTTAAATGGGCGGAAGATTATCAAGACTTAGTCTCGATTCTGTAACAAACATATTTGTATTTGTCTTTTCGAAAACTATGCTTAACGATTACTTCACTTCCAATCTACCACACTTTTTCTTTTCGACTGCAGCGCAGCGGAATGGAGAAATCTTCAGACATCTTTAGAGTGGTCTTCATCGCTGAAGACCACTCTAAAGGGTCAAGATTAAAAAGAGTTCTTATTAGTTGGGCGTTGGATTAGAAAAAGTAAGTCCCGGTTCTAATCAATCATGTTTTTATTGCTTAACAAAGCTCGACTTATAATAGCCTTCCTTAGTTTCTAATGTTATCCAATAAAGTTGAGTAGGGAGATGACTGACAGATATTGTATAATTATCTAATCCACTTTCTTCCATGTATATGCGTCCTACACTATCGAAGACTTTGTAAGAAAGAATATTTAGATCTTGGCTCCATAGTAACCTATCATTTGTTGGATTTGGAGAGATCATAAAGTCTGTCCATTCTATGTTTTCGTCCGTTAAAGTTGTTCTTGGAAATGTAGTCAATACACTTCTCGTCTCATTAGTGACGATGGGTTCATTAAGGTCAAAATATATTTCTGCTTGATTATTTATCTCTGTAAGTTCTGGTAGATCTGGATATGGCTTTATCATGAATTCTACATACCCGTGACTTTCAGGTTCATTGTTGATCGAGTCAGGCAGATTAATATTATCAAAATAGAATTTTACAAGTCTATCATCATCCATCTCTACAGCTGTTAGTTCATGACTTGCGTCTATCACTTTGAAGCTTTTGATATCTAAGTTTTCGTCGATCTTATCTAATAGGTAGATATTCGTTGCTGGCAAATTACCTGTATTCTGAAATCTGATTCTATAATTTAAAGTTTCGTCCTTATGAGTCAGGTCATTGGGTTCTCTTCCTATAGGCGTGACGAGCTTATCATTAGGATCTACTGCACATAAAAGGATTCCAGCTAAATCCTTAATATATGTCTCTAAAAAATCACCTGTAGCCAAATCATATTCTTTTATCACGAAGGCAAAATTCAAAATATCACCAGTAGCTGTCTCATCTGGTAATTGTACCAAAGTACTCAAGATAAGAGACTCGCAGCTAAGCAATTCTTCATCCCACGATTCTATAACATTACCACCTTCAGCCAAATCTTTATCATGTAATTCTATTACTAATCTTCTAGCATTTCCTAACCAAGTAGGTATGTCAAAAAGGAACTTCGCAAAAGAGTTACAAATATAATTTGATGAATAAGCTCTAAATTCAAATTCTGAACCTATTTCTGAGATTTGTAGAGGTAGATCATAAGAACCAAATGCCCCCAACTGAATTTCGATGAATTCTTCGCCAAGGTCAAACTCACTACCAATGGATAGGCTAACTCTATGTAGACCATCGGAACCAGTTAATAAATATCCAAACGGTGTAGGTAATAGTGTATAAGCTTCATCCACTGTTAGTGTGACTTCTATAATATATGGTTCGACATCGTCCTTTATTCCATTTAGATTTTTATCCAAGAAAGGTCTAATCTGTACTCCTCTTTGTTCTCCTGGTATCATATGAAAAACTCTTCCTCCGAGATCATTAAATTGTGCTTGTCCTATTATCATGCGAGATGCGTCATCATCAAGTAGTAAGCCAGAACCAAATAATAATTTTTGCTGCGTGTTTAGGTAAACTCCAGCATTCTGTACCCAATTACCTTGTATCAATTCAAACATGTATACTGTTCCATCTCCATTAGAGAACAGGAAATGATAACCATCAGGTGTCATGTCCGTTTCTAAAGGTCCAGTACTAAAAGGAATTACTTCCGCATGATTAATACGAGGAAGGGTCTCTTGCCATTCGTTGTCTATAAGTTCTAAGAAGTGTGATTCTCCATCACAGATTGTAATAACTCTATTACCATCTCCAGTAATTCTAACAGGTCCACCACAATCCTCTACCTCTCCTATCAATTGCCAGTCCCCACTTTCAAATTCATAAATATTTGTCATTCTAATTACAGAAGCGGATGCTGGCGAATTAGAAACTACAAGTTTGTTTCCATCGGCAGATAGTGCAACATCTCTACCTATTCTTTGATTGTCTTCCCCATACACTCTTGAGCCTTTATCTACCCAGTCTGTACCGTTATACTCGTATATCTCAATCAGTCCATTATCTTCAGTTAGGTCATAATCTCTGGTACCAATCGCTAATGTGCTCCCATCATCAGAAAAGCTGAAAGCAGCTCCTGAATTACCAAAGGACTCCAGTCGATTTTCTTCACGAATAGAATTGCCAATTTTCACGAATTCACTGCCTTGGAGTTCATACACTAATGCTTCTCCTTGCCTCTGGAAGCCGGCTCCTTTTATGACGGCTAGTCTATTTCCGTCAGTGGAAAACTCAAAACCATCAAAGGAAATATTCTGTTGTGTTGTAACAACTTGAAAGATTACAAATGTATTACCGGATCTCTTATATATTTCGAATAGAGCAGGAAAATTAGCTCCAGGATGCTTACTTAATGCTAACCAGTTACCATCCCCACTCATACCCATAGCCCACCCAAAATTATCTGAAGCTATTCCTGCCTTAGATTCTAAAATTTGCTGAGCATTAGCATTAACAGTTATTAGAAGAATGACTATAAAGGAAAGAATTGTATTCTTGAATAATTTCATTAATGGAATTTTTGATGGTTAGTTTGATATCAAATATAAATAAGATATACCACATACTTTATTAAAAGTCACCCTTGGAGTTTCTCAAATAAATTGACGTAGTAATAATTTTATCATAGGATAACCGTTGGTGTTATACAGTTTTTTTTGTCTTACTCTATATTTTGCAAATTTCATTCTTGAATAGACAGTATCATTTTCCAAGTTTTTCATGATCATAAAATTTAATCATAATCAAAACTTCACAAGCAAATTAAATTGTAGCAATCCCATTATCTGATAATATATTATCGAGATGTAAAAAGGTTCTATTAAATGGGCGAAAGTTTAGCAAAATTCAGTTTCGATTCTGATTATGCATATTCTCTTGTGTCTTTTCACAAACTTTGCTTAACGATCACTTCTCATTCAGCCTACCACACCTTTTCTTTTCGACTGTAGCGCAGCGGAATGGAGAAATCTTTAGATAATATAAAGAGTGCTTATCATTGCTGAAGATCTCTCCGCAAGGTCGAGATGGAAAGGGACCTTTGATAGAGAGAAAGTAAATAAACACAATAAAATCATATTCACTAATTTCACGTTAGTAAGTAAAAGCATCTTTGTTGAAACAATACATTCTGATAATATTATCTCTATTTGTTATTTGCGCAATAGCGACCTCTTTTATGAATGAGGAAAAGGATGATATTTATGTTATCGATAGTAAATCTGACTTAGGTCAAAAGCTATTTTTCGATCCTATTCTTTCGCTTGACAAATCTATCTCATGTGCCAGTTGTCACAAGCCAGAATTTGCATTTGCAGATAATAGAATTTTTTCTTTAGGGATGGATGACAGCATCGGCACTAGGAATGCACCTTCTATCATGAACATGCTAAGCAGGCCGTATTTTTTCTATGATGGGAGAGCAGCAACACTTGAGGATCAGGTCATCACACCTATCGAAAGTCCTATCGAAATGAATCTTCCCTATGACATTGCAGTAGATAGAATTCAATCTAACGAGGATTATCAAATCTTATTCAAAAAAGTATATCAATCAAAACCCGATTCATTTAACATCGCTAATGCCCTCGCAGAATTCCAGCGTAGTCTCGAAAGCAATGGCAGTGCCCCTCATGACCTATGGTTAAATGGACAAGATACATCAGCCATGAGTGCTTCTCAACAGAGAGGTAGAGACATGTTTATCTCTGATGAGTTTAAGTGCTTTGATTGTCATTTTGGTCCAGATTTTACAGGGGATGAATTTAGGAATATTGGATTATATGACGGAGAGACTTTAGTGGACAAAGGTCGATATGATATCACAAAAGACTCTACAGATCTCGGTAAATTCAAAGTCCCAGGCTTAAGGAATGTGGGCCTAACAGCTCCATATATGCATAATGGTATGATGGAAACTTTAGAAGAGGTTATGGATTACTATAGTAATCCTTATGATTTTGTGGAAGCACCCATTAATACGGATTCCTTGATGATAGAACCACTTAACCTATCCGACAGACAGAAGGCTGATTTAGTTAACTTTTTGCATTCTCTGACGGATAAGAATTTGCCTAATCAAGAAGAGTAGATTATTATTCTACATACATTAGGTACAACAAATGTCTATTTTCATCAACCAATACAAGGGATTATGTACATTTTAGTTGATAAGCACAAAATGATATCCTAATTTCCACCCTTTTCCTTTTATAATTAAGAACTTTATAGGCTGTAAAACGTCATACTATAGCCTAATAATTTCTATGTTTCTTACTAAGACAATATCCCAATATCTCAATAGTGATGTCAGTTTCAAAAAATTTAAATTAGCTAAGTCTCTTAGTCAAAATATTGAAACTCTCGAATTCCAAAATGATGCTGACCAGCGACTAATTAAGTGTTATATAGCTGGAGAGGAAGCTATCGTAGGATATGACCCATCTAATACGATCTCGACATTAGTATGTACGTGTGATAATACTGAGCCTGATGACTGTGTACATGTAGTGGCAGCATTATATCTCCTGCTCAATACTCCAGATAGCAGAATTCTACAGAATAGAGTCAAATTCGAAGTGGTGGAGCAGCCTATTCTCGAAATCGCAAGAGCACCGTATACTCACTATAGGATACTGCCACATATAAGCAATGGGGTAAGCAATCTGATATGGGATGGATTATTTACCAAAACAAAGAATCAATATTTTGTCAAATATGAAGTTACAGCCATTCAGCTCAATAAGTCTTCAGAATTAGAAGTCCAATTAGCGGCTCCAAAATGGGGATACCATGGACAAAAAGAAGAAAATCCAATCGTATATATAAAGAATGAAGAAGATGACTATTCGATAAAATGTAATACCTGTAGTGAGACAAGTGCATTACTTTGTAAACATCAACTGGCGGCATTAAAAGATAACAGCGTCCACAGAATCTTAGCCAATAATAAAAAATTAAGCTACCAAGTGGTTTCTCAGCACTTCATGGATAAATTAGAAATGAGCCAAAAGCTTTTTGATATAGCATATACACTGGAGCTTAAGGGAGCAAATTATTATGCAACAGAGGTGGAAGAAGTCATGATATCGACCGACGAAATCCTAACTATCCAAAATCAAATAAGCAACAACCAAATAAGTAAAGATAGCCTACACCATCTATTAGAAAACAAATCTAAACTCGAAAGTGAAAACTGGGCGAATGCTTACTTATGGAATCTAAATTATAAAGAACAGAAGTTACCCGGATTATATATTCTAAAAGGTAAATCTGTCAAAGCAAATAATAAGTTAGGGTCTAAAATCAACATCGAAGAAACGCCTCGTTACTTTTCTAATGATCGGATAGATTGGTATAATGAACTGTCTGGGAAACACGCATCTTCTACAAATACAAGCCATAAGAATGCCCAAGATTTCCTTACTTTCCTTCAAGACAACTTAGACCAACTAAATCGAGACATACATTATGTCACAAACCAACATATAAGCGATTATGCAACACCGAGAAAGTCAGATCTACATCAGATCACTTTTCGACATGACAGGATCACTATGTCAATGGAGGTGCAGGAAGATGATGGATATTATCTACTTAAAACCAGATTATTCCTTGCAGACAAAGAAATAAGCCCAACAGACAACTGGCAAATGTGGCCGATATTCTGTTACAGCAATGATAAAGTAGCATACCTATACGACTCTAATCAAGTCTACTCCCTATTATCCTTCTGGACAGAAAAACCAATCATTATAAAAGAAAAAGATCGGATCCACTTACTCAATCTTTTTTCTAAGATAAATGGTCAGATCACAGTAGATTATCCAGAAAGTTTCCAGCAGGCAACTAAAGAGTTATCAGGTGGCGAGAAGCACATCTATCTAAGTGAAGCGGGTAACTACATTGTATTTACACCTAAGTTAAGTTACAACGGAGAGTTATATGACACACTGACCCCTGATGAATATGTTCCTCAGAACATAGATGAGAACAATCAACTTGTCATAATAAATCATCAAGAAAAAAATGAATTCATAAATCACTTGGTAGAAGTCAACGAACATTTCAGTGAGAGCTATCAGGCTACAGGGCAATTCTATATATCTGCTAAGGACTTTATAAAAGATGCATGGTTTCTTAATTTCTATGAATCCTGCAGAGAGAATGATATAGAAATATTTGGACAAGAAAATCTTAACAATTTTAAGTTTAATTCTAATAAAGCTCAAGTTTCTACGACTATTGCATCAGGCATCGATTGGTTTGAGGTAGATGTAGATCTCAGTTTCGGCGATGAGAAAGTAGCCTATAAGTCATGGATAGAAGCGATAAAAAATGATGAGAAGTTTGTCAAATTAGGAGATGGAACCATGGGCCTATTACCTGATGAATGGTTTGAAAAAATAAAGAATCTCTATCAGATAAGTGACAACGAAAAGGATGGCCTGAAGATCAATCACTTCAAGTATAGCGTCGTAGAAGAATTATTTGATGAGGTCTCAGAGGATGAAAGCTATATCGAGTTAAGGACAAAATTTGAAAAAATAAAGGAAGCAAATTTCAGCCAAAAATTCGCTTTACCTGCTTCTATAACTGCAGAGCTTAGGCCCTATCAGATGGAGGGATACCAGTGGCTATGTACATTAGATCAGATAGGATTTGGTGGATGCTTAGCAGATGATATGGGCCTTGGTAAGACGATACAGATGATATCACTACTCGCTTATCAGAAGGAACTCGAGAGAGGTTATAGTTTAGTAATCGTACCTAGAAGTTTATTATTTAACTGGGTCGCTGAGATAGAAAAATTCTGTCCTACCCTCAGTTACTACATACATCATGGACCTAAGAGAGACCGCAAAATTATCGGTATAGAAAATTATGACCTTGTAATTACAACCTATGACACAGCAACTGTCGATATAGAATATCTTAAGGACATTACATTTAATTACATCATCTTAGACGAATCTCAGGCGATCAAAAATCCCAACTCCAAGAGATACAAGGCGATGCGAGTCTTACGCTCTAAGAACAAATTTGTCATGACGGGTACACCCATAGAGAATAACACTTTTGATCTCTATGCACAGTTTAGTTTTATTAATCCTGGAATATTCGGTGGTCAATCTCACTTTAAAGATAGATTCTCTACACCTATAGACAAAGAAGGAGATGCAGATTCAGCGATACAACTAAAGAAAATCATACATCCTTTCTTGCTTAGAAGAACTAAAGAATTGGTTGCTAAGGACCTACCTGAAAGAACTGAAAGTGTCATCTACTGCGACATGGGTCCTGAGCAAAGAAAAATGTATGAAGAACTAAAGAATAGGATTGCAAATGATATCAAAGCAAGTGTCAGCGACAATGGTCTTGCTAAATCAAAATTCAAAATACTAGAAGGCTTATTAAGGCTACGCCAGATATGCAACTCACCTCTACTTCTGAATAAGACACTGACTCCTGATCAATCTGTATCTGTAAAAATAGATACGCTGGTCAATATTCTTGCGAACGAACTAAGTAATCACAATGCCTTAGTTTTCTCACAATTTACAAGTATGCTTGCTCTTATCAGACAAGCCTTAGATGATCGAAATATCCCTTATGCTTACCTCGATGGTCAGACAAGAGATCGAAAATCAGCAGTAGAGAAGTTCCAAGATAATGACGATATAAAAATATTCCTGCTCAGCTTAAAAGCAGGAAATACTGGACTTAATCTTGTGAAAGCTGATTACGTATACATTGTAGATCCGTGGTGGAATCCTGCGGTAGAGGCTCAGGCGATAGACCGTACACACCGTATAGGTCAGGATAAGAATATATTTGCCTACAAGATGATATGTAAGGATACCATAGAAGAAAAAATCGTGGAGCTACAAGTCAAGAAAAAGAAGATTGCAAAAGATATCATTGCCAGTGATGAGAACATATTTAAATCATTAGGCAAGGATGACTTGCTTGGGTTGTTTGAATAATGTTCTATATATTCTGTATGTTGTAAATGTTCTATATCCACTGATGCAGATATTTTCACCAAGATATGAATAAGATTTATTTTGGTGTATTATATATTATATATGAAACCTATTTGAGATACTTCATATACAAGAAGATGATTATATTTTCATAATTCATCATTATATTAAATTCTAAGCAAATGACTAAACATCACCCAAAACTCTGGCAACCAAGTTCTGAATTCTTACAGAGCTCTAATATGCAGCATTACCAGCAGTGGTTATCAGATAACAAAGGCTTAGACTTCCATGATCATCATGATATATGGCAATGGTCTATAGAAAATATCAGTGACTTCTGGGAGTCGATATGGCAATATCATCATGTCATAGATCATGGCTCTTACGAAAGCGTGTTAACGAATGAGCAGATGCCCGGCTCTGATTGGTTCTCTGGATCCATGATTAATTATGCAGAGCATGTATTCCGAAACAAAACTCAAGAACACGTAGCACTCATATTTCAGAATGAAACTTGTTGCGAGAGAATGTCCTGGGATACACTGGAAGATAAAGTATTTGCCATACAGCAGTTCCTAATCTCTAAAGGAATCAAAAATGGAGATCGAGTGGCGGGATTCATCCCTAATATTCCAGATGCTATCATATGTTTCTTAGCCGCTAATTCTATAGGCGCTGTGTGGTCTTGTTGTTCTCCTGACTTCGGAGTAGAAACCGTCGTAGATCGATTTTCTCAGATCGAACCTAAGTTACTATTTGCCGTGGATGGATACCAATATAATACGAAGTCTTACAACAAATTAGAAGCCACTGAATACATAAGAAAAAACATTCCTAGTATAGAGACACTCGTTCTAATTCCATACCTCGATTCTAATGCACAATTAGACAAAAGTGTCAGCATTGATGATATATATAAGAGTGAAAGAGGAGATAAAGAACTGGTATTTACGCCTGTAGAATTTAGCCATCCGATATGGGTACTCTATTCTTCGGGCACTACAGGTCAACCTAAAGCGATCACACATTCTCATGGCGGTGTACTATTAGAACATCTCAAATATCTATCCTTACACAACGATGTCAAGCAAGGCGAGAATTTCTTCTGGTTCTCGACAACTGGATGGATGATGTGGAATTTCCTACAAGCGAATATGCTTCTCGGAGCAGTCCCAGTATTATATGACGGCAGCCCAGGCTACCCTTCTTTGGATACACTATGGCAGATGACAGAAGAGTTACCTATCCATCATTTTGGTACCAGTGCCCCATTCTTGGCTGCTTGTATGAAAGCAGAATTAAAGGTAAGTGACAAGTATGATATGAGTCACCTACGATCAATAGGTTCGACTGGGTCACCTTTAGCCCCAGAAGTATTCGACTATATATATAAGCATATATCTGAAGATGTGTGGTTATGCTCTATGAGCGGTGGCACTGATGTATGTACGGCATTCGTTGGTGGACACCCATACAAGCCTGTACATAAGGGACTAATACAATCGCGAGCACTGGGCTGTGCACTTAAGTCTTACAATGGAAAGGGAGAAGAAATAATCGGCGAGTTAGGTGAGATGGTGATAGAGAAACCTATGCCATCCATGCCGATATATTTTTGGAATGATGAGAAGAATATTCGATATCACAACAGTTACTTCGCAGACTATCTTGGTAAGTGGCGACATGGAGATTGGATTAAGATATTCGATGATGGATCGCTCATCATACAAGGAAGATCAGATTCTACTCTTAACAGAAAAGGAGTCAGAATCGGGACAGCAGAAATCTATAATGTTCTGGACAAAATATCAGAAATCAAAGATGCCGTTATAATCAATATAGAGCAAAAAGATGGTAGCGATGTTATGCCTTTATTCATAGTTATGGCAGATGGCAAACCATTAACTGAAACTGTAAAGACAAAAATAAATATAGAACTAAAATCTCAATGTTCTCCTCGTCATGTACCTGACCATATATATGAAGTCGGCGATATTCCTTATACATTAAGCGGGAAGAAAATGGAAGTGCCGATCAAGAAGATATTTATGAAAATGGACATGAGTCAATCTATGAATAGAGATGCTATTAGAAATCCTGAAGCAATGGATGCATTCTTAGAACTATCGGAGACTTTGGACTTAAGTCATAGCTGACATAATGGGTTAGATATTTTAGGATCGATATTCCTAATATTATCGAAATCTCCAATCTAAATATCCTTACCTTTGCAGTGATGGAAAGTAATCAGAAAATAGAAGTCATAGATATTGTCAAGGCTAAAGAGAAAAAGAAGAAAAAACGAGAGTTAGACAAAGGCATCCTTAATATCATAAGGACGACTATGAGAAATAATATAGAGCTCACTCATATAGCCGATAACAAAGCAAATGTTCTGCTAAGTCTTAATGCTTTGATGCTCACATTCTTAATTCCATTTGCGATTCCATATATAGATTTTGTGAAGGAGTACAAGCTGTTCCTGCCCCTTACGGTATTAGTAGTAACCTGTTTTATTGTCATCTATCTTTCTGCATTGGTCTTAAAGCCTGGAAAGTTTTTTCATAATCAGAAGGCACTCCAAAAAGGCAAATACGTAAGCCCTTTCTTCTTCGGTAACTATTATCAGATGAATAAGGAAGAATTCATGACATACTTTAAAAATGCTCTATCTAAGAAAGGACTTATTAAAAGTCATATTGCTGAGGACTTGCATTATATTGGTTCTCGATTAGGTCGTAAAATGACTCTTATTAGAATAGCTTTTAATATATTTATGATTGGTCTATTCATTTCCATTTCTCTCTCCGTTTTCTTATTATTTATCTACAGTCATTAATATACCCCACTTGAGTTATTACAAAATTGCCATTGCATTTCTAATATCTATCCTTCTGTGCACAACGATCAGTACAGCACAGAATAAAGGTAGATATAATGATGGTCCATATATACAAGAAAAAGGAGATGAGATAGAATTAAGATGGATCAAAAATGGCAAGCTGAAAAAAGAAGAGGGACCTGTTAGGGATAGCAGCGTATTTAAAGTAAAAGGACTCCCTACCGTCGATCTCACAGACCTTAGCTTTGAAAAAGACATCCCGACACAGTACGATAGTATTAGTCGCTTCTTAGCGATTAGTGACATTCATGGGCAGCATGAATTGTTTATGAAAATATTAAAAGCTCATAATGTAATTGATAGCTCTTTGCTATGGAGTTATGGCACAGGGCATCTCATGATTGTTGGTGACATTTTTGACAGAGGAGATAAGGTCACTGAGACTTTATGGTTTCTTTTCCAATTAGAAAAAGAAGCCTTAGCCGCCGGAGGTCGAGTACATGTATTACTTGGTAATCATGAGCTCATGGTACTCCATGATGACATCAGATATATACATCCTAAATACAATTATACTTCTGGTAAGATGAGAAGACCATACTCTGACTTATTCTCTAAAGAAACTGTATTAGGCAAATGGCTAAGAACTAAAAATATATGTGAAAAAATCAATGATGTTGTATTCGTCCATGGAGGATTCTCTAAGGCAGTTCTGGATAGAGAAAATTCACTTAAGGAAATTAATTCAATATTTAAAGAAAAAATAACTAATCATACAGCACTTCCCAAGGAGTCTAGTGGCTTTACAGAATTATTATATTTTGAGAATGGTCCTTTGTGGTATCGAGGCTACGCAGATCCTAACGGTTTTGATGTAGGTGCTGCTGATGAGATCTTAAAATTATTGGATGCAGAGACTATTGTGGTAGGCCACACATCTATGCCTAAGATTGTCACATTACATGACAATAGAATTATACTTATAGATAGTAGTATTAAGTTCGGTACAGGGGGTGAGGCTCTTATTTATGAGGATGATAAAATGTATCGTGGCCTTGTAGATGGTAAAAAGATATTATTAGGAGAAGAAAATGACAAAGGTCTTGGTAGTCCATTTGAGTATGTCTATAACTTGGGGGATGATGACCTGACCATTATCCTAAATACAGATGTCAAAAAACTAATTAAAAATAAACTGAAAGAAGAATATCAAAAATGCAAACTGACAGCCATACACAATAAAGAATTCAATAGAGTCTGGGACATAAAAATTAGGTCTAGAGGAAATATGCGAAAGAAGATCTGTCACCTTCCTCCACTTAAATTAAACTTTCCAAGGTCGACATTACGCTACTTAGGATTCGATGGGCATGATAAGCTTAAGTTAGTCATACCCTGTGATGGTGGAAAGACATTCCAGCAAGGCATCTACAAAGAACAGATGGTATATCGACTCTATCAGCTCGTAGATACATTAGCATTCAGGACAAGACATGTCAATATTGTGTTACAAGATAAAAGGAAAACGAAATATGATTTCGATGGATTCTTTGTAGAAGACGAGAATGACTTTAGTGATCGGACTGGAGTCCAAATTATAGAAGATGGAATCGTCAGTGCTGATGTAACAGAGAGGGTTAATTATCTTAAACTCGTGTTTTTTCAATACATGATCTGTAACACTGATTGGTCTTATTATAACAAACATAACCTAAGAATCATACATATAGAGGGAGAAGAACGGGTTAAGGCCGTACCACACGATTTTGACTATGCTGGTATCGTAGGTATGGAGTATGCAGTTCCTCATGATCGAATACCGATTAACAATGTATGGCAACCTTTTTTCAAAGGAAAAAATGTCACACAAGAAGAGATAGTTATGATAGAAGCTTTCTATCAAAGTATAAAAGAAGACATATATAATACTATCAGTAAGGACACATATCTGAATGATAAGTCGAAAAAGAAAATGATAAAATTTATAGATCTATTTTATAAAACTCTTGCTAATCGAGATAAGTGGGAGGACAAATTTATAAATCCAAGAAAGCTAAATAAAGGTCACGAATGACAAAATTTGTACTCTGATAGTACACCGTAGATATATCCTATGGCAAAATAAATTCTATATATTGGGGAGAAATTACGACTTCAATATCTTGTAAGAGAAAGACCGCAGATAACTCAGAAAAAATGATAAACAAGGATATCAACTATCTTATACTCATTACGATAACATTTACGGTAGTTATGTTATTGTCGTTTGTATCGAGGAAAATACTCGATCTGATTATCAATAAAAACTCGAAAAAAATAAATGCTGATCCTACCAATTTTATTTTTCTGAAAAACTCCATTCCATTCATTTTATTTGCGATAGGGACATTTTGGGTATTTCAGAAGATTCCATTCTTCAAGTCATTAGGTACGGCGTTGTTTGCAGGTGCAGGTGTCTTAGCAGCGATAATCGGATTCGCTTCTCAGAAAGCATTTTCTAATATTGTCGGTGGATTATTCATTCTTATATTCAAGCCATTCAGAGTAGGAGATGTTGTAGAAATCTCTAATACCAGAAGAGGAATTATAGAAGAGATCACACTCCGTCACACCATAATAAGAGATTACGAGCATAGAAGAATCGTGATACCAAATAGTCAGATCAGTGAGGAAACAATCATCAACAGTAGTATTACTGACGACAAAATAAGGAAGAGATTAGAAGTCAGTGTTAGTTATGATTCTGACATAGATGTAGCAATCGAGATATTAGAAAAGACTATACGTGAGCATCCAAATTTTTTAGACATGAGATCTCCAGCAGATATCGAAGCAGGAGTTGCTGACATTGATACGAAAGTCGTAGAACATGGAGATTTTGCTATTAAACTGAGAACTTTTGTATGGGCAGCCGATAGTGATCATGCACACAACCTAACCTGTGATATACTAAAGGATATCATAAAGTTATATGCTAAAAAAGGCATAGAGATTCCATATCCATATACTAATATTGTCATGAAAAAATAAAATCACAAACTGTAAAGTGAAAAAACGACACCGCAAAATTCTTAATAGAAAAACTACTTCTCCAGATCAAATCTCAGAAAAATTCTACGATAATAGTCAGTTATTATCATATAACGAAAGTACGTACAATTCTGAAGTGCTCAATCATCACACGCAGTTATCAATAAAGAAAGCAGACTACAATCACTGGCTAAACATCTATGGATTTAACTTTCCCGAGGCTATCAAACATATAGTCAGTTATAACAATTTAGATGAATTCATCAATCAATTAATCTTCAATACTGAGCACAGGAATAAAACAATAGAATTATCAGATTCTAATATTATCACGGTTAAGTCCATATTTTTTGATAATAATGATAGTAGCCAGATTCAATCTGAACAACTCATTTTTATTTTTGGGTCTAATTATGTTTGGACATTACAAGAAATGGTGGGAGACCACTTCGATCATATAAGGGATCGACTTAAGAATAATCTTGGTATGGTCAGGAAAAAGCCAGTCGACTATCTACTCTATCTGATGTTAGAGGCGATCATCGATAATTACATTATTGCATATGAAAAGCTGTCATCGGATAACAAAGCATTGAAAGATATAGATTCTATTATTCCTAATCCAGAATTTGCCGGCAAGGTAGAAGTTTACAAGAATAACTTAATATTCATAAAGAAAACGGCAACAAGTCTTAAGGATGCCCTGATACAGTTAGACAAGGTAGAATCTTTTGTATACAACAAAAAGTATAACATGGAGCTTGTCCATCAGCTACATTACATCACCGATGAGATCGACCAGAATATCAATCATTTAGAGAGTAGTATCAATCTCATTTTCAGCATACAGAATCATCGATTAAATGAGGTGATGAAAACCTTAACAATATTTTCGGTCATTTTTATTCCGCTTACTTTTATAGCAGGAATATATGGCATGAATTTTCAGAATATGCCAGAACTTAGAAGTCAGTATGGCTATTACATTGTGATAGCAGTTATGGCAATTCTGGGATTAAGCGTATTTATGTATTTTAAAAGAAAGGGCTGGTTTTAAAATCTTTATAAAAAAAGCCTTCAAGCAGAATTCCTGAAGGCTATAGTTATACCATTTTAAAATTAGAATGTCGGTTATATAATAATAGAATTAGTCAGGGTTATTCAAAAATAAGAAGTTATAATCCCAGAGGGGTTACATTATGTTTAGCCCTGCAAGAATGGTATTACTTATAATTCGGAGGAAGTTATCATAATTTCAAAGCAGCCATGACTCCACCTGATAGAGCTAAATACAATATCAAGTAAGCACCATCTATCAGGAATAACTTAAGTGACTTACGCTGATACAGATAATTAATAGCAACTGCGGGGAGGGCAAACATCGCAGCCGCCATAGCACCGTGCAAAGCACCATGCGAAAAAGTCTGCTCATCCAGTGTATGCATATTAATAATATAGTTGACCCCCTGGGAAAGGACAAACATCATCAGAAAAGCCAAGCCATGGACCATAGCCATATTAGAGTTAGCTTCTTCATTAGTAAGTTTAGTTTCTACTTGCCACGCTTTTCCAAATAGGGCTGTGTACCAGAGCATTCCTAATAAGAAAGCTGCAATTGTTCCAATAAGCACTTCGAGATATAACATTCGTTTGTATTTTGAGTTAATAAATATTTGATATTAAATTACTCAAAATATTAATATCGCGGAATAAAATTAACTCCTAAACATATATTAACTATATCTAAGGAATACCACCGATCAGATTATTATTTTATATTTATCAAATGAAATATCTATATCTAATTACGATCCTCTTTGTTTCTGCATTATTACTCAGTTGTGTAGGAGACAAGACGCCGACTAAGTCATCGAATGATTCGGCTAAAAATGCCAAAGTACAGGAAAAGCGAATGTCCAAAAAATTAGCAAAAGAAGAATCGAATAAAATAGTAAGTAATAAGGAAGCTGAAGAAGAGCAATCAGAACCTCTACCCAAAGAACAATTAGATAAAGCCAAGAAAATAATCAAAGCAGTAGGTGACGTCAGCGCCATAGATGCTAAGAGAATATTCAAAGTGAACTGCACCATCTGCCACGGACTAAAAGGCAATATGATGATCAATGGCGCTAAGGACCTCACCAAGTCAAAAATAAATCTAACCAACTCCGTTGCACAAGTATACTTCGGTAAAGGGCTGATGACACCTTATAGCAATATATTGTCTGACGAAGAGATAGTAGCTGTCGCTAAATATTCTGAGACATTGAGGAAATAAATTCTATACAGTTATTCTTGTGGAGAAATAACGGATCGACTGCATGGGCTATCTGAAATAAGAAACTGATGGCAAATTGATTCAATTTCGGCTTATCTTCTTGGTAATGTAATGGCGGTTATAATAATCGTTTAGCTCTATACTTTTTAGACTCCCATTGAGTGTATATTTTATTTTATAATGCAATTCTCTTGGATCTTGATTTTCATCTCGGATGACATTAACAGCTTTTATCTTAGCACTTTTCCGCTTGTATTTGAATTTAACCTCTCTATCTAATTTCTTCTCTCCACTTTCTTCATAATGGTGCTCGTATATTGTAGTAAGCCGATTATATTTATCATACAAATATTCCGTTTCTGCCCCTAAAAATTCTGGATCTACAACGGCATGATCTCCTACTGAATAACCATTAACTGAGAAGTAATGATCCCTTTGTCTTATTCTATTGTTACTATTGTAATAATTATTGGTAGTGGTTTTAGTTTCGACATATTCATCTCCGATATGGTTTCTCATAACCACTGAACGACTTGCTTTTCGTTCACCATTCATAATCGTTGTTATCACCATCTCTACTTGGAGTTTTTCGTTTATAGCCATTTCAAAAAATTCTTGAACGATACTATCACTTGAATACTCAAACCTATGCTTGACAATAGTGGTATCATCAGCAGAGGATCCGACTTCAAGAAATTCTTTGAGCCTATCATCAGAGTCGTAATAGTAATGTAATTCTTTGTAGACAGTTGCTCTCTTCTCTGGTATTTTGTCACCATTAGAAGCACTCCTATAACTTTGTCTATTGTCTACTCTCTAATCAGCTGTTGCTTATCATTAAATTGCCAATACCTTACGGTATCAGATTTTTCATCTAGCTCCACAAACTTATGTATAGAATTTTGTGAGTTGAATATCTCTGAAAAAAAGTATTCTTCTATATCATCTATAGTCCGTTGCCCATTACAAATGAGTGCCATTGACATTAGAAGAGCAACAATTATTAGGTGACAGCTATGTTTGCATTTAAGCATGTATTAATTCAGTTTGATATTGATCTGTTAATCTACTGAACATAGATATAGACCGATCCCTAATAAGCATGCTTGCCTCTACTCCACCCTTTCTGACCTAGATATTTCTCTCCGTCTTCTGCTGCAGGTTCTTCGAGTTGTGTGCCCATACTATCATTCCATCTATTAAGATATCCGAATAGTGCTACGACTCCGAGAATCTCTACGATCTCTCCCTCATCCCAATGCTGACGCATATTCTCTGAGATCTCATCAGAGACACCATTAGGAACACTCGACGCTGCAATCGTCAAATCAAAAGCTGCTCGTTCTGCATCTGAGAATGCTGAGTATGTCTTATAATCCCAAATATTCTGCAGCTTGTCTTCTTCTGAGCCATACCTTACGGCTGCACGTATTGCATGTGCCTCACAGTATCTGCAACCAGTGGACATACTCGATAGGTAAGCGATCTGACGCTTAAGTGCACTCGTCACTCGACCTTTGTTTTCCATGACAGCTTTATTCATCTCCATGAAAGCATACGCTATCCTGGGCCTTCGCATCATAGTAAACAGACTATTAGGTGTAAATCCTAAGGTCTCTTCGTAGAAATTTGCCATTTCCTCAGTTTCCTTATTCGCATTACGATCTATCGGACTTACCAGTGGTTTTTTCATATCTATCTTTTAATAAAAATTTTATGCTATTGTAATTATTAATCATGCTTGGTTTTCTGTAATAAATCTGATGCAGATTTAAGTTGTAGATTTTTCAGTGCTTCCTTATCTACGTTAAACAGGGGCTTACTTCCAGCTGCAGACACCACCTTAATATACCCTATAGAAGCTGTCCATGCAGCTAATGTTGCAAGCATCGGGTCGATATCATCTCTGATACTACCATCTTCCATACCTCTATTAATCTCTTTTACTGTCAACTTAAATGGTAGATTCTGCATGTCCTGTAATCGACGGAAGTATATACTTTCCTTAAGCCCATCCGTTAGTTTCTCTACTTGATTACCTGACGCAGTAGACCTGATCAATTCAAAGTAATTAAGTAAAACTTCTGAGTACAGAAAGTTTTTCTCGCAGAAATCGATGAATAATCGAAATATCGCAATCGTAGAAACTAAGCCTGTATCTGACTTATGCGCATCTAAGCAATTATAGTAATTGTCGATCAGCAACTCCAATGCTCTGTAGGTCACAGCGAGTTGGAGATTTTCCTTTGACTGGAAATAAGAATATAATGTGACCTTAGTAATACCAGCTTCTGAGGCAATATCTTCCATCTTAGCATTACGAAATCCTACTTTTGAGAACACATTCTCAGCAGAATTGATTATTCTTTGTTCTTTTATTGCACGTTTGGATTCTTTCAGGTCCTTATTTTTTATAAAAGTAAAAATATTATGAAGAAATGGTCATTACTTATCGGTGGCATTGTAGAAGTGTCAGGAGCAATCATATTATACTTCAATCCTCAGCTTGTATTTTCTCCAGATATTGGTGCATTTATGTTATATCGACTATATGCCGTAGCGATACTTGTCATCGGCATCATCTCATTACTGACAGTTAAGCATTATAGAGACGACGATATGACTCGCCATATATATATGAGTATCATGTTCATGCATGCTGCTATTACATTAATGACTTATACGGCCGATAATTCTGTATTACTGCAGCCCTTACAAGCGAGTATTACACATGGAATCTTATTCATCATGTTTGTCGTGGCTTACTTGTCTGATATAAAGAAAGTCGGAGAATAGCATAGCATTGGAATTACAAAGTCTATTTCTATTTACGAATCCATAGACCTCAACACTTAAAGTCCTAATTTTCCACCTAATAAGTTATATAATCCAAAGGCTCTCGATAGCTTATGTCCAATAATTATCCAGAATATTAGTTTCGTACATTCATTATCAATAGAAAAGTGACATCTCTCCAAAATGAATTGTAAACCTAATGACATAAATAAAGTGCTTTCTCAATAATGTAGAGGACAAGTCATTCTAATAGTTTGTTTCTGTAGTAGTATATCGATTGACTATGAGGCGTGATGCTCTGATATTTGAATTATAAAATTTGTTAAAGTCATGAAAACATTCTATCTCTTACTATCACTAATCGTACTTACAAGCACTGCATTTTCAGCAACAGGTAACCCTGAAAAATCAGTGACGATTATTGATGCAAAAACAGTTACCGTAACTACCAGTGATTCAGATGCAGAATTATTTATCGATGCTTTCTTTAATAAAGACAAAGAACGTTTCGAATTTAATACTGTAGAAGAAATCAATTTTGTACAGGTCTACAACGTTTCTGGACAAATGGAATTTCAGCTTTCTACCAGATCTAAAAAAGTAAAATTAGGCTTGAGCCTTTTTGAAAAGGGAGAATACCGATTAGGCTTCTTAGTTGAAGGAGACGAGCGAATTCGATTTACAAATGTTACTATAAAGTAGTAGAAATAAAATCATAGGTTTTTTATTGTTCAAAATTCTCTGCAATCTAATTGTAGGGAATTTTTTTTATAGGTACAGCGTGAGATAGTTTATATTAAAAATTTCTAATAAAACACGTAGCTATACAACATTAGTAAGAACAGTACAGTTATCTATGACAAATCACTGCCTATAAGTCATCATTACATTCTAATCTTCATAAGTTTTAAAATTTCTAACCCACTTAATTCTTAGTTATGAATGTATATAGACTGACATTTCTTATCTGTTTAATTACCCTGATATATTCTTGCGAAGTAGACTCCATTCAGCATATAGAAGATGAGCCCATACAAGAAGAACTTTATAATAATGTAGATCAAAGGCTCTGGACACACTTCCAACAATTCGAACGAGAAGCGGCTAAGCGTGGCCATAATTATAACTTAGATACACATGGAACCACTGGAGAGATATCTGCAATTCCAGAAGATGGAGTGGCAGGCACATGTCAGTATGGAAATCATATTAATCACGTAACTGTAGATATAGAGTTCTGGGATAGAGCCAGCAACTTATTGCGTGAGTTTGTGGTATTCCACGAGCTCGGACATTGTGTCTTAGCGAGAGATCATAAAGAATCTTCCTTCAGTAATGGTATATGCACAAGTATCATGAGAAGTGGCACTCAGGATTGTATAGATGCATATATAGCGCAGAATAGAGATTATTACTTGGATGAGTTATTCTCCATGAGTAATTAGAAATTAGGGTATTAATTATGAATAAATTTTACGTTGGTCAAATTAAATAGATGATATAATATTCCATTAAAGCTATTGCTCTTGGATGCAACTTAAACAGTATAATTATCATAAGGCATTTGCCTCGCCGGCAGGCTTTCCCCATCCCCAATTGATATTGGGGTTCTCTTACTACTAAGCAAGGTTTACTTGCTTAGTCCCCGATTTTATCGGGACCATTCATTCATGTCTTGAAACAGAAACGAAACAAAAAATTCAAGGCTTGTTTCATTTATTAACGATTCCGAAAACTTAGATCCCTAAACAGGCTTAAACTCGCCTTCAGCTCAAACACAACCCTGTTTTTGACGGAATTGAAGCCTTCTACACCTAAAATGAAAAATGCCATTATGAGCATGCCTGATCAGTAACAAAATTTTAAGTAGAATCTAAATGGACTATTAAGTAATATGAAATTATTTTCGACTATTTTGCCCTATGTTTTATGAATTTCTCAAGTTAGGTTTTGAGCATATCTTAGATGTCAATGGTTTAGATCATGTACTATTTATAGTGGCATTAGCCTTAAGTTATACCATCACAGAATGGAAGCAAGTCATTATACTTGTTACGGCATTTACCATCGGACATTCTCTGACACTTTTGTTATCTTCTCTTGATATTATCTATATACAATCTGACATCATCGAGATTGGTATAGCTATATCTATACTCATCGTTGCACTAATTAATATCTTCTACACTAACGGCAATAATGTACGGCAATCATCGAGATATGCAGTCGCATTGCTGTTTGGCCTTATACATGGACTTGGATTTTCTAACTTCTTTAAGATGATGCTGCAGGAAGAGAATATATTGGTTCCTCTGTTATCATTTAATATAGGTGTGGAGATCGCTCAGCTTGTGATCGTCATCTTTGTAATATTTATTTCCACTATTGCGACTAAGAAGATTCCGAAAAAGATATGGAACACGGGATTATCTATTACCATTGCTCTATGGGCAATGAAGATGATTGTAGAACGAATATAAAAAAAAGCAGCACCGAAGTACTGCTTAAATCAACTAATCAAAAGACAAATTACAATTTGTAATTATTATTCTATATCGTCTGGCTAATAATGAAATACTCAATCTCAATAGCCTTCTATTTAAAGACAACTTTATAACGTACTACCCTTAAGAAAGCGTCCTAAAGAGTAAAACTTTAACATATTAATTTTTAACATATAATTTAGGGCAGTGTATATGCTCATACGGTTAGCTCACGTAACCTCCTGATACAGAGGCAGCTTCTGCTACGACTCTTCTGCTCTTCATTGTATTTTGGATTGGATAAAAACAAAGTGACTTAGCCGCTTTTATAAACATGGGGTAAGCGTTCTCATCGACTGTAGCCGCTATAAAGTCTAAAGCATTCTTATATACCCTATGACTCATGTCATGATAGTATGAAGTGACAATTGCTGCATTGGTATCTGTTATGCCATCCTTTTCTGCTCTAAGTAATAATGACTCTGCAGTATATAGATCTATTAAAATATCTGATAGATTCATTACTGGCTCCTGAGCTTCTTTGAGATCTATTGCCTTATTCATAGATTGCTGACCTGCATACCCTATGAGCATATGGACTAATTTCTTCACACCTTGCATACAAGCTCTCTCAGCAGGAAACGGACTATCAGTATCCTGAGTTGTAATCTCACCAGAGGTCAATTCTTTCTGTACGTTCATCGCTTTCTCTGCTATATTATATTGACCTTTCATCGCCTTTTTGTATAACATACTGACGATGAGTAAGCGGTTTATTTCATTGGTTCCTTCGAATATTCTATTGATACGACTGTCTCTATATGCTCTAGCTATATTGCCTTCTTCTGAGTATCCCATACCGCCATATACTTGCACTGCCTCATCCACTACGTAGTCCAGTACCTCAGATCCTAAGACCTTAATTATAGAACACTCTATAGCAAACTCCTCTGCAGCTTGCAACTTAGCATCACCGTATGTTACCCCGTTAGACACTAATGACTTAATCTTCTTATCCATAAATCCAGCCATACGGAATACCGCGGACTCCAGTGCATAGACTCGAATATTCTGCTCTGCAATCTTATACTTGATAGCACCGAAGTTACCTATCGCAGTACCAAATTGTTTTCTTTCATTAGCATAACTGACTGACTCTGTAATCAATTGCTTAGCACCGCCTAAGCAAGATACCCCTAATTTATATCGCCCTATATTCAATACATTAAATGCAATCAAATGCCCCTTCCCTATTTCTCCTAACAAGTTCTGTTTTGGCACTTTTACATTTTCGAAAAATACTTGTCTCGTCGATGACCCCTTAATGCCTAACTTGTCTTCCTCTGCTCCAAGTGTCAGACCTTCTGCCCCAGCTTCTACAATGAAGCAACTAAACTTATCACCATCCACCTGAGCGAATACAATAAAAAGATCTGCAAATCCTGCATTGGAGATCCACATTTTCTGACCATTGATTATATAACTATTTCCATCTGCACTCAGGTCAGCTTTTGATTTTGCATTGAGTGCATCAGAACCACTACTCGGCTCGGTCAAGCAATAAGAAGCTTTCCATTCTCCAGATGATAACTTAGGAAGGTATTGCTGCTTCTGATCTTCAGTTCCAAAATATAGTATAGGCAGCATACCGATACCTGTATGTGCATTATATGCTACAGAAAATGAACCACAAGTACCCATCTGCTGAGCAATCATCGTATTACTGATAAAGTCCATTCCCATACCACCATATGACTCCGGTATATGTGCAGATAGAATTCCTAATGCACCCACTTCTTCCATATATTCGGCTGCAATGTTGTCTACCTGCTTCTCTATCTTAGCAACATTAGGAAAAATCTTTTCTTTAATGAATTCTGCTACCATATCACTGATCATCTGATGCTCTTCTGTAATCTCAGAAGGCGTATAAGTAGAGTGAGCAGGGACATCTTCATTGAGGAAATGAATACCTGATAATGTGGTGACTTTTGATATAGATGATTCCATGGATTTAAGATTATGCAGTTGTTACAAAAATTTAACTCTAAGTTAAAATTTTATTAGCACAAAATCAATGGAAGTCAATGAATATTGACATTAAACTAAACCATAAGTCTGATAAAACGGAGCAACAAGTTAGGTTAAGACTTTATTTTCCTCTATTCAGCCTTCTAGAGGATAGTCTTATCCAAATATTTCTTGCAGTATTAATTTCCTTTTTAGTAAGATTAAAATTCTTTCTAAGAATAATTTTATCAGTCTTGTCCAGTATTTGTTCAATTTTGACTTTATCTCTAACCATTGAATCAATGCCTTCTAAAAGTTGATTATTACATTCATGATAGGGAAGAAGAACTCTTTCAGCTTCATTCGGCATAAGTTCTAATACTCCACCTCCATGACTTCTACCAGAAACCTCAGTGAATGCTAATGACAATGAGTTATAATAACTTGCTGTAAACGAATTTAAGTCTGTCGTTTTAAAAAGAAATACTCTATGCATAGTATCGGTTGTATATGCATTTGCTTCATTTATTATTAATCTAGGGTACAGATTATTTCTTCTGATAAAAAGGGCGTCAGAAATTTTAAGTGAGGGAACAACATACCAAAATTCTCTTATTCTATTTTTATATCCTGTATGGATATCAAGTCCTTCACCAAATTCTATATAACTTCTTGCTCCATTTATTTGCTTTTCTTTTGGCTTACTTGGAAACGTTAAAAGATGAGCTCTTGCTTTCGAGTTTTTATTTTGCTTCCAATCTTCTTCTTTGAAAATAACACTATTAACTTGCACACTTCTACCTACCATTGGCTTAGCATATCTGGAAAGATTGTATTCTTTGACAGTTTCTAATGGTACTGTAAAAAATGGATTTGAACCAGTGGTTATTCCAACCTCCACTTTAGCATAATCGCCAATCTTCTTTATTTTTCTTTTCTCTGCAATTGTTTCGAGTAGATCTATTTCCTCCTGATCCAAAAAATAGTATGTCCATTTGTTTGAATTGAAATCGATTATCTTTTTAGGAGACTTGAGTCTATCTATATCTAAACTTTTTAATCCGTCTGCATCTTTTAGTTCTATATGGTCTATGTTATGAAACTGAGTTCCGTTTTTTTCACACAATAGGAGTACTACTTCTTGCTGAATATTAGGAAATACTAATTTTTCAAAAGATATTATGTTGATTTTATTATATTCTTTAGCTAAGTATTGCCTTAGTTGCTTTGCATATGAAACTTGCAAAATCTCAGCTGGTAGGACAAACGCAATTTTGCCTTTTTTCTTTAACATCATAGTTGAACCAACAACAAATGACACCCATGCATTGGTCAACTTAGAATATTTCAACCCAGCCTTAATAAAAATATCCTCAGCTAAAATTTGTTGAATAGGACTGAAGAACTGATATCTGATATAGGGAGGATTCCCTATTACTAAATCATATTTTGAATTTGACGTCGTGAAATAATTATGAAAGTCTTCATTTAAAACTTTATTGTTCTTTAAGTTAAGTTGTCTAGATTTTTCTGCCTCTACTGGATTTAGCTCAATAGCATCTATTGAATTATATTTGAAGTTATTGATTTTAATTGATGATAAGAAAACACCATCACCACAACTGGGCTCTAAAATGTCATAATTAGATGACCCATTTATCCCCCATTTCAACATAAATTCTGCAATTGCCCTGGGTGTATAAAATCCACCTCTAAGTTTCTCGTCAGTTGCTTCTGTAATTAACTTCATTTTTTCTTTGATTTTTTAGAATACATGATTTTTTGTTCTGCCATTTTTAAAATTTCAAGGGCATTTTCATCGTCTTCCAAAATGTTGTAAGCTACTATATCACTTTTCATTGCGATGTTGAGGCTTGCAGATTTTATATCAAAGAAATTTGCTAATTTGGTAATTATTTCTTTGGAAGCTTTACGGTTATCCTTTTCTATTTTTCCAAGCATTGAAGTATCAATTCCAATATTAAAAGCTACTTCTCTTAAAGTCAAATTATTAGAGACTCTCAAACTTTTGATTAAGGTTCCGAAAGATTCAGTATTCATTATATTTTGGACAATATTAGTCCAAATGTATATATAATCAATTAGAAATAAAATTTATTGAATAACTATTTTAAACTTCGTCTTGTTAGAGTTTAAAGAATAAAGGTCTAATTTTTTACCTAATAGTGCAGGATCACCAATTAAAGTCTTAGTTGGTCCCCAACTGATTTGTGTGACACTATTATTTTGCAGATAAGTTGTTGTGCTTGTTCTAGTATCATGACTGATTTGTAAATCATGTACTCCATGATTAACGCCATTTATCAACAATTCAAATTGCCCTATAGCTCTTTCTTTATGTTGCTTTGGAAAAGGGTCGCTGGTCCATTGCAAATTAAAAAATACCTGATCACGGAAGAAATGCCTGTGGTCAATGTCACTAATTAATCCTTTCTTCAAAAGCATTGACCCAGTTGGATTTGTATTTGCACCTGTAGGGATTCCTAAATCTCTTTTGGTCAAAGGTTTACTTTCCCATAATAATTTATTAGAATATGAAGGCAATACTGGCACTGCAGAAACTGTTGCTAAATTATTACGTTTACTTTTTTTCCTTTTCTTACTCTTTTTGACTGCCTTAAAAGCAGAAGGAATTTTAGATAATGATCTTGAAGGAAAGAGACTGCTTAGTATTGATTTAACATTTTGAGTAGTTTTACTTTTTGCATGGTTAGATTTTCTTTGCTTTTCTGTAGGAACAATTCCAGCTTTTACTAAATTTTTGATTAGAGGTTTTGTAATTTTTTGAAGATTCGGATCATTTAATCCAAATAATGATGAATATGTATTCTTTAGATCTTTTACAAAATCAATATCAGATCGTATTGCATTATCGAGACTAATAAGAACAGATGTTTCAATATTCCGAAATAAACCCTGAGAAGTCAAATTAGATGAACCTATGATAAGCTGCGATTCATCTTTTCCTTCAAACAGATACATTTTTGGATGATAAATACTTGGAGACTTTTGATAAAAAATATAAGAATTAACTTTTAACCTCCTAATTGCCTTAAGTGCCGCTTTTGAAGTTCCTTTTTGGTCAACACCAACAATAATATTCACCTCTAATCCTTTTGAAACAGCATTTTGAATAGGAATTCTTAACCCATTAATTCCTGCTCGACTTGCAAATGCAGAAAATGCAGAGAACCTAATGTACTTACCAGAACTTAAAGAACTGATTAATATTCTACCCACTGAATTCGGTGATGAATTTGTCAACCCTTGTTCAAGAACTGTAATCTGCATTCTATTTTTTTACTAAAGTTAATTTTATTATTACCATATAAAATAGCCTTGCACACAAAAAATTAGAATACGTATCAATTGGAAAAATCCTGAAAGGGTTAAATTTTCATGAATTTCTAAATACTTACCTTCTGCTATACTTAGGTATTAATAATTTCAGTTAGAGAAATATAGTTGCGTATTCTACTATCCATACAAAGCAAACAAGCCTGTCACATACTTAGAATGCTTAGTCCTACGGAATGGAAAGTAATGAGATACTGCATCTAATGCTTCCGATTTATCAATATCAAATTTTATCTCCACGATGATCCTTTTATCTCTATGTTGAGGTATAGCATGAGAACCTTCTATAGGAAGATAATACGCAATCTGAGTGTCTATAGTCAGACGATATTGACCAGTGATATCCAGATAGTAATTACGAAGATATTGATTCCTGATAGTCGGTATGTAGTAGTCCTTTGCGCCTATGCTATCATTGACATCATTACTTAATTGACTCAGTGTATGATACTTAATTCCTTCTATGTATTTCTTCCCACCTAATTCATTTCTCTTGATCTTAAATTCTACCTTGCCGCTGTTAGAATGCAATTGCTCACCATACCACCTATATCTTATCTTAGTTCTGTCAGATATACCTGCGAGATTGTCATGGCAGGAAGTATAGTATGGATCATCGAAGTAGATATTGTTGATATAACGTGATGTATATACCTTACTAAAACATAACGGGTGGCTATACAGCTTGGATTCTAACTCATAGGCATATCGAGGGTCTATAACATACTTCAATTCATATCGATAATCCGTCTTTATATCTGTCGATTGTTTCATAATATTTAGAACTACTTTTTCTCTGTATCAATGATCGACCCCTCCTCTGCAAGATATGTCCTCACGACATTATTGACAGTATGCTTACCGAGACTAATTTTTGCTGGACCGAATTCTGGCTTCTTTTGATAGGCTGTAAATCCCGTCTCACATTTATTGAGGATCACATGCTTCAGAATTACAACAGATTTATCTTTAGAGGCGATTCCTATCACTGCGCTATCTACTCCGATACGAGAACCTGTGATCGTAGAAGCCTCTCCTGCACTGATGCCTTTATCACCCGCATTACTAACATCTACCTTATATATATGCAGAATACTGCCGGAGGCATCTATAGCGTCATTACCTATATCTTCGAATCGGACATCTGTCACATCACCAGTACAGAAATCTGAATCAAATGCATCTGCAAAAGTATCGGAGAACTTTGTATTCTTCATCGTAAAATCAGAACGGATAATATTCAATGCATCCTCGCATTGGTTACCATAGAAGAATGTATGATCTACATCTACATCGCTCTCATAGAAATTAACTGCTCCAGACAGTTGCCAGTTCTTATACATGAGTGTGTTTTGGTTTTTGAATTCTACATGTAGCAACTGAGATCTATCTTCCGCTTGTAATACAGAAAAGCTTCCGCCCTTACCATCTCTTCTTTCTATAATAATGGGATCATCTGCATCTCCCTTAACATGGACACTTCCATAGCTAAGAATAAATCCTTCTTTCTCAAAGATGATTTTAGTTCCAGAGTTTATATATAGTTTCTTATCCTTAGGAATAATCATCGGAGCGGAAACCACAACTTCACCTTTACTTACAATTACTTTATCATCCGTAACCTGAAGTATATCATCGAATCCTGACAAATCAGAATCTGCTAACGATTGTCGTGCAGTGATACTTCCATCAGGTGGTGTCCATTGATTAATCTTAGTGGTGTATATAGAATCTAATCCGACTACTTTATACATTACTTCCTTAGTGCCTGTAGGTACTTGCCAGTTTGTGTATTTTGGTAGATTCTTACGAATATGTGGATATATTAATTGGCTTTCTCCAGAAGTCGGTAGACCTGTCATCACTTGCAGTGGGAAGTTATGCTGATTGATAATTTTGAGATTTTTCATTTCTCCTTCCGTTTCAGATTGGAATACTTGTAAGGCATTGACGTGTGCAGGTAACGCTATCTGTATGCGTCGAGCCTTCTTTTTTATAAATTCTCGATCCAACTTGTAATCTTTATATCGCTGCTGTAGAAATTTTTCTCTGACAACAATCTGCTCTTCTAAGCCCTCAAGAAAAGTCTGCAGAAATGATGGAGTAGAATACATATCCAAATAGAACAAATACTTAGCAGCGAAATCATCATCATAATATAGATCGTCGATCGGTTCCTTGTACGCAGGCTTACTGGTATACAATTTTTCTGCATAGATATCGGAAGCATACTTCTGGGGATCCTCTGCAGAGTATGCATCGAAGCCTATCGGCTCTAACAATGCTGTCACTGGATTATAATAGAACCTCTGATTATGCCAAGTCACTGCATGCTGCGCCAGACAGATGTCTACCAGCGCAAGATACTTAGCCAATCGATCTATGTCAAATATATCTTTAACCGGAGTCGTGCCATATTTATATTGTAATAATAGATCTTGTGCCACCTCGAAATCTGCTAAAAGTTTAGGATTCTTTAGCATCTTAGATTCTTTAAATGCCTTCAGCTCTGAGGTCCAATACGCCTTATCTTTTTCTTCTATCACAGGTAGGCTTCGATTCCACCCTTCGATGGTTCGCTTAGTGGTTTCCCACATTCTGTCCTCGGTCATTTTTACAATAGGTCCTTCTCTTCGATTTCGATTCTCAACAAGATTCTTTGTAAAATGCTCCTCGTAAGAAAAAATAATCCTATCTCTATCATTCTGCTTAAAGTACATAAAGTCATACCTCGGCCTGATCACATCAGCATGATCCAGAAACTGGAAGAACAACCATTCTCTTAAGAAGCCTCTTGTACTCGGTTCCTGCACTGAGAAACTTTGCATACCATGCCAGCTCTGAGCAGAATTCATATCTACTCTGTAAGAAGGATTCTTACCCATATGATCTAGCCAATCTCCCTTATGCCTGATGCTCACTTTTTGATGCTCATCGCCTTCCCATATCTTCGCTTTCACCTTGCTTCCGTCATGGAATACTAAGCCCTGCTTGATAGATTTTTTCTTATTTTCATGCAGCTTATCCATCCCCTCCTTATCGATCACCAGTTGCATTTCTTTCGGAGTAAATTCGTCTGTGACTTGGAATGCATTGGCACCTAAATAACTGATCTTAAGATCATCAAAATAAATAGCATTATCACCATCGTCTTTATAGACATAGATTTTTATATAATCTAATTTTTGATTGACAGGAACTGTGAATAATAATTCCCTTCTATCCCACAGGTCTTCTCTCTTTTCTACAGCCGTGCTTATAGTCGCATAGAAATCTGATCCCTCTGGACCACTGGCAACTAAGAACCCCTTAGCTGGGTGTGGATTAAATGACCAAACTTCTGCTTTGTATCTTGCACCTGGTATAGGATCATTAAGCACATAGGTCATTCCATACTTATGATCAAAATCTAACTTACTGGAATATTTTCCTGATGCTGCATATTCTGAGGATTGGGTCTCAGCAGCGGTGAACCGTTGTCCGTCATTTACAAAATATTCTCCTTCTACATTTTCAGCATCACAATAGATGAGTTGCTGATCGACTGCTCGGGAAGATACATAATCATTAGGGGTAAAGAACCGTATTGCTGATACGAAAACCAGTAACATCATCAGCCCTATAATATATAGCCATATAGAATTATTTTGTTTCTCCCCTCTTATGATCATACGATAAGTTCTGGCTGATCTATAATGGTCAATTGCATATTGTGATCTAAGGACTTAAGGGACTTTCGTATCTCACTGATCGCCTGTACATCCTCTACTTGCGTGACAAATGTCAGGAACATACCATCGTTATTATCTTCCATTCTTTTCAGTTCTACATATTTAAGATGACTGCTAAGGGTATTAGATATAATATCTATGTCAGAGGAGGCAGTTCTGATATTAATAAGTAGCTTATCCTTAGTCATTACCTTGCGGCTGCCCATCCGAGTATTCAGATATACAAGAGGTAATATTAAGGCAATGGCAGCAATGGCAAGCATCGGCTTATTAGCGCCACATGTCAGTCCGATTCCTATTATAAGAAATATATATGTGAGTTCCTCAGGTTCTTTTATCGCTGCACGAAATCTCACTATAGATAATGCACCGACTAACCCTAAGGATAATGCAATGGATGCTTTCACTACGGTAATAATTAATAATGTAGACAATGCCATCGGAAGAAAAATAGAAGAAAATTTCTCTCGATTACTGAAGGTTGTAGCGAATTTCACATAGAAAATTTTGATAATGAATGCCAATAGAGCCGCCACCAAAATATTAATGATGAAATCCAATATATTGATTGTACTTGTAAAGTCATTCAGATAGTCTTCAAATCTTCCCATAGTTAATTTCCTTAGGTACAATAACTCGCATAATATGTACCTTATGATTAATAACCTAAAAATAGAATTATCTCCATGAGTATCCGCATCTCACTAAGACATAGTTATATTTGTCTGTATAATACCATTTAAACATTAGAATGTCGGAAATATTATAATAGTATTAGCCAATCTCTGCGTTAAAAATACTCCCCATAGCTACCGCTATGGCTGCGTTTTTTGCCTTAATCTTAACAAATTCTATTCTATAATCTTAACCGACATCTTAAAATTTAAATGGTATAATATTCTTCTTGGCTATATTAAATAAATGAAAGTCAAGTCGATAACAAATCCAATCCTTACACATATATAGTGCAGACATTTTCTTATAAATATCTCCTCTCTCCTCTTATCTACACGATAGGTATCCTCTTAATTGCGTACCAATTAATGGGTAGAATATTATTCCAGCTTAATGATGTACAACTGGACAGAAGTGGGGATGGTTTCAAGAACTATTTTGCTATCGCCTGGCAATATAAGTATGGTGAAGGATTATGGTTTGATGGCATGCAATATCCTTATGGAGATATGATCGCCTATGCAGATGGGCAACCGGCACTTATTTGGCTGATGCTAATCCTCAAAAAAATAGGAATTGACTTCACTGGCTCTGAGTTATTAGTCGTCCAAATCTTACCGTTGCTTTCTCTTTTCTTTGCCGCATTTTTCCTACATAAAATTATCAGATCTTACAGTATCCCTCATTGGTGGACGTGGGTTACCGTACTGACCTGCATAAGTCTCAGCCCACAGATATATCGATGCAATGCTCACTTTGCATTAGCATATATGTTCTGTCTTCCGTCTATCTGGTGGCTTTATATTCTATATGATCGTCAGCAAGTTGGTTCTGTTATATTCATGGCAGCAATTACGCTATTACTATATGTGTATGCTTATCTACATCCTTATCATCTACTGATTGGTTCTGCATTTCTAATGGGGGTATTTGTAATTGGTTTATTTTATAAAAATATAAAGTGGCCTCTATTAGTTGCAGCGGCTCTTCCGATAATTCTATACCTCGTAAGTAATGAACTGATAGACCCTTACTCTGATCGTCCTAAGAATCCATGGGGCACCTGGCATTACAAGACGGAGATCGCAGACCTATTCCCCTTCTATGGATGGTATGCTAAGTTAGCTCAGCCATTTACTTCTATCAGAACAAGTTATCATGAGGGATATAGCTATCTCGGGATATTAATGTTTGCTTTCCCTCTATTATTTATTTATAACAAAAGGAACAAAATAGAAAGTAAATCGATCTTTACATTTCTGACTAAAGAGATCATCGCAGTGTTCCTTATTCTATTATTCAGCATGGGATTGTACATTATGATCACTGACCACAAAATACTGGATTGGATATCTACACTCAAGCAATTTAGAGCTTTGGGAAGATTTGCTTGGCCATACTATTATGTGTGCTTTATCTCATTATCAGTGTACGCTTATAGAGTGCTGAGTAAGCTAGAATCTGGATATATCCGTATCGGAATATTTACCCTGATAACCCTTATGTGGAGTGTAGATGGCTACCAATATCTTAAGCGCTTCAACCAAAACATGAATCAATACAAAGCTCCTAATGAATTGTATGAGAACAAAATATTATACAACTTATTAATTGAAAGAAATATAGACCCTGAAGATTTCCAAGCGATACTTCCTATACCCGTAAGTATGGAAGGTGCAGAAAAAGTGACGCCTGATGATCAGTGGTTTGTCAAGACACAAACGATACCCCTCGCCTATCAGGCTGGCTTACCGATCATCGGTGCTTATATGTCACGAACTTCTCTATCAAGAATCCTCAAGCAGTACCAACTTTGTAGCTCGGAATACGTTTACAAGGAAATAATAGAAGATATGCCCTCAGACAAGGACTTGTTAATGGTGATAGCACATGGGGATACAGTGATGTACAGTGATCTTATAGCCAAAGCAAATTATATCGCTGAAACTAAAGAGACTTCTGTATACAGCATCACAACAGATGCATTAAGACAAAGGAGCTATGTAAATGTAGATACCATACCTTCAAAAACTGACGCATTATTCTATAATAATTATGACGACAAAAAGAATACAGGACTCTTCTCAGAAGGTAGCAAAGTAATAAATGGATATTATTCGTTGTGTAATATTGATCTTTCAGAAAAAATAAATAACCGCCTCACGATGAGTCTTTGGTATAGGATAGATGCAGATCATTCTTCTGTACCAAAATTTAATATCAACCTGTTAGACCAAAAAAAAAATGTAGAAAAATCGATAAACTATAGAGATCTCGATATGAGAAGAATGGAAGTCGTAGACAACTGGGTAAGGATAATATATGAGTTAGAAGTTAGTGAATCAACCCATTATATCGAATGGGCAGTCAATGCGGAAAAACTTTATGTCGATCACGCATTAGTGACCTATACAGATAGCTTATATTGGAATACATTAGAAGATGGACACATACTCTATGATCATTATATAGCAGAGACAAACTAAATCAAAAAATATAAAAATTGAATTCTAAAATATCTTTTGAACTTCTATGGTGGTGTATAACGGCAATCGTTGTTATATTGATTATGCTCCCGATCTACTTATCCATAGGCGAAGCATTTCCATTCTATAAAGACAATATACTCCTGATAATCATAGGTGTCACTTTTATGAGATACATATTTCTGCTTAAGTACCATTGGCTTACATTTAGTAATTACATTAAAGCTGTATTCATCATTATTTCTATTCCAGTTTTTTTCTTTTTAGTCGGAGCATTCTACGATTATCAGAGCTATTACGATGATGGAAATTTCTCAGCCCTGTTACAAGATCTACATATAGAAAAGCAAAAAAGTGTCCTCTTATATATCAGAACAGAGATGATATTCTTTTGGGCTTTTGCATTTATTTCTAACTTCATTCTACCCTTCAGAATGCTAATATCTATATGGAGAAAAATCAATAAGGGCACAGAATAAAAGGTATACATTTTAAAAAAAAGTACAATCCAATAAAAATAACATATGAATCCAGTAGAAGAATTCAACGACTACAGACAGAAAATGAATGACCGCATCCTATCACATGATAACAAGATGCTAAAGCGATTCTTCAGCTTAGACAACCAGGCTTATCAGGCGGGTGCTCTCGATGTCAAAACCAAAGAACTTCTGGGTCTGGTCGCCTCCATGGTACTAAGATGTGATGATTGTATTAAGTATCACATCGGCACAGCACATGAGATCGGTGTCAGTGAGAAAGAATTATTCGAAGTGATGTCTATCGCTAATCTTGTGGGTGGATCGATATGCATTCCGCATACACGTAGAGCGGTGGAGTATTGGGATGCGTTGGAAGAGAATAATCCTTCAGAATTATTGAAAGAAAAAAATACATATAAATACTAAAATTGATGCATACCGTATATATCTGTAATAAAAAATCTTCATTTACAGATATCAGTAATTTTAACCAGTCTTAGAGGGGTCTTGTCTGGTATCAAAAATATTTAATATTACTAATTCAGTATCACTATATCTATAGAATAATCTGTTGTGTTTCGTAATAAGAAATCCTCTTATTTGTTTTACCTTGACTTCTAATGAACCTAATTCAGGAAATTCCTTAAGGTAATCTATAATTGTAAAAACTTTCCTTACGAAAGACTTTCTCGTATTATCACCAATACTCTAATTGTAAATATTCTTGGATTTTAGAAAATTGCTTTACTGAGCGTTTAGACCATTTTAATTTTTAGAGCCATGCATAAAAGTTAGACTTGACTTCATCATGGTCTAATAGTTGATCACTATCAAAACTTTTGTTGTAGGTTGATTCAAGAATATCCTTTTGTTGGTCAGTTAATGACTTATAGAGATTACCTTCTTGCATGTCTTCTAAATGGGAAATCAGAGTATAATATCTTTGTATTTTCTTTTCATCCTTTATTCCTCTGATTATTTCCTGGAGCTTCTCTTTTACAAGCATATTCATCTATTTACTGCTAAGTTAGGACAATAGCACCAATAAAATCAGCAACAAGAAATTCTCAACAAAATAAATAACTGATTCTAAAAATATATTAAAACTCTAACTCATAGTATCTCACGCCATCTTTCTCCGCTAACAATTTAGGATTATTACGAGCAAGAAATACTTCATGGTTGAGGGAGATCGTTTTTGCAGGTTCGGTGTCTATGCTAATTTTCTTATAGACCGTGTCTTCTATGATTAGAATTTTCTTTCCTTTTAATAAATTCGTGATATGAGCATCAGGTGTCTCTTGGAACAAACTGAATAACTGCTCTGCTGTATGAATAGGCGTTCTAGATAACTTACAAGACATCAATGGTAGCTTGTAATGCAAAGCTCTTCTATAAGTCTCTCTGCTCCAGAAGTTGTTATCATCGATGATGTATCCTTTCTTTTCTGTGCCGACATGATAGTAAGGCAATGGTAATATGGCATCAAATCTTAGAGCTTGTAATTTAGGTAATTGACTATTGTTTTCAGTAGAGAAAATATTGGGTTGCTTAGCCCCTTTACGAGCATGAAGGCTCATCTGAGTGGTGTCTATTAGGTATGTAATGAGAATAATTCCTGTTACGATATATCTTGTATAGAGATTATTCTGACTTCTAAGAAATCGATCCACGACATAAAATCCACAAATGATAAGTCCCGTAAATGCTGGCAAACTAAATCTTGCCATACTCCTAAAGTTCTTAAATGTATCGCTGATTTCTGATAGTATATTAAGAGGATTCAGGAAATTATAGATCTTAATATTATCATTAAATATTTCCAACTTAGTCCCTAAAGAAGTGAAGTAGCAAATCATTGTTCCTATAAAAATGGCTGCGAATAATTGGTGCCTACCATTTTTTAGTCTTCTAATCTTCCACAGCTTATTTGCAAACAAAAAGTATATCCCAATCAAAATGATTAGAGGAAAAGCACTTCCTAAGAAAGTTAGTTTTTCAATATTCCAATCTTCCTGCTGAAACAAAGCTGGCAAGCTCAAGCATTCATAAGATTTAAAAAAATCTGACCATGCACATGTCAATCCTGATGCATTATATCCTAATACCTCCGTCGGACGACTGGCAGAAAGTGGGTCTGATAATTTGACAAAAAGGAAAACTGAAACCGCAGAAACTAAAAGTGTCAACAATCCACTGATTGCTTTCATTCTATATTCTGGCACCAATAACAACCAAGCAAAGAAACCCCCTAATAAGAATACCAACAATGGCAAATAATAGAGATGGGTCAGAGACACAATTACAATTAGTAAAAACAAACCCGCTAATAATGGATAACTAACCCGACTACTTTTATAAAGTAAAATAGACAAATAGATTCCGACCAAAAAGTAAAGTGACATCGAAAGGTTAACCCACTCCCCCATATTAAAAACCATAGGATGTAACCATACCACCACTAATGAAAATACAAAATTTACCAACGGCGTGAATCCTAAATGCTGTCCGATCTTATATGCGACCACAGGTGCCAGCAGATAATTCAATAAGAAGAAATTATTATAGATCTGCAGCGCAATCTTTTCTAATCCCATCAACTTCACCATCATCGCAAGCACAGGTGTGCTATCTGTATATAGTATATGATCTACGAACGGATAGTTCATACCTGTATAACTTAGAAGTCCATTGCCTTCTTGTACTTGTGTATAGAAAAGGTAGTTGTAATAATTTTTGATGCCGTCGTAAGAGTTAGTGTACAACCAGGAATTTGGATCTAAGAATCGATCCCCAAATACAAGATAAAAAATTATGATATTTAAAATGAATAATAACATGAAGCCAAAGGAATCGAAATTGTATTTGAGGATTTTGTTATTCATTATTTTATTACCGTAAACTAATTGTTTGTAGAAGGTTTATTCATTCAGCTAAAGTAACAAGTAATTAATTCATTGGCTTAACTGTAAATATATATTACAGTAATATTTTATGAATTGAGCAGTTTCTTGTGCAGAGCCTTGCCAAATTACAGTGGGCGGCGGGAGCGGCATCCCGATAGCTATCGGGAGTAGAGGCATTAATTTGGCTTGATCTTTTGTTTTCCGCAGTGGCGGGTTTGTTTCTCCATCCCAAACTGATGTTTGGGTTCTCTCTCTTCATAGAGACATTTAGTCTCTATGATATCACTTGATGTGATACCGTTCAATCTTATCTAAGGGAAAATGAAAGCCGTCGGCGAGACAAAATAATGAATAATAGAATTTGTGATTGAGTAATAATTAGCAATAGTCAGAAAGAGCATCAAAAAAAACTCTACCACTAACTTAACATAATCCTAAGGTAGTTGTACAGCTCTTTGAGCAAACGCATATTCGTAATCTTAGATAGGATAACGTTATCTCGCAACTTAACCAATTGCACATCTACAGGTACATTATTCTTACCGAGTTTTTTAAGAAATTCTACATCGATTAGATATCGATCTGTCTCGGTAGAAAGAAATAATGACTTAGCATCCTTAGTGAATGCTTTCAGTCCACATTGTGTGTCATCAGTAGGTAAGCTAAAGAGAACCCGATTGACCGTCTTAAGATATTGAGATATCCGACGTCTCCTTGGTGAGATATGGCTGTAATAACTGTCATCTCGCTTTCCAACTACGGCAACTGCTTTGCCAGATCTGAGCTTACCTACCATATCGACCATACTGCCATAGGTATATGGAAAGTCATAATCGGTATACATAATCATCTCTCCTTCACTCATTTTGACCCCCTCACGCAATGCATGACCCTTACCTTTATTTTCTTCATATGAGATCCAGTATGCCTCAGGAATCTCTTTTTGCAGAAGCGCTGCGCCTTCCGTTAGATCTCGATTACTACCATCATTGACGATGATTAATTTGTATTTGAGATCTGGATCCAGGCGTGTCTTAAGCACAGCATACTGACGTATGATGTCCTGAGCCCAATTTTCCTCAGGGTTATATATAGGTAGGATGATATCTAAGCTCGGGCTGATAGTAGTCTTATTGCTGCTGCAAATAAAGCTAATATTAGAGTAATCTGAGGTATTATTAGCGGTAAATATTAACAGTGGGTTTCAAATAAACATCCTATAAAATCAATTTTAATGTCTTTTAGTTTGATAAACTCCTAACATTGAGTAAAAGAATGGAATAGCAGTAAATCCTTTACTATATTCTTCCAGAAACGATAGAAAATTATACTAAATTTTGTGGCTAATTATTTAATAAGATTAATTAATTAAACATGTAGGAACTGACAAATATTAATACTCGAAATCGTCTATTCTAAGTTATTATATGTAAATTTCATAATACTATTATTTATGGCCTTTTTAGCAAATAATGAATTATCAGAATTATTGAAGAGCAATGTTCTTCCAAATTCTTTTAATATAGATAGGTTAAAAAATGCTTCTTATGAATTAACTTTAGGACCAGAAGTATATACTAATGGAGATAGCACGAAAACAATTCTTGATAATGCAAATGTTCAATTTGAATTGAAACCAGGTCAGTTTGCAATCTTAATAACTGAAGAAAAACTTGAGATGCCTACTGATTATATAGGATTTATTTCTTTGAAATTTGGCTTTAAATTTAAAGGGTTAGTTAATATATCAGGATTTCATGTAGACCCAGGATTTAAAGGGAAATTGAAATTTTCTGTTTATAATGCTGGATCTAATAGTATAATCCTCGAAAAAGATGCTCCATATTTTGTGCTTTGGATAAGCGAGTTAACATCCAAATTAAACGATGGTGAAGAATATAATGGTAGCCATCAAGGACAAACTAATATTACACCTGAAGACATAATGAAGATCAAAGGTGAAACCGCTTCACCGAATCAACTGTTAAATGAAATAAGTAGATTAGATTCAAAAATTAATCAGGTTGGTACTGAAGTTAAAGCTAAAAAAGATAGATTATGGTGGCTTGGCAGTTTTATACTTGGAGTGATTCTGTCTCTTGGAATAAAGCACTTAGTAAATAAAAATCAATATCAAAATGGTTATAATAAGGCACTAAAAGATATAACGCTTAATCAAAGTGAAGAGATAAAAATAAACTCGTCTATACAAAAATCTGTAACCCTTCATTTGGATAGTTTAGCTAATGACACTAACTTTATAAACAAAATAAAAAGCATGAATAAATAATGGGAAATGAAAACATTAAAAGTTGGTCAAGTGAGCAGCTGCCAGTAAATTTTGAGGTATCATTCATTCCAGTTGATCCTATATCAATAGGAAAGGTAAAAGTTCTTTTAAATGGTAATCGAATAGGTGATGTAATTAATGACAATTCTAAAGTTGAGGATTATTATAGATTTCATGATATTTTCCATTTTACTTTTGCTTCATTTTTAAGATGGTCTCCTTGTACAAGAGCAATGTTAAATACAAAAAGAAAAAGTAATCCTGAATTAGATGAATATGAGGATGGAGCAAGAGCTACAATTACTGAAGAAGCAATTTCTTTGATGCTTTTTAGTGAGGCAAAGAAGAGAAATTATTTTAAAAATGAAGAAATTCCAAATTCAATATTAAGTCTAATCAAGGAAATGACAAAGCCATTTGAAGTTTCCATAAAATCAAAAACTGATTGGAAAGTAGCTATTACAAAAGGCTATGAGTTATTTCAAAATTTAATTTTACATAAAGGGGGAAAAGTAACATTCAACTCAGAACAAAAACAAGCTACCTTCTCCATAATATAATCATTCGAGCATTTTTATTTAAACTCAACAAAATTGAAAATTTTAGTATCTAAAAGTGCTCCATCTCCAAGTATAGTATATAACACATACTGGGAATTTGCAGCTAAGAGACAAGATGTTTTCTATAAAAAAATAGAAAACATAACACCTTGGTCAAATGACAAAATAATTTCATTACATAAATTCACCAACACCTATAGAGCCGCTGATAGAGTAAGCCAATATCTTATTAACGATGTAATCTATAGTAAAAAATTTCCTATTAAGGATGAACTGTTCAGAATTTTACTATTCAAAACATTTAATAAAATAACTACATGGGAAAAATTAGAATTAGAACTAGGTGAGATAACTTACAATTCCTTTAATTTTGATTTATACAATCAGATTTTAACTGATATAAGTTCATCAGGTCAATCGATTTATTCAGGAGCATATATTATGACTTCTGGTAAAAGTAGATTTGGTCACCAAAGAAAACACAAAAATCACTTATTATTAATTGAACATATGATTAAGGATGGACTTGCAAAAAAGGTTAAATCCTTGTCAAGTTTAGCGCAACTTTTTAATTTGTTGAAGTCATACCCAACTATAGGTAATTTTTTAGCCTACCAATATTCAATTGATATAAATTACGGCAATTACTGCAATTTTGATGAAATGGATTTTGTTGTTCCAGGTCCTGGTGCATTAGATGGCATAACTAAATGCTTTAGTAATTTAGGAGACTATAATTATACTGACATAATTAAATATGTTACCGAAAGGCAAGACTTTGAATTTGATAGATTAGGAATTCAATTCAAAAATTTATGGGGAAGAAAGCTTCATTTAATTGATTGCCAAAATTTATTCTGTGAAGTAGATAAATATTCAAGAGTTGCACATCCTGACATTAAAGGAATCTCAGATAGAACAAGAATAAAACAAAAATACAAACCAACCCAAAAGAAAATAGATTATAGCTTCCCTCCTAAGTGGGGGATTAATAGCAATTTAGAAAATTATTACAAAAAACTTTCTGCAACTACAAATGCCATAGAGTATTGATCAGTATGACTTATACTGCATTGCCAATTTGAAATATTCAAACTTACTGACAATTCTTTTACTTTTCCAAAAACCAATAATACAGGCTTCCCATTATCATTAGTCAATGTTTCAATTTCGAGTAAGGAAATCCCGTCTATTAAACCAAACCCTAAGCATTTAACAACAGATTCTTTTACTGCAAATCGTCCCATTAAATAATTTAATGAAAATCCCTTATTGCAATATTCATCTAGCTCTTTATTAGAGAAAATCCTATTTCGAACTTTCTCGTCACAACTCCAATTCATTTTTTTTACACTTTGAACATCTATTATATCACAGCCAACACCGAATATCATTGCAGTAAATTATTTTAAGTGTTTAAATTATTAATATCAAAAAGAATTTCCTGAGCTTGTGTCTTACTAATCTCGTCAAGTTTTTGAACACCAACAAAACAGTTCAATTTTTCAAATTTTAAATTTGTCTGCTCAGCAATAAATTTACCTAAATTTATAAGCCCTAACCAATTTCCATAACTTCTACGAAATAAATATTGGATTGCATAAAAACTATTTAATATCAATTCATTGCTCGATGTTTTATAAAATGTAACATGTTGTAAACATGGGAAGCTTTGGTACGGGCCGGGTTTATGATCAATAAATGGATTGAAAATAGAGGCTTGCAACTTTGATCGTCTTTTACTCTTAATATCATTTAAAGAATCAATTATAATATCCAATTGGTTAACCTCCTTTTGCTTATCCATGCCGTAGCTAATGAGTCGTTCGAAATATGTGCCAGATCTATTAGATTTATCAATTGCTTTTATTCTATGTAAATTATTCTTATACTCTTCAAAGAAAACATCTTTTTCTTTATTACAATATTCATAAAGAGATTGAGGAAAAATAGTTTCCGAAACTGTTGAGATTTCAGAATAATTATAATCTTTCAGCAACCTATCTAATAGGCTTCTAACCTCAATGGATTCATCAAAATTTCTAAGACTTAGAATGAATGGAGTAATTTCAGTTCCCTTGTTTTCGAATATATGCCTTAGTGTGGAAACCCAAGCAGAGGAGAGACTTGTTTCTTCAATTATGCAATTATCAATCATTGTCATCTTTAATTCGATAATTAATTAGTCCTTCATAGCCCTTTTTAGATACTCTGAACTGGGTATTATTATCATTTAAGTTTCTTACAAAAACCCCACTATTGATTGCTTTATAAATAAAGCCAAATTTTGAGCATTCTAAAAGTTCAAGATACTTACTTGTATTATACAATTCAGAATTTACAATTAAGTAATTACCTTCTTCTAACTCTACAAACGAAGGTTGACAATAAGCGTCAAATATTTTTGTGTGTGATAAACTAACTACATTTGGATAAACAGACTTCAAAATTGACTTCGGAGTATGCGTGCCTAAAACAGTTGCTTTACTATTACTTATAACTTTATTAATTTTAAGATTTGTGATAATTGTCTGATACCCTACTCCAAACAATGAACTCAATATAAAACAATTCATTGATGTCAAATCAGGTATTAACCATTTCCTCAAATTAATTTCTTTATAAATACGAGAAATAGGAATAAGTAAAGCTCCTGCGAAAATATTTACTAACTGTTCTTCAATTAACTGCTCTGGAGTATAAGATTGCTCATTAAAATTAGCATCTAATTGAGATCCATGATTAAAAACATGATGACCAAGTTCATGAGCACAAGTGAAAATTCTTCTTGGAATAGGCCTACAATTAGAAATCAAAATGGTATTATTTGTTTCTCCTTGGATGTACATCCCCTCCATACTTATACTTGTATATCTCACCATAATGTCCAGATTAGAGCATATGTCAAAAACATCTACAATCTCGCTGCTTTTAACACCAAGTTGTATTCTTAATTTTTCAGCTTTTCTTATTGCTTCCAGAGGAATCTTTTGCACGACTATTTTATTTCGTTATCATATTGATAAGTTGTAATACCTTAAGTCTATCTTCTTGATTCAATTTTCCCAATTCTCTCGCAGCGAATCTCAAATCTTTAAAGTCAACAAATTCTTCATCTTCATCAACATCCATGAGCCAGGAACTTGAAACTTTATAAATTGTAGAGAATCTTAAAATCTCTTCAGCACTGACTTTCCTTCTTCCAGCTTCAATTTCAGCGATAGTTGGTCTATTAAAATCAATCAATTCGGCAACTTCCTTTTGCGATAGACCAGATAAAATTCGAGCCTCTTTCAACCTGTTTGCAATCAGAGATCTCTTTTCGTTAAAATCTTTATTTTCCATTCTTGATTACTTTTAATAACTTCTTTGATGCCTCTTTAAGAGTCAGACTTCGTTTTAATTTTTTATCATAAAATATGTAACAGCTTACAGGTATCGCAACTTTCAGTAAGTCTTCTAATCTGGATGTAAGAGAGACTAAAATATGGCTTTTAATACCTATCTCATAAGGTATTGTATCTGAAGAGACGTCAGAATCTAATCCCATATCAATAGATGTATCTCCTATTAATTGAACTAAATTAGTCTCAATGGTTTGTAATTCTAATTTCATATTTGTAAGATTATAATTCAAATATAGAATATTTTATTAATAAATGTAAGAATTTCTTACATTTTAGATTAAAATATTGCATTCCATGCTCTATCGGCTTATCGCTATATAATTGTCTTTTAGGCAATCATGCTTTGGGTAATGTGATTTTTTCTTCTCTACTCTTCATCTTAATAACAGGCATTAAGTTGGACACTAAAGAGCATTCTAATATAATTATATTGGATGATCACTTTCAAGCTCATATATCTATATGAACAGCTCTATTAATAATGAAGAGCCGTACTATTCTTGGGGCAGCTTCTTAAAAAGGACCTTACCAAAAAAAGAGAAATCCACTAATTTAATCTTGTATACATCAACTTCTTATTCCAGTAATACATTGTTACTTCCTTAGCATTTGTATCTATAAATACAGTTTGCTCAAATGACTCATTGTGAAGCATGTCTAAAAAATATTTATAATACAAATACATTTGCTTAGTCTTAAGGAAGAAATATGTATAAAACAAGATCATGCCTACCAAAATTAATACTAAGCAATATAACAATTGATTCTCTATAATGAATTTCCCAGCTATTACAAAGCATGGGACTATAAGTGATCTTGATAACTTTGAAGCATTGTTTATTATCTCAGCAAAATAATATTTAATACCTAAGGACTTGCTATTTTCTGAAACAAAGTTTTTTGATAGTTGATATATTCCAGTATGCAATTCTAATTTTTCTCTAACATCATCCCTAATGGAAGACATAGATTTGAATACATTCATGTAACGCAAAAATTTCCAGCCGTCATCATTATTTCTTGGAAACACAAAATTATCAATCATTTCTCCAAAAAGATATACAAATGCAACTATCGCAATTATTAAAGAATCAGAATGCTCATTTACGATAACAATCTTCGATATCTCAAATTCTGGTTTTAAAACCCAAAAGGCAATTACAGATAAAGGAAGCCATCCCGGTGATTTACTTATCTCCTTAGTTAAATATTTTATTAATTGATTCATTACTTAATACCACTTGAACATGGACTACCTTGATTAAATGACCTCAAATCTTCTCCTAAGTCACCTGGATTGCTCCCTCCACCAACAACCCAACTGCCAAATGTGTCTGGAATATTAATTTCAGCTTGTAAACAAACTTGAATTGCAAAATCAGTACAATTATATTCATTAAGATTATAAGTTTGTTTTTGGTCAAATACATTCTTTGCATAATTAAATGCTGAAGCAAATTGAGCTTTCGTCACTTCAAATTCTCTACAAACTTCAAAATTATGATTTACATCATTTTTTATAATACTTGGACTCTCATCTTTAATTCTTGGATAGACATTTTCTTTTGGATAAAATCCAAATTTTAGTTTTACAACTGTATCATCAGATTTAATTTGATTAAAACCAATAAATGTATGACCTACATCAAGTAGCTTTTGCCAATTAGGGTCAATTGGCTGTCTGTCTCCACCATTATCTGGTTGATCAACATAGATTTGAACTGAATAATATTTTGAATCATCGTTCACATCAAATTGATCTAATTCAGATTCACTTAGCTCTAAATCTTCTACACTGCCAATTGATGAATCCCCAGCACTCGCTAATAATAAATCAGGAGGTGCAACTGTGGGAAGCAATGTGTTAGTTTTAACAATTTGTGTTGCATCAGAATTTAATTCTATAGTTTCATCGTTATTAGTATACTTTACATTTGCAGATTTACTTATTTTTTCTTGCAATACGTCATTGTTAATAGCTGGTTGTTTTGCATCTTTAGTAACTTTATCAAGAATGACTTCTTTGATTTTATTCCCTAAATCCTCTTTAATTGATCCGTTTTTTATAAGTTCATCTATCTTGGAAATTTGATTTATTCCCTTTTCAAGAGATCCTCCCTCAAAACTTTCTTCAATAGCAGACTCAGACAATTCTTTAGCTTTATTATCATCAATATTCCCCCTATTCTTTTCACTCTTTATAGAATCTAGTTGTTGCTTAAGCTTCCACATACTTGCAGCTTCTTTACCCATAGCTGCAGCAGTATCCATATTCTTATTGTAAGTATCCATGGCATTCTGTTGAGTACCTTGTAGACCCGCCATATCCCTAAATTCTCTATTCAATAGATTGCTTGCAGCTGCAATTCCAGTAGGATCCGGAGCAGCAGGTGCATTTTGCTGTACAATCATAGGATTTGAAAAAGGTGTTGGAGTTAAATCAGGATTCGGACTTTGTCGACTTGAGGTATCAATTGGTAAGATTTCAGTAGGACTATCAGGAATTGGTTCTTGACTCCATCTCCAGAATCTATCTTCATCAATTTTTTCACAACTATTACATTGTCCCATTATTGCTTCCGCAAAAACTCCTTTAGTAGGTATGCTTACTCTACTTGGTTCTATTGGTGTAGTTGGCTTGTATAAATCAAATAAATCAACTTCTTCGTTAGCTCTTGTATTAGGATCTAATCTAAAACCAGATGCAACGGGCATTATGATACTATTACCAGCAACACCTATAACTTTATTTTCCACTACACTAGCAACACTCCTTTCTATTCCTTGAGGATGTGACTCATTGGAATAGTCCACTACTTTTATTCCATCTAAGAACATAAATCTTCTCTCAGGACTCATCTGCATCCATAGGATCTTATGATAGAATTCTACGTTGGCATTTAAATGATCAACTAAATTATTAGAGAACTCTACATCTTCTTCCCTAGGGTTTCTTAATTCATTTCTATTTAAAGGTGTATAGATTTGGACATTATCAAATCCCGTTAAGTCATTTTTTAGTCTTGAGTTTCTAAATAAGTAATCAGAAGTAAATTCTGTTTGATAATTTAGCACTCCTCCCCAAACAATAACTTTTGAATTGGCAGGAAGCAAGTTTATTATAGGGAAAAACGGTAAATCAACTGAACCAATAGTATTGACAACACCTCCAGATATTTCTATATACTTAATATCTGATCTTCTAATATTGGGCTCTTCACCTGCATAGTTTAAACTAACTTGCAAACTTTTACCAGCTCTATATGAAGAAACCAAGGTGGCATCTAATGGTATTTCCAAATCTTGGTCGCCACTAGCTGTAAATCTCAAACTTTGCACAAATCTTTCGGCAATTTTAGGAGCAAGTTCTCTTTCAAATATAGCATCTTTCCTTGCTTCCCCTTTTAGGAAATTATTATAAAACTCTCTAGAATTAAAAGGAAGTAGTCTCTGAAGAAATGACCAAGCAGTATCATCATAGTCATCATCTACATCTTTAGGTCTCGCTAAATCAAATCTGATATATAGATGCCCATACATATTTTGGATTAATTCATCTGCATATCGTCCATTAGGTAAGAAATCAGACCCTTCATAATTATTTTCAATTCTTTCAATTGAATCGAAACCTTTCCTTAGACTTCTCGAACCTATATATCTAGAAAGAGACTCACGCCAACGGAGTGTCTTTTTAAAATCAAATCCAGTAATCATAAGAGGAATAAATAAACACTCCTGAACACTTGAGAGTCTCTGTCTAATTTGTAAATGCCTGAGAACTTCAAAATATTGAATTGTCATAGCATGGCAATGATTGTAATTAGCTACCGATTCTGCCTGTACAGTAAAGCTTTCACCTTGAGAAGAAGTCTGAATAACTGTAGCTCGTTGTGATCTAACTGAATTAGCACTTTGAACAGTATTATCTCTAAGTGATTGGAGACTAGAAAGACTTGTTTTCCTTGAAGAGTTTTGCATTGCACTGGAACTTGCTCCACTATATCCTCCTGATACACCTAATACAGCAGTTACACCTTTGAATATACCTGCAAGCCCTAATCCTGCACCAAAACCTCCAGTTCTCGACTTGCTTCCTCCTTTCATGTTTTCAGACATCGATCCTCTTACAATCTCATTTATATCTCTATCTCTAGAAATAGAATTGTCTAAAGAATCAGATGCATTTAGCTCTTCTCTTCTAGTAGCATTCTCTCTTCTTTCCCAATCAAAAACTACTATTTGCTTTTTCTGTCCAGGAGCTAATGGCAAACTATAAAGTAAGTCTCCTAAAGAATATCCATCACTAATCCATTCTTGCTTGTATTGTAATATATGACCATGAGCAATTGATGTAGCTTGATAAATAGTAGGTTCATCGTCCCAATCTATTTGAGAGTCAAAATCAAGAATTTGCCTTCCTGGGGCTTTGTTTATAGGAGAGTTTACAAGTTTCTTTTTTAACTTGATTGCTGTAGTTTCTTGGAATGCACTTAATATCGAATTAGTTGTTAATCCCTTTTTAGGATTCAAATATTTCTTTAATACACTTTTGTGTATAGAGCGATGCAGAATATTAGCGAAATCTGATTGAGGTAAATTACTCTCCTTCACTATATCTTCAATCTTAACCTCTCCTTCATCCAACAGTGTATACTTTTGAATATTCGGTTCAGTCGTTCTAACTGCACTATAAAAACTAAATTCATCCAGAACCTCTCCATCATGATTGAAGGTAATTCCACACTCAGTATCATTACATTTACAATCTTCATCTTCTTGATGCATCTCTTCTATTACTAACAATATGTGGTCTGGGAAAAATAATTTTTCCCTGTCAACTAATTTTATAGTATTGTTAGATTTTTCGACTACTCTTATTTCTTTTTTAACTAATTGAATAGGTTTGTCTTGTATAGTTGCATTACTATCTTTATCTTTTTTGATTGCAATTCTAGCTAATGCGGACTTATAATTTTTCCTTGGGTAGTCAAACGAAAACCTACCAGCTGAATCTGTCGTGGTATATTTTAAATTATATTTACTTCCATCCTCCTCTTCAATTTCAATAACTATCGGTATGCTACCTAAACGTTTAATTCCATTTAAGGCGACAAGATGTCCTGTAACTTTTTGTGGTAACTCTCCGTATAAATGTTCTCCAATTCTTTCGCTGTAATCAAGTCTTTGATCACGATTTACTGAAATTTCATATGATTTCTTGGTATCTGTAAACGGATAAGCGAATGGATCAAGAACTTGAACACGTTCATTTTTTAAATTCTTTACAGTTAGTGATATCTTCTCGGGTTCAAATAGAACTCGTGTTTTTAAAATCGCAATTTTTTTCTTTACTATTAAGGTTGTTGAAAATTCATTGAATTCCGATTCACCCTTTGGCTCTGGAATAACATCTATTTTATAATTATCAAATAAATGAACTTCTGTTTTAGCAAATGATTTATTAGTCTCCTTTAGCTTAAAAGTAACTTCAAGATATTTATGAGGTAAATCGATAACAAGTTTCTTCTTATCTACACCATTTATTTTAATGTCACCAATATTCTTCCAGAAATAATTCATTGAATGAAGTACAGTTGTACCATCAATAATTTCAACTTTTACACCATCAACATCGTTAACTGATGCTGGCTGCAGCTCCTGTTCAAATCTATTTAGACTTTGAGTTATATTATAAGAATTAGTATCTGATGGATTGGATTCATAAACTAACTCTGTATTTACCTTTAAGTCTTTAAGATCAGATCCATTAATTTCTAATAATAAAGGAACTAATGAGATAGGCATACTTGCAATGATGCTTTCTTCTGAACTATTAGCTATCTTATGCTTATTGTCATAGAATAATTCCCCCTGACTATTTCTAATTTTAATATGAAAAACATCATTAATGAATGACTTTTCACTTATATCAACATTTACTTTTTTAGTATTTGGTATATTGTAATCCTTAAATTTTATTTTTTTAAGATTTGACTCATACCCAACAAAAACAGTTGACCCAACTAATTCATCTTTATCAAATAACAGAGAAAATGAATACTTAGTAAATAATCCTACTGACAAATTCCCTAACACATTAAATGGCTTTATTGGGAGTGGTGTCACGCCAACTAATGAAGTTGATGGCATCTTAACCTTTGAAGAAGAAGTATCAAATGAAATTTCCTTTAGTTTTTTATCATTGACATCAAGCGATGGTACTAATGTTTTTAACTCTGTCACAGAGTTAACCTCACCTTTGTAATCTTTTAACTTCTTTACTGACTTTGGTCCTAAACCTTTAATCTCTAATAATACTTTGTCGCTTAGTTCGTTAAAATTTTTCATTTTATCTACGGTTAATTATTAATCAATTGTCATTTATCCAAAACCCAAAAAAACTGTACTTATCCTTTGTCCACCATCTGTAAGAGTAGTATTCGTGATTACTTAATCCTGCATCACTCATTACCGGAGTTACAATTTCACCTTCCATTGTAACCGGAGTATGTACATCAGTCTGAGGAACAACCACACATATGTGACCTGAATTATCGTGATTCTTGGTATTAGCAACCACTACACCAACATATCCTTGATCTGCTGCCGTCTGCAATTCTTGAGCTGTGAAGACTCTTCTCCATCCAAAAGAAGAGCCAAATTCTTTGAGCCATTGAAATAATTCATTAGCTCTAATTTCGAAGACCGTCTCACCATAACGAATATCAACTTGACCACCGTTAGAAAGGGAAATTAAAGCTGACTCTGACCACCAAACACGAGGTAGAAATACCTCACATAGATAACAAAAGTCATAAGCATAGATGTTACAAAAAGTATAAGCTGTCTTCTTATATCTAATTGCATTTTCTACATTCAAATATTCTATGATTTCATGAATAGATTGTACACGAGACGTTTGTGAAGAAATATCGATAATTACTCTATTCTCATCTCCTATAGGATGAGCCCTGCTTGTTGATTGAGGACCAATGTGTGAAATGTTTTCCTGTAGATGAACTTCAGAAATTGAATTGGCATTACCAATTATTTCTATGCTATGGGTTAAAAATTCGAATTTATGAATCCTTCAATTGGGACATCATCCACTTCGGTTTTAACCTTCCACCATCTATCTGTCTCATCTATACTTGTACATTCATGACCAAAAGGAAGGGATGTAATAATTGTTCCAGTTGAATTTGAATTGGGAGATGTTCTGATATTAACAAAATAGCAGTTTGTCACAAAGCAGGTTTTCATATTAGTTGTTTTAGGTTAATTGCAATTCGTCAATAAAAAACATTAGGTTAAGAATATTACAATCTCGAATATATAATTAGCTGCCAAGAATCGATTATTTAAAGTAGAATCTTCACTAATTCCTTTCATAATAAACAGAGTATCAAATATTGAAAATGTTACTCCTATTATTGAAGAAAACAGAATCACAAACAACTCTCAAATAGCTAGCTAATCATTAAACTTTGACATCTAAGACTCTCGTTGAGATAACCAACCAAAGGAAAATTGTTCGTGATAAGAAATTTTCTAAGATTGCTTATTAATGTAATTGACAAAATTACTTCTTGACAGAACATTATATATTCTATTAATTTCTATAAATTTTTTGGAATAAAAATAAATAAATGATTATCGGTCATATTTAAATTTTAACGGTCATAATTCATTATAAACGGCAAATACATATTAGAATTAAATGCAATACATAGTCATGGTTGTTAACTATCAGAAGATTTATTTCATCGAATAACCTCCTTTTCAAAAAAACATTTATTTCACAGATTAAGTAATTAGGGGATATGGAAATTCACCGCTGGAATAATTACAATCCAAAAAAGGATATAGGAAACTAAGGTGAAAAAACATGACAAATATTCCAATTGAATATTTTGAGTTAATTAAATACTTATTCAGTACATGAGCAAATACGATAGAAAGTAAAATATCGGCAACGGATTTTCTTAATCTTTCAACCAATATTGTATTTTTCTCAGAATACCGATCAACATATTTATTTACTGACAAGTGGATCAATAAAGTAAAAACGAAAGATATAAAATCAGAAATAATTGTAGCTCAAGCCAATAACTGCTACTATGGTGAGGAGTACGATTTAATATATGAACTATTAGTAACTGTTCATAATGAAGACACATAACAAAAAACAAGAGGCTTGTGTATGCAGGCAATCGCCTTATACATGACTCATCAAGAAGATTTATTATTTGAACATTTGAATAACCTTAAAAGGTTAATCAAAAGAAATATGAAGAAAATAAAAGGAAGGTATTATCAAAGTCAATTAAATCTAATTACTGCTATTGAGATATTAACTAAGAAAAGGTATGACTCAAAAATTGAAATAAACCTATCAGAATATAGTCCTCTTTTTTATAGATCATGGTGTCTTAAAATGTGTCAATGAGAAGAGCTATCTTCTCATTGACTTTTGTCTGATACTACAATCCTGCAGGTTCATCATCAATTATAAATCCCACTGCTGTTCCTGATATATTGTCTTTTGAATCAGAGTAACACAGCTCTTCTCCACACACAGTTACGGTAATATCTTCAGCACTAAATTGTTCTTCGTTTGTAGGTGTTACAAGCAAGCTATTGCTAGCAATAGTCAGAATCTCTATCGAATCACCATTGACATTAAGCGATGTATCATTTTGGAATACAAATTTGAGTTTGGCAGATTCGCTGTTGTAATAATCCAATTCTACTTTGGTACAAGACAGAGTGGTATCTTGTCCTTCTTCTGTTACATAGGTAACAGTTAGACTATTCAAAGATTTCGTAGGAAACTCTCGAGGAGAAGTAGATTCTATTGCAATTTCTTCTTTGTTGCAAGCGATTAATAATGTGCATAGGCTGACCATTACAACCAAGGTTAACTTGTTCATAGTAATAATTTTAATGACATAAAAATATTTAAAAATGAAATTAAGGAATTATTCCCATTCATCCTCGCTAATTAGAAAAAATAGGAAAAGACCAAGATATCCACTTGCTCATCGAGGTCAGAAAACAAAAAAAATAGAGAGATAGTATCAAAAGGGTTTTTAAATACTCTATTCCTAATTCACCCCACAGAATAAATACAAAAAAAACTAACCCTTCCCTTTCGGATATCGCAAATCGCTGGCTTTGATTTCATAGTCAAAGGCTTTGTTTCCATCAGAATCGTAAATACTTAGTAGCAGTACACGCTCTTTACGTTCACCTGTAATTTCCATAATACCAAAGTTCCGATTGTAGAAAGTTTTGTCTTTTACTTGATATGAGTTGCCTTCGTCTCTTGGCTCATGTGTTCCTGCTGTGAGCGGAGAACAGGTAATATCAATTAATGGATATGCCCTTTCTCGTTCCATCCGAGAAACTTCCGTATGATGTCGGTCTCCACTGATAAAAATGACGCCTTCGATCTTTGCATCATGAAGACGTTGTAACAATTCAGCATGTTCTTTCGGATAAGTGGCGTAGTTTTCAAACTCAGCAACATCACTGATTATTTGTCCGCCATTGATGACAATTTTAAATGTCGTATTGTAACTACTTTTTGTCAATGCATCGATTAGCCAATCTAATTGTTCCTTGCCCAGATATTCTTTGTCTGTATTAGGATCTCCATTCGGAGCTCTATGGTAGCGATTATCCAACATAAAAAACTCAACATCATTCCAGGCAAAATGCTGCGTGACACCGCCAACCCCAGCTGCATCGGTATTTAAATTTCCCCAATAATCATTAAATGTATTTTCTGCAATTCGTTTATTTGCATAACTGCGGTCAGCATTGTTAGGACCATAATCGTGATCATCCCAAGTGGCATAATGATGCACACTTCCTAATAAGGCTTGCATCTCTGGCGTTGCACGTGTATGTCTGTAGCGATGGCGGATACCCGTTTCTGTCATAAAATCTGGAACACGCAAATACATATTATCACCTCCCCATAACATTAAGTCTGGATCTTTATCGAGAATAGAATTAAAAATTTGGTATTGGTCACCATAAGGGTCAGGACGGTCATCTATTTTTTCATTGATAAAACTACAGGACCCAAATGCCATCTTAAAATCTGGAGGTTCAGATCGAAATTGCCATAATGCTTGTGTTTGAAATTCTAATTTGTAATCTCTATGAACATAGGTATTATTGAGGTACAACTTATATGTGTAGGTTTTTCCATAATCAACCTCTTTTGGTTTTAGCTTCACAATAAAATCACCTGCCTTTGTCGATTGAACAGTTTCTGTATACTTTTCTTCCTCCTTTTCTGCGAAATACCCAATTTTTACCTCAGCAGCTTCAGTCGTTTGTACCCATATCAATGCCTCTCTAAAATCTGAATAGCCAACCATTGGCCCCGATTGTAATATGTTTTCTTGAGCTACACTAACTAATGCAAACAAAATGGAAAGCAGTGAAATAAAAATCTTTTTCATATGTGTAGTTTTTAATAGAGCACAAATATTACAATTAAAGGATGAGAATGAATTTAATTATAACTCTAACTTAAGGAAAACCGAGTTTGCTTCGATTTACGTAACATAAGAAGATTTTTATCACCTCATAAAGACATTAAATAGAATACTTGCCAGAATTCTATAGTATGCATGAGGAGTTATTCACAAGAATCGCCTAATTTTTACAGGAAAACACCTAAACAATAGAACTATAAATACCTTATTTTTATCTATTGGAAAATAAAAGACCCATTTTCCCTATTTATAAGAAAACAATTATTCCTTCACTCTATTTAATTTCTATCATGAAGAGAATCTACTTGTGGCTATTAGCCATGATTGCATGCAACCTGCTCTCAGCACAATGCTACCAAGACCGACACAGCACCATAGCCTCTGATGCATGGGTATCCTGCCAGACAACTGAGAACCCTAATTCCGAAAGAGGTCCATCTCACTGGATCATGTATGACTTCGGAGAACCCTACACACTGGGTCAGATGCAGTTATGGAATATGAATGCCTATGATAGAACTAATGAAGGGATCAATGAAGCAGTCTTAGATTATTCTACCGATGGAGTTAACTGGATAGAATGGGGTACATTCAATATATCAGAGGCCACAGCCAGTAGTTATTATGAAGGTGAAGAAGGGCCAGATCTGGGATTTCTCAAGGCACAATATATTATCATCACAGCAATCAGTAATCATGGTGGAGATTGCTACGGACTGGCAGAACTAAAAATAGAAACTGCAGGTGTCACTACGGATACGGAAGATCTTGTAGCATTGGGAATCGATCAGTTACTATTATATCCTAATCCAGCAGATATGAGATCACATCTATCCGTGCAAGCGGAAAATAAAATATCTGGCATGCTGCAGATAACGGATGTCACTGGCAGGGTCATGTCGGAAGAAGTCATCAAGATCGACGCTGGAGATAACAAATATGAAATCAATACTTCTCAACTTAGCTCTGGTCAGTACAATGTACAGATCATTAGCGGTCCATATAATGCATCTGCTCACCTCTCAGTGGTACATCCTAACTGATACAAATTCCCCGAATAATTATGTACAAGATATATATACTAATATTTACAGCATTATCATTCTGCTCTCTCCTTGCTGGCCAAGGTTATACCGATTACCTCGGTGCAGGTCATGATAGTGGCATCATTGTAACATCCAGTTCTGAGGATGGCAGGTCCCGAGCAGACAATACCGTCAATGCCCGAGGTATGGATGCAGAACAAATGGAAATGGCTCGATTTTTATCACAAGCAACATTTGGTTCAGATATAGAAGAAGTGGAAAGAGCAATGTCTCTCGGTATGGAGACATGGATAGATGAGCAGGTCTTTATGCCGGTTAATTATATTACACCACAGATGTGGGAGATATGGGATGACTTAGAGATGCAGCATCAGATGAGCTTCGACGTATGGTTAGCTAATTATATAAATGAGTTGTGCTATGCCGCAGAGCAAGATCCTAATGTAGATCCACCTAACTTGTCACAAGAAGAGGTAGATCAACTGAGGGCATACTATGTTGATGATTTCTATGGCCCATATGCTTTACATTTTAATTTTGCGTGGACGCATAATATGATCAAATCTCCAGATCAACTGAGACAGAGAGTTGCTTATGCTCTCAGTCAGATATTAGTTATCTCTGGACAGTCAGACTTAGGAGAATATGCCGAGACATTAACCACTTATTACGACATACTGACTCATCATGCATTTGGCAACTTCAAAGATCTGCTGTTAGAAGTTACACTTAATCCTGCAATGGGATTATACCTGAGTCACCTTAATAACCCTAAGGCGATACCTTCTGAAAATATCCATCCAGATGAAAACTATGCGAGAGAAGTCATGCAATTATTTTCTATCGGCTTATATGAATTAAATATAGATGGTACACGAAAGAAGGATATAGACGGGAATGATATACCGACCTACAATAATGATGATATAAAAGAGATGGCCAAAATATTCACAGGATTAGCGCCAGGAAGTGCTGACCCAAGGATGCCACATGTTACATGGGATGCCCACTTCGGAATGAGCTTCTATGCCGCTAATAAGACAGAGCCTCTCATTATGTATGAGGAGTGGCACGACACAGGATCTAAGTCTTTGCTTAACGGACTTGACATACCTGCAGGCCAAGATGGAATGACGGATATAGAAATGGCAATAGACTTCCTGTTTAATCATGATAACGTAGGCCCATTCCTAAGTAGACAATTAATACAGAGATTAATTAAGTCTAACCCTAGTCCAGGATATATTGCGAGAGTGGCTACTGTATTTAATAATAATGGTAATGGAGAACGGGGGGATATGGAAGCCGTTGTCAGAGCCATCTTGCTCGATCCAGAAGCAAGATCATGCGAAGAATTACTTAGATGGGATAATGGAAAACTTAAAGAACCCGTCCTCAGGAATTATGAATTTATCAGAACCGTTCCTAAGTATGGAGAGCGGATTTCTTATGACATAGATTTTAATAGTTATACATGCGATGGTTACGATTATACATCTGATACTTTTGCATTAGTCACTAACTTACGATATTGGGATAATGGTTTTAATTTTTTCGATGGGACACGTCAGTTTCCACTGCTTTCTCCTTCCGTATTTAACTTCTACCCTCCTGACCACCAGCCTGTCGGAGAGATTGGTGAGAATGACTTAGTGGCTCCAGAATTTAAGATTCATGATTCCAGTACTGCCATTAATTATATTAATTCAGTCTACATACATACTGCCCCTTACTATGATTTTGCGTGGTATAACTGGTATGATTATACCGAGATCGAAGACATCAAATTTAATTTTGATGATTTGACAGAATTGTATCAAGAGGATACAGAGAAGTTCCTCCATCATATAGATATAATATTTACCAAAGGCCAAATGAGTGATGGTCTCAGAGCCAACCTAAGAGAAATGATGGATAGTTTTCCAGAATGGTATGTAGAAAACGAGACCGAGGCTTTAGTCAAGTCTGTACTCTATATCTTGATGTGGTCACCGGATTACACAATTGCAAAATAAATAAAAGAAAACCATGAGACATCATCATATAAATAGAAGAAAATTTATCGGTCAAGCATCATGTGCTGCAGTAACAAGTACAACCTTGTTCTCTACGTTGGCCAACTTAAAATTTATGAATGCTGCAAGTATTTCTAATTCTGCAACTTTAGCAGGAGGAGACTACAAGGCATTAGTTTGTATATTACTAAGTGGAGGTACAGACTCTCATAATATGCTTATTCCTACAGATTCTGTAGAGTATGGCCACTACCAGAACACAAGAAGTAGTGTAGCCATTCCACTGACTCAAGTACAAAGGCTTAATGGTGTAGACTATGGCGTACATCCCTCTATGACAGGAATACAGCAATTATTTAATAATAATAGACTCTCATTTATATCTAATATCGGCACCCTTTTACAACCGATGGCTAAGGATGAAGTCTTCCAAAATGAGCAGCTCTTACCGCTCGGATTATTTTCTCATTCTGATCAGGTACAGCAGTGGCAGACTTCTCTACCGCACCAGAGATCGAGTATCGGATGGGGAGGAAAGATCGCCGATCTATTAGGCTCAGAAAATACAAATGACAAAATATCACTTAACATATCTCTAGCTGGAAGTAATATATTCCAAACAGGAAATAATTCTGTAGAATATACAATCCATCCTGAGGAAGGCGCTATAGGAATCTATAATTATAAGTCACCTGATGGCGGAGACATAGGTACTATAAAGGATGTCGCAGTGGATAATGTGATAGATGCTAATTATCAGGACATCTATAAGAAGACTTATATAGATGTACTGAAGACTTCGAGAGATGCATATGTAGAATTCTCAGAAGCGATCGATGACAGTACAGATCTCTCAGGTGTATTCGGTGAGACAGATCTGGCTAAGCAATTAGAGATGGTGGCAAGAACTATTTCTGTACGCAGTAACTTGGGTATGTCCCGTCAGATTTTCTTTGTAGAAATGGGTGGCTGGGATCACCACGACGAGTTGCTGCAATCACAAGCAGGTATGCTTAATGAATTATCATCAGCGATGTCACAATTCTCTAATGCACTGGACATCATAGGGATGCAAGATTGTGTGACAACATTTACCAATTCAGAATTTGGTAGGACACTTACATGGAATGGTAATGGTACAGATCATGCATGGGCAGGTAACGTAATGGTAATGGGTGGACCAGTACAAGGTGGACAAGTATTCGGTCAGTATCCATCTCTGGAGCTCAATAGTGAATACGAACTCGGAGGCGGTGGCATCATGTTGCCGACAACATCCGTGGATGAATACTTTGCAGAATTAGCATTATGGTTTGGCGTATCGAGAAGTGATATAAGAACAATCTTTCCGAATGCAGGCAACTTCTTTGATGTGGATACTGAAACCCCTATCGGGATTTTTAAATAAAAAGAATTAGGAATACCGTTCGACAAAGAAAATCAGATTTGCAAGGTTTCTAAAACCTTGTAAATCTTTATCGACCTACAGGCTAAATCACGCCTTAATCCCCCGTTCGGCGTAGAATGAAGAAGAGCTTAGTTGTATAGACTTCTACGTCTCTTATATAATCATGAATCTCTCTTAGAAAAATTCCAACCTCAGATTTGACAGGTTTCTAAAACCTGGTAAATCTTGCTTAGCACTTAGACCTAATCACATCTTAAATCACCTCAGTTGAAAGCTATAAGATTATAGTAATATAACTGAAGATTACTCGACTCGTTCCTCCCTCGCAATGAAAAGAGGGAGACCTTTACAAAAAAGGAAATCATTCCCATTCTATGAAATGGTAAGTTTAGTTATAATCAAGATTCTGCCTTGAGGTTATCAATTAAGAATTACATATATTCGCAGTCCAAAATAGAATAATATGAATGCTGGAAATGCTAATATGATCAATGCTATCGTTCTCGTAGCTTTCGGCATATGGGGGATAAAATCTACAGGTCTGGAGGGTTCTCTGACGCCAATCATTCCTGTTGTAGTAGGCATCATACTTTTTGTGTGCACTAACTTTGTCCGGAATCATCATAAGATTGTATCTCACATTGCGGTAGTTTTGACCCTATTGATCCTATTAGGGTTAGCCAGACCATTCATGAAAGCTATCGAAGGTGGTAATAGCATGGTAATGTTTAGAACGGGCACCATGATGCTCACATCATTGATTGCATTTGTTGCATTTATTAAGAGCTTCCGAGATGCTCGAAAGGCGAAGGTTAAGATTTAATTTCACACGACACCTTTATAGTAATTGGTATTAGAACTTACTCGCAATCAGCAGATTGATATCCTGATACTTAAAGCCAAATTTTTCGCTTAAGTACTTATTAGTAAGGGCTCCCTTATAAGTGTACACGCCGTTTCTTACACCAGCACCATCGTATAATAATCCTTCTATCGAGCCGTATTTTCCTGCCTTTATAAGCAATGGTGTGATGATATTACTGACTGCTACTGATGCTGTCCTTGGCACTTTAGACGCAATATTAGGCACACCATAATGTAGTACATCATGCTTAATGACTACTGGTTTCTTATGATTAGTTACTTCAGAGGTTTCTATACATCCTCCCTGATCGATACTTACATCTACGATGACTGCGCCAGGCTTCATCTTACTGACCATTTCTTCTGTAACGATAATCGGAGATCGGCCTGTCTTAGAGTGTACGGCTCCTATCACCACATCTGCACTGATGAGCTGATAACCAAGATAGACTGGATTAAAAGTAGATGTATGGAGATGACGTCCAATTAGATTTTGTATTCGCATCAGCTTAGAGATATCATTATCGAATATCCTTACCGAAGCACCTAATCCTAATGCCGTCTTAGTTGCAAACTCCCCTACTACTCCAGCACCTAATATGACGACCTTAGCTGGAGGTACACCAGATATACCACCTAACAATACACCTCTACCACCATTCTTATAACTAAGTAATTCTGCAGCTGTGAATATGGAAGACATTCCTGCTATCTCACTCATAATTCTGACGATGGGAAAGGTACCATTAGTATTACTAAGATATTCCATTGCTATGGCAATAACTCGTTTTCGCTTCAGTGCATCTATGTACTCGTGAGAAGCGTATGGCAGTAACAATGGTGAGATTAGAACCTGGTCAGGATGGAAATATTCGATTTCCTCCAGAGTCGGTGGAAACACCTTCACTATAATATCAGACTTGTAGACTTGTTCTGCGCTCGAACATAACTCAGCACCTGCCTCAGAATAATCATGATCAGAATAATTAGATTTCTCTCCAGCACCATTCTCTACGATTACTCTATGTCCATAACCTACAAGTGTCCTTATAGAGTTAGGTACAATAGCTATTCTATTTTCATCCTTAAATATTTCTTTCGGTATACCTATAGAGATATCCTTTCGATTATCACTTATCGCTAAAGTCTCTGCTTGGGTCTGGTATTGACCTTCTGTAAAGAAATCAGAAAAATTAAACTTTTTACCGTCACCTGACATACTGGAGAATCGTTTATTTCAATCTATAAGATAAAGATAATATATCTGTAAATAGTTAAAATCTGTAAAAACATTATCTGCTTATCACAAACTTAGATAAGTGTAAATCGACGAACTGCATTATCCATCACTTCTATAAGCAACTTATGATAATTATCATCCACATAATCCATAATAAGCTGAGGCCATTCGATATAACAAGGTCTTCCACTATATAGTATCTCTTCTAATCCTAAGGCAAAAGCTTCCTCTGCATTATCTATCCTATACAAATCTATGTGATATATTATACCATCTATACCTTTATACTGATTTATAATAGAATAACTAGGGCTGCTTCCTATATCCTCACATTGGAGTTCCTGGAGTATTGCTTTAATAAGGGTAGTCTTTCCAGCACCTAATTGGCCTTCTAATAACACCACGGGGTACTTAATATCCCTAAGCAAAACACTGGCAGTAAGCGAAAGATCATCTACGGATCGGACTACATATTGTTTAGATTCCATGTCTAATGCAAATAAAAGAAAATATCTTAATTAATAATATCACTACTGTGTCCAAGGTAACATAATCAATTATTCATTTTTTACGTTTCTTTGTGGGCATACCGTCTTATGGATATATATAAATATAAATCTAGCTGGAAATTACTATTGGCAATCATTGCTGCGATCATCGTGATCATAAGTATGGTCTACTCTCAGTATCTGGCTAAGAAACTCGCTGAGAGGGAAGATCTAAGTGTGGAAATATATGTAGAAGCATTGAAAAACACTTTAGAGGCTAAGCAAGAAGATGAACAAATATTGACCTCCGTAATCTTAGATAAAGTTTTTCCCACTATACCAATTATATTAGAAAGTGAAGATGGTTCTTATTCAGGATTCCATATAGATGGAAATGATGAGATTACAGACCAGGAAGTACTAACTAAGAAAGTTAATAACCTGACATCCAAAGGATTTGTACCATTCGAAGCATCTGGTTATGCGAGCTATATATATTATGATCGTTCCAGATTATATTATTTGATTAAGTGGTTTCCTGTAGCGCAAATACTTCTACTCAGTACATTTATACTATTCGCATATTATCTATTCTCAGCATCTCGTCGATCAGAACAGAATAGAGTCTGGGCTGGTATGGCTAAGGAAACGGCTCATCAGTTAGGTACTCCTATCTCAGCTATACTAGGTTGGATACAATATCTAAAAGATGTACCTAACCAAAAAGAAGAGAACTTAGAAATTGTAAATGAGCTGGGTAATGATGTCAAAAGATTAGAGCTGATTGCGGATAGATTCTCTAAGATAGGCTCAAAGCCAGATCTTACTAAGACCAATTTAGAAGAAGAGCTGAATGAGTGTATCATATATATGAAGAGACGAGCATCCAAAGGTGTCCGTTTCTCCATGCAAAATAACTCCGATTCAGAAATACATGTCATGATTAATTCTCACCTCTTCGATTGGGTGATAGAAAACTTACTTAGAAATGCATTAGATGCAATGGACGGAAAAGGAAAGATTTCTATACGAATCAATAATGAAAGTAATAAAGCAGTCATCCTATTATCTGATACGGGTAAAGGTATCAATGCATCTAACCAAAAATTGGTCTTCAATCCAGGATTTACAACTAAGAAAAGAGGATGGGGTCTCGGCTTATCTTTAGCTAAGAGGATCATAGAGAATTACCACGACGGAAAAATATTTGTAAAAAGCTCAAAAACCAATGAAGGCACGACATTTGCGATTCACCTACCTCTGGCTTAGTACAATCTTTTTCTTGTTGCCTTACATAACTTTCTCGCAGGCAAAAATAAAAGTAGTAGACGAAAACTTAGAGGCACTCATAGGAGTGTACGTCAGTTACAATGATATCAAAACGACGACCGATATAGATGGGTATTGGTATTATGATACAGATCTGGATAACAATACCATAATCAATCTATCATACATAGGTTATCAAGATCTAAATGTAAGCTTAGAACAAATAAGATCTGGATCTACCTACATACAGATGATCTCAGATAATAAATTATTAGATGAGGTCGTCATCATCGGACGGACTAATGCAAGAGCGATAGACCTCCCATATAATGTAGTGAGTATTAAGGCTGACGCCATTAGAAAAAGTCAAGCACAGAATAGTGCAGATGCATTAGAGATAAGTGGAGGTGCTTACATACAGAAATCACAGATGGGTGGAGGCAGTCCGATTCTGCGAGGATTCGAGGCTAATAAGGTTCTTCTTGTTGTCGATGGGGTCCGTATGAATAATGCCATCTACAGAAGTGGTCACCTACAGAATGCTATAACAATAGATCCTAATATATTAGATCAAGCAGAAGTGATATTTGGTCCTGGATCATTAATGTACGGCAGTGAAGCATTAGGTGGTGTGGTGCATTATAGGACACGGTCTCCTCTGTTTAATTTTGAGGAAGGAACAGATTATAAGCATATTGTAAATGCAGATCTCAGGTACAGCTCAGCCAATCAAGAAAAACGTGTCCACATAGATCATACTTTTTCAAAAAGAAATTTCGGAGTACTGACAAGTGTGACCTATACAGATTATAGTGACCTCAGGACTGGAAACAATCGCAAGGATATCTTCCCAGAATTTGGAACTAGATCAGGACTTTTGTCAGAATATGTACAAGTCATAGAAGGACAAGATGATCAGATTATAAATAATGAAAATCCAAATGTACAAATAGGGACTGCTTTTAGTCAACTAGACTTCTTGCAAAAGTATGCGCTCAATCTATCGGACAATCTAAAGTCAGAACTTAATATTCAATACTCTACCAGCAGCGATATTCCAAGGTATGATAACCTTGCAGAAAGAAGTGACAATGGAAATGGATCTCTTCGATTTGCAGAATGGTATTATGGACCGCAACAGCGATTATTAATTTCACCGAAGCTGACATATACTTCAGATAATAAGTTATTCGATAAGATCTACTTAATCACTTCATTCCAAAAAATAAGTGAAGACAGATACAGCAGACGCATCAATAATTCAGTATTAGAAATACAGGAAGAAGATGTCCAAATATTCGGCATGACATTAGACTTCAATAAAAGAATCAATCAAAATCAAAAAGTTGTATACGGAATAGATGTCCACCATAACGATGTGCAATCTATAGCTCAAGGTATCGATAGAAATAACTCTTCGGAAACAGTCGACATACTTACACGCTATCCCAGCGGTGGCAGCCAACTATTAAATGCGGGTATCTACCTCCAACACAATTATCAAAACCGAGACTCCAGCCTCATATGGATAACTGGACTTAGATATACACAGCAAAAAGTAAATCTTAATTATTTGCAGTCAGATCCATTTCAGTGGCCAGACTATTTCTACGAAGGAATCCGTAATAATAGCAAAGCAATAGTAGGCGTAACTGGTCTCAATTACCAAAAAAATAATTGGCTTTTAAAAACTTCTATAGGCAATGCATTCAGATCACCTAATGTAGATGACTTAGCGAAAGTCAGAGTTAATGGCAGGGAAGTTACGATCCCAAATCCAGAGCTCAACTCTGAGAAAGTGATCAATACAGAACTAACCATAGGATATAAAGTAAAACAAATAAGCTTAGGTCTCACAGGATATTATACACTCATAGATGACGCTATCGTAAGAAAGAGTTTCCTTCTGCCAGATGGAACTTCTACTTACATCGTGTCGGGTGACACATTAGATGTAGTTGCTAATGTCAATGATAATAAAGGCAACATAAAAGGTATCTCAATCAACCTAAATTACCAAGCCACTTCCAGCCTCTCATTACAGTCTGCATTTAATTATCAAAGAGGAACCTCTGAAGACTCCGAAGGCATACAAAGGCCATTGGGACATATACCGCCGACGTTCGGTTATAATCAGATTAGCTATGATGCAGATTTATATAGCATCACTCTGACACACAAGTATAATGCATGGAAACGTATCGAAGACTATGGTGGAAGTGTGGATAATCCAGAATTTGCCCCCTTAGAAGGGACTCCTTCTTGGCAGACGATTGATATAGATGCTAGCTATTATTATAGTATTAATTGGACCATATCAGCAGGAATTCATAACCTATTAGATAACTATTATCGGCCATTTGCATCAGGTCTCAGCGGTGCAGGTAGGCAACTGATCGTATCGATTCGGTACAGTGGATCATAGAGAATTCCCCTTTTTAGGGGATAAGATGTATCATTTAATTAACAAATTTGGACTTTTAGCTTTAATCTTAGGTTAAATTGGAGGTTAATGTTAACCATTGAATTACATTTGCGGTTTTAGAACTGTACTTAATTAACAAGAAATAATTTTTTTAGAAACACAATACGATGAAAACTACCGAGATGAAGAAATTAATTTTAGGAGCATTATTTATATGTTTTGCTTTCACAATGCAAGCGCAGAAATTTGGTTACATAGATTCTGCTGCTCTACTTGCAGAATTACCATCTGTCAAAGCGGCGGATTCAGAAATTACAACTTACCAGAATCAACTGATCAAATCAGGAGAAGAAAAAGTAAAAACTTTTGAAACGAAATATCAGGCTTACGTAAAGCAAGCACAAGAAGGTACTCTATCTAAAGTACAAATGGAGCAGAAAGAAGCTGAGCTCGGACAAGAGCAACAAGGTATCGCTGCACTAGAAGTAGAAGTGCAAAACAAAATTCTAAAGAAAAGAGAAGAACTATTAGGTCCTATCTTAGACAAAGTAAAAAAAGCTGTAGAAGCCGTAGGTGCTGATAACGGTTACACAATGATATTCGATACCAGCACAGGAACGATCCTACATGCTGCAGAATCAGAAAATGTTATGTCATTAGTGAAGGCTAAATTAGGCATGTAATCCACATGATGTGGTAATTATAAGAACTATAAGAATAGTCTAATCGAATATACCTTCATATGATTCGAAGGAAACTTCATTAAGACTTTCTAAAAATGAATTGAGATTGAGTTTGAAAAAGGTGATGCCGCTTGGTGTCACCTTTTTCTTTGTTAGTCTATGATTTCAATCTTCTGGCAATCTTCTATGCCTTCTCTGGTCACGTGATAATATAAGTTCCACTTTCCATTTTATCAGAACTCATATTCTTGGATATTAATACCATTTAAATTTTAAGATGTCGGTTGAGATTTTAGAATCGAATTTGTTAAAATTTAGGCATGAACGAATGATTTCGTCGCAGACGAATCGAGTATATCAATACTCGAAAAGAGTAAACCACGAAAGTGGGTGGGCTGAGTCATAGCGGTAGCTGCCGCCGTGGGCGGTACAGGTAATGATGAGCCTGCCTGCCTACAAAAGAGGTAGGTATTTTTAACGCAGAGATTGGCTAATTCTATTATAATATTTCCGACATTCTAATGTTTAAATGGTATAAGATGTGGCAACAACACTCCAAGACACTCGAGAGTCCTCTATACTCCGCAGACAATCAAAGCCTAACTCTATATTCTTAATCAATTTATTAATGAAAGTCACTAGAATTGATACTCTATAAACTGAATTTGATCTATTTTGGAGAAATCAGAATCAGCAGAAACTAAAGGCATATTTAAATATTTTGCAGTTGCTGCAATAATAGCATCAGGTAATTTTAATCTTAAACTTTGCTTTAGTTCTATTGTCAATAACTTTATTGATTCATTAAGGTCTATGATTATACAATCATTCAAAAAATCCTTCACCTTGTTATGTTCCTCATGAGTTATACCACGGTAACCTAACAATTCTAATTCAGTAATAAATGAAACGTAAACATCACAATTATTTAATGTTTCAGCCAGCACCTTATCACCAGATAAAAGCTACAACGCTATATTGGTATCAATCAGCAAATTGTTACCATTCATTTCTCATTCTCTTTTGAATTTCTATAGGATCATTGCTCAGGCTGATTTGACCACAATGCTTATGGGCATTTAATTTGCCGCTTTGTCTAAGTTTTTGAATAGCTTTTCTTATAACATCTATATCCTCAGAAGATTTTATTACTATGGTCATTACAATGTATTATTACCTTAAAGTTATATCATTTTTAAGTTATAAAAAGATTGATTTTTTAAACGCCAAAATTTGAAAATTCTAATTTCTACGATCTTTATTACCGCCTGACTTACCGCCACCAGATCGACCACCACCGCCTGACCTATTATTTCTGCCACCTCTTGATCCTCCGCGACCTCCGCCGCCTGATCGGTTACCACCTCTTCCCTTACTACTTCCTCGACCACCACCGCCTCGTCCGCCTCGGCTTCCTCGACTGTTAGGGTCCCACTCTGGAGAGACACCGATCTCTGGGGGTAATTTCATTTTGATAACTTCTTTTTCGATTAACTTTTCTATCTGAGCAAAGTTTCTCATGTCATCCGTATTTATAAATGTGATAGCAACGCCTGATGTATCAGCACGTGCTGTACGACCGATTCTATGCACATAATCTTCTGCATCACTTGGGGTACCATAGTTGATTACAAGGTTTATATCTTTCACATCTATACCTCTACTTATGACATCTGTCGCGACAAGTATTCTTATCTCCTTAGATCGGAATCTCAGCATGACTTTCTCTCGCTCTGACTGATCGAGATCTGAAGATATGGCTTCCGCAGCAAGTTTATTAGATTTTAGAGCTTTGGTGACTGCGGATACATTTTTTTTTGTGGAGCTGAAAATGACGATACTGTTATATGCAGGCTTATCTTTTATAAGCTTCACTAATAATTTAATCTTGTGCTCATCATTGACTAAGTAAGCTGCTTGTAGAATTTTGGCATTTGGTTTAGAAATGGCGATTTTTATTTCTTTAGGATCTCTTAGAATCGACTTACTAAGCTTAGTTATTTTCTGAGGTAATGTGGCACTGAATAATAATGTCTGTCTCTTCTCAGGTAGCATCTTAATCACTGACATGATATCGTCATAGAATCCAATATCGAGCATTCTATCTGCTTCATCCAGAATAAGGTAATTGACCGTCTTACAACTAAAATATTTATTATTGATAAATGAGATAAGCTTACCAGGTGTAGCGACAACTATATTAACTCCACTCTTAAGTGCTTTCTGTTGATTACTCCAATCTTGTCCACTACCACCACCGTATAGTGCAATGGAGGAGACGTTAGTCATATAAGAAAAAGCTTGTATCTGATTATCGATCTGAAGTGCTAGTTCTCTCGTGGGGCATATGACAAGTACCTGAGTTGTGCCATTATTTTCTTGGGCTAACTTATCTAAGATCGGCAATATAAATGCAGCCGTCTTACCTGTACCCGTTTGTGCTGATGCTAAGATATCGCGACCTTCCATGATATGCGGAATCGATTGCTCTTGGATAGGCGTTGCGTTCTCGAATCCCATATAACCCAATGCCTCTAATATTACTTCACTAAATCCTAATTCTTCAAATGTCATGCTTTGTCTTTAGTCTAACTTTATTATTACTACACCTTATGGACTTTATCTATTTATAATGAGATGTATATTATCCATTTACAAGCTCAAGGTACTCCAATTCTGTCAATATCTGGACAGTGCCGATGGCCTGTGCCTTTTTTAATTTAGATCCGGCCTTCTCCCCTACGACCAGAATATTAAGATTAGAACTGACCGCAGATATGTTTTTAGCTCCATTTTCTTCTGCCATCGCCTGTGCTTGCTTACGAGTCATTTCCTTAAGAGACCCAGTGAATAGAATCGTTTTACCTAATAATACGGCTCCTTCTTTGATTGATTTTGGCTTGTCCGCTTCTGTCTGAGATAGATTAACACCATAGGATTCCATTCTCTCCAGTAGCTCAATATTCTCAGGTATAGAGAACCAATGGATAACATTCTCAGCCACTACAGGACCTACATCTTTAATATCCACATATTGCTCTACAGTCCATTCCTTTAGATCCATCGCTGACTCTATATTCTGAGCAATCAACTTACTGGCTTTCTTGCCGAGATGGTGTATACTAAGACTATTAAGGACTCTGTGTAGTGGATTCTGTTTGGCTTTATCTATCGCTGTCTTAAGATTGTCCGCTGACTTCTGTCCGAATCCCTCTAATGCACTTATCTTGTTGTAGTCTAAGTTATAGACGTCAGATATATCAGATAACCATCCCAACTTATTAAATTTTTCTACATAAGATTTCCCAAAGCCATCTATGTCCATCGCTGCCTTAGAGACATGATATATTATGCGCTGGAGGTTCTGCTCTGTACACTGAGGATTCTCGCATCTCCAAGCGGCTTGATCTTCTGATTTCTGTAATTCTGATTGGCAAAATGGACAATGAGACGGGAAAACGATAATCTCTTCCTTGCCTGTACGTAATTCTACTATCGACTTGACAATGTATGGTATAACATCTCCTGCTCTTTCGATAATGACCTTGTCGCCGATCCTCAGATCTTTTTGCTTTATGAATTCTTCATTATGTAGAGAGATAGAAGATACAGTTACCCCTGCAAGATGTACAGCTTCTACTTTGGCTACAGGCGTAATGGCACCTGTCTTACCGATCTGATATTCTACATCATTAAGAGTGGTAGTTGCTTGCTTAGCTTTGAACTTAAATGCAATAGCCCATCTCGGATGATGCTGAGTAGAGCCTGCCTTTTGTTGTAACACGAAGTCATTGACTTTTATTACGGCACCATCTATCTCATAGTCATATGCTTCTCTTTCTTTCTCCCAAGCTTGTGCATGCTTATAGACTTCATTAATATTATTTGCAAGATCATGATTGTTTTTGGGAATATTAAAACCTAAATTTTTAAGCATGTTTATGACCTTACTATGACTCTCTAAGCTCACCATCATATTGTTACCATCAATATCTACCGCATAAGCCATTTGAAAAATGAAGACCTCAAGGCCACGTTTTCTGGATTCGTTTGCATCTTTCATTCTTAGCCCACCTGTTGCGGCATTTCGAGGATTAGCAAATATTTCTAGTCCATTCTTTTCTCTTTCTTTATTCTTCTCATGGAAGGTATCAATGTGAATCACTGCCTCGCCTCTCAGCTCTACTGTGGCGATCCCAAAATCAGAAAACCTGGCTGACAATGGTACTGAAGGTAATGTCTTAGCGTTAGCTAAAATATTTTCACCTGCTACTCCATTACCTCTCGTTGCGGCTCTAATTAATCTATCATTCTCATACACCAAGGCAATACTTCCACCATCTAATTTTGGCTCTACATAATACTCTACGTCTTTCTCAGGGTCAATTTGGCAAAGCTTATGTATTGCCTTGTCAAACTCTAAAAGATCTTCCAGATTATAAGAATTATCTAATGACAACATCGGTGTCAGATGACTAACCAACTTCGTATCTTTCTCGACATCACTGGATACTCTTTGCGTCGGTGAATCATCACGAATAATCAATGGATTGTTCGTTTCTAAGGCTTCTAACTTCTTATACAGCACATCATACTCAGTATCGGAAATCACAGGGTTATTATCTATATAATACTTCCACTCATGGTATTGCATCAGACTTACAAGATCATTATAATGATTATCCTCTAAGTTTTGACTTAGGAAATTTTTAGAAAGGTCAAAATAGCTTAAGTGTTGCTTTTGTGTATACATAATTCAATTTCCGAAAGATACTTATTGGTTAAAAGACTAAAATTAAGCAAACATTCTTTTGTAATTGTAGATGATTTCTGCAGTAATATCTGTCATAATATGTAAATTTTCATATAAGGAAATACAATTTGGCTAACAAGATCAACAATAGTTAAATATTAAAATAAAATATATATATAAAATTTATTAATTTAGCTTTGTGTCTAATAACTAAACAAAACATCAGAAAATGTTAAAAGAATTTAAAGAGTTTATTCTAACAGGAAATGTATTAGATTTTGCAATAGCTGTAATACTTGCAGGTGCTGTAGGATTAGTTGTAAATGGATTTGTAAATGATATAATTATGCCAGTGGTAGGCCATTTTGCAGGTGGTGTGGACTTTGCTGATATGGTACATCCATTAAGTGATGAAGTGGATGCAGACGGAAATTATGTCAGTGCAATAAGATATGGTGCTTGGATTAATTCTATCGTTAATCTAATCATTGTAGGATTTGTCCTATTCATGCTTGCTAAGTCTAAGATCAGGTATATGGGAGCTGCTCCGGATCCAGGACCGACTGCTGATCAGGCTTTACTTACTGAGATAAGAGATGCTTTAAACAAGTAAGAATGATCTTGCTTTGATAATAAATGAAACCGCTGCAATTTTTGCTGCGGTTTTTTTTTGTACTCCCATAATCCAAACTATTTTTATCCCATGCCTTTAACCTACGATAAGCAACTATATCAAAATACCAGAATCATGGTATGGGATAACATCGAGGATGAAGAGTTCTTCTTAAGTTCTCTCAGCCTTAATGATCAAGAGATAGAGCATTATGCAGGTCTTAAGCCACACAGAAAAAAAGAGTGGTTATCGAGCAGGTACCTATGCAAATTATTAGATGGGGATTGTGATAGAAAGCTTGTAATCAAAGATGAGCACAATAAGCCAAGTCTAGAAAATAGTCAAAGACACATTTCTATCAGCCACTCTAAGCATAGAGTTGCGGCTATCATTTCAGATGTGATTGTCGGAATAGATATCCAAAGACAAGAAGATAAGATTTCCAGAATCCAGCATAAGTTTATTTCTGTAGCTGAGCATAAGATGATAGATATGCAGCACTTAGAAGATTGCTACCATATATTTTGGGGTGCAAAGGAATGTATGTACAAAGCTTATGGTAAGCGAGAGATAGAATTCAGGGAGCATATGCATTTATACCCATTCAGATACTTTTCGCATCAATTAGAACTAAAGGGGTGGCTGAGAAAAAATGAAGTTTTTCAAAACTATAATTTATATACAGATAAGCTTGATGATTACTATCTTGTCTATTCAATCTTAGAAGATGTTTAATAAGTTTATTCTACTCTGTATTATTCTTATCGTAAGTTGTAAATCAGAATCACCGCAACAAGATATAGAACAGACTTCGCTATTTAAAGAAGAGATTCCGCAGGATTTTTTGAGCTTCTATGATCGCTTCCATAGTGATATAGATTATCAATTATCGCATGTTATCTTTCCTCTCCAGCAAAAGGATGATTCTACTCTTTGGCAAAAAGACGAATGGATTATGCATAAGCCCTTCTCAACTCAAGGAGGAGAATTTACAAGAAAATATACACATCTCAGTGGCATCGTAGTAGAGAACATCCAAGATCAAAAAGGTCTATTTACTATAGAGAGAAGATTTTCTAAATCAAGGGACGGATATAATCTTATATATTACTCTGTCAGAAATGCTTTTGAAAATTCGGATTTTGAAGAAGAAAAGAAAGAAGATTAATCCCTGATACAACAAATGGAGAGAGCACTTTGTTAGGGTTATTATAAATAGATCTTATGAAATATCTACTTCTTATTCCCACATTGTTTTTCTTAGCATGCTCCATCCCATCTAATGATAAGCAAGTTCTGCTCAGTTCTGTAGACTCCACTAACGATAATACCCAATCAAGAAAAATTCTAAACTCAAAGTGGTATGAAGGCAAAGCTGAAATCAATGTATATGATCTACAGCAGAATAGATATAACAATACACACGATGGTGAAGCAGTAATGATTTTTGTCACAGAAGATTTCCTATCTGATAAGCAAGTGAAAAACGACAACTACACACAGAAAAATTCTGTACCCATTCTTAAGAATAATCAGATCAGAAGATTTACTACCGGATTATATGACTATTCTATTTTCACTTCTGTTTTTACAAAATCCGAAAGTCTTGATGATCTTTCTACTATGAAGATTACCACTTCTTCTCAGGACTGGTGTGGACAATCATATGTACAACTCAATGAAGCATCAGGTTACTATAGAGTAAGAGGATTTTCTTATTTCGAAAATGAAGGTGACACCGATGAAAAAATAAGGAAACATATAACAATGGATGAGATCTATAACCTTATCCGAATAGACGACACACAATTACCTATAGGAGACTTTAAGATAATCCCATCTACAATATTCCATAGACTTAAGCATAAGAGCCTAAAACCATATGCTGCTAAGGGAATCAAAATACCCTATGAAGGAGCACTCACTCAACAAATAGCAACAACCTACATCATAAAAATTCCTGAACTATCTCTGGAGTATGAATATACATATGTCAATAATGATCTGAGAAATATCCTACAATGGAAGGAATCTTATCCTTCAGCCTTTGACGGAAAGGTAAGAGAAACTACCGCAACGCTTAAGCATAGCGAATGGTCTGACTATTGGAGTAAGAACAATAAAGAAGAAAGAGTACTTAGAGCAGAATATATGATAGATGGTGGATTCTAATAATAGAATTGCAGTGATAATCAATTACTATCGTAACAATCTCCAATGATTGTCCAAAATATAGCTCCACTTTTCACCTCAAAACCTGTTTCTAATTCTATGGAGTTGCCTGCTTGATAAATGACATGTTCCATTGAGTTAATTGCTCCATCGGAATATATTAGGTCATCGGCTTGGTAGATATCAGTTGCGATCGTATTGCTAAGATTGAGAATCGACTCGCAGTACAATGAATCATAGACACTTCGACTTGCAAACATCTGCCCACCAAAACAGGTCGTATTCGATGTTGCAAGATTAATCTGAATGATATGATTAAGGTCATTGTAACCAGTTGTACTTTCCCACATATTATCATTAGCCATTTGAATAGAATAATCTGGATTGTCAAAAAGTGTAGCTTCTGGATCTGGCAAATTAAGCAATAATTCATAGTTGCCTGATGGCATGTTAGGAGGTATACAAATTGTCTGATTTATCATATGGTTCCCTGGAAGCCACAGTCGTGGATCTACATCTAATGGTGCAAAGAATGTCTCTCCTGTAACAGAATGCCTAATTACTAATTCTGCACCTCTCCTATTGTAAGGTGCTGCATATCCACTATTTTCTACATTAAGAGTCACTGATATAGACTGCCCGGCTTCTCCTATATTTGGATAAGTACCAGTTAATAAAGCGAACCTATATCCTAATTTCTTTTTGATGTCATCCATGCAGACATTAGTCCAATCATTATTGACATCAGTATTATTATACTCAGAATTAAGGTATGAATAATGAAACCTCTGTAATTCTGTATCTGCTCTTCCTCCCACGCTGGCACAATTATCATCTGGATTATTTGCACTACATGTTTCTCCACCCATTGGAACAAATTTTGTGTCAGTTGCGAGGTAAGGCTTCAGATTCGTGGTATCATCTTGGCTTGAGGGTGGTCCATAATCACTATATGTTCCGAAATCTGTATCTGAAGCTAAAAAGCAGTCATTATGAAAACCAAGTCTTGCTTTGTCGGTATTATTGTAGGCCTCTGACAACTGCAATGGAGCTGATGTAGTCGGTGCACCTATACCATACACCTGACGTTGCTTTATCTGTGGATATCTTACCTGTACCGATCTATCCTCAGGGACAGCATCTAATAGGGCTGCTAATACTTCGTTACGATCAGTCCAGTTAGCATTAGTTAATATAAATGGAGACTGAGAAGGGTCACCGAAAAAGTCAGTGTAATAGTTTTCTCCCCATACTCCTATAAAGCCCATCTGGACTGTAGCAATTATATCTGAGTTAGATTGTAAGAGTGGTTTTAGTTGAGCAATATGCTGCAGTACTATACTCTTAGAAGCGTCACCATAAGGTGGACATATCCAGCTTCCACAATTGCCAGCAGGTGGAGTATTCGTATAACTAAATCTTAATATGAGCTTGACACCTGCAGATCGTGCTGCATCAAAATCAGCTTGCATCTTAGTCAAAAAGTCAGCCGATATAGAAGTGCTGATAAATGAATCTAAAACAAAATATCTGAACACGAGAGTGGTATGAACTTGATAGTTAGCATTGAATGGCGTGAAATAATCTCTTCTACTTGCTAAATAATTAGAGTTAAGAGGAACATAATTACTTGCATAAGTAATACTCGAAAGATAGAAGCCTCTCTCAGGATTAGGTATATCATCATCAGAAGCTATATATGATATAGTACTGGTTTGACAAAATAGAGAAGTTGCAAAGAGCAATATTGAAATTACAGCAAGAGGATTTTTCATAAATAGATTATTATCTAATTATTACTAAAGATACGGCATTAGTGTTAAGTAAAAACCCTGAATTTTAAAACCAAGAAATTTATGTCATTCTAAATATCGGCGGATAATTCACTTTGCTGTTCTACGTTCTCATAAGCAGATATAGGCGGGCAAGTACAAACTAAATTCCGATCACCATATGCATTATCCACTCTTGCAACAGTAGGCCAAAATTTAAAGCTATGATGTAAAGAATCTATCGGATAAGCAGCCTTACTTCTACTATATGCATGTTCCCAATTATCAGCCGTGATCTCCTGTAATGGATGTGGTGCATTACGCAGTACATTATCATCTGCAGATACCTTACCTTCTATCACTTCGTTAATCTCTTGCTTTATACTCTGCATCGCTTGTATAAATCGATCCAGCTCTGCTTTATTCTCACTCTCGGTAGGTTCTATCATAATAGTACCTGGCACAGGGAAGCTCAGTGTCGGCGCATGGAATCCATAATCGATCAATCTCTTAGCGACATCCTCTGCAGATACCCCACCTTCCTTATACATTCTAAGATCAATGATTAATTCATGTGCACAGTAGCCTTTGTTATTAGTGTACAATACTTGATAATCATCAGCTAAGCAAGTTTTGATATAATTAGCACTAAGAATTGCTAACTCTGTAGATCTTCTGACACCTACCTGACCTAACAATCTTATATAGGCGTAGGATATCAATAATATGCTTGCACTACCCCACTGAGCTGCAGAAATAGCATGTAAGGCACTATCTGAATTTTTAGCTTTACTATGACCAGGTAAGAAGGGAAGCAATTTCTCATTGACACAGACGGGACCCATTCCTGGTCCTCCTCCTCCATGTGGTATGCTAAATGTCTTATGTAGGTTGAGGTGACAACAATCAGCATGTATGGCTCCAGGACTTGTCAATCCTACCTGAGCATTCATATTAGCACCATCCATGTATACTAAACCACCTGCATCGTGTATCCTATCACATATTTCTATGACATCTTCCTCGAATACACCATGAGTAGATGGGTATGTGATCATAATGCCCGCAAGCTTATCTTTATGTAAGTCTATTTTTTCTTTTAGATCTTCTAAAGAAATGTTTCCATCCTCGTCACAAGTCGTTATCACAACCTGCATACCAGCCATTACTGCACTGGCAGGATTAGTCCCATGGGCTGATGATGGTATGAGAACAACATTTCTGCTGCCACCATTATGAGCTGCATGATAGGCTCTGATCATCATGAGTCCAGCGTATTCACCTTGTGCACCTGAATTAGGCTGTAGCGTACATCCTGCGAATCCAGTTATCGTAGACAGATACTCTGATAGCTCATCAAAAATCTGCTGGTACCCTTGTGTCTGATCTGCTGGGACAAAGGGATGAATAGATGAAAATTCTGCCCACGACACTGGCATCAATTCGGTTGCAGCATTTAGCTTCATCGTACAACTTCCAAGAGGTATCATCGAGTGCATAAGAGAAAGATCTTTATTCTCTAATGCCTTAAGATATCTCATCATCGAAGTCTCTGTATGATGTGTATTGAATATAGGATGAGTTAGATAATCTTGTTCTCTTTGCAATAATTCTGGTATTCCATAATGAATACCATTGCTATATCCCTGATTTTGATTTCCATCAAAAGTATATTGGATATCTTCTATATCTGCTTCCGTAATAGTCTCATCTAAGCTGATGCTTAGGTGATCACCATTTATAAAATAATTAATTTGCTTCTCAGCTGCCCGTTTGGTGATCTTATCTTTCTCATCATTCTGCAAGGCAATTGTTATCGTATCAAAAAATGTTTCATTTACAATAACATATCCTCTCTCCTTAAGGTAGTGATGCAGACTCTTAGTTCTGGAGTATATCGTATTACCTATCTCTCTCATCCCATCCGGTCCATGATAGCAGGCATACATCGATGCCATGATTGCTAACAATGCCTGAGCAGTACAAATATTAGAGGTTGCTTTTTCTCGCTTGATGTGTTGCTCTCTGGTCTGTAAAGCCATACGCAATGACATGTCTCCTCTTCGATCTTTCGATACGCCGATAATTCTGCCGGGGATCTGTCTCTTATATTTTTCTGATGTAGCAAAGTAAGCAGCATGTGGACCACCGAAACCTAATGGAATTCCTAATCTTTGTGTCGTACCGACTACGATATCCGCTCCCCAAGAGCCTGGAGATGCGATCATCGTAAGACTTAATATATCAGCTGCTACTATGAGCATCTGATCATTATCATGGAGCTTGTCTGCTAAGTTTTTGTAATCATGGACCTGACCTATTGCATCTGGATATTGTATCAGGCAGGCGAAGTATGATTCATCCAGATATACTTCTTTCCAATCTCCTATAACAACCTCGATATTAAGAGGTATCGCTCGACCAGTAACAACGTCTATCGTCTGATCAAATACATTTTTGTCTATGAAAATCTTATTGCGATCTACCTTAGATCTCTTATTCTTAATATTATAAGACATAATCATAGCCTCAGCTGCAGAAGTCCCTTCGTCTAACAAAGACCCATTAGCTAATGGCATTCCAGTGAGGTCGCAAACCATAGTCTGGAAGTTAAGAAGTGCTTCTAATCTACCTTGTGATATCTCAGCTTGGTAAGGTGTATATTGGGTATACCATCCTGGATTTTCAAATACATTTCTTAAGATCACTGAAGGTGTAAGTGTCCCATAGTAACCTTGACCAATATAAGATCGGTAGACTTTATTTTTCTCAGCGATGATCTTAAGTTCTCTCAGGTATTCATGCTCGGTAAGAGCTGCTGGAAGATCTAATTCCTCAGATAACCTGATAGACTTAGGAATGGTGTTAGAGATTAAGTCTTCCATGCTATCGCTTCCTATTGCTGATAACATTTGAGAAGTCTCTGTATCATTAGGACCAATATGCCTGTGCTGGAACTGCTGAGATTTCATACGCGAGAGTGTGATTGAGCTTTATTATTATATGACTACACTTACATTGTTAATGTATATAAATGTAGAAAAACTTTATAGGTTCAAAGTAAGCTTTTCTCGACTAAATCTATAATACTATCTGTGTCTTATTTGATGCCGAAAGCTTTCTTAACTTTCTTAACATAATCAAGCTTTTCCCAAGTGAAAGTCTCTACTTTTACTTTTTTGGTTTTGCCTGACCCGTCAGTGAAAGAAACTGTTTTCTTTTCAGATTTTCTACCCATATGTCCATAAGCAGCAGTCTCAGAATAGATCGGAGTTCTTAACTTTAATCTAGTCTCGATAGCATATGGTCTCATATCGAATATATCATACACTACATCCGCAATATCAGGATCTGACATATCGATCTTACAAGTATTATAAGTATTGATATAAATGTTAGTTGGCTTAGCTACACCTATCGCATAAGATACTTGTACAAGCACCTCATCACATAATCCTGCTGCTACAAGATTCTTTGCAATATGTCTTGTTGCATATGCCGCAGATCTATCTACCTTAGAAGGGTCCTTACCAGAGAATGCACCTCCTCCATGAGCTCCCTTACCACCATAGGTGTCTACAATTATCTTTCTACCTGTCAATCCAGTATCACCATGTGGTCCTCCGATAACGAACTTCCCAGTAGGATTGACATGATATTGGATTTTAGAATTGAATAACTTCTTAACAGAAGCTTTCATTTTTTTCTTGACTCTTGGAATAACAATTGATTCTACATCTTTTTTGATCTGAGCTAACATTTTCCTCTCAGTTGCAAAATCATCATGCTGCGTACTTACAACTATAGAGTCGATAGCAATCGGCTTATGGTCATCAGAGTACTTAATTGTAACCTGAGACTTAGAGTCAGGTCTTAGGTACTTCATTTTCTTTCCTTCCTTTCTGATTGCCGCTAACTCTATAAGGATCTTATGAGACATATCTAATGCAAGTGGCATATAGTTATCTGTCTCAGAAGTTGCATAGCCAAACATCATACCTTGGTCACCGGCACCTTGATCTATTTTATTCTTTCTTTCTACGCCTTGATTGATATCTGGAGATTGCTCATGTATAGCAGATAGGATGCCACACGAGTCTGCATCGAACATATATTCTGACTTAGTGTAACCTATTTTTCTAATTACTTCTCTTGCAATAGACTGGACATCTAAGTAAGTCTTTGTTTTTACCTCTCCTGCCAATACAACTTGTCCTGTAGTAACAAGAGTCTCGCAAGCTACCTTAGATGACTTATCGAAAGCTATAAAGTGATCTACTAGAGCATCTGATATCTGATCTGAAACTTTATCTGGATGTCCTTCTGATACTGATTCGGACGTAAATAAGTATGCCATAGTCTAATTTTTTCTTAGTGTAAATGCAATTGGCTGCAAATGTCTTAAATTATTGATACTTCTAGTAATAATTCACCTTCTAAATAGCCTTTTAAAATATCCCCCTTACTAACAGGTCCTACACCTTCTGGAGTGCCTGTGTATATCAAGTCTCCTTGTTCGAGTGTAAAAAACTGAGAAGTATAAGAAATAAGGTAATTAAAGTTAAAAATGAGGTCTTTCGTATTACCATCTTGCACGACGGTGTCATTAAGCATTAATTGAAATGCTATATTGTTAAGATTAAAGCTATTCTTAGGTCTCCATATTCCTAATGGTGCAGAATGATCAAATGCTTTAGCTTTTTCCCATGGATGACCTTTCTCCTTGCACTGAGCTTGTATGTCTCTTGCTGTGAAGTCTACTCCCAAGCCTATCTTATCATAACATTCCCCTGCTTTAGCTTCTGATATATTACTTACTCTTTGATTAATCTGAAGTACAACTTCCAGCTCATAATGCAAATTTTTTGTAAAGTTTGGATATACCATCCTTCCTGATGTATTAATTGCATTACTTGGCTTCATAAATATCATAGGTACTGATGGCACCTTACTCCCCATCTCCTTAGCATGATTAGCATAATTCCTTCCTATGCAAATAACCTTCATCGCTTAGAATTTAACATTGAGCAATCCCGCCAGATCTTTGACCTCTCGTAACGTCTCCTGCGCTATCTTCCTAATCTCAGAGCTAGATTCTTTTATTCTATTCTTAAGCGCTCGCTTATCTTGTGTGATCTCTTCCTTTTTTTCTTTGAATTGTTTAGAAAGCGATACCAATGCTTCCCCGACTACATCCTTAAGTTCTGAGTACTTAAGATCCTTGTTAGCATATCTATTCTCCATTTCATCATGAGCTTCCTTATTACCAGAAGCCTTCAGTAATTCGAATAGATTCTTTACACCCTCACTCATCTCTGGCGATTCTACATCTCCGGCATCAGTAACAGCAGATCTGATTTGCTTCATGAGGCGAGCTTCGTCAGCAAATACACTTATATTATGTTTCTCTCCTGCACTTTTACTCATCTTCTTAGAAGGATCAGCAGTAGACTTAATTTTTGGTGTATCAGAATAAAGGGTCTCTGGTAAGATAAAATATTCCTTACCCACCTGATGATTAAATCTCTGAGCAATCTCCCTTGTCAGTTCTAAATGCTGTTTTTGATCATCACCTACAGGTACATAATCTGCCTTATAAATTAATATATCCGCTGCTTGTAATACTGGGTAATCAAATAGCCCTACAGAAATAAAGCCACTCTTCCCAGCACTACTTTGGATACTCTTATCCTTAAACTGAGTCATATTCTCTACTCTTCCATATCCAGCGAAATTGTTAAATATCCAACAAAGTTCTGTGTGCTCGGGCACTAATGATTGTATAAATAAATTTTCTTCCCTTATCCCAACAGCAACAAGATTATAGATAATCTCCCATGTATCTTGTACAAGTCTCTTAGGCTTATAGGGCATTGTCATAGCATGATAATCTACCACACCATAGACACACTCATACTTATCTTGTAATCGAACCCAATTCTGTACTGCGCCAAAGTAATTACCAAAATGCATTTCTCCTGTGGGTTGGATACAAGACAGGACTCTTTTCTTAGATGACATGTTACTTATTTTATTTGGAGGCAATCGCGGATATTTCCACATTGACAAATTTAGGTAGATTAGCTACTTCTACGAGTTCTCTTGCCGGAGCTGTAGCCTCATCAAAATATTTAGCATATACTGCATTAATCTTACCATAGTTATGCATGTCAGAGACAAATACTGATGCTTTAACGATATGATCAAAAGTCATATCAGCTTCCTTAAGTATTGCTCCTAAGTTTTTCATGACTTGTTCTGTCTCGGACTCGATATCTTCTGTCAGCAACTCACCTGTCTCAGGTACAATCGCTATCTGACCTGATACGAAGAGCAAATCTCCTATTGCTACAGATTGATTATATGGACCTACGGGCGCAGGAGCATTATTAGTGTTTATAATTTTTTTCATTGTAAATTTTAAATATTGGTATAAACAAAGAAGCCCTTTATAAAATCAATTATAAAGGGCGTGTATATCTTACAAATCTCAATGAGATCAATCTTCCTCGACTGAACCTTCTATGAGAAGCTTTCCTTTATAATACATATCTCCCTCGTGCCAATATGCTCGGTGATAGATGTGTGCTTCTCCTGTCTTAGCGCATACCGTGATAGGTGGAATAGTCGCCTTTTTATGCGTTCTTCTTTTCCTTTTTCTTTGTTTAGATATTCTACTCTTCGGATGTGCCATAGTTTCTTACTTTAATTTAATGTTTAATGACTTCAGAGCATCACCCAATGGATTATTCGCTGAAGTTTCAATATTTCTTTCTTCCAAATGCTTAAGAACTTCCTGATCACATGGTCTTGGCTGTATATCATCACAATCAAAGACTTTAATAATCGGCATTGACAAGATGATATGTTCGTATATATACTTCGCTACATTGACCACTTGAGTCTCAGGATGTATATATATGATGTCCTCTTCCTCCCTCTCATTCTCATCATACTTTATGATAAGGTCAAAATCAGAAGTTAGTGGAAAGTCAATATCCGCTGTACATCTGTCACATTGTGTCTTAATCGTTCCTTTCATATAGAACCTAAGAAGAAGGTTATCATACTTCTTTTCTAATTCTAAGGTAGATTCCAACAATCCATTCTTATATGGCGAATGGTCAAACTGAGCAAAGAAGTTATTGTCAATCTGATATGTGAAATGATGCACTTTAATATCTAAGCCCTTAAGAGGGATAGAAAATTGCCTAAGCGCCTGCATTTGAAAGATCTTTTTTTATTGGATTGCAAAAGTAGGAGATTTTCTTACAATAATCCAATGAAATATGACTAAAAAACAAAAGGGCTGTCATATGACAGCCCTTTTATATATATTAAACTAAATCTCTCAAGGAGATATTAGCATTAATCCATCTTAGTTACTTTATTAATTGTTCTTGCTGCTGCATCTCTACCTCCTAAACCAAATGCGATTGCAAGTCCTAAACTCAAGCTTCCGAATACAGCTGTTACCACAGTATTAACAATATCTCCTCCAATACCTACCGTGCTGATAGCCATAGAAACTACAAGGAACATAACAGCTCCATAAGCAATGTTACCTACAAGATTAGGATTGTCAAAGCTACCAGCCTTAAGCATACCTTTAACAAGTTCTCTGATGAAATCAGCTGCAAACATACCTACCATAAGAAGGATACATGCTACAATGATCTTAGGTATAAACTGTACTACACTTGTCAATAAATCAGTAACAACTTGTAATCCTAATGCATCGAATGCTAACATATATACTGTAAGCATAATGATCCAGTAAACCAATTTTGCCATTAATGATGAAGCAGTCATTTTCGTACCACTTGCTTTTAATTTTTGATTTAGACCTATCTTATCTCCTATGTCATCAAACTTGATTGTCTTAAGAAGCTTTTCCGCTGCCCATCTAACCGCTCTTGCGACGAATGACCCGATGATCCATATGATCAAAGCAGAAACTAAGTTTGGTAAAAATGCTCCAATTTTGTGAATTGTAGAGCTCAGTGCATTCATTAAAGTAGCTCCTAAATCTGTAACCTGATCCATTGTAAATTATATTTTGATTAGTTAATTGTGATTAAGTTAATTATCATCTTAATTACTGTCTTGAGACTTGATATTATGACAGAAGTAACGGAAAATGTAAATCAAACGTTAAAAAAAATAAAAATATGGCTAATTATTCGTCGCAATCTGATGGTTTTTTCTGTTGGATTATGATATCAATAGATTGACCTGTCTCAATATTACTCATCGGATCAGGTGCAGGAAATTGCTGTACTATATAGGCTGAATCTCTATTAGTAACAAGCCCTTGAGCCTCTATCTGACCTAATTTCAATTTATTGAATCGTAATATTGTCTGTACTCTTGCAAGTGTCTTGCAGCGTAAGTCAGGGATAGAAATAGCCGCTCCTATAGATTTACTAATGACAAATTGCATTTTAGCACCTTTGCTTATCTTAACTCCAGCCTTAGGCCCATTAGGTCCATAGACCATTTCTCCATTGTACCAAACTTCCAGAATATGATTGGGCTCTCCTTTATCTGCTTTTTCAGACCTAATTTCTGATTCAATCTGTAGGTTCTTTAATTTTTCTTTAGTCCGGTTGTATTCCTGACCATACATTGTCGGGAAGTCTTTCTCTAAGGAATATTCATCTGCATTGTACTTACTGACATCTACATAGATCTTTCGATTTTCTTTGACTAGCGATCCAGATTTAGGCTTCTGAGTTAATATCTCTCCTCCTCTTTTACCTACGATATGCAATGAATCATTTATAATAATCTCAAAACTACTATCCTTGGCATCCTTTTGTGCCTTATCATACATCTGACCTATATAATTAGGTAATGCTATTTTCTGACCATGATTCGTGTAAGACTTAAGCCACTGGAATACGATAATCAAGATAATTGCTACGAGAGCCATCATCAAAAGTATATGGATAAAAAATCGCTTGATAGTCAACTATATAAAATATTAGAATAAATTTCTTATTCACAAATATAGTATTCTATATTATGAAATTATTTAATGTAAGATTATTAAATAAAAAGCTTAATCGGGATGGATCAGAAAGAAGGTCCTAATCCAAATTACTTCTATTGAGATTTAGAAAGTTAAATTTAGATTTCATTATTATGACTGGTGCCATCATGCTAATTCGCTTGGTAAATAAAGATCCTACTTAGATTATGACTTATACTTAGTCTTTATCAATTCTGGAAAAGCTTTGAGTACTTTTTTAACCTTAGGTCTACTAACATTGACAACATAACCTTGATTGGGGTTAAGTTCGTAATAGTTTTGGTGATATTCTTCTGCTACCCAAAATTCATTATAAGATGCGACTTCAGTTACTATTTTGTTCTTATAATATCCACTGTCATTTACCTTCTGGATAGCATTGTCAATGATGACCTTTTCCTGAGGTGACTGATAGTAAATTGCTGATCTATATTCCTCACCTGAATCAGGGCCTTGACGATTAAGTGTCGTAGGATCATGTGCTACGAACAAGACTTCTAATAAGGTCTCATACGTAATTACAGATGGGTCATAATATATGTATATAGCTTCTGCATGTCCAGTTTTTCCCTTCCCTACACTATAATAATCTGGATATTCTTCTATTCCCCCTGAGTAACCACTTATGACATCTACGACCCCATTAATTCGCTCAAACGCAGCTTCAGTACACCAAAAGCATCCTCCTGCGAAAACTGCAGTTTCCCATTTATCTAAGTCATTCAATTTTGTGTAGGTAGATACTGGATAAGTATCCTTAGCATATACTTTGTGAGAAGCGTCAGCACTGTTATCTATGTCTATAGAAGGTGATTTAGCAGGACTACATTGACTTGAGAATAGGGCCGTTGCAAAGAGTAAGAAAGCGTATTGTAACATAAATTTGTTTTATACAGGACTAAAAAAAGTAATAACTAATTCTTCAGTTATAATGTAACTAATGTGAATTGCTAATTCTATAATTCTGGAACGCTATTATTTGTTTACCGAGGTCTGTGGTTTCTTTTTCTTTATGATTTTTTTAAGATCATATAATACTGACTCGACCAAAGAATATGAAAAAATGGGATCACAATAATATTGTAATCCCATTCAAATGATTTTTTACTTATAATTTCTAATGTCTTATATCTTATCTGCCTCCTGACAAGACATCTTGCAATTTCTTCAAATCATCCCATCTGCCATCTCTTGCCATACTTGCTTGCTTAGGCCATGATCCAGGTGTATGCATCTGAAACTTAGGACCTCCCTTAGTTAGTATAGATTGCAATGAAGATATCTTACACTCAGCTAATTCTTTGAAAGTATAAATCTTATCTCCATTTAATAACTTTTCTATCGCTGGTCCTATCCCTTCTATCTTAGTTAAATCATCGCCTTTCTTTTTCCCAGTTGTAGAAGTAGAAGAATTTGTGGTTTTCTTAGCTTCTAATTTTGATTTGATCACAGTAGGCTTAGCGACTACTTTAGACTTGCTTGTACCAGGTTTGATTTCTTTCCTCGAGACAATCCTTCCTTCGCCTCTGGTTCTCGATTCTCCGACTACCTTTTTAGATACTTGGACTGTACCGAGCTTAGCCATCATTTTCTGTAGAGATGCCATATCTAATGATTTGACAACTTCCACCTCTTTAATGATTTCTACAGGCACTTCTTTGACGACTTCCTTTATCACTTCTTTAGTGATGGTCTTAGGTTTCATTTTAAGCTTTGCATTCGCATCTGATAATTCCTTCTGAAGCTTAGAGATTTTAGTGTTCAAATCTGCAATAGCCTTTTCGTCAGGTACTTTCTTAGTAACTGTTTTAATGACTTCTACTTCCTTGATAACTTCCTGTAGAACAGTGATCTCTTTGTATACTGGAACTGGAACTTCCTTTATGACCTTGACAGGTCTGATCACTTCTTTGATTATTGTCTGCGGGACTTGTTGCTTGAGTTGTATAGGCTTGACACTTTCTAATCTATATACAGCTCTATCTTTGATAAGACAATCGTAAGCCAATCGAGCTTTTGCAGAAGATATACCAGCTTTTTTACTGATTTTTCCTACTAAGCTTTTCTGGCTTACGACTTCATTAACTATATCTATTTTTTTTTTACGCTCGCTTTTCTCGTTGACTTTCTTGCAGTCGTCTTCTTAGCGGTTGCTCTTTTCTTAGGAGCAGCTTTTCTAGCGGTTGTCTTTCTTGCAGTTGTCTTCTTAGCTGCAGTTCTTTTCTTTGGTGCTGCCTTTTTCGCAGTTGACTTTCTTGCAGTTGTCTTCTTAGCTGCAGTTCTTTTCTTTGGTGCTGCTTTTTTCGCAGTTGTCTTTCTTGCAGTTGTCTTCTTAGCTGCAGTTCTTTTCTTTGGTGCTGCTTTTTTCGCAGTTGTCTTCTTAGCAGTTGTCTTCTTAGCTGCAGTTCTTTTCTTTGGTGCTGCCTTTTTCGCAGTTGTCTTCTTAGCAGTTACTTTTTTAGTAGTTGCTTTTTTCTTTGGTGCTGCTTTTTTCGCAGTAGCTTTTTTCTTTGCTACAGTTTTCTTAGCGGCAGGCTTTTTTTTCGCTGTTGACTTTTTTGTCGTTTTTGCCATTAGTAATTATTTAAATAAAAAATTTACTTCAAATTAAAAATTAAGTACAAAATTACATTAAAATTTTTAATAATATATAAAATTTTGTTATCGCAAATTTTAACACAATTTTTCTAATTTATATTTATCAAAAACAACACCAAATATTTTGGATAAATGAAAATCAATTGACAAAAATCAAATAGAAATAATTAGTCAATAAAGTAAAGTACTATTATGAATACTAAAAATCGAAAACTGTACATACTGTAACTCACAATCTTGTTAATATACTTTATACTTAACTTCACAGAATATTAGAATGTCATCATTCAGTTAACGGTTAAAAACACTTTTATAAATCCCGCTATTAATATGTGCAATAAAAAATCGGTAATCATTCTTGGAAGTGCTAACTCTAATGGAGACACTCGACAATTTGTCGATATCATTGCTAGAAAATCTGATATTGACATCATCGATATTAAGCCTCTTAACATTAGTCATTTTGATTATGAATATAAGAATGAGGGTGATGATTTCCTACCTCTTATAGAAAAGGTGATAGCTAATTATGATAATATAATATTAGCTACACCTGTGTACTGGTATACGATGAGTAGTTATATAAAGATGTTTCTGGATCGGATATCTGATCTATTATATCATCATAAAGACACAGGTCGCAAACTAAGAGGAAAGTCTCTGGCAGTTATTAGTAGTACCAATCAATCAGAAGTCAAAGATACATTCTATTTGCCATTCCAAGAGTCGGCAAATTATCTGGGAATGCAATACTTAGGACATGTTCATGGATTAATTAATGATGGGAAAATCAGTATAGGAATAGAAGAACGGATATATGATTTTATAACCAAACTTCCGTAGATTTTCTAGTGTCGAATCTTAGTCAGCCTATCTTTTCTTAAATATCTAAGACCTTTATCCAAGCCATACCTATAGTCACTCATAATTGTCTTTTTGGTATAGGTATAAGTTGTACTCTTAAGAATCTTAGCAGGCGTTATTTGTTCTATGATTAAATCTTCAGGTGGATTCTCTATAAAGTCTACGCCTTCATTATATTTAATATATGCTCTCTCGAATACTCTCTTAAGACCTGGCGTAGATCTAAAGTAAATGCTGCCAAAATAATCCGCCCAACTCTGAGTGCATCGATCTCTTTCTGGTCTTGTCCTCAGCACTAATATCTTACGTGCACCTTGGTCATATGCCCACTTAACAGGCAATGGATCACTCCATCCACCATCCAGATACTCCACACCGTCTATAAGATGCTTTCCCTTAGTAACGAATGGTAATGTGCATGAAGCTACCACTGCATCCATCCACATCTTATCATCGGGAGAAATGTAATCTGCATTACCAGCTCCTCGATTAGTCACCACAAAGTGCACTGGCATGTGCTCTGATCGTTGTACTGCAACTCCTATATCAAATGGCACCTTAGACTTAGCAACTAAAGCAATAAAATCTATATCCATGTACCCTTGAGTACCTAATGTCCTACTGATTTTTGTAAAGTTCTTATCCTTAGATAACAATAGGATTGACTTCAAGCACATCCTGAACTGGTTGCTTAAATAATATGAGATCGCAACGGCCCCACCTGAAACACCTAAGAATCTATTAAATGGATTATAATTAGCAGCCATAAATGCATCTAATATTCCAGACGTAAATCCCGTCTTAAATCCTCCCCCCTCTACTATGAGACAAGTATCAGTATCTAACATTTGATCTTATATAATAATTAAGTGGACAAAGGTATATTGAAAATATATTGAATACCACATTATGTAGATTATCGTAAAGGCCATGAATGTTTCAATATCTGATATAGAAAACCTCTATAACATTCTGACTACGGATAAGCCTAATATATCGACACATTATTAGGATCTAACACTCAGGAATAATCACCGGCAGATTAAAAGCTAATCCACCTTCGGAAGTTTCTTTATACTTATGATTCATGGCTTCGGCAGTATCTTTCATAGTTTTAACTACTGTATCAAAATCTACCTTAGCATTATCAGGATTACTAACCAGAGCCAGATTACTGGCTGTGATTGCTTTCATCGCTCCCATAGTGTTTCTTTCAATACAAGGAATTTGTACTAGACCTCCTATCGGATCACAGGTCAGACCTAAGTGGTGTTCCATTGCGATCTCTGCAGCCATAAGTACTTGCTTAGGAGTGCCGCCCATCACTTCCGTTAGACCAGCAGCTGCCATCGCAGAACTAACACCAATCTCAGCTTGACATCCGCCTACTGCAGCAGATATTGTTGCACCTTGCTTAAATAAGCTTCCAATAAGTCCAGCAGTCAAAATGAATTTGTAGGTGTCATCTTCTTCAGATGTCCTACAGAAATAATCATAATACATCAATACTGCCGGAACGACGCCTGCAGCTCCATTAGTCGGAGAGGTAACCACTCTACCCATCGCCGCATTTTCTTCATTTATCGCAAGAGCAAAGCAACTGATCCACTTATTTATATAGTCAAAAGCTCTTGGCTTAGAGCATATTTGCGATTTCCACTCTTCAAAAGAATTATAATTATTACCCTGAAGTAGATTTATACACAAATCGTATGCTCTGCGCCTAACATGTAAGCCCCCTGGAAGCACACCTTCTGTCATGCAGCCTCGATAAGCACACAACTGCATGGTCATATATATATGGCTTATCTTAGATATGATCTCATCACGATTAGTAAGTGATTTTTCGTTATCGAATACCAAATTGTAGATCGGCATCCCTGTCACTTCACAAGCAGATAATACTTGCTTACCTGTATTCATAATATGTGGAAAACTGAGTATATCTGTGAGATTGACGATCTCTCCTTGCTTTTCGATAAAACCGCCCCCTATAGAAAAATAGGTCTCATGATAAATAGCTTTCTTATTATTGTAAGCCCTTAACTCTAAGGTATTGGGATGGACACGCTTAGTCTGCTTGCTAAATTTGATATCCTTACTTATATCGAAGTCAATGTTCTTACCTTTAATTGATAACTGTTTAGTAGATTTTAGTGTATCAATATAACCATTGATCAATGATGTATCTACCTCTACAGGGTCATGTCCCATCAGCCCAAGTGCCATAGCTACATCTGTTGCATGCCCCTTACCCGTCTTTGATAATGACCCGTAGAGTATAATTTCTATTTTGGTGACCTGCTCTATATTTATATTCTCTACAAAACGCCTAGCTGCATTCCATGGTCCTAATGTGTGAGAGCTGGAAGGGCCTACTCCTATTTTGAAAATATCGAAGATGCTTATTAAAGTCATAGAGAACTATCTTAATGAATAGATAAAGAATTAAGGTATGATCTTATAGAACATAAACTTAATATTCCAACCAAGATATTTCACACGAAACACTTTTTTATAAATGTCTGCAATTGATTAAAATCCAATAAAAGTTCGAATATGTTTTTCTAAAAAATAAGAACATCCTCAACCCCTAAGAAGCACAATCTTAATAGAAAAAAAATTATTTTAAGGACAAGTAGATTCTATGGAACTCAAATTGCAGCATAGATATAGTGCCCCATCATAAAAATCGATAGATTATCAGGAATAATACAATACTTATAGTAGTGTTATTCTTTAGATCTGGCCTTATTCTCCAGCATCCTCATTAGCAGGAGCATCCTTATTAGCAGGAGCATCCTGTGCAGGAACTTCTTTAGTAGGAGCATCATCTGCAGGTGATTCTGCAGCTGGCGTCTCTGTCACTGGTGGCTTAGGCTTAGGTGGAGGTGGTTTGACATAGATTTTTACTTTCTCTGCAATCAGGCCTTTAGGCCCTTTTCTTACTTCGAATGTAACTTTGTCATTCTCTCTAATTTCTTCTAAGAGTCCTTCCATGTGCACAAATACACTTTCCTGAGAACTTAAGTCATTGATAAATCCATAACCTTTTTCGGTATTAAAGAACTTAACCTTACCCAATCTTGTATGGTCTACTTCTATAGACTTATCTTGCTTAGGTATACTGATTTCAATATCCTCAAGACTAACTTCTTTCTTCTTTTTAGTAGGATCTGGTGGAGTCTCACTTAGGTTTCCGTCCTCATCGAGGTACATAAACTGAGGTTGTTTGTTGAGACCTTCTACAGCATCGAGCTTACGTTGCTCTCTTCTTTCTGCTTTATCTTTCTTTTTTTTACGCTTTTTCTTTTCTCTTTCTTTTTTGTTGTACGTTTCTTGTGATCGGCCCATTTAATAAATTTAGTTATAAAAAGTAGTGATAATGGTTCTACTTGATCAAAAAAAGCAACATTATAAAGAATATTATCACCTCAGAAGACAAGCAGATGCAAGATACTTAATAATATATTAAGTCCTCACTTATGATACTAACAGAGTGTTAGCTATAAGAGTTTCAAAAAAATATAAATACAATGATGATTAATAGCTTCTATCTTTGTGATCTTTTAATGGACAACTCCTATTCAAGCAGGTTATAATAACTCATTGAATATTGTTATACTTTACTTGTTGTAAATCACGCCTTTACAAATTCTAATGCATGAAAAAATTGGAATCACATACTGTTCCTAAGTTAGATAAGCCAGTCAGAATCTCTGATTACTTACCTGGCATATTTAAAGCTGTCAGTTCTAAGAAAGGGATCAAAAAAGCTATCGAGAAGAAACGTGTCCGTGTGAATGGAACATATGCAAGAACATCTAAGTACCTCAATGGGGGTGAAATGATAGAACTCATAGAATCTAAAGCTGATCTACGCAAACCTACGATCTCATTAGACCTGAATGTCTTATATGAAGATGACTACATCGCTATCATAGACAAACCTGCAGGAATCGTAGTCAGTGGTAATAAGAAAAGGACTATCGAAAATGCCTTGCCTACACTATTACAAAAAAGTAATGAGCCAGATGCACTCATCAGACCATTACCAGCACATCGATTAGATTTTCCTACCAGTGGAATACTCATAATTGGAAAAACCAGCCAAGCAGTCACGGCTCTTAATTTAGCATTTGAGCATCGTACAATCAACAAGACCTATCATGCAATTACCATAGGGACACCTCCTGAACCAAAAGCAGTCATAGATGATGTCATTAGCGGAAAGCAAGCTATCAGCTTATACGAGATTATAGAGTCCATAGATTCCGAAAAATATGAATGTCTAAATCTCGTAAAGTTGCAACCGACAACTGGAAGACGTCATCAGCTACGTATACACATGCATGGCATAGGAACACCGATACTAGGTGATCCTCTATATTATAAAGAAGGTCTTGTGTCGAGAGGCAAAGGTCTATATCTACATGCTAGCAATGTCAACTTTCCACATCCTATAACTAAAGTGGCCGTGAATGTATCATCTATCTTACCTCAAAAATTTAGAGCCATATTCCCAAATCAGAGGGAATCCACAGAAGAAGAATAAGGGGCAAAAAAAAATCCCGACGTTAATCGGGATTCTATCAATACTAAAATGATAATTCTAATATCTTCGGTTAAAACCGCCACCACCGCCGCCACCGCCACGGTTGTTGTCTCTTCTTTCTCTTGGTTCTGATTTCTTAACAACGATAGTTCTACCGTCTAAGTCTGAATCGTTAAGAGCGCTAATTGCGCTATTACCTTCTTCTTCATTAGGCATCTCAACAAAGCCAAAGCCTTTTGATCTTCCTGTAAATTTGTCCATGATGATTTTTACAGATTCTACTTCTCCGTACTCAGAGAATGCATCTTGTAATGAGGACTCGCGTGTGTCAAAGTTTAACTTTGCGACAAAAATGTTCATAATAAATGTAATGTTTGTAAATAAAAAAATTGTGGATACTATACTAAAAACTGCTTTTTAGTAATAGCTTCCATATACTAAAGATAAATAATTAATATTTAGTTCCGCCTTATATTAAAAAAATTAATTATTGAGAACATTTACATTAGCTGAAAGTAATCCCAATTTTGGATTTGATATTAATACAATCCATAATATCATATGAGTGATTACGATAATCTACAGCAACAATTATATTATAAGGTCTTTTTTTCGTTTCTAAAACTTATAAGCTAATGAGCACTTAATGAAGAACGGTGTTCCTGGCGTAAAGTGGATTTCTTCCACTGGCGAGTTCTCATTTGCTAGTCGTGTCTCAGTGGCAAATTGTGTTTCATTCCATTCAGAGTTTAGAAGATTCTCTATTTGAATGCCTATATCGAATTGTCTTTTTTGGAATCCTGCATTGAGACTGAAGATGGTATATCCCTCAGCGATTATAGAGTTATCTTCATTCGCTGGTCTATTACCAATATATCTCGCATGGAGTCCTCCGTATAATCCGCTACTGCTATTAAGCTGCAGACCAGAGACAAGTGTAGCTCTCGGAGCCAGAGGAATATAATCGTTGCCGGCTGCTTCTCCTGAGGCTCGTGCATCAGTGAGATTAGCATCCATATTCCATAATAACCACGAGAGAGGCTGATATCTAATGCTAAGATCTACACCGTTACGAGTCGCTTGTCCACTGGGCTCGACTATGCCTGCATCACCGACGTAGACAAATTCTTGCTCGGAAAATAGATACCAATAGGCAGCATTAATAATGATATTACGCCTCGGCTTCCAAATCAAACCAAAATCGGAACCATAAGCGGCTGGTAATATTTTCTCTCCATTCTCAGCGACGATGACTCTTGTATCATTAGAATGGAATCCCTTACCCGATTTGATATACAATTGTAAGTTGTTGGTATAATTATATAAGAGACTGAGCTTAGGACTTATCGTAGACTTAGTATTTGACTGAGTAGAATATGTAGGCAATAATGCATCGACATATTGAAATTCGAAATGATCAAATCTCACACCTGTATGAATAGTCCATGGACCAGAACTTAAATGACTACTGACATAGGCTGCAGTATTAGTTTCCGTTATATCTCCTAACTGGATCGATTCCAGTGTGATTTGTCTATTCGCTGTACGTGATAATTCATTATCATAGATGATATCTGATCTCCACTGGACACCTGCCGTAATCTCGCCGTCCCAGCCTTTATAATCGAATCCATGATGATATTCACTCTGTAGTCCGAATATATCTCTTGTCTCTTTTTGCCTGATCTGATCTCCATTTATAGGATCTTCGAGGAAGAATGTGAAATTAGAGTACAGTTCGAAATTATATCTGGTGTAGAATAAGTTACTTATTATATAAGAATCGTTATCTAAAAACTTCTGGTATCTAACGAGTGCATTAGTCCGACTTGTGGTTCCTCCTTCTGTATCATCTATTGCACCAAATCGGGATATAGTATCTACAGCTCTCTCTGGAATCTGACCAGAGGCATCCCACCTGCTTGTAAAATGGGAAAGCGTTAGCGTTACATTTTCAGTTTCGCTGATCTTACTTTTTAGTTTTGAAAAAACATTTATCCGACTAAAATTTTGTGGACTATCGAATGGCCCATCCATACTGATATACTCTGCTGCTACATATGGGCTGAGCTTTTCATTTTCAGAATTATTAAGATCTATCATACCTAGTAATCTTCTCATGCCAAATTGTCCATACTCCATCTTCAGAGTACTATTGTCTAAATTTTCTTTTGTTCTGAAATCGATGTAACCTGCAGTATTTAGATTACCGATTCTTGCTCGATAAGGTCCTTTTCCAAAGTCTATGTTGTCTATCGTCTCTGGTATTAGGAAGTGCAGATCTGCATAACCTTGTCCGTGGGCATGTGACACCATATTCACAGGGAGACCATCTACAGTTATCGCTATATCAGTCCCATGATCTATATCAAAACCTCTGAGAAATATCTGCTCGGCCTTACCCCCTCCAGCATGCTGACCGATGAATAATCCTGGCACTTGAGTAAGTACCTCCTGAGAAGAGGTAACCGGGTTAGTCTGTAAGTCTAACTTAGTTATAATATTAAGGGCATTGAGTTCTGGACTTATAACTACTTCACTAAGTGAAATAGACTTATCATCTAATATTAGGTCGAATTTATCTTCAAAGCTGGATATTATAATTGTTCTTGCCTTGTATCCTACATGAGATATCGATAAAGTATCACTTAAGGCAACTTCTGATATTTCGAATCGACCATTATAATCTGTATGCACATGGACCTTATTTCTAAGATTGATAACATTAGCATCTATTACTGGTAGATAATCTGAATCTCTTATTATACCCGAGACGACTTGGGCAGATATATAATTATTGACACATAAAAAAACTAAAACAATAAAGTACTTCATCCTCTCTCATTGATATATTATTAATGAAAATAAAACAATTTTATAAAAAAACTATCAAGGGCAATCAGGACAGCTTTTGATAAGATTGAGTTATATATATACGATAATAATAGAACGATCGGATTGTTCTAATCCTGAGATTATCATGCCGAAGATAAAACGTGCAAATGCCTATATGAGACTTAATAACAATGATGAGAAAGGATAAGAGCAGAATTTTATAGAAAAGTTAGGACTAAATTAAAGATTCTTCTTTCTTGATTTCCTCTTTTTCAATTTTTGCTTTAATTTTTCGACCTGAGTTGTAAGTTCTGCAATTTTCTTCTTCTTTTTTCCAGATTTTTTTGAAGATGACTTAGAAGTCGGAAAGGATTCTTTTTTGGCTTGCATCAGCAAGAGGTCTTGTTCCTTTATTTTTCTTACAGCTTTTGACAATTGAGACTTTAAGTCAGATAGAGCCTCTTCATTTACTTCTGTGTTGAGTTTCTGTTTTTTATTCGAGTTGACTTTTGCCTTAAGGTACTCTAACTCATTTGATAAGTCTTCTGACCTTTTCTTCCACTTTGTATACTTATGATCGAGTTGTGCTTGTGTGAGTCCTTGGTTTGGGATTTTGCTGGGTTTTTGATCTCTTGATAAAGCAAGATTGAGCTTGGACAATTTATCTATTTCTTTTTCACCATCTTCTATTCTATTTGTTGCCTTCGCCTTATACTGATTATATTCGTCGGTGACTTTTGATAATTTCGATTTGGTTATTTCTGACTCTTCCTTGATCATCTGAATCTCTTTCTTGGGAGAATTAAGAAAGAATCTATCTAATAAGTGCACAATCAGTCCTGAGCCAACTACCATTGCAATACAAGTCCAACAAATTTCCATAATTATAACATATATTGATTATTATATCAAGATAGGTAATTCATTTGTGAGCGAGTAAGCTTTCTCAAAAAAGTCCTTGTTAAAAAGAAAAAAGCTACCAACATTTTGGCAGCTTTTTTCGATCAATATAACACCCTTAATTCTTTATATCGATACAAATATCAACCGTATAGCATATGCATACAATAGACATGAATAGACAAATGATATACGATACTATACAAAATAGTTGCACACAGCTCATTTCTGCAAAGTACCTGACATACCAATAGAGGATAACCCATATATACTATTAGACTTAATCTTTCCAAATTCAGCAGACAAATCATAAAATGAACAGGTACCAATGTAGAATAAGTAAATTTATTGTGTAATCATGTAACTATTGTGCTATCCACTCAGTAATCTATATGTAAGCAAGCGATTTACAACTATATGCTATCAGACGAACAAATCATGTATAATGTAGCAGATGGAGATATCCGTCAAAGCGGTTTGCTATATGAGCGCTACAATGTCTTGATGTACAACTATTTCTTGCGTACTACTTATGATCAGTCGTTAAGTCAAGATCTGACACAACAAGTATTTATCAAACTTATTAAGTATCGAACTACTTATAAAAATGAAAATTCATTTAAATCATGGCTGTACAGAGTGGCAACCAATGTCAGAAATGATCATTATAGAAAAGAGAAATCTTTAAAGAATAGAAATGAAAAATACAGCTCTCGACAAGACGACACATATAATCCACTGGAGAAAATGGCTAAGTCAGAATGTGAGAAGCAACTACATAGGGCAATAGAAAAACTACCAAATGATCAAAGGCAAGTGATATGGTTAACAAGATTTGAAAAAATGAAATATGCAGATGTTGCTAAAGTGATGCAAACTACAGAGTCAGCGATCAAAGTAAAAGTACATAGAGCGATCAAGAGATTAAGAGTAGAATATATGCAATTAGAAGAAATGTAAGCCAACAATTATGGGCATGATTAATACTCTCATAGTAATGTTAGTTTTTCTAACGCCTGATAATTTTTTGAGTTATAAAAATTTATAAAAGATATGGAAAAAGATATACAAGAACATATTATAATAGATTACCTCAATGGAGAACTGGAACCCTCCTATCACCAAGAAGTAGAAAGGTATATTGCAGATAATACTTCTGCGCAGAAGTTAGTCGCAGAATACCAAAATCTATATGAAACAATAGATAATTGTGCAACTGTAGCACCCACATTAGACATGAGTAATGACTTCCAGCAATTCTTAGATCAAGAGATATCTGACAGTAATCAGAAAAAAGGAGCAAACGGAAATAATTATCTAAAGCAAATATTGCTATTAGGTGGCCTACTGGTCATCGGACTAATCATAGGGCTTAACTTGGATACTGATGCTCCTACACAACTTAAGGACCATCAGTTTGCTCAGCAAGAAGATGGCATGCTCGATTTACTTAATGAAGCTTCAGTAAGTAATAGAATCAGAGCAGTCAATATGTCTACTTATACTGAACTTCCTGATGATGCAATCATACAAGCACTCAGCAAGACGTTGTTATCTGATAAGAGTGATCACGTCAGACTGGCAAGCGTAGAAGCGTTAGCAAAGTTTACAACTGAGAAAGGCGTCCGAAATACACTCATTAATGCTTTAGGAAAAGAGACAGATGAGACTGTACAGATAGCACTTATTAATTTACTTGCTTCTTTAAAAGAAAAAGATGCCATGGAATCATTTGATAAAATAATACAAAATAGAAATGCGGTAGATTTTGTAAAAAATGAAGCACACTCTGGAAAATTGAAACTTATAGAGACTTATTAGAACTTATTGAAAAGTAAGAATTTTATTATTATAAAAAACGGTTATTATGAAAAGTATTTCTACAATTATTTTATGCTTAACCATACTACATACAAGTCATAGCCAAAATCATACAATCACACCCACCACCAACTGGGTGCATCTTAAGAGTGTCAATTCTGTCTCAATAGAGGGATACGATGGCAAAGAAATTATTATCGAATCCGATTATAAAGACAATGAGAAAGTAGAAGAAAAATCTGTCGGACTCAAGTTATGGAACAATGACGAATTTGATAATTCTACTAAAATCGGACTTACTATTAAAGAGAAGTCAGATGCTGTAATTATCAAACAGGTTGTCAATAATGCATGTGGTGTAAATGATGACCAACATTACAATATCAAGATGCCAAAAAATATGAACATCAAGTATGAGCACTCTACATGGGAAGGTGAGATATTACATATCAAAAATATATCAGGAACCATAGAAGTCTCCACTAATTATAATGAAATTGTTCTCGAAGAAGTAACAGGACCGATGGCAATCAAGACCGTATATGGAGGAATCACTGCAGACTTCCAAGAAGTCTCACAGACAGGATCTGTATCTCTCTATTCAGTATACGAACACGTAGATGTAACAGTACCCACAACCACTAAGAGCAATGTTAATCTCAACACAACATATGGCAATATATATAGTGACTTAGATATCGATGTAGACAAACAAAAAAGTGGCAAAAAAGGATGGACAGGATCTAAGGTCATAGGAACAGTCAATAACGGAGGAGTAGACTTCATCCTGACTGCAACTTATGCTAACATCTACCTTAGAAGTAATTAGATAATTTATAAATACGAATATTTATCCTATGTAAGAATCACTTATGCATATGATAATTATTCGTAATACTGTTACCCAACTAAAGCCATGAAAAGTATTACTAACTATTTCATCATTATTTTCCTCTATATAGTTAATCCATCATCTGCACAGATGGCAATAAATGCATTACGGATAGATGAAAAGATTAACATAGATGGCAAAGGTGATGAGGCCATCTGGAATGAGGCACAAGTTGCGGGTAACTTTGTAGTTGCATCTCCCACATATGGTAATAAGCCTGACCAAAAGACTGAGGTCAAAATTCTGTACGATGACGAAGCATTATACGTCAAAGCAGAAATGTCTGAAATCGCCCGAGATAGTATCATGACACAACTGACTCAGAGAGATAATCTAGGAAATACAGATGCATTTGGAATATGGTTAGATACTTATGGTAACGGTACAGACGGCGTCTTATTTGGCGTGGGAGCTACAGGTGTACAGTTAGATGCCCTCAAGTCAAATTCTGGCAATGAAGATGATTCCTGGGATGCCGTCTGGTTTAGTGATGTAGAGTTACGAGATGATGGATGGACAGTCGAGGTGAAACTCCCCTACTCAGCACTAAGATTTAGTAAAGAAGAATCTCAGGAATGGGTCATTAATTTTATAAGAATACAAGCGAGAACTAACGAAGCTTCCACTTGGAGCCCAATAGATCCAGAGATTAATGGCGTATTTACTCAGAGTGGTAAACTGACTAATATTAAAGATATTACACCTCCTGTAAGGCTTTCGTTCTCTCCTTATTTTTCTACTTACGCTCAGCATAATCATAATAAAATAGAGAACCCTGTGAATAGTCTTGGCTATACTTATAACGGTGGTATGGACGTGAAGTATGGTATTAATGATGCCTTTACATTAGATATGACTCTTGTACCAGATTTTGGTCAGGTAGAATCAGATGACAATGTAGTTAATCTATCCCCATTTGAAGTACGCTTCGATGAGAAGCGTCCATTTTTTACCGAGGGAGTGGAGTTATTTAATAAAGCTGACATCTTCTATACAAGAAGAATCGGAGGTCAACCTATTAAACAATCTCTTGCAAATAATGAGGTAGGGCAAAACGAAGTACTCATCTCTAATCCTTCTATTCCACAACTTTATAATGCGACCAAAATATCTGGTCGGAATTCTAATGGTTTAGCAATAGGTGTATTTAATGCATTAGAAGCAAGTACAAATGCTATAATACGAAACACAGAAAATAATCAAGAAAGAACTTATAAGACGCAACCATTGACAAATTATAATGTGTTAGTCTTAGACCAGAATCTCAAAAATAATTCTTCTGTCTCTCTAATTAATACCAATGTCTGGCGCAAAGGAAAAGAATTCTACGATGCCAATGTGACCGGATTAGAATTCAGTCTAAAGGACAAAAATCAAGATTACGAAATAGAAGGGGTAGCAGCGTATAGTGCTCTCAGTATCGATAAAGCAGATAATATCACTGGACATAAAGCAGGAATAGAAATCAGCAAAATATCGGGAAAAATAAGATATGACATAGAATATTATGAAGAGAGTCCAGACTATGATCCTAATGACCTCGGATTCCTCAGAGCGGCTAACGAGCGATCTATAGAAGCAGGTAGCAGCTATAATATATTCGAACCTTTTGGAATATTTAATAGAGCTGAGTTCTGGGTCAATGCAGAATATAGTCGCATAATAGATCCTGATGCATACACTGGATTTCGGACTAACGTTGGGTTATGGATGCAAACTAAAAATTTCTGGAGCATTAATATGTGGTCTAACTATTCTCTTACAGGATATGATTACTTCGAACCTAGAGAACCTGGTCGATATGTAGAAAGACCTACTTTCTACAATACTGGAATATTTATCGGCTCAGACAATCGTAAGAAATTTTGGATGGGTGGTAGAATAGGAGCATATAATCTCGTAGAAGAAGGCAGATGGGGCTATCACGGGTACCTAAACCCAAGGTACCGATTTAATGATAATTTCACTATGTACCTAGAGACAGAATTAGATATGCAATATGATGATACAGGCTGGGTAGACAATGGTTCTTCTGGAGAGATATACCTTGGGCAAAGAGATAGGTTACGAGTAATTAATCTTACAGGATTTAATTATAATTTTTCTGAAAAGATAGGATTAGAAATGAGAGTCAGACACTATTGGGAAAGAACGCTATATCAGTCTTATCATGAGCTGACTCAGGACGGTCTATTAGGTGATACTGACTACAGTCCCGATAACGATTTCGACTTTACATTTTTTAATATCGATTTGAATTTTAACTGGAGATTTGCACCAGGAAGTGATATTTTTATTAATTGGAAGAACAATATTCAGGGGGGACGTGGTAATTCCACAGACATGATCAGTGAGATTAATTACTTCTCAGGACTTAGAAATATTACCCAACTTCCCCAGATTAATAGCCTCTCCGTAAGAGTGGTTTATTACATAGATTATTTGAACTTGAAAAAAATCATTTAGATGAAAACTACAAGCTTCTTTGCATTTATATACTGTCTTATAGGAATTACACTTTGTTATAACTCTCATGGACAGGATAACTCATTTGACCTAAGTTATGAGGTGAATAGAGTTCTTCCAGATATATCTATTACTGAAGGAGAGCTGGCCAAGGCTACTACTGTCAGTGATCTCAATAGTTATTATAAATCATCTTGGGTCAAAGATTATGTTTCGGTTAATATTATTGCGTTCTCAAATGGTAATATTCTACAAGCTAAAAGCAATAACAATATCCTAACTCCAGAGCAAAAAGATATTATGAAAAAGGCAGATATCGGGAGTAACATCTCAGTCGAGATTCGTTATCTTCCAGAAAACTCTCTCTCGCAAAAAGAAATTAAAGCATACGATTTCAGTTTTATCATAGATCCAGAATATGATGCCAGTTATATCGGTGGAGAAGAACAAATGAAAAAGTATTTTGAAAAGAATATTATGAGTAAGATCGATGAAAGTAAATTCCAACAACACAAATTAAGGGCTGTCAATTTTACAATTAACCCAGAAGGACAAGTTGTAGATGTTAAATTATTCGATACATCTATGTATGACAGTTCTAAGGAAGTATTGTTAGAAGAGCTTCTAGTGGATAAAATCTGTGAGATGCCCAGATGGAAACCAGCAGAATATTCTAACGGACAGAAAGTAAGTCAGAAATTAGCATTCTCCATTGGGGATCATTATAGTTGTACAATCAATCTACTGAATATACGTAGGTATGCAATAGAAGATAATTGATTGTTTGAGATATTCTTATCCGGCCTCTACTAAATTATACTTTGAGAACATACTCGGATTCTTCTCTACAAATTTTTCCATGACCTCGAAGAAATTCAAGATATCAGATTTTTTATTTTGGGCATTGACTGTGACAAGTCTGATAAATTCTACATCCATATACGAACCATAACCTACTAACAATTCTGACTTTTCGTACAAAGCGGTACAAATATCTCTCGCTGGAATATCCTTATAATTAAAGCAAATAGAAATGGAATCGTCAAAACTATATAATTCATAATCTGAATTACCTCTGATATAACCTCTTGCAACATCTGCTAATGCAAACTGATGATCTACAATATTCTCCAATCCTTCTGTACCGACGCTTTTCCAAAGTGTCCATAGCTTGAGTGCATCATTTCTTCTTCCACATTGTAGTGATGTCTTTCCTGGATTGTAATCATCCTGATCTGTCTGATAGAGATAGCTTGCATCATTAGAGAAAGAGTCGTACAAGAACTTCTTATTCCTTACAACGATTATAGAACATGACAATGGAGTACTCAGCATCTTGTGTGCATTAAGACTAAAAGAATCCAGCAGCTCTACCCCATCTACAAGATGCTTATATTTCTCACTCAATATTACAGAACCACAGTATGCGCCATCCATATGCAACCACATTCCATACTTATCACATAACTCTCTTACTGGTCTTATAGGGTCAAATGCACCAAGAACAGTTGTGCCAGCAGTACAGTTGACCATCATCGGTTTGTTTCCTTCTCTTATATCATCTTCTATCTGTTCTGTAAGATCACTGACATCCATACAACCGTACTCATCAGTAGTTACATAACGGACTTGCTTACGTCCGATGCCACAGAAAGCAGCATTTTTAGGTACACTGTAGTGTGATTCCTTGGATGTATACGCAATTAACTTACCAGATACACCTTCAGATCTTGCGCTCTCATCATATGCATCACGTGCCATCACCATTGCCATAAAGTTAGTCATAGAACCTCCTGGAGCCATCGTGCCATCTGCCTGATCATCCCATCCTATTATATTGCATATTTCTCTGATTATTACCTTCTCTACACCTATCTGTGGACCACCTGCCTTATAGGTATACATGCTATTATTGAGTATAACCGACAGCAAATCTCCCAAAACTGCCTTATCATTTCTACCACCAAATAATTGGTTAAAGAAAGCGGTCGTTGCAGTCCTTGGTGTAGCAAGTACCACTTGCTTAAGAGCAGCATGAAACGCCTCATCGGAGATACCCTTATCTTGCAGAGATAAGTCTAGCTTAGAAAATAGGTCACTCGTAGGAATATGTTCTACAACAGGATTAGACACTTCATCTTTCAGTAATGTATCCGTTATTTCTCTAAATATATCTAAGGCATTTTGCATGCAATATCTTTTAGTCTATATGTGTGATGAAATAATAAGTCGATGCACTTACTATAATTCTTTTGCGTAAGTAGTATGCTTAACTAACGCAAAAATATAGTAATAGTTATAATCGTACTAATTGTGAATGAAATGCAATTACAAATTATAGGAGTTACAAAGGTAACATTATATTAGATCACAGAAGAGATGACGGCGTGCCACGACTTTATATTGAGTAATTGTCGTCACTACACATAAAGATTAACTGAGATCTTTTCAATTAAAAATTTTGTAATGGGAAGATTCATTTAGAAGGCTAATCTAATTCTGTTACTTTGTATTCATAATAGAGTAAGTCTGCATCATCATTGGGTAATCGAATATCCCTTATATACTTCAATCCGAGCTTATCTAAAAGCTTCTGAGATGTTATATTATCTCTTATCGTTATCGCATTTATTTTGGACAATCCGAATAATTCTATACCGGCTTGCATGATCGTCGAAGCAGCTTCATAAGCATATCCCTTACCAAAATATTCTGGCATAAAAGCAAAGCCTATATCTATTCCTTCTATACCTTCTCTATCATACAGTCCACATGAGCCTATTGGTATACGTTGAGGTTTTATAAAAACTGTGTAGTTAGAAAAACCAAGACGTTCTTCCTGAGCTATCATTCTATTAAGTATATATTTCTCACAAGCTTCTAAGGTCTTCACACCTCTATCTCCTATATTTTGTATCCAAAGTGCAGAATTCATTAACTCTAATTGGAATGCAGCATCTTCCACAGTTGTAGGAATCAGTAGTAGCCTATCGGTTTCAAAACTTTTATATTCTATGGTCATGATTCTTTACCTATTGCAGATTAATATTAATTCTATGTCAAGATATTCAAATCCAACAAATATTCTCTTATACTTATATTTACGAATGATAAGAAAGAATGCAAGCTATGATGACTACTGAATCTGTTACTACATGATAAGTATCCTTATGCCTGTAAGGAATACAGCTCATTTTCTACATGAGTGCATAGATTCTATTATATCTCAATCATATAAAGCTTGGGAACTAATAGCAATAGATGACCATAGCACGGACAATAGCTATGCTATACTAGCAGATTATACCGAGAGATATAAAAATATAAAAGCATACAAAAATGATGGAAATGGAATCATACCTGCACTCCGATTAGCATTTCGATATTCTATCGGTACATATATTACAAGAATGGATTCTGACGACATTATGGTGACAGAGAAGCTTGCTCTCATGAGAGAATCACTAACTAAGCGTAAGCAATTGTCAGTGGGGCTTGTACAATATATATCTGAGACAGCTTTAGGAGAAGGATATAAGAAATATGCTGATTGGCTCAATAACTTAACAATAGAAAAAAACAACTTCTCCGAAATCTATAAGGAATGTGTCATACCCTCACCTTGCTGGATGTTGCATCGGCAAGATCTAATCAATTGCGGAGCATTTGCTCCAGATGTCTATCCTGAGGATTACGACCTATGCTTTAGGATGAGGAATAATAATGTAAAAATACAAGCTGTAAATAAAATAATACATCTATGGAGAGATCATGATGACAGAGCATCTCGCAACGATCCACATTATAAAAACAACAACTTTCTGGATCTAAAACTGCATCACTTCCTTTCTCATGATCGAGATACGAACAAGAAGCTAATACTCTGGGGTGCAGGAAAAAAAGGTAAAATTCTCGCAAAAAAATTATTAGAACAGAGTCAGAAATTTCTCTGGATATCAGATAATGAAAAAAAAGTAGGAGTAACCATTTATACTGAAAAAATAAAGGCTACTAATATCCTATCTGATAATATAGATTGTCAGGTGATAATCGCAATCGCTCAGAGAGGAGCTCAAGAAAAGATTAGATATAAGCTATCCAAATTGCGAGAAATCAAAGTTTACTTCTTCTGTTAGTGACAAACAAAAAAAGTCAACGACATTTTTCATACCGTTGACTTTTTTAAATACACCCTTAATTATTCTATCGCCGTATTGATACGGATTTGTTCTTATTAAATTGGTTTTGTTAGGATAGGTATCATAACTTAATTTTTACATCAGCAAACTGGACATCGTCCATGCCTTTAATGATAAATCCGAGCTTATAATCTCCAGCTCCAAAAATGCTTTTGCCAATTTTCAGCTTGTTTGACATGACTGGTAATTGATAGCTTAACTTTCCGTCTTTGTCAAAGATTTGAACAAATGTAATTTCTTTCTCTGTCTCAAATTTAAGACTACTATTTTCGAAATTGAAATTAGAATGTAAGAAGAAATCAGTTTGTGATGAATCAGTTACCAGTACTTCAAGAGAGCTTGATTCATATACTACAAGAGGACTTGCAGGATCGCCAGAAGCATAGATAAATGAGAAATTGAATAATGCGATTAATAAAAGTAAATTTTGTTTCATAGGTTTTAACTTTAACTTGTTCACTTATAGGACAGAATAAATGACACTTACCACTATAGATTATCTACAAAGTCACATCTATTTCATCTACAAAATGACTACATGTCTATAATTTTTGCTAATCTTTGTATATCACTTTACAATTTTACTCTGAATAGAAAAATTTAGTTTTAGAAAAGTGACTTATTTACTAACCATCAATTTAAAATATTATGAAAATCAAATTTGGATTTTACCTTTTAGTAGCATTTACTGTCATCTTCAGCTCGTGTGGCAAAGACGATGATTGTGATGCAACCAGCTTATCAACAGCTATTGTAGGAGAATGGGACTTAAATGCTAACGGCTCCAATATGGGTTCTGCAGAATTTAGATCAGATGGAACGCTTGTGGACGAAGATGATGTCCTTTTCTCTGGCGAAATAAATGGTGTCGTTCTAGATGAGAAATCTTACACAGTAAGTGGAGATTCTCTTATTACCTTAAGAATCGAGTCTGGTAGTAATTTTCTTACCGCTGACTTATCAGTAACGGGTTATGATTGTGATGAGATAAGAATAGATATTTTTAGTACTCCCGCTACACTCAATAGGAGATAACATCTAATTGTTAGTTTGTCTATCATATTCAACTCTATTGGATTGTATTAAATACTTTAAAATGCTCAATTTATTGCCTCTGGTTGTGGATTGAGCATTTTATAGAATGATGTGTCTATTAACCTTCCTGTTCGTAGTGTAAAAATTGTTTTCTATCACTTTCTACACATTCATTAAGCATAAGTTTACATTTGGCTTTATAAATCATATTAGTCATTAATCGATTATCAAGCATATATAAGTATAAGTGTCCAAGATGTAGGATTGGAGATCTATTTGCTAAGCCTCTTGATATAAAGAATCCTCTGGATATGCCTAAGAGGTGTCCTATATGCAATCTCAAATATGAACCAGAGCCTGGTTTTTACTTTGGTGCTATGTTTATCTCCTATACTATTTCTGCATTTATACTTTTGCCGATTGCATTGCTTGCAGTATTTATGTTTAGCTGGACTGCTAATCAAGCTATGTTGCTTATAATTATGATCGGAGCTGTAGGTTTTCTTAAGATATTGAGGATATCGAGATCTGCTTGGCTTAATGTAATGGTCCCTTATGATGCTGACATTGCCAAAAGAACAGATATTAAATAGTATTGAATACTTATTAGTTTAATCTATCTACAATCCTATCCCGTCTAAACATTAGAATGTCGGAAATATTATAATAGAATTAGCCAATCTCTGCGTTAAAAATACCTACCTCTATTGTAGGCAGGCAGGCTCGTCATAACCTGTGCCGCCCACGGCGGTAGCTACCACTATGACTCAGCCCACCCACTTTCGTGGTTTACTCTTTTCGAGTATTGATATACTCGATTCGTCTGCGACGAAATCA
>ENA-ORXM01000207-ORXM01000207.1-marine-metagenome-genome-assembly--contig:-NODE-207-length-116548-cov-8.205665_pt1 | contig 116548 bp, 90 predicted proteins | sample MGYA00237867_ERZ511480 | MGnify/ENA primary metagenome ERZ511480 (study PRJEB26309, sample SAMN06266103) | marine metagenome | isolation source: Algal blade | place: United Kingdom:Sidmouth, United...
CCGATGCAGAAGGAAAGTCGGCGACACCTTCTCGACCTTCCAAGCGAGATACGAGCTCGAAGAAGAGCGACGCCGAATCGTCGGTCGTACGCACGCCCGCATCGAGCGATGCCGGCGCCCGAAAGGTGGCGAAAGCCGCCGCTACCGCGGGTCAGCGCGACATGTCGATTGCGTCTCGCATGGGTTTCCCCGCATTGGTTGCGCTGATCTTTGTGCTGGGTATCGGCGTGGTCGTCTATGCCCGCTCCACTCGCGATGCGTTGGCCGAACCGGTGCAGAACGTCGACCACTGGCATGCGGTCTACGGCGTGTACAACTGCAATGCGCCCGGCGACGGCGAGGCCAAGTACCTGCCGGCATTCCAGTCATCGCAAGACGACACCGGCATTCATTCTCACGGCGACGGCATCATGCACATCCATCCGTTCTTCGAACTGTCGTCGGGTGACAATGCGCAGATGCGTCACTGGCTGAGCGAGATGAATGTCGAGATCACCCCCGAGGTCATCAGGGTGAACAACCAATACGACGCTCCGGTCGAACTCGCTGCCGGTAACGAATGCGACGACGGATCGGGCACAGCCGAGATCAAGGTTCTGCGTTGGCAGTTCGATTTCCTGGCAACCGGTGACAACCGTGAAGACCCCGTGGTCATCGAGACCGACTTCGATTTGATCAATTTCAACAACGACCGCGAGGTCTTCATCTTCGCCTATGTCGGCGAAGACACCGATCTCTCCGAGATTCCGCTGCCGCCAGCTGATCGGTTCGACACGCTGAACAACGTGAGCAACCAGATCGAATTCAACCCAACCACTTTGAACCCCATCGATACCGGCGTCGACATCGACGGCGACGAATCCGAAGCTCCTGGGACCACCGACACCGAGGATGACGCAGTCGACGAGTAGTCCAAGGTCTTTCAGCTTCGTTTCGAAGCATCGAAGCGCGGTGAACTGAGTACTTACGAGAGGGGCGTCGCCGCCAGGCGGCGCTCTTCTTGCTTTTCCGCAAACCCCGGCTACCGGGCGATACCCGCGAAGCTAGACACCCGAGGGGTGTCTAGAGGTCGAGCTCTTCTATCAAGCGGCTGCTCGAATCGGCCTTGTTCAGGCCGCCCATACCGAACACCATCTCGATGTCGAACGTGCGACAGACAGCGCTCTCGGGCACTTCTTCGTTGTTCTTGCGGTCATCGCCACCGTTGCCAAACACGATCCGGTGGTCGGGGAACCGAGTAGCGATCGCTTCAAGGGAAGCGCAGACGGTGCCGTCTTCGTCGACGGCGATCATGGCATGGTCCACTGCCCGCAGCGCGTTCACGATGCGTAGGCGATCGGCTTCGTCGATGATGACCTTGCCCTTCTTCATCATCTGCTGCGCATTGTTGTTCACGATGACGAACAGCTCGTCGCCCGCCGCTGCGCCAGCTTCGATCATGTCGAGGTGACCAACATGAATTGGTCCGAAATAGCCGCTGACGATTACCAGCGTGGGGGGAGTGGTCGTGGTCATAGTCGCCAGTTTAGAAGGTCTACCGGAACAGATCGTCGGCCGGATCTCGCACCAGGTCTTGCTGGACCGATGACTCCCCGAACCATTCGTGCGGGCCGCCTCGGATCACCGCTACCGGAACGCCTGTGGTCTTGCCCATGGCCAGTTCGGCTGCGCACGCGAGTTCGTCGACGAGCGCAACCTCGGTCACCTGCATCTCGCGGCCGAGTGCATCGGGCGTGCCGCGCAGGTCCAGGATCGCCTTTACTCCGGCACAGCCGATGGCCACGTCGGTGACACCACGGCGCCAGGGACGACCGAACGTGTCGCTGATGATCACGCCCACGTCGACGCCGTAACGGCCCTTGATCGCGTCGCGAATGCGGCGAGCGGACCGGTCGCTGTCATCGGGCAATAGCGCGGCCTGTCCTCGTTCGACATTGGAAAGGTCGATGCCCGCGTTGGCGCAGACGAAACCGTGCTTGGTCTGGCTGATGATCAGTTCGCCGCGGCGGCGAAGTATCCGCACCGACTCGCGCTCGACGATGGGTTTGTGACTGAGTGGATCGTTCGGGTCGATCTCGACCATTGCTCCCTCGGCCTTCGAGACGATCTTCTGGGTGACCATGACCACATCGTGGTCGTGCAGCTCGACTGCGTCGCAGATCATGCCGGCGATGTCGTCGCCGCGTCCTATCTCGGGCAGGCCTTCGACCGGGAAAATTTCGAGACGCATCGGTTACTCCTGGGAGGTTGCAGGTTTGATTGCAGAGGTCGTGAAGTCGGCCAGGGCAGCGGTGACCTCGATCGAAGTCATCATGGTGTTGGTCACGTGTGGTGTCATGCCCGCTTGTTCGACAGCTGACGCCAAGTCGACGTCGATCGTATCGATCACCAGATGTTCAGCCAGCGATCGGTACACGCCCGCGACGCCCACAGCGGACACCTGATGGCCAAACGATCGCATCAGGTCGGCTGCGGGACCCTTTATGGCACCACCGCCGACGATGGGGGAGATGGCGACGTTGTGCGCTCGGCGTTGCTCGACTGCGTCGCGGACGCCCGGCACCGCCAGCACCGGGTCGATCGATACGAACGGATTGCTCGGAGCGATCACCAGGCAGTCGGCTTGAGCGATCGCTGCCAGCACCCCCGGCGCAGGCAGTGCCTGTTCGGCACCGGCGAACTCCACCGCAGTGACAACGTCGGCGTGTTGGCGTTCGACGAAGTAGCGCTGGAAGTCGATGGTTTCACCACCGGCGATCGTCACCCGGGTGCGGACCGGGTCGTTGGTCATCGGAATGATGTTCAGGGCGAGATCCCAGGCGGCGGTGATTTCTCTGGTGACCTGCGCCAGCGTGGCCCCTTCGTGGAGCCGCTGCGTGCGATAGAGATGGGTGCCCAGATCGCGGTCACCGAGTCCGAACCATGTCTGGCCTCCGTAGCGATCGAGCGTGTCCTTGGCCTGCCAGGTCTCGCCAACGAGACCCCAGCCGGTCTCCGGGTTGATGACCTCGGCCAACGTGTATGTACAGGTGTCGAGGTCCGGGCTTATCGCCAAGCCATGCAGACGCATGTCGTCGGCGGTGTTCACGATGGCGGTGATGTCGGCGTGATCGGTCGTGCGCATCAGGCCCCGCAGGAACCGGGCCGCCCCCACCCCACCGCAGAGCACGGTGATCTTGCTCATTCGACGGTGCCGAGCTGCTCAGTCACGTTTGGTGATGCCCGAAAGACGAATCAGTTCGGGCCCGAGTTCGGCCACTGTCTGGCCCACCTGCGTCAGCTGTTCGCCGCGGGTCCCCTCGATGGCATCGCCGAGTCCGGCAATGACCGCCCCGATCACGTCGGCCACCGGTTGTGCCATGGCGTCGACATGATCGAGTACTGCGTCGACGGTCGGCTCGAGCGAGGGGTTCTGGCGGACCAGACGACGGCGCTCGATGTTCAAGCGTCGGAGGCCCAGAATGGCGGTTCCGACGCTGATTTCTGCCAATTCGGTCAGGAATTCGTCGACATCGAAGTCGTCGGGTTGTGTCACCTGGACAAGTGTAATTGCTCATCTCCTGGGGGTACCCATCACGGCATTGTGGGGTGGGTACTCTCGTGCCACTGTGGTTGACACGTCCACCCCTCCGTCAACGCGCCAAAAGGCGGCTCCTGCGGGTGGATCCGACGCGCCCGCAGCCTCGTATCCGCTCGTCACCGTATGTGTCGTTGCCCACAACCCCGGTGCCTGGTTCGAAGAAGTGCTTCGCTCGTTGCGAGGCCAGGACTACCCGTCGATCGAGGTGGTGGTCGTCGATGCTGCGAGTGAACAGGCAGTCGCACCGCGGGTGCACGACGTCATTCCCGAGGCAACGGTCGTCCCGCTTCTGGCCAACCAGGGTTTCGCAAAAAACGCCAACACCATCCTGGACCATCCCGGAATCGGGCCATACCTGCTGATCTGCCACGACGACGTTGCGCTTGCGCCTGATTGCATCCGGCGCCTGGTCGAAGAAACGCTTCGATCCAACGCCGGCGTCATCGGCCCCAAGCTGCTCGACTGGGACAACCCCAATCGAATCCTGCATGTCGGGCTGGGTGCCGACAAGACCGGCCTGGTCTCCGATCTCGCCGAGCCCGGCGAGTACGACCAGGAACAGCACGACGCCGTCCGCGATGTCTTCGCCGTGCCAGGCGCAGCGACCCTTATTCGTACCGACCTCTTCCAGGCGCTCGAGGGCTTCGACGAGGCCATCCTGGTGCAGGGTGAAGACCTCGATCTGTGTTGGCGAGCCCACGCGCTCGGGGCGCGGGTGCTGGTGAGTCCTGCGGCCACGGCCCGCCACCGAGAAGATCTGAGCACCCGCATCGTCGGCGCCGACCGGGACCGATTCTCGCGTCGACACCGCATCCGCTCGATGCTGTCGAACTACGGCGTTGTTCACACCATCCGCGTGGTCCCGCAGGCGATCATGGCCTCGCTGGTCAATGTCGTGCTGGCACTGTTCCAGGGACGCGTATCGGTGGTCTACGACATCTTCGCCGCGTGGGGATGGAATCTGCGCCGGCTGCCCCAGATCCGCCGTCGTCGCCAGAAACTCACCCGAATTCGCCAGGTCAGCGATGCCGAAGTGCGAGCCCTGCAGATTCCGGGTTTCGAGGGACTGCAGGCATGGCAGCGTCGCCGAGCAGACCGCCGAGCCGACCAGGAGACCGACCCCGACGACCCGGCGTCGGTCCAAGCCGCGGCCGATCGTCGACGCTGGTTCCAAGCGTCGGTGTTGATCTGGAGTGGTGTCGCGTTGGTGCTGTTGTTCGGTAGCCGCTCGCTCATCACCGGCGATCTGCCGGTATTCAACGAATTCACTGCCTTCCCCGACGGCCCGAGCCCGCTTCTGAGCGAATGGAGCACGACATGGCGCAGCACCGGCGTGGGGGCCGAAGCGCCATCGTCGCTGCTGCACGCCGTTCTGGGATTCGGTGGCATTGCGTTGTTCGGCCAGATGGGGTTTCTGCGGCTGCTTCTGACCGTAGGCATGATCGGCGTCGGCGCCGTGGGCGCATACCGCATGTTGCAGCCGTTCAGGTCACTGCCGGCACAGATGGTGGCCTTGATCGTGTACGTAGCGGCTCCGCTGCCCTACAACGCACTGCACGGCGGATCGTGGTCGGGTCTGGTGGCCTATGGCGCACTGCCGTGGATCGCCAAGCGACTCGCCATTGCTGCGGGTCTTCCGCCTTTCGGCGACGAAGAGACATCACTGGCTCGACGGTTCGCCGACACCACGATTGTGGGCGTCACCGTGGCGGCTGCATCGTTGATCCAGCCGCTTATGGGTGCCAGCCTGGGCGTGCTGCTCGTCGGCTGGATTCTCGGCGGCCTGGCCACTCGCCGAGTGGTTGGTTTGGGTCGCCTGGTCGTGGTCAGCCTGGCGGCGGCGGCGATCGGCTTCGTGCTGCTCATGCCGGCTTCGCTCGGGCTCGTGATGGGTAACGCCGAATGGTCACTTGTCGGAGGTACCCGAGCCACCACGGGCAGCGATCTCTCTCTGAGCGAGCTGTTCCGCCTGGCCACCGGCCCACATGGAGCGAGCACGGTTGGCTGGGCTCTGCTGGTGTTGCCGGCGCTGTCGTTGGTCCTCGCGTTTGGGCTGCGCCTGGCATGGGCGGCTCGTTGCTGGGTCGTGATCGTGGGTTCGGTCGGCCTCGCGTGGTGGGTCGAACAGGGCGAGTTCGACTTCGCCATCGGCGACCCGCACGTGGTGCTGGCCCCCGCAGCCATGAGCTTGGCTTTCGCCGCAGGCATGGCGACGATGGCGTTCCAACGTGATCTGCGTCGTTATCGATTCGGCTGGCGCCAGCTGGTGCCATTCGTGGCCATCGTTGCAGTTATTGCGTCGGCGGGCGCCGGGCTCGGTGGCGCACTCGACGGCCGCTGGCAAGTCGTCGACGATGGCTATGACACCGTGTTCTCGTTCTTCGACGAGAAGGCCCCGGCCCACGCCCGCACCTTTTGGATCGGCGACGCCGACGTCTTGCCGGTCGAGGGCTGGCGTTACGACGACGACCTCACGTTTGCACTCACGCAAGCACGCGCCCCCACCCTTCTCGACCGATCGCCCGGCAATGCCGATGACACCACGATGGAGATCCGCGAGGTGTTCGAAGACACGCTGGCGGGTGCATCGAGCCGCCTCGGGCAGCGTCTCGCGCTCTACGGCGTGCGCTACGTGGTCGTCGTCGAAGCCAATGCGCCTGCGCCGTTCTCGACCATCGAACGCACGGTCGACCCCGAGCTCATGAGCCGGCTGACCGAGCAACTCGATCTGGCTCGCGTCGAAGTGCGCCCGGGGGCAACGATCTATGAGAATCGGGCCTACGTGCCCACGGTGGCCACCTTTCCTCCGGGCGCATTGGCGTCGCTCACCGAAGGTCAAGCGCCCGCCGATTTCTTGCTCGGACTTCCCGTGGTCACTTCATCGCGCACCTACAGCGGCCCCGTGCAGCCGGGCGAGGTCTACCTGGCGGCGCCCGCCGCAACCAATTGGACGCTACGGATTGGTGACCAAGTGCAGGAGAATGTCGGCGTTCTCGGCTGGGCCCAAGGTTTCGTGACCGGCCGAGCCGGCACCGCAACTCTCACGCACAGCAACGACCAGACGATGTGGTTTGGTGCCATTGCGCAGTCTGTCGCCTGGATTGCCGTGCTGTTCCTGTTGTTCCTCGGACGGCGGCGGCGCACATGAACCGTTGGCCACCGCTGCTCCTCGTTCTGGTCATGGTCGCAGGTCTGATCGCACTCGATCAGCGCACGACCGAAAGTACGACGCTCGAACCCGTGACCCAACCTGCTGGTCCGGTCTCGGCCGCCCTCGATGCGTCGGGCACCACGTGGTATTGCCCGGGTGGGTTCATCACCCCCGACGCGTCGAATGACCATGTCGTGATTCTTACGAATGCCACCGATGAGCCAGCGTCGGGCACGCTCACGATCTACCCGTCGCTGCTCGATGTCGACGGCAACCCGCGACCGTTCCCGCGCGCTGAGCAGCCGATCGACGTGCCCGCAGGTGCACAGCGCCAGGTGTCGCTGGCGCCGTTGGTGGCATCTATCGATCCCCAACTGGCGACCAACACCGGCGCCTTCGCCGCAGCATTGGTCGAGTTCGACGGCGCTGGAGTCGATGTCGAACACACCGTCGTTGCCGCGCAAGGCAGCGATATCGGTCCGTGTGCAACGTCGGCTGCGACCAGTTGGTGGTTCGCCAGCGGCACCACGACAAACCAGGTGGGCTACCAGCTCTACCTGCTCAACCCATTCCCCGATGACGCAGTTGTCGATGTGTCGTTCATAACCGACGCCGGAAGTCGAAGCCCCACGGCATTCAGCGGCAAGCTCGTACCCGCGCAGAGTTTGACGGTGCTCCAGGTTGCTCCCCAGGTACCGGTGAATGCGCAGATGACTGCGCAGGTCACGGTGCTGACCGGGCGAGTGATTGCCGAACGCATCCAGTTGTTCGAAAACGAGGCCGGGCCGCGCGGTCTGTCGTTGTCGCTCGGAAGTAATCAGCTGGCTGAGCAATGGTTCTTCCCTGCCGGGCGTTCGGTGCCAGGTGCGGGCGAGAGTTACCTGATCTACAACCCGGGTGATGCAGCCGCCGAAGTCGAATTCGAGCTCAAACCCGACAGTGCCGATCGGGTGGGTGACGTTGCGCCGTTGCCGGTACCGGTCGGCCCTCGCGAGCGATGGATCGTGACGGTGAGCACTCATCCGTCACACCCGGTCGATGCACTGGCCACGATCGATGCGACCACCATGGTCGGACCAGGTGAGCAGTTCTTTGTTTCGATACGGAGTTTCAACGGCGTGCCCGTTGTCGCCGAGCGCATATTGAGTCGACCCCTCGGCGTAGACGGCGTCACGGCATCGCTGGGCAGCGACGTGGCTGCTACCGATCAGGCGGTAGCAGTGCCGACGCTGTCGGCAATTGCCGAAGCCGCGACCTTGGCCGTACTGAACCCCGCCGGCGACACCATCTCCCGTATCCAGATTTTCGTTGGTGGCCCCGAAGGCGAAGAACTGCGAGCCGAAGCCGAGTTGGCCCCTCGCCGTCGCGGCGTCTTTGACCTGACCACTCTGGTCGAACCCGGCGACCAGTGGATCCGAGTGCGATCATCGACCGGGACCATTGCCGAGATCACCCTGGCCGCCGAGGGGCTACTGCTCAGCTCCGTGGCCATCCCCGTCCAGGGCACTACCAGCGTCCCCGAGCTGCTCTCGTTCGACTGACGCAGTGATCTGCTGATCGCCTCGCTCGCAGATTGGCGGCCGCCACGCTCAGACGCGGCAGATGAGTTCGCCGTGGGGGCACACGAACCAGCCGTCCTGTTCGGCGATCCATGCTCGCCACCCGTCGGCCATGGCATCGAGATCGGCGTCGGTCGCCAGCCCCAGTTCCACCGCCTGTTCGGCCAGCGACGATGTCACCACTCGGTCGGCCCAGGTGGATCCCCACCATTCACGACGATCGGGCGAAGCGAACAGCCAGGCATCGGCCGAGGGCGTCACATCGGTGAAGCCCGCTTCGCGAGCCCATTTGACCAAGAAGCGACCGGCGTCGGGTTCGGCATCATTGGCTTTGGCCACCTGCCGGTAGACAGATACCCAGTTGTCGAGTGCGGCCGAGTGCGGTGCCCAATGCATGCCGGCATAGTCGGCATCACGGACGGCCACGATGCCGCCGGGTCGCACGACTCGCTTCATCTCCCGTAGCGCAGCAACCGGATCACTCACATGCTGCAGCACTTGATGGGCGTGGGCAATGTCGTAGCTGTCATCGGCAATATCGAGTGCATACAGATCCATCGCTGCAAAAGTCGCGCCGGAATCACCGAACACCGCGCGTGCGCGATCGATGACCTCGGCGCTGTAGTCGATGCCGAGCACACTGCCGTTTGGTGCGACTCGCTGCGCAAACTCGGCGGTGATCGACCCTGGCCCACAACCCACATCGAGCAGATCGGTCCCGGGCATCAGGTGATCGGCCAGATACGCCGCCGAGTTCGCAATCGTGCGGGTGGCGTGCGCGGCCACCACACTCTCTTGATGGCCATGGGTGTATCGATCCTCGGTCATTCACCCACGCTAGTGCTGCGTCTGGCAACGTTCGGGGTGTCGGCGCCGGCGAAACGACGCAAAGGTTGTCTGACGCGGCACTAGCTGCGGCATCATCACGGCGCGAGGGTTAGTCGCTCGGCCTCCTGGCCGGGCGTATCTGGCTTCGCTACCGGTGATCGGCTTGGGCGATCAGATCACGCAGGACTACTCGGTGGTCGGGGCCGATCGGGCCGACGAACGCCGCTTGGGTCTCGCCGGACCGGTCGACGATGACCGCGGTTGGCACCGATTCGATGTTGTACCGGCTGTGCAAGGCGGGCTCGTCGCCGACCTCGACGTTCTGCGTAGCCACGTTCGGCGACTCATAGCCCGCGAGTTCGGCCCACACGGCATCGCAGGAGCTGCAGGTCGCCGAGGTGAAGACGGCGATCAACAGCGGCGCAGCGGGCGCGCGAAAGTCGCGTCGATCCAGGCTGCCGGGCGGAGCGCCGGGTGTTGCCGTCGGTGCTGGGCGCCGCTGCTGTTGCTGCCACCACGCGACCATTCCCGCCACGGCTGCAACCGCAGCCATGACGAGAAGGGTCGTAGTCATTTCGCTACTGCGCGGGGATCAGACAGAAGGTGGCTGCGTCAGCTCTGCCGCATTGTCAGGAATCGATACCTGGTTCGTCGACTGTGCAACTCCGAGCAGTCGACTCACTTCGGCTCCGTCGATGGTCTCTCGCTCGAGCAGTGCCCGAGCAACCAGATCGAGGCCGTAACGGTTCGTGGTGAGCAGGTGATAACAGTCCTGTTCGGCAGTGCGCAGAATTCCCGACACCTCGGCGTCGATGACGTGGGCCATCTGGTCGCTGTATTCCTTGGTCGACACCATCTGGTCGCCCATGAACACTTCGCCTTGTGAACCCCAAGCCATGGGACCGACCTTGTCGGACATGCCCCACTCGCGAACCATCTTGCGAGCGAGTTCGGTGTTGCGTACGAGATCGTCGTTGGCGCCGGTCGAGAACTGACCGTAGATGATCTGCTCGGCGACCCGTCCTCCCATGCGCACGACGAGCATCGCTTCGATGAAGTCCTGGCGGTGGATGTGACGTTCGGCCTCGGGCAATTGCATGGTGACACCCAGGGCCATGCCGCTGGGAATGATGGTCACCTTGTGCAGCGGATCGGCTTCGGGCAACAGCGCGGCGCAGACGGCGTGTCCGGCCTCGTGGTAGGCAATGGCTTCTCGCTCGTCGGGGCTCAGCGCAGTGGATTCGCGCTTCTGGCCCATCAGGATGCGGTCGCGGGCGGACTCGAAGTGCTCGCCACGAATCATCGTGTCGCCGGCGCGAACGGCAAACAGTGCCGCTTCGTTGACCAGGTTGGACAGATCGGCACCGCTCATGCCAGGCGTGCCTCGCGCCACGACGTTCAGGTCGACGTCGGGGGCGGTGCGCTTGCCCTTGACATGGACTCGCAAGATTGCTTGGCGGTCTTCGAGTTCGGGCAGTGGCACAACGACCTGGCGGTCGAACCGGCCGGGGCGCAGCAGCGCGGGGTCGAGGATGTCGGGGCGGTTGGTGGCCGCCATCATCACGATGCCCTCGGTGGCTTCGAAGCCGTCCATCTCGGACAGCATCTGGTTCAGGGTCTGCTCACGTTCGTCGTGGCCTCCACCCATACCCGCACCGCGTTTGCGGCCGATCGAGTCGATCTCATCGATGAAGATGATCGCCTTGCCCATCTTGCGGGCAGAGTCGAACAGGTCGCGGACACGGCTGGCGCCGACTCCCACGAACATCTCCATGAAGTCCGAACCACTGACAGACAGGAACGGCACACCGGCTTCGCCGGCAACCGCACGGGCGATCAGGGTCTTACCCGTACCGGGGGGCCCAACAAGCAACATGCCCTTGGGGATACGCGCGCCGATCTCGGCGTACTTCTCGGGAGCCTTCAGAAACTCGACGACCTCGGTGATCTCTTGTTTTACACCGTCGTAACCAGCCACGTCTTCGAAGGTGGTGCCAGGTCGTTCGGTGCTGTAGGTCTTGGCCTTGGAGCGGCCGATCGACATGATGCCGCCGATCTGGCCCTGGGCTCGGCGTTGCATCCACCAGAAGAACAAGATCAGCAGGCTGATCGGCAGCAGCAGTGGCAACAGACTGGCCCAGATCGACGACTGCGGGGTATCGAAGGTGAGTTCGAAATCCGGCGTGCTGTCGAGCAGGTCTCGGTCCGATTCGCTCAATTCGAGCGGACCCTTGCTGTTGAAGGGTTCGCCTTGGGCTTCTTCGTCTTCACTCAACTGGGCTTCGGTGGCCCGGTAGAACCCATCGATCTCACCGTTCAGGTTGTTGATCTCGGCCTCGGCGATATCGCCATCGCGCACCTGAGCCAGGAACTGGTCGTAGGTGATCTCGTCGCCGCTGTTGTCGGGCGAGATCGAGGGAAGGAAGAACAGTGCCAGCACAGCGAACATGGCCAGCCACAGCAGCAGCCGTGACCAGCGGGGATCGCTGCGTTGAAAGCGGCCATCGCCCGGTTCGTTACTGCGAGGCGGTGGTGGGGGAGGAGGTTTCACCATGTTTCTAGGTTAGGTCCGATCATGCAAAGAGAGATGGCGGTAGGCCATCTCGTGTGGGTGGTAACGACAAAGGTCGTCTGAGCATTCCCAGTTGTAGGCTTGGATGGTGACTGATCTGCAAGACCGTTTGAACGCAATCGTCAAGGCCTACGACGTGCGCGGTACCTATCCCGAACAATTCGATGCCGACATTGCACGGCGTCTCGGCTTGGCCTTTGCTGCGTTTCTGCGAGATCAGGACCCCGACGCCAACACGGTGTTGCTGGGTCGTGACATGCGGCCATCGGGCCCCGAGATCATGGGCGCGTTCGCAGAGGGACTCATGTCACAGGGCTTCGATGTCGTCGACCTCGGCCTGATCTCAACGGACCAGATGTACTTCGCCTCCGGCTCCATGGATGCCCCCGGCGCCGTGTTCACGGCCTCGCACAACCCGGCGGGTTACCAGGGCATCAAGATGAGTCGGCGTGGTGCTGCGCCGGTGAGCACCCCCGGTCTCGAGTTCATGCGCGACTACGCCGCGACGGTCGACCCTGCTGAGCTGGGAACCGTCGACGCACCCGGCTCGCTGTCGCAGCGCGATGTCCTGGCCGACTTCGTGACGCATCTGCACAGCTTCGTCGACGTCGACGCGCTGCGCCCGCTCAAGGTCGTGATCGACACCGCGAACGGCATGGGCGGCTTGGTTGCTCCTGCAGCGTTCGAGGATCTGCCGTTCGAAGTCGATCATCTGTATCCCGAACTCGACGGCACCTTTCCCAATCATCCAGCTGATCCCATTCAGCCCGAGAACCTGGTCGATTTGCAGGCCCGAGTACTCGAACTGGGCGCCGACATCGGATTGGCGTTCGACGGCGATGCCGACCGCGTCTTCATCGTCGACGAGAAGGCACAGCCGATCTCGGGTTCGCTCACGACCGCCATGGTGGCTGCATCTGTTCTCCGCGCGCACCCCGAGTCCACGATCTTGTACAACCTGATCTGCTCAAAGACCGTGCCCGAGGTCGTGGCCGAGGGTGGCGGCACATCGGTGCGCACCCGAGTCGGCCACTCGTTCATCAAGCAGACCATGGCCGAGACCGGCGCTGCTTTCGCCGGCGAACACTCGGGCCACTATTACTTCCGTGACAACTACCGCGCCGACTCCGGGCTGATTGCGGCCCTGGTCGTGCTCGAGATGTTGAGCTTGGCGGACCAGCCGCTCAGCGAGCTTCGTGCACCCTTCGACCGTTATGCGGCCTCGGGAGAGATCAACACTCGCGTCGACGACACTGCGGCAGTGATCGAGCGGGTCACGGCTCACTTCGAGACCGAAGGTGCCAGTTTCGACGAACTCGACGGTCTCACGGTCGACCTGGGTGACTGGTGGTTCAACCTGCGAGCGTCGAACACCGAACCATTGCTGCGCCTGAACCTCGAAGCCGCAGACGAAGCTGCTTGCGCCGCCCATGTGGCCGAGGTCCAAGCGCTGATGTCGCAGCAGTGATGGCTGATTCATGACCACTGCGCCCGGATTTGCTGGTTTACTGGACCCTGTATGACTCTGAGCTCAGAACTTCTCGCCGTGTTGGCCTGCCCCCAGGACAAAGGTCCGTTGCTGTACTTCGGCGACGACGGCGGCCTGTACAACCCGCGGCTGCAGCGTCGTTATCTGATCACCGATGGCATACCCATCATGTTGATCGACGAAGCCGAGTCCGTCTCCGACGACGACCACACCGCCTTGTTGAGCAGAGCCGAAGCCGAAGGCATCACTCCGACTTTCGAGGCCTAGTACTCTCCGAATTTGGGGACACATGGTGAGTCATTTGGTTCAAAAGAGCCGAATGGACTGCAATGCTTGCCGTAATGCCGGAAGCTACGTGGATGCCTGTTGCCGTCGACCCACTCGTGCCGCCTGCGCGCTTGGGCGCGTTGCTGGTGCAGCGCCGCACGGCCAAGGGTCTCGAGATCGGCGAGATTGCCGAGCGTTCCAACGGCATCTTCACCACCAGTTATCTCGAAAGTGCAGAACGCGGACGGGTCACCCTCGACGATCAGGTGATCGGCCTCCTCGTTGGCCTGTACGAAGTGAATGCCGGCCCGATCGTGCCCCCACGATCCGAACTCATCCTGGACATCGATCAGCGTGTGCTTCGCGTCGGCGATGCGGCAGTGAACTTCGACTCGCTGCACGCCGAGGACGTTCTGAAGCGGTACGTATCGTTGATCTACATGCTCCGAGGCCAGGAACCGGGCTCTGATCTGGTGCTGCGTGACCGCGACCTCGATGTGCTCGGCAAGAGCCTGGGTTACGCCGAACCCGACCTGCGCAGCGAAATCTCCGGGCTGATCGCGGCACCCGACGCGGTGCAACAGGCCAAGGCCGTCAGTCGAGGCAAAATGGTTGCTGCTGCGGGCCTGCTCGTTGGCCTGACAGCGATCGGCACACTGGTGCTGATCGGCGTCCGCCCCGACCAGGTTCCGGCCGAGGTCCAAGGCATCCAGCAGGTGCTCCCGACAACCGGGTTCGCCGCCGAGATCGGACAATCGGCCGAGGCCAGCGTCGACTATGACTTTCGTGCAGTGTTGCCGGATTGGCAGATCATCTACGCAGACGACCATCCGGACTTCTTGGGTGTTACTCGCTCAGACGACAAATCGATCGTGATCCATGTGGAGCCCGGCGCAACACCGGACCTGATTGCTGCAGTCCTGATGCACGAAGTCGGGCATGCGATCGACCTCGAACGCATGAACGACGTCCAGCGCAGTCAATGGATTGCCTTACGCGACATGCCTGCGACCTGGTGGCCAGGAAACGGCTTGAGCGATTTCGCCGTCGGCGCGGGCGATTTCGCCGAAGCAGTATCGGCGATCACCACCGGATCGCCGAGCAGCAGCGTCTATGGCGACTTCACCGACGAACAGCTGGCCTTCGTCGCCGACATTCTCGAAGTCTCCTGACGCCACACCGGTTCAGGCCGAGGTGTTGCATCTCGAAGCGCTAGACTATTCGGCAGCTCGGGCTGCGCGGACGCATGGATGTCAGAAGACACCAGCCGGGGTTGGCAAACGAAGAAACCGACACCAATGTGCGCTTCTTCCGAACTTCCCAAACAGAGGACGTCAAATGACCGACACCACCCAACAAGACTTTCGCGTCGCAGATCTGTCGCTCGCCGAATTCGGCCGTAAAGAGATTCGCTTAGCCGAGCACGAGATGCCAGGTCTGGTATCGCTGCGCGCCAGTTACGGCGACGAGCAGCCCCTTGCCGGGGCTCGCATCGTCGGCTCGCTGCACATGACGATCCAGACGGCCGTGCTCATCGAAACGCTCACCGCACTGGGCGCCGACGTTCGCTGGGTTTCGTGCAACATCTTCTCGACCCAAGACCACGCTGCCGCAGCCGTAGCGGTCGGCCCCGAGGGAACCGTCGACAAACCAGCGGGTGTCCCGGTGTTTGCATGGAAGGGCGAGACACTCGAAGAGTACTGGTGGGCGACCGAGCAGCTGTTCCACTGGCCCGACGGCCAGGGCCCCAACCTGATTCTCGACGATGGTGGCGACGCCACCATGCTCGTACACAAGGGCCTCGAATACGAGCTCGCAGGTGCGGTTCCCGCCACCCCCGACGACGCCAGCGAAGAAGAAGGCGTGTTCATGGAGCGCCTTCGCTCCATGTTCGCGGCCGATTCCGGCTTCTGGCAGCGCATTGGCCCCGGCATCCGAGGCGTCAGCGAAGAAACTACAACTGGAGTGCACCGCCTGGTGGCCATGGCGGCCGAAGGGTCGCTGCTGTTCCCGGCCATCAACGTGAACGATTCGGTCACCAAGTCCAAGTTCGACAACCTGTATGGCATCCGCCACTCACTCGTGGACGGAATCAATCGCGGCACCGACGTCATGCTTGGGGGCAAGGCTGCGGTCATCTGTGGCTACGGCGACGTCGGTAAGGGCTGTGCTGCTGCACTTGCTGGCCAGGGCGCACGCGTTATGGTCACCGAAGTCGATCCGATCTGTGCGCTGCAGGCGGCCATGGAGGGCTATCAGGTCGTACGCATCGAAGATGTCATGGACACCGCCGACATCTTCATCACCACCACCGGTAACAAGGGCATCATCACCGCTGATCACATGGCTCGCATGAAGCACCAGGCGATTGTCGGCAACGTGGGGCACTTCGACAACGAGATCGACATGGCCGGCCTCGACAAGATGAGCGATGTGTTGCGCATCAACATCAAGCCTCAGGTCGACGAGTTCGTCTTCCCCGATGGGCACTCAGTGCTCATGCTCAGCGAAGGACGCCTGCTCAACTTGGGCAACGCCACTGGACACCCGAGCTTCGTGATGTCCTTCAGTTTCACCAACCAGGTGTTGGCACAGATCGAGCTGCACAAGAATGCCGACAACTACGACAAGTCCGACGTGGTCACGTTGCCGAAGTTGCTCGACGAAGAAGTTGCTCGACTGCACCTGGATCACCTCGGTGTGCGTTTGACCGAACTCAGCCAAGAACAAGCGGACTACATCGGTGTTCCGGTCAAGGGTCCCTACAAGCCTGAGCACTACCGCTACTAGAGTTTGTAGACGCGAGGCGCGTTCCTGCGGGGGCGTGCTTAGTTCGAAAAGGCCCAGCTTCGGCCGCTGCTGCACGTGGAGTGGCAGCGGCCCAAGCGCGTCTGTGACCGAGCCGAGACTGTCGCACCGTGGCTCTAGCTTTAAGCCATGTTGTTTGATTCGGGGTGCGTGATCTGTGGCGAGATGCCCGGGCCGGTGTGCAAAACTTGTCGTGGCACCCTGACTCCAGCTGCACCGGTGCAGGTGCCGGGCGTCGACGTGTGCCGGGTTGGATTCCGACTCGACGATGACAGCCGCGCCATCGTCGCTGCGTTCAAGTATCGCGGCCAACGGCGTATTGCTCGCTGGCTTGCAGCGGAGCTTGGCGCTTGCGTACCTCGGGGCGCCGACGTCATCTCGTGGGTACCCGCAACCCCGCAGCGCCGCCGCAGTCGCGGTTTCGACCAAGCGCAACAGCTGGCGTTGGCGCTCAGCGCGCAGAGTGGCATTCCAGCGGTTGGACTCATCGGGCGTGACCGATCCGATCAACGCCAGACCGGCCTCAGCCGCCAGGAGCGGTTAGCGGGTCCCACCCTTCACGCAGTGCGGCCGAGTCCCGGGTTCGTAGTGCTGGTAGATGATGTCATCACGACCGGTTCGTCCATGAGTGCCGCCGCCCAGATCGTCCGCAGTTCCTCGACGACTCCCACTCGTCAACGGATCATTGCCGTAGCCGCTGCTGCGACCCCTTCGTCGCGTGAGTCAGCTCTATCCACTCACGAATGGGTCTAGTATTTGGCAATGGACGTGAGACTAAGTGCAAAGCGGACCGAACTGACTCCTCGCTTAGAGGAGTACACAACGGAAAAGGTCGAGCGATTAAACCGTTTCGTCGAGGGCCTGGACCGTTCCGATGTCCACTTCGTAGAGGAGTCGAATCCGCGCATAGCCAACCGGGTCATGTGTGAGATCACGGTCGAGGGCCACGGCCATCATGTTCGCGCCAAGCACACCGCTCCGGATCCCTTTGCTGCGGTCGACGGCACCGTCGACAAGCTCGAGCGTCAGCTGCGCAAGCTCAAGACGCGACTCATCCGCCGCTGGCATTCAAGCGGCGACAAGCAATTGTTGGTCGATGCCGGCATCGGCGACACCGAGGTCGAGGCCGAAACGCCAGCACCGCCAAAGATCGTGAAGTCCAAGAAGTTTCACATTGCTTCCATGACCGCCGAGGAAGCCGTGCTCGAACTCGAATTGGTCAACCACGACTTCTACTTCTTCCATAATTCCGAAACGATGCGAGCAGCAATCGTGTATCGCCGTGACGATGGCGACTTCGGCGTGATCGACGAAGCAGGCTGATAGGTGACCGACGTACCCGCTGGCGCACACGAACGGGCGCAGCGGTTCGTCGACCTGCATCGGGCCAGCGAACTCTTCGTCATGGCCAATCCAACCAACACCGGTACGGCAAAGATGTTGGAGAAGCTGGGTTATGCGGCGCTCGGCACATCGAGCGCGGCGCTTGCTCGATCTCTTGGCCGACGCGATGGCGAAAACGCGCTCAGCCGCGTCGAGGCAATCGACCATGCCAAAGAGCTCGCGGCTGCCACGACGGTGCCCATCTCGGGCGACTTCGAGAACGGCTACGGCGATGATCCAGCGGCAGTCGCAGAGACGATTCGAGCATCCATCGAGGCTGGCTTGGCAGGTTGTTCGATCGAAGATGCGACCGGGCGCACCGATGATCCGATCTACGACGCTGGCTTGGCGGCCGAACGGATCGCCGCCGGGGCTCAGGCCATGGCGAACCAACCGTTCGTGTTGGTGGCCAGAGCCGAAAACTTCTTGCACGAACGCGCTGACCTGAACGACACCATTGCGCGATTGCAGTCGTTCGAGGCAGCCGGCGCTTCGGCTGTCTATGCACCGGGCCTGACGACCATGGACCAGGTGAGAGCCGTCGTTTCGTCGGTGGGCATCGCGGTGAATGTGCTTGTTGGTCTGCCCGGTCAGAACTTCTCACTCGACGATCTCGCTGAAGCCGGTGTCCGGCGAGTGAGTGTGGGCAGCGGTCTGGAACGAGTCGCCAACAGCGCGCTCGAACGGGCAGCCAAACAGCTGCTCGACACCAGTGCGTCGGTGGGCCCGATGTTCAGCACTGGCGAGTAATCCCAACTCACGGCGCCAGCTGGCGTCAACCGCGGAACTCTGGCGTTGTTTCACGACACGTCAGCCGGTCGAAACCTGAACCTATAGTTTAGGTTTAAGCTCACCGCGCGCCGTTTTCTGGACACGCTGAGGTGTTGTGCCTAGGTCTGTAGACCTAAATGAGCAGGGTCTGTGCGCACACCATTGCCCACACTGGACCGCTCCGATCGGCTTGAGATCAGGGGTTTTGCCCATGATGGAGTGGGCGTAGAGGCCCAGTCGCCATCGGTGATCTTCACATTGAAGGTACGCATCTACCGCATATGAGAATAGATTCGCATCTACTCCCACACCTGTGCCCCAGGTGTCGCCCCCTAGAGATAGAGACGAATCTGATGCGAGTCCCCTCCCCGAGAAGGCAGTGGTGGCCTACTGCCATTATCTGCCTGGTTGTCGCGGCCATGACGGCTGCAGTGTTGCCGAGTGCTGCTTATGCGCAGGCCATCCCACAGCATGAGTTGTTCTTTGATGTGGACTTCGACGGCACGCCGAGTTTCTCGGCTTCGGACCCTAATGACGATGGTCTTGGTGGGCATACGCCGGGCGAGGACCTCAACGCCAACAACAATGTGCTACGCACCAACGATCAGATCCAGTACAGCATGACCTGGAATGTGAATGAGGCTGATGCTTCCGGCGTCACGATCGTCACGTCGTTGCCGCCGAATATGGAGTGGTTACCCGATGCCACCACAGTGACCGGTGCGCCTGCTGGTTGTACCGACGACGGCACGTCGTCGATCAACACACCAAACCCAGGAGACCTGATTTGCATCATCGAGGGTGATCAGATCCAAGGTTCCAACGGAACCATCCGTCCTCGGGCACTACTGAACGGCGAACTCGACGGTGTGCTGTTGTCGCTCTCAGGCACAATCAGCAGCAACGAGCAACCCAACCCGGCTTCGTCCAACACGGTCGAGACCACGGTCTCGGCAGTGCCGCGTGGTGACTGGATCAAAGGCAAGCCCATTGTTGACTCCGTCTCTGGCGCCATCATCTCCTATGAACCCGACGAGAAGTACTTCAATATCGTTGACGAGAACGGTGTGGATGGGCAGCTGTTTGTGTGGAGCCTGCGCCTGGTCCCGCGTGGTGGTCTCAAGGGTGCTGAGCCCATCAATGATGCGGTCCCGATTCAGTTCTTCGACCACTTCTTCGATTCTGTTCCGGGAGCCCGGCTGGCCAGCGATGCAATGATGCCAGCCAACAACGCTGGTCAGCCTCGCCTGGCATGTGGTGGTTATGACGGCGACAATGGCTACCCCTATGGCCAGACGGTCGGCGCCGCAAATGCGACTCCGGCTGCGCAGACCAGTATTGGTTTGTGGCAGTGCACGGATATGGGAGCGCCCAATGGCTATCCCCAGGTGCAAATCGACATCACTGGGCATGACACTGCCAACATTGCAGCGTCCAACGCTGATCTTGGACCCAATCCAGCCGTGATGGCTTCGGGTCAGATTGCGATGTGGGCGCCGCGCAATCAATTGATAGCCAAGCCAAACGACCCTCGGATCATCGTGAATGCCATTAGCGGGACCGACGCAGCCATAGCTGTGGGAACAACGACTGTTGATCCGATCCAGATTGCGGGCACTAATGGGCCGGTAGATGAGAGCACTGCTGATGGTGACGGCACCGGCGCTGGTCTGTCCAACGACTCGCCATACGAGTATGGCACCACCCCGCCGAGCCAGCCCGGCGCTGTGTTCCGCCACTCGGTGGCATACAAGAACGGTCCCTACCAGGAGAGCCAGTTTGTCGATTTCACCGGTAAGACCTACCAGACCTACGACGACAACACAATCGGTGCAGGCGGCACCGGGCGCTTTGTCACCAACGGAGTGACGGTTGATGGTAGCTGGTCTCGGCATTGGGACGGTGATGGGCAGACTCCACGCGGCAACGTCTTGTCCGTGCAGTACCAAATGAACACCCAGACCGGCAGCGCCGCGCCGGCGGTTGTCAAAAACGAGCCAATCCATGCGTGCGTGGCGATCGACACCACCCATCAAGAAGTGGTGGGTATGCCACCAACGTTCCCGGTGGTCCTTCGCGGCACGGCCAATGCTTCGGCGGCGAACAACACGCTTCTTTCCTATGCCCGCCCGATTGTTGGCGGTGCGACGGGCACGCCGGCGTCACTGGTGGCCAATGTGATCACTGGTAGACAATCCGCTTCGAGTGCATTTAATGGTTTGGTCTGGTACGGCGGCACGGTAATTGACCGTGGTCAGATGGATTACGTGATCGAGGTCGCTGCCGGCGTTAATCCGGGCAATGCGCAGGGGACAAATGCCGTTACCTGTAATGGCGGCGATGCGGCGTGGGTCAACGCAGTGACGGGTGATTTGTCCCAGTTCCAGACGGGCACGATGATTAATGGCACACCTATTTACGGTGGTATCACCCACATGCGAGTCATCACTTCGGGCGATACCCCGTGGGGGGCCGGCAATGTGCGCGGCAACACCAGCTGGGGTGCGGGCCTCGAGCTGTTCTTCCAGGTACGAGTAAAGGACGACCCATCTCCTGGTGCCCAGGAGGCTGAGCAGGAGCTGGCCATTTATGGGTCGCGCGCCTCGGGTGAGTGGGACGGCACTGGCCAAGCGCCGACACCTACGTGCACAAACGTCGCAAGGTGGAACCAAGAGCTTGCTGGTTCTGATGCCACCGCAACGGGTTGGTGCAATCTGCCTTACGCGGATGATGGTGCTACTTCGACCACGGTGGGCGACCAGTTCAACGAGTTCGATGGCCGCGCTATCGAGTACATCGCTCCCAATAACGGTTTCCACTACGGGGCTCATGCAGACAAGATCTTTATTGTTGAGGCTGCGTTGGCGGTTTCGAAGTCGTCTCCCGGTGGAACGTCGCAGATTGTTGCCAATGGCAATGTGGTGGAGTTCGAGATCAATCCGCAGGTTGTGGGTTCGTCGTTGGACGAAATCGATGCGGTAACGCTGACTGACACCTTGCCGTCGACGATGGTGTTTCAAGGGTTCACCTCGTTGCCGAGTGTTGGTACGTGTACCCATGCGGGTGGCTCGGCGGTGGTGGATCCGTTCGATCCCACCCAGACAGTGGTTGCTGGCGGCACGATCACGTGTACTTACGGTGATGATTACGCTGGCGGTTGGGGTTTGCTCGGCGAGGGCAAGTTCGGCTTCGAGGTCATGATTGTCGGCGCTGTTGCTGACTCGACCTTGACCAATACGGCAACGCTGCGTGGTAACGATGGCAATACCGGTGACCCGAAAGCTGCGGCGTCGTCGAAGTCGTCGGTGTTCACGGGTGCGCCTTTTGACGAGTCGGTGATTGTCAAGGCAATCGACACCGGCGTCGGCGACTGTGACGAGTATCCCGGTGCGCCGGTTGATGCGCTGACCCTCGATGCTGAGCCTGCTGATTGGGCTGATCGTTGTGAACGCATTGTGTACGAGAATTCTCCCGCTGGTGGCACGTCGCTGATGGGCTTTACCTTGGAGATGGCCAATCAAGGCAACACGCCTCTGACCAATGTTCGATTTGTCGATGTGTTGCCGCACAACGGTGACGAGATGGAAACGTTCTCCAATACCGGTGCTGATGGTGTGCCGGTGCCAACTCTTGGTGACGGCCGTATGCCGGAGACCGACACCGATGGTGATCTGTCCTTCATTGGCTTGAGTGGTGACGTGGGCAACGTATGGGTGTCCGGCGACGATCCGTTGACGATCAGTCGTGATCCGGCTCGCTCGATAGTTGACACGACTTGGTGTACCGGTGTTGGTGGCTCTGTTATCCCGGGTGGAAAGCCCGGTGTGTGCCCGGCAACCGCTGGCGATGTGACTGGTGTGTTTGCCGAGATGGACGACATCGATGTCGGCGACAAGGTTTCGGCCACGCTCACGTTGCAGACGGTTGATCATGAATGTGATGACATCTGGACCAACACCTTTGGAGCACGAGTAACCGAGATTGGTTTGCCGGTGCGTTCAAATGATGTGTCCATCATGGTTGATTGTGTGTTCGACCTGGCTTTGACCAAGGTCCCAGCCCCAGGCTGGAGCCCAGGAGCTGACTGGCTGACGCCAGGCGCTTCGACGGTCGACTTTGTTATCGAGTTGATCAACCAGGGTGATCCGATCAACAATTTCGAGATCACTGACTATGTCGACTCGTCGATGTTCACCTTCGACATCAACGACAATCTTGGTGGTTCGACCAATGATGCGTTGGGTCTGGAGTACACCTGGGACAATTCTGGGGCAAATCCTGTGGTGACGGTGAATGATCCGGCTGACCCGACGAGTGATCCCACTTCGACGTTGATCCCCAATGGTGCATCGTTGTTCATTCCGGTGACTCTTACCGTGTCGCCGAGTTATGTGCCTGCTGGTGATTTGATCAACAAGGCAGAGATCAGCTACTTCGACAACGACGCGGATGCGGCGAATGGTGACAGCGCTAGCGGTGATGTGACCGATGTTGACTCGCTGGCTGACGGAACCGACGGCGATCCCACGGTCGATGATGAGACCGGCAATGCTGGTGGTGACGAGGATGATCACGACATTGCGATCATTCCTGTCTATGACGTGGCGATCGAGAAGCTGAACCCAACTATCTCCCAGACCGCTACTGGCTGGGAAGCCACGTTCGACGTGCGAGTGATCAATGAGAGCAACTCCACCGTGACATCGGTTGAGGTGCTCGAAGCCCCGCCGACGAGCCTGACCTATGACTCTTCGAGTGCTGGAAGCTTGACGACCGAGCTTGGTAATACTGCGGTTGTTTCCGATGCAGACCCGGTGTACACGATCGATCAGTTGGCTTCGGGTGACGCAGTGACGTTCACGATCACTTACGTGGTGAATGATCTGACTGCTGGTCCGTATGTGAACAGCGTGCAGATCGACTCGTTCGACGGTGCCGACGGCAACCCTGCGACCGATGTCGATTCCACTCCGGGCAACGACACTGACCCAACGGCGTCAAACGAAGATGATGACGACACCCAGTCGGTCAGCTTGCCGTTCGACCTTGCGCTAGTCAAGAAGCCGGTCGTCGATGACCCCAACTACACCGACATTCTCGATGGTGTCCAAGACGGCGACGAGATCTTGTTCGAGATCGAGGTGTTCAACCAACTCTCGACGGTCGAAGACTTCGACATCATCGACTATCTGACCCCGGGTTGGGTATTTGATCTGGGTGCTCAGGTGAGTCCTGAGTTCACTGGTGCTGGCGCGGCTGGCGGTCCGGTGTTGCCCTACAGCTGGGATACTTCTGGTGCTGATCCGGTGGTTCTGGTTGATGGTGTTCTGCCTGCTGGCGAGAGCGTGATCATTCCGATCGTGCTCACCGCTGATATTCCGAACAACCCGCTGGTTGTACTGCGCAACGTGGCGGAGATTCTGCGTTTCGACGACGACGGTGACCCAACCAATGGTGACAGCTCGACCGGCGATTTGGTTGATCTGGACTCGACGCCAGACGGCGACGAACTCAATGACCCACTGGTCGATGACGAGTTCAACGACGACGGCACGACCGATGAAGATGACCATGACGAAGCGTTGACCACCTGGTACGACGTTGCTCTGGACAAGACCCTTCTCGATGGCGGCGTCTGTGTCGAAGGCCCCCTTGCGATCACCGCAGCCACGGTCGATGTGACCTATTGCCTGTCGATCACCAATGAAGGCCCGACCGATCTGTTCAACATTGCGTTCACCGACACGCCACCAGCTGGTTTGGTATTCGATTCCGAATCGCTGGTTGCTGGTGTGACCGGTGCAAACGGTAGTTATGTGGTCGATGCGTTGGCTCCTGGTGCTTCGGTGACCATTGAGGTCACCTACACCCTCGACATCGCCGCAATGACATCAGGCTCGCTCGACAACGTCGCTGAAGTTACCGGAATGACTTCTGACGCGGCAGGTAATGATCCTGCTGGCGATATCGACAGCTTCGTTGATCCCGAACCGGATAGCGATACGCCAACCGAAGACGATGAAGACCTACAGACGTTGACCATCCCGCACGACCTGGCGCTCGTCAAGACGCTGGGTCCGATCGACGGTAATCAGGTCACGATGTACATCACCGTGACCAACCAGTCGATCGGCGTGGAAACAATTGAAGTGACCGACTATGTCGATCCAGCAATGTGGGAGGCCTTCTCGGGCGTCCTGAACCCACCAGCGTTGGCTACGGCCACGGTGGTTGGTACGCCAGACTTCAGTTTCTTCTGGGACGTCACCGACCCCGACAACCCAGTAGCCACGCTCGCACCGGTAACTCCTGGTGACAAGCTGCTCTTCGGCGAGGGTCTGACCATTCCGATCGTGTTGGAAGTCAGCGATGATTTCTCGGGCCCCGTGCTCGACAATCACGCCGAGATCTCCAACTTCGACGACGACGGCGACGACACCAACGGTGACGCTGCTGATGGCACACTCACCGATGTCGACTCGACGCCCGATGACACCGACGGCAACGGCGCCGGCGAAACCATCAACTCGGTCGACGACGACACCGATGGCGACGCCAACAATGGCGGCGACGAAGACGACTACGACGGTGTCATCGTGCCGATCTATGACCTGGCATTGGTCAAGACCGTTCAATCGACGACTCCGGATCCACTCGAACCAGGTGGTCTGGTGACCTTCCTGGTGACCATCGAGAACCAGGGAACCGTGTTTGCTGCTGATCCAACGCTGATCGACTATGTCGACCCCGCCTTCTTTGACGCATTCGACGACACACTCGGAGCCAACGCTTCGGGTGTGAGCACCGGCGACCAAGCACTTGCCTACACCTGGACGCCAAGTGCTGGCGACGGAGCGTTGGCAGTTACTGGTTCGATCGCTCCTGGCGAGTCGATCACGGTTCCGGTGACCTTGCAGGTGACCGCAGCCCCGACCGCAACAACGTTGACCAATACTGCTGAGATCACCGGTGGTACTGCCACTGATGAAGACGGCGACGAAGTTGTTGACGGTGCGGGCGAACCACTCGAAGATGTCGACTCGGACGCAGATGACACCGACGACGACACTGTGGTCGATGATGTCACCAACAACGATGGTGGCGACGAAGACGATCACGACATTGCCGATGTGTTCTTGGCGATCCCGATGATCGAACTCGAAAAGGCCACCAACAACCTGGACTCCGACATCGGTCCGGGTGCACAGATCGCCAGCGGTGATCCTGTTACCTGGAGCTATGAAGTCATCAACACCGGTACTACGGCGTTGCTCGATGTGGTAGTGACCGACTCTGACCCCGGCGTCACTGTGGTTTGTGCTCCGGCGATCGACAACGTGATTGCGTTGCTCATCCCTGGAGAGACGGTTGTGTGTGAGGCCACCGGCACTGCCGGTATTGGTGCGTACATGAACACTGCCGATGTCTCGGGTACGCCGGCCTTCCCGGCTGACCCAGATATCGATCCTTCTGATCCAGACAGCTGGCCAACCAACCCAGCCGACTTCACCGATACCGGTCAAGACGACCCTGAAGCGACTGATGACTCGCATTACTTCGGCACCGATGGTGGCTTGGAGCTCGAGAAGGCAACCAACGGCATCGACGCCGATGAGCCAACCGGCCCGGTACTCGAGGTAGGCGATGCGGTCGTGTGGACCTATGAAGTGACCAACACCTCATCGGTGGCCATGCTCGACGTCACCGTTGACGACTCCGACATCGGCGCTGCCATCGACTGTGGCAACGGCACCAACGTGATTGCACTGCTCACACCCGGTGCGGTCGTGACCTGTACCTCTATTGCACCTGCTACCGCAGTTGCTGGGCAGTACATGAACGACTCGACCGTGGAAGGCACCGGCGCACTGCCAACCGACCCGGCAGATGCCGCGCTCGACCCGGCCGACTGGCCAACCGACCCAGCCGACTACACCCCAGACGGCGGCGGTGCTTACACCGACGAAGACCCCTCCCACTATGTGGCATTCGAGGGTGGCTTGTCGTTGGAGAAGTCGACCAATGGTGTTGATTCCGATGATGCTCCTGGTGAGCAGATTCTGAGTGGCAACGACGTGACGTGGACCTATGCAGTCACCAATGACTCCACAGTGGCCATGGTCAATGTGACCGTGGATGATTCTGATCCGGCAATCACCGTTGACTGTGGTGATGGCTCGAACCAAATCGCGGTGTTGGCTGTTGGTGAGACCGTGGTGTGTGAAGCAACCGGAACCGCGGTTCCAGGCTTGTACGCCAACGACTCCACCGCCACCGGCACACCCGGTGTGCTCGACCCGTCGAATCCGAACCCCGACTCCGATGACCCCGCCAGCTACGTCACAGCCGACGAACCTGTCTCCGCTGATGACCCGTCGCATTACTCCGGTGCTGACCCATCGATTGGTTTGGAGAAAGCAACCAATGGTGATGATGCCGATGACACGCTCGGCCCAGTACTGAGCCCGGGTGACACCGTCACGTGGACCTATGAAGTGACCAACGATGGCACCGTGCCACTGACCGCGGTCACCGTGGTTGATAGCGATCCAGCAGTCAGTGTTGATTGTGGTGCTGGCACCAATGTGATTGCTTTGCTGGTGCCGGGTGAGATCGTCGAGTGCGAAGCGACCGGCACGGCTGTGCTGGGTGCTTATGAGAACACGGCGACGGTTGAGGGAACCCCGGCTGAGGTCGTGGATCCTGCCGACGGTTGTTGTGACCCGACCGATCCTGATTCCTGGCCAACCGATGCTGGTCTGTATGAAGACTCGGGTCTTGACCCGGTTGCCGATGATGATCTGTCGCACTATGTGGCTTCTGATGGTGATGTGGTGATCGAGAAGTTCACCAATGGCGACAATGCCGATGTTGTTCCTGGTCCGGTGCTGCTCCCTGGTGATCCAGTGGTGTGGACCTATCAGGTAGCCAACACGTCGAACACGCCGCTGGTTGATCTGATCGTCACCGACGATCAGGGCGAACCGGTTGATTGTGGTGATGGCGGCAATTCGATTGCTCTGCTGTTGCCAGGTGAAACCTTCGAGTGCGAAGCCACCGGCGTTGCATCTGACGGTCAGTACACCAACATTGGTTCGGTCACCGGCACCCCTGGTGTCGAAGACCCCGAGGGTTCCGGCAACTACCTGCCCATCGACGACGCTGATCCAGTGTCAGACGACGACCCTTCCAATCACCTGGGTGCAGAACCCGCTATTGGTGTCGAAAAGGCCACCAACGGCGATGACGCTGACAACACGGTTGGTCCTTTGTTGGCTCCTGGTGACACCGTCACCTGGACCTATGTGGTCACCAACGACGGCCCCATCCCACTTATCAATGTGACCGTGGTCGACAATGACCCTGCAGTCACCGTGGTCTGTGAAGGCCTGGCCGGCAACGCAATCGAGGTGCTGGCCCCTGGTCAGAGCGTCGAGTGTGAAGCCACCGGCACCGCCACTGTCGGCGCATACGAAAACGTTGCCGTCGTGAACGGAACACCAGCTACACCGGTTGATCCGGCTGATGGCTGCTGTGACCTCGACGATCCTGACTCCTGGCCAACCGATCTGGCTGATCTGGAACCAACCGGCCAAGAAGACGTCAACGACGATGATCCGTCGCACTATGTCGCCTCTGACGGCGACGTGATGATCGTGAAGTCGACCAACGGCGCCGATGCCGATGTTGCACCAGGTGTAGTCCTCGACGTCGGTGATCCTGTGACCTGGACCTACACGGTCGTCAACGGCTCGACCACACCGCTGGTCAACCTGGTCGTCACCGACGACCAAGGCGAAGCCGTTGACTGTGGCGCTGGTGGCAACACCATTGCCCTGCTGCTCCCAGGCGCCACTCACATCTGTGAGGCAACCGGCGTGGCTGGCGATGGTCAGTACACCAATATTGGTTCGGTCACCGGCACCCCTGCCGAAGCCGATCCAGACAGCCCAACCGGCTACACCCCCATTCCCGGCGTTGACCCGGTGTCTGATGAGAATCCGTCGAACTACCTCGGCGCTGACCCATCGATCGACATCGAGAAGTCGACCAACGGCGACGACGCCGACAACACCCTCGGACCAGTGCTCGCCACCGGCGACACTGTGACATGGGAGTACGTGGTCACCAACGACGGCCAAGTTCCGCTGGCTGACATGACCGTGACCGACTCCGATCCCTTGGTGAGTGTCAACTGCGGCGACGGCACAGCAACCATTGCGCTGCTACTGCCAACCGAATCAGCAACCTGTACCGCAACCGGTACAGCTGAAACCGGCGCCTACGAAAACCTCACCACCGTCGAAGGCACCCCAGTTGACCCCGTCAACTTCCTCCCCACCGGCCAAGACAACCCCAGCGACGAAGACCTCAGCCACTATGTGGCCTATGAAGGTGGCTTGTCGCTGGAGAAGTCGACCAATGGTGTTGACTCCGATGATGCTCCTGGTGAGCAGATTCTGAGTGGGAACGACGTGACGTGGACCTATGCAGTGACGAATGATTCGTCGGTTGTGATGGTGAATGTCACGGTCGCTGATTCTGACCCAGCTATCAATGTCGACTGTGGTGGCGGCTCGAGCCGGATCGCCGTGTTGACTGTCGGCGAGACGGTCGTGTGTGAAGCAACCGGGACCGCGGTTCCGGGCTTGTACACCAACGACTCCACCGCTGCTGGTGCACCTGCACTGCTGAACCCGAACGGCCCCAACGGCTACCTGCCGATCCCGGATGCGCCTGAGTCATCAGCCGATGATCCATCGCATTACTCCGGTGCTGACCCATCGATTGGTCTCGAAAAAGCAACCAATGGTGATGACGCCGACGACACCCTCGGCCCAGTACTGAGCCCAGGCGACACTGTCACCTGGACCTACGAGGTGACCAACGACGGCACCGTGCCATTGACAGCGGTCACGGTGTCCGACAGCGATCCATCGATTTCGGTGGATTGTGGTGACGGCACCAACGTGATTGCCCTGCTTGTGCCAGGCCAGGTCATCGAGTGCGAAGCGACCGGTTCAGCAGAACTGGGTGCTTATGAGAACACGGCGACGGTCGAGGGAACCCCGGCTGAGGTCGTGGATCCTGCCGACGGTTGTTGTGACCCGACCGATCCTGATTCCTGGCCAACCGATGCTGGTCTGTATGAAGACTCGGGTCTTGACCCGGTTGCCGATGATGATCTGTCGCACTATGTGGCTTCTGATGGTGATGTGGTGATCGAGAAGTTCACCAATGGCGACAATGCCGATGTTGTTCCTGGTCCGGTGCTGCTCCCTGGTGATCCAGTGGTGTGGACCTATCAGGTAGCCAACACGTCGAACACGCCGCTGGTTGATCTGATCGTCACCGACGATCAGGGCGAACCGGTTGATTGTGGTGATGGCGGCAATTCGATTGCTCTGCTGTTGCCAGGTGAAACCTTCGAGTGCGAAGCCACCGGCGTTGCATCTGACGGTCAGTACACCAACATTGGTTCGGTCACCGGCACCCCTGGTGTCGAAGACCCCGAGGGTTCCGGCAACTACCTGCCCATCGACGACGCTGATCCAGTGTCAGACGACGACCCTTCCAATCACCTGGGTGCAGAACCCGCTATTGGTGTCGAAAAGGCCACCAACGGCGATGACGCTGACAACACGGTTGGTCCTTTGTTGGCTCCTGGTGACACCGTCACCTGGACCTATGTGGTCACCAACGACGGCCCCATCCCACTTATCAATGTGACCGTGGTCGACAATGACCCTGCAGTCACCGTGGTCTGTGAAGGCCTGGCCGGCAACGCAATCGAGGTGCTGGCCCCTGGTCAGAGCGTCGAGTGTGAAGCCACCGGCACCGCCACTGTCGGCGCATACGAAAACGTTGCCGTCGTGAACGGAACACCAGCTACACCGGTTGATCCGGCTGATGGCTGCTGTGACCTCGACGATCCTGACTCCTGGCCAACCGATCTGGCTGATCTGGAACCAACCGGCCAAGAAGACGTCAACGACGATGATCCGTCGCACTATGTCGCCTCTGACGGCGACGTGATGATCGTGAAGTCGACCAACGGCGCCGATGCCGATGTTGCACCAGGTGTAGTCCTCGACGTCGGTGATCCTGTGACCTGGACCTACACGGTCGTCAACGGCTCGACCACACCGCTGGTCAACCTGGTCGTCACCGACGACCAAGGCGAAGCCGTTGACTGTGGCGCTGGTGGCAACACCATTGCCCTGCTGCTCCCAGGCGCCACTCACATCTGTGAGGCAACCGGCGTGGCTGGCGATGGTCAGTACACCAATATTGGTTCGGTCACCGGCACCCCTGCCGAAGCCGATCCAGACAGCCCAACCGGCTACACCCCCATTCCCGGCGTTGACCCGGTGTCTGATGAGAATCCGTCGAACTACCTCGGCGCTGACCCATCGATCGACATCGAGAAGTCGACCAACGGCGACGACGCCGACAACACCCTCGGACCAGTGCTCGCCACCGGCGACACTGTGACATGGGAGTACGTGGTCACCAACGACGGCCAAGTTCCGCTGGCTGACATGACCGTGACCGACTCCGATCCCTTGGTGAGTGTCAACTGCGGCGACGGCACAGCAACCATTGCGCTGCTACTGCCAACCGAATCAGCAACCTGTACCGCAACCGGTACAGCTGAACTCGGCGCCTACGAAAACCTCACCACGGTCGAAGGCACCCCAGTTGACCCCGTCAACTTCCTCCCCACCGGCCAAGACAACCCCAGCGACGAAGACCTCTCCCATTATGTGGCGGTTGATCCTTCGGTGACGTTGGAGAAGTCGACCAACACCGTCGATGCCGACGCTGCACCCGGTCCGATCGTCACCCCTGGTGACACCGTGACCTGGACGTATGTGGTGATCAACGATGGCTCGACTCCGCTGGTGAACCTGACAGTGGCTGATGACCAAGGAGTCGTCATCGACTGTGGTGACGGAACCAACGACATTGGCTTGTTGTTGCCCAACGAGACTGCGGTGTGTACCGGATCCGGTGCAGGTGCTGATGGTGCCTATGTGAACCTCGGTTCAGTGACTGGTAGCCCGGCGCTGGAGAACCCGGATGCACCTGGAGTGTTCGAGGAAATCGACGGTCTCGACCCCGTGGAAGCGGACGACCCATCGAACCACCTGGGACTCACCCCGGCAGTGGACATCGAGAAAGCAACCAACGGCGATGATGCCGATACGACATCTGGACCGCTGCTCGCTCCTGGCGACGACGTGGTCTGGACCTATGTGGTCACCAACAACGGTGAAGTACCCCTGGTCGACCTGGTTGTCACCGACAACGACGGTTTCGTAACCGTCGACTGTGGAGACGGCACCAACACCATTGGGCTGTTGCTGCCGACCGAGTCGATCACCTGTACCGCCACCGGCACCGCCAGTGTCGGCGAGTACGAGAACATCGGCTCAGTCACTGGTACTCCGGTCATGCCGAGCGATCCATCTGCTGACTGCTGTGACCCAGCCGATCCAGCATCGTGGCCAACAGACGCTGATGCGTTCGAACCAACCGGCCAAGACGACGTGTCTGACCAGGACCTGTCTCACTACGTCGGCGAAGACGGAGACATCAATCTGCAGAAGTCCACCAACGGTGTCGATGCCGACGAAGTGCCAGGCGTTCTGCTGGCACCCGGCGATCCTGTCACCTGGACCTATGTAGTAACGAACACTTCGGACACGCCTCTGATCAACGTGGCTGTTGCCGATGATCAGGGTGAGGTCGTGGACTGTGGTGCTGGCAACAACATCATTGCAGTGTTGCTACCCGGCGCAGTGCAGGCGTGTGAAGCAACCGGTGTTGCTACTGCTGGCCAGTACACCAACACTGGTTCTGTGTCAGGAACACCAGCACAACAAGACCCCGCCAACGCTGCAGGCTTCATCGCCATACCCGGCGCCGATGCAGTTACCGACGAAGATCCTTCCAACTATGTTGGTGCCGAACCCGGCATCGATATCGAGAAGTCCACCAACGGTGTCGATTCCGACACTGCTCCGGGCGAAGAGATCCTCGAAGGCGACGACGTCACCTGGACCTATGTGGTCACCAACACCGGCGACATCACCATGATCGACGTCGAAGTGACCGACGATCAAGGCGTGGTCCCGGACTGTGGAGATGGCACCAACATGATTGGCGTGCTTGCCGCTGGTGATTCTGTCACCTGCACCGCCACCAGCACTGCTGGTGACACGGCCTACAGCAATGTCGGCAACGTGACCGGAACCCCCGCCTATGAAGATCCTGCCAACCCAGGCAGCTTCCTGGCAGTGCCGAACGCACCCGACTACACCGACACCGACACCTCACACTACGAAGGAGTCGCTCTAGCGTTGGATCTGGCCTTGCGCAAGACCCGAGCAACCACCACCAACGGCCCAGATCAAACCTTCAATATCGAAGTGATCAACCAGGGCTCCGTCATTGCCACCGACATCCTCGTTGTCGATCACCTGCCACCAGGCATGGTGCTCAACGACGACGACTGGTTCCGCATTGACGCCTCCACCGCCTCAGTCACACTGAGTCGACCACTCGCACCAGGCGAGTCCAGAGTCCTGCAGATCACCACTCGAGTCGGCGCCGGAACCTTCCGGAACCTCGCCGGCATCGAAGGTGCCACCGCAGTCCATCCAACCACCGGCGAGATCCTGCCCCTGGACGATGTCGACTCGGTATTTGCCGACAGCACCGGTGACACCGCAATCGACAACGTGATCGACAACAGCCTCGGCGACGAGGACGACAGCGACTTCGCAGAGTTCGACCGCACCGTCAACCAACAACAACCAACGCCAGCACTGGTGTTCCCCAGCAACTCATTCACCGGATTCGGAGGCTTCGTGCCACGAACCAACAACAGCACCACTCAACCACCAGACAGGCTGGCGCTCGCCGACACCGGCAACGCCGACCTGGCCTACACCGGTTCCGAAAGCCGACTGCTACTCCAAAGCGGATTGTTGCTGGTCGTTGGTGGTGCAGCACTCGTTGCTGCATCCAAACGCCGCCGCCGCCTACTCGAACAAGACGGCCTCGACCTGAAATGGAAACCGCTTGACTAACCCAACATGACCTAAGTCAACACACACAACCAATCACTTGGACCCGGGCCCATCGCAGCATCAGAGCGACAGGCCCGGGTCCAAGACGTTTTACCCCTCAACCAACCCCAGGAACCTCGCGAAGCGTGGTCAAAGCGTGTGCCGCCATCACCCCACATTGGTTGAACGTCGTCGACACCAGACACGTGCGACCACGACGGTTTACGATCTCGCCGGTGATCTCGAAACGGTCCTCGATGATCGGCTCGAAGTAGTCACAACGCATATTGATGGTGGTGACCCAGTGGGCAGGCTCGTCGGGGTCACGATCGGTGCGGGTGGTGAAGATCGAGACCAGGTCGACATAACTTGGCGTGAATCCACCGAAGAGTTGGCCCTGTGGGTTTTTCAGCGACTCGGGCAGGTGGACATCGACGGTCAGCAATCCAGGCCGTTGTTCGATGATTCGCCATGTCGGTGCACCCAAGAAATCGCCTGCGGCATGACCCGGCGCAATGAGTTGCCCCGGAGCAGGTTCGGTCATCATCGGCACGGAAGCGTCACTTTGATTCGACATCACGCCAGTGATAGCAGCATGGCATGTCCAGCTGTTATCGGCGCTTGTGGGTGGCACTCGTTGCACGGGCGACGCGAATTGATCACTCGGCTCCGAGCCGACGACGAACGTGCGGCATTATGGCCCCTATGGCAGCAACATTCGCCTTTGCAGGCGCGAACGTATTGGTCGCCGGTGCTACCGGTGGTCTGGGCTCACGAATGGTTGCGCAGCTCGCCCAGGCGGGTGCGCTGGTGACTGCGACCGGCCGCGATCAGGCGCGACTCGATGCCTTGGGCGCTGATGCCCGGCAGAAGGTGTCGTTGGATCTGCGACTGCCGAACGCATGCGCTCAGGCAGTTGAGACCGCCGCCGCCAATGGGCCCATCGATCTGCTGATCAATGCCACGGGGGTCGTTGCGTTCGGCATGGTGTCAGATCTGACCATCGACACGATGGAAGAACTGTTTCTCACGAACGTCTTCGTGCCGATCATGCTCAGCCAAGCGGCATTACCTGCGATGGCCCAGGGTGGGGCGATCGTGAACATCTCGGGCGTGATCGCCGAGCAGAATCTTCCTGGTATGGCGAGCTACGGCGCATCGAAAGCGGCGCTGCGGTCCTTTCAGCAAGCCTTCGCACGAGAGGCTCGACGCAACAAGGTTCGCGTGCTCGACGTGCGACCACCGCACACCGAGACCGGGTTGGCCGACCGAGCGCTCGAGGGCGATGCCCCCAAGTTCGGCCCCGGCTTGAGCCCAGATGCCGTCGTTGCCACGATTCTCGAAGCTATCTCGTCTGGAGCCAAAGACGTGCCGTCGACCAGCTTCGGGTGAGCCGTGCGGGCGCGAATCGGCGAATGTCTCGTCGAGAGTGTGGGGATGGGCGTCGAGCCAGGGCCGGATCGATTCCGGCGTGCCGACCTCGACGATCACTCCATCGCTGACCACCACGGCACTGGCATGGGCAGTGCTTCATTCATGGTGTGGATGCGCTTGGCGATGTAGACGGTCAGATCCATCGATGCCAGACTAGATCTCTGACCATTACACCGCTTGTCCCGCCGGGCAGCCCACCAGGCAACCAACCACAGGTCCGTTCGTCTCGATCCGGGTCGGCGCTGGCATTCGTGATCCTGGTTTGGGGACTGGGCCCTCCGATCTCCAAGCTCATCACTGCGCCGGCGGTCATCTCGGTGTTGTACCGGTTCTGGCTATCGGTACCCATTCTGTTCGTGCTCGCAACGTTGCGTGGGGTGCGCCCCACGTGGGAAAGCGTGCGTCACGGCGTGCTGGCCGGCGCCGCGTTCGGCATCAACCTGGTGTTCGTCTTCCTGACGATCAACGAAGGCGCGGTGGCAGTTCTGAGCGTGTTCGCGGCCATGCAGCCCGGCATCATCTTGCTGGTCGCGGGTCCGTTTCTGGGTGAACGGCCAGGTTGGTGGCACATCGCGTGGACCTTCATCGGCATAGGCGGGACCGCCATCGTGGTGGCGACCGGGGGAGAGGGATTCGAGGTCAGTGCCGCCGCCCTGATCTACGCCGGGGTGTCGCAGATCTTCTTCACCGCATACTTTCTGCTGACAAAGCGCGAGCGGAGCCAGCACGATATCGACGCCGTGCAGTGGATGGCAGGCGTGGTGATATGGGCGGCAATCGCAGTCACGCCGTGGGCATTGCTGACCAGCACCGCCGACGACTATCGGGCCATCAACCAGTGGGACTGGTTGTGGCTCGCACTCATCATCGTGTTCACGGGCGGGCTCGGCCACATCGTCATGGCGTGGGTGCATCGATTTGTCGACGCATCGCGATCTTCGCTCTATCTGTTGTCGATGAACATCGTGGCGATTCTGGCTGCCTGGGTCATCCACGATGAACCGCTCACGGTCCTTCAGATGCTCGGCGGCGTGGTCGTTTTCGCTGCGGTAGCAGCAGTGATAAGTCGCCCGCCGCACCGCAGATGACCCGAAGGCACCAACGATAATCCAGCGTTACGGTGCAACATTTCTCGGTAGACATCGCGATGGCCGTTCTGTGACGTAGTTTTGAAGGTCTATGCGTTCTTTCAACATGGGCCGGTTTGGCAGCAGTGACGATCCGTGGTTCCGGGTCGGCACCGTCGACGTCAACACCACCACCTTCGTTGTTGGCATGGGCGTATTGTCCGTGCTGGTTTGGGCTGTCGAGGGGCCGTCGCACCCGATCCTGGGCAGACTCGTCCTGATTCCCAGCGATGTACTCGATGGTCAGATATGGCGTCTGTTCACCTGGCCGATCGCGAATAGCCTCGACAGCATCTGGACACTGCTGCTGTTCTTCGTGTTCTACATGATCGGCAGTCAACTCGAGGCAGCCATGGGTCGGCGTCTGTTCACGACCTATCTCGTGCTACTCACGATCATCCCGGCAGTTGTCGTGCTGCTCTTTCACATCCTCACCAACACCAACGGTGGCGTGGGAGGCCTGCGAATGTTGGAGCTCGGCGTGCTCGTCGGGTTCGCACTACGCATGCCCAATGCGCGCTTCTGGCCGGGCATTCCTGCGTGGGGCATCGCCGGCGGCATTGTCGTGATCAACATGCTGCAGTACCTGGGCAACCGCGACAATTTCTCCATGCTCTTTCTCGCTACCACCGTGGCCGTTGCTCTTGTCGGCCTGCGCTCACTGGGATTCGCCGATGAGGCCGAATGGGTTCCCCGGGTGCCCTTGCCCGTGAGCGGTACCGGAGCGCCCAAGCAGCCCCGAGGCAGGTCCACATCGAAGCGCAAACGTCGTGGGCGGGCGAAGCTCAGCGTCGCCCCTGCGCCCAATGCGGTCACGGCACCCCGCAAAGAGCTCAGTCGACTCGAGGAGGCCGAGATGGATGCCATCCTGGACCAGGTATCCGAACACGGTATGGACAGTCTGACGCCCCAACAGCGCTCTCGGCTCGAAGCCCATTCCAAGCGCCTCCGCCGACGCGGCGACTGACCGTTCGCGTGCGAGCTATGCGCAACCCGTTGGTTGCGTATAGGGTGATGCAATGACGAAACCGTTCCGGTTCGCAATCCAGACTGGCCCGTTCGAAGACCCGGTCGAGTTGCGCGCATTTGCCCAGCACATCGAATCGTTGGGGTACGAAGAGCTGTACTCGTTCGACCACATCGGATTGCGAGGCAATGGCCCGGTCGACCCGTTCGTGCCGCTGATCGTGGCGGCCGAAGCAACCACCGAACTTCGAGTCGGGCCGCTGGTGCTCAACAACGAGTTCCATCAACCCGCATTGTTGGCGCGCACCGCGATTTCGGTCGACCAGATGACGTCGGGCAGGCTGGTGCTGGGCCTGGGCACCGGATACGCCCAAGTCGAGCACGACGCGATTGGAATGCCGCTGCTCCCACCGGGCAAGCGGGTGAGCAGGTTTGGTGAGTCGTTGCAGATCCTGCGGGAGCTGTGCGACAACGGATCGAGTTCCTATCAGGGCGAGTACCACACGATCGATGTCGAGGAGATGGGCATCCGGCCGGTGCAAGCACACATCCCGTTCCTGATCGGCGGCCACGGAAAGCGGGTGGTGAGCTTGGCCGGCAAATACGCCGACATCTTCCAGTTCACCGGCCTGCTCCATGGCGAAGACGGCACGCCGAACGCAGGAGGCTTCCCGATCGAACACATTCAGCAACGGGCACAGTGGCTCGCCGACGCCGCAGGTGATCGTGATATTGAACGGTCGGCGCTCACCCAATTCACCGCGCTCGACGAAGATGCTCCCGACGCCGAAACACTCACCACCCGATACAAGATGGATGCCGAAGCAATCGCCAAGACACCATTTGTGCTGACAGGTTCAACCGAGCAGGTCATCGACAAGATCGAACGCCTACGAAACGAACTCGCCATAAGCCACTACGTCGTGCGTGACCCAGAAGGCTTCGCCCCCATAGTCCAAGCCCTGGCCGGCCGTTAGCGAGTTTTCGAAACCCCAGAATCCCCGAAACTCAGAATCCCCGAAACCGCAGGGTCTCAAGGATTGACGCTGTAACAGCAAACGGTCACTGTTTGGCGAGGGTGCCGAGGTACAGCTCGATGACTTTCGGGTCGGTGAGCAGATCGCGGCCCGGGCCCTCGTAGGCGTTCTTGCCATTGTCGAGTACGTAGGCGCGGTCGCTGATACGCAGGCAGCGTTGGGCGTTCTGTTCGACCATGACGATGGACACGCCGGTGGCGTTGATCGATTTCACGTTCTCGAACACTTCGCCTTGGTAGGCGGGGGAGAGGCCAGCGGAAGGCTCGTCGAGCAGGAGCACGGTCGGCTGCATCATGAGAGCGCGGCCCATGGCGAGCATCTGGCGTTCGCCACCGGACAGCAGACCAGCGCGTTGCTTGGCTCGTTCGCCGAGTTTGGGGAAGAGCTGCACCACCGCGTCGACGCGATCGGGGATCTCGCCCTTGGCGAGCTGGTAGGCACCCATGTGCAGGTTTTCGGTGATGGTCAGGCTGGGGAAGACGTTTTCGGTCTGGGGAACGAATCCCACGCCTTTCTCGACCAGCGAGTGGGCGGCGAGGTTGGTGATGACTTCGTCGTGCAAACGCACGGCGCCTTCGCGCACGGGAACCAGGCCGAACATGGCCTTGAGCAGGGTCGACTTTCCTGCGCCGTTCGGTCCAATGATGCCGACCAGTTCGCCTCGGTTCAGCTCGAAGTGCACGCCGGTCAAGATGTCGATACCGGGCAGATAACCCGCAATCAGGCCGTCGCTGGTCAGGACATGTTCGATGGTGTCGCTCATTGTGCGTCAGCTCCTTGACGGCCGTCGCCTTCGGCAATTCCGTCGTCGGTGCCCAGATAGGCATCGATCACCTTGGGGTTCGTGGACACCTGCGCTGGTGTTCCCTCGGCGATCACGCCGCCCTCGGCCAGCACGACGATCCAGTCGGAGATACCCATGATGACGTCCATGTCGTGTTCGACGAACAGCACGCTGACGCCCTCGTCGCGCAGCGCTTCGACGTGTCCGAGCAGCGACTGGACAAGGGCGGGGTTCACGCCGGCCATTGGTTCGTCGAGCAGGATGAGCGATGGGCTGGACATGAGCGCTCGCGCCATTTCGAGCAGTTTGCGCTGACCGCCGGAGAGGGTGGCCGCATACTCGTCGGCCATGTGGGTCATCTTAAAGCGGTCGAGGAGTTCGTCGGCTCGAGCTTGCACCTCGGACTCTTGTTTGCGCCACGTTCCGCGCAGCAGCGAGAAGGACAACTTCTCGCCTTTCTGCTTGGGCGCACCGAGCAGCATGTTGTCCATGACGGTCATCTTGCCGAGTGACTTGGTCAGCTGGAACGTGCGCACCATGCCCATCTGAGCGATCTTGTGTGATGCCATTGCGTTGAGTTCGGTGCCTTCGAACTGCCAGGCGCCGGTGTCGGCTTCGTCGAACCCGGTCAGTAGGTTGAAGAAGGTTGTTTTTCCGGCGCCATTGGGGCCGATGAAGGCGGTGATGATCCCGCGCTGAACCTCGAGTTCTTTGACATCGACGGCCTTGAGCCCGCCGAAGCTGCGGCTGACATTGTCGACCCGAAGGATGGTGTCGGGTTTCGACGAGCCTGCTTGGGGGTCCACCGAAGCGAGGATTTCGGCCGCTCGGGCCTTGGCGTCTGACGTTGCGGTGTTATCGGACATCGAGCAACGCCTCCTCTTTCTTGCCGAGCATGCCCTGCGGTCGGAAGATCATCAGCGCGGCAAGCATGACGCCCATCATGATCAGACGGACTCGGCCGATATCGGTCGAGTCGATGAGCCATTCGGGGACCCAGCCATTTCCGACCAGTTGGCGGATGAACTCTTCGACGAACAGCAGTGTGAACCAGAAGATCGCCGCGCCGAGCACTGGTCCCCACTTCGAAGCGGCGCCACCGAGGATCAGCACCGTCCAGATGAAGAACGTGGTCTGGGGGCGAAATTGTTCCGACTGCACGAAGCCTGAATCCCAGGTTCGCAAGATGCCGGCGACTGCACCGATCATGCCGCCGATTATCAGACTTTGCATTTTGTAGTTGAAGACATTCTTGCCCAGTGCACGGGCAGCGTCTTCGTCTTCGCGGATTGCTTTGACGACACGGCCCCATGGTGAATTGATCAATCGCCACACCAAGACGGTGAACAGAATGACCAACGACCAGCCGATGATCATGAGCCAGAGCGTCTTGGCATCGAAGTCGAGTTGCCAGAAGCCGTAGCTCGCGGTTGGATCATCGGCGTCGTAGAGCGGGTTCCAGTCGCGCCCGATGGTGTCGGCCAAACTGACACCTACGGCCTTGTCCTCGATGCTGGGCAAACCGAACGGCCCGCCGGTGATGTCGAACAACCGCTGTGACCGAAACGAGATGCGCATGACTTCGCCGATGGCGATGGTCACAATGGCGAGATAGTCACCTCGCAGGCGCAGGGCAGGCACGCCGATGATGATCGAAATGACGACCGAGAAAGCCAGCCCGAAAAGTGCAGCGATCAGGATGCTTCCACCGAACTGCGTGAAGGCGATGGCCATGCCGTAGGAACCTGCCGCCATGAAGGCAACCATGCCGACGTTGAGCAGGCCGGTGAAGCCATAGTGCAGGTTCAAGCCGATCGCTCCGATCGCAAAAACGGCCGACTGCACATTGATGGCACCGCGCAGGGGCGTACCGAAAAGCTTGGAGAAGTCGATTGCCGCGATCATGAGGTCGTAGTTCTGGCTCATCCGAATCTCTCCCGAACTCCCAGGATGCCCTGCGGGCGCACAAGGAGGATGACGATCAACACCACCAGTGCCACCAGGAACTTCAGGTCATTGTCGAGCCACAAGGTGCTCATCTCGCTGGCAAAGCCGATCGAAAGCCCGCCGACCATCGCGCCGTACGCCGTGCCCAGCCCACCAAGGGTGGTGGCGGCGAAGATCAGCAGCAGCATCTTCTCGCCCATCTGCCACTCGATGATGTTCGTGAGCCCGAGGAAGATGCCGCCCGCAGCCGCGAGCGCCGAGCCGGCGATCCATACGGCCAGGATCGTTTTGTTGATGTCGATGCCCGACGACTCGGCCAGCGCAGGGTTGTCTGATACCGCTCGCATCGAGGTGCCGATGCGAGTCTTCTGCAACAACGTGGCAATCAGCACCAGCAGCAGGAACGCCACCGGCATGATGACGAGGTCTTTTGCCGGCAGCGAGATCGGGCCGATGTCGATGGCTTCTTGGATCAGATAGTGCTTGAAGCCCGATGGCGCCGAACCGAAGTAGATGACGATCACGTAGCGCAGCACGAATGCCAGCCCAATAGACACCACCATCAGCGAGATGTTGTTCATCTTGCGGTCTCGTAGGGGTTTGAAGAGCCCACGTTCGAGCACGAATCCCAGCGCCGCGCCGGAGGCCACACCGAGGAGCACCGGTATGAAGAACGGCGCCGACGGCATGAGTGCTTCGTACCCGAATGCGACCACGGCGCCGAAGGTGACCATTTCGGAGTGGGCGAAGTTCACCAGACCCGTGACACCGTAGATGAGGGACAACCCCACTGCGGCCAAGGCAACGAGCAAGCCGACCCGCAGTCCGCTGACAGCCCTGTTCAGGTACCGCTGCCATTCTGGGTCGGGCACGATCAGTGGCACCGCGCCGCCATCTTCGAGTCGGAAGGCCACGGGGAAGGCGGCCCGATCGAGTTCGGGAATGTCCTTTATGACCTCGTTGGTTGCGCCTTCGCGAAATCCGATTCCGTCGGGCAGTGTCGTGACGTCGAGTGTCACGGTGTACTCGCCGGTGTCGGTGATGGGTACCGACCACTGCCCCTCGGCGTTGGTGGTCGAAGTGCCGATCTCGCCCGACGAGTCCGAGACCGTGACGACCAGGTCCGGAACCGTCTCACGCCCGGCGCGGATGGTCCCATTCAGGACATGGTCGGGTTCTTGGGCTTGCGCGGGCGGTGTGAACAACGCGCCGGCGAAGCTGACAATGAGCGCGCACAGGGTTACGACCAGCCCCCAGCGCACTATTCGAGGTGATAGCACGGGCCAAACCTATCGCATTGTGACGCTCGTCATGCTCCCGACAATTGCGGCGAAATCGCAATACGACTGCAACAAAGCGAGCAATGCCGTTAAGATCGCGAAGCTAAGTAATCGCGGCGCCCATCGCCGTGGCCATGAGAGGGGCCCCTATGCAACGCAGCTTTATGCGTTTTATCGCCATTTTGTTCGCGCTAGCGCTATTCGCCACGGCGTGTGGCAGTGACGCCGACGAACCTGCAGTCGATGCAGATACCACGTCGGATTCGACATCCACTTCGGATGAGTCCGAAGATGCCGTGGACGAAGACGCCATGGACGACGAAGATGCCATGGACGACGAAGACGCCATGGACGACGAAGACGCCATGGACGAAGATGCCATGGACGACGAGGCCGAAGCTTCCACGGTGAGCTACGGCCCGCTCGAGGATTGTTCTGCTGATGAGGGTGGTCTGAATATCGGTACGTTGTTGCCGGAGACGGGTGCGCTTGCGTTCTTGGGTGATCCGTTGATTCAGGCAGTGGAGATGGCGATTTGTGACATCAATGCTGCTGGTGGTGTGAATGGTCAGTTGATCACTCGTTCTGCTGGTGATTCTGGTACGGATCCTGATATTGCGAATCAGACGGTTGATCGTTTGCTTGCGACCGAGGGTGTGAATGCCATTGTTGGTGCTGCTGCTTCGGGTATCTCGGGTGCGGTGATCGACAAGATCACGTCGGCTCCTGCGGTTCAGTGTTCGCCTTCGAATACTGCGGCTGGTCTTGGTGTTGATGGCGACGACGGTTACTACTTCCGTGCGGCTCCTTCTGATGATCTTCAGGCTCCGGCGCTTGCTGACCTGATTCTGGGTGATGGTTTCACCACGGTGGCGTTTGTGCCTCGTGCTGATGACTGGGGTGTTGGTATGCGCACCTTCTTCGTTCCTGCGTTCGAAGATGGTGGCGGCGAGGTTGTTTACCAAGAGCCTTACGCACCTGAGTCGACGTCGTTCGATGCGGTTGTGGCCGATGTGATTGCTTCGGCGCCTGACGCGGTTGTGCTTGCTTCGTTCGAGGAAGGCCTGCAGTTGTTGCGCACCATGATCGAGCAGGGTGTTGGTCCTGATGTTCTGCCGATTTACATCACCGACGGTATGGCCTCGGGCAACTTGGGTGAACAGGTTGTCGAGGGCACTGACCTTGATCCTGGGATTGTCGAAGGCATGAAGGGCACGCAGCCATCGGCTGCTCCTGCTTCTGGTTCGGCATTCTTCCCCGATTCCTTTGCGGCGTACGCTCCTGGCGTTGACACCGTGTTCAGCTCGCAGTCCTATGACTGCGCCATCATCATTGCGCTTGCTGCTCACGCTGCTGGCTCCAACGATGCAGCTGCAATTCAGTCCGAGATGGTCAACGTGACTCGTGACGGCGAGAAGTGCAACACCTTCGCCGACTGCGCAGCAATCATCGATGCCGGCGGCGACGTCGACTACGACGGTGCCTCTGGCCCCCTCGACTTCCTCGATGCCGGTGAGCCATCAGTTGGCGCCTACGACATCTACGAATACGACGAGACCGGCACCCAACAGGTAATCAACCAACTGGTCTTCGAATCAGCCGGCTGATAGCCAAGCCGCTCCACGCGGCTGAATAATCTACGAACGAGACCTGGCTTCGGCCAGGTCTCGTTTTGTTTTTGTTTGCTTGCGGTTTCGTTTGCTTGCGTGCTTCGCGCCGCAAACCGCGTTGGCACGCAGCTATTGGTTTGTCGGTTGGGGTGTTTCGCTTCGCTCCGCTTAGACGCTCGTCCCTCGCTCTGTGTTTGAGGCCGCAGTCGTTTTCCTGGTGATCGTGGCGCTGTACCAGACCCGGAGGAGAGCCGAGGTGGGAGCGAGGACGCGGGCGCTCTCCCCTTGAGGAAGCATGTCCTACGCACGTTGGTCCTAGTGCAGTGGTGGAAGGCCGTTAGTCTCTCGGGGTGACCAAAAGTACGCATCAGGCGTTGGCCGATGAGCGCAATGCGACCGTGCAGATCTACATCAATGGCGAGTTCTACCCTCGCAGTGAAGCCAAGATCTCGGTGTTCGACAGCGGCTTCTTGGTTGGTGATGGCATCTGGGAAGGCATTCGGCTCCACCACGGTGTGTTCGCGTTCCTCGACCGCCATCTGGATCGACTCTTTGCGGGGTCGGCCGCCACCGGCATCGACATCGGCATGGATCGTGCCGGCGTGACTGCCGCGCTGCGAGCCACCGTTGATCGCAATGCCATGCTCGATCATGTGCACGTTCGGCTCATGGTCACTCGAGGCGACAAGAAGACGCCATCGCAACATCCATCCAATTGCATCGGCGGCGCCAACATGGTGATCATCGCCGAGCACAAGGCTGCGGATCCCACAGTCCGTGACCAAGGGATCTCGCTGTTCACTGCCACCGTTCGACGCCCGCCGCCGGACACGCTCGACCAAAAGCTGAACTGCCACTCCAAGCTGCACGAAGTGATTGCCTTGATCCAGGCCACGAACGCCGGCGCCGACGAAGCGCTCATGTTGGATCCGACCGGCGCGGTGGCCACATGCAACGCCACCAATTTCTTTATCGTGAAGAACGGTGAGATCTTCACTGCAACGGGTCAGTACAACCTGAACGGCATCACCAGCGCGCTCATGGTCGAGGTTGCCGAAGGAGCTGGAATAGCGGCCCATCGTGCCCCGTTTTCGTTGACCGACGTCTATGCCGCCGACGAGGCATTCGTCACCGGCACATTCGGCGGCCTGACACCGGTCCACACCATCGACGGGCGCACGATCGGCGACGGCGAACAGGGCCCCATGTGCATGCGCTTGCGTGAGCTCTACCAAAAGGCCATGGCGGCCGAGGTGGCGTCGGGCGGCTACGAGTCCCGGTTGTGAACTGGAGCGTTCCCCGCGACAACGTGACGCGTATCCAATGCTGGTCGGGCCCGCGCAACATCTCCACCGCGCTGATGTACTCGTGGCGCCAACGCGCAGACACCACCGTGGTCGATGAACCGCTGTATGCCCACTACCTGACCCGAGACGGCCGCGGCCACCCGGGCGTGGGCGAGATCCTGGCCAGCCAACAGCAGGACCCCGACGAGGTGATTCGCGACGTCATCCTGGGACCGTGCCCGACACCGGTTCTGTATGTCAAACAGATGGCGCATCACCTGAACGGAGTTGATCGAACGCACCTGGCACACACCAAGAACATCATCTTGGTTCGTCACCCTCGCGACATGCTGGCATCGCTCGAGATCCAGTTGCCCAACTGTGACATCACCGACACCGGGCTGAACGAGTCCGTAGCGCTACTCGATGCAGTGCTGTCGACAGGCGGCGATCCGGTCGTGATCGAGAGCCGTTCGCTTCTCGATGACCCGGCTGCCCTGTTGTCGACGGTATGTGAGCGCGTTGGATTGCAGTTCGATCCTGCGGTACTCAGTTGGCCTGCGGGATCGAAACCCGAAGACGGTGTATGGGCCAAACACTGGTATCGCGGCGTGCACGCCTCGCAAGGCTTCGCTGCACCCACCCGTCGTGAGCGCAGACTCTCGCCCCGCACGGAACTGGTGCTCGAAGAGGCCATGCCGCTCTACGAGCGGTTGGCGGCCCACGCAATCCAGCCGACTACCGGGTGAGCGGTAGGGACTCGAGCAGCGCGTCGTCGACGTAGGCCTTCACCGACTTCTCGAACGGGAACGACAGGTGGCTGCCCTGGTACCAGTGGATGCTGGGTTGGTCCCAGTGCTCCCACAAGGTCTTGACGTTGCCGGGGCGGACCCACCGATCGAGTAGCCCGGCATAGATATAGCGGCGATCGTGCGGCACTTTCGATTCCATGGCGAGTGGCGACACCGGTGTGAAAACTCGTTCGAGTGGGCCCCATGACAAGCCCCATTGTTCGTAGAACGGTGGCAGGTACGGGTCGATGTGGCGCCGCATACCACGGACCAGGTCGCTTTCTGGTACCCCGGCGATCACACAGGCCAGGTCATCATCGAGACAGCTCATCAACGAGACCATGTAGCCGCCCAGCGAGATACCGCTCAGACCGATCTGCTCTGCACCCATCTCGGTGCGAAGCCAGGCCAGGACGCGGCGGATATCCCAGGCGCCGTGAGCAATGGTGTGCACCGTGTTCATGGCGCCGGAGTTCAGCACTCGGGCTCCGGACGTGCGACCGAGTGAACGAGGCCCATGCAGCGGCAAGGTGACATTGGCGACGTTGAGACCCAGATCGTTGTGCAGGTGCTTGACCCGAAAGGACATCAGGTCCGTCCCGAGATCACCGGTGCGATACCCGTTGATCACGAAGATCCACGGCCGATCCTGGCCGTCACCATGGCGAAGAATCCAACCGGCGGCTTCATTGACCTTGGGGTAGTTCAACCACCGATCGCGACCGGGTTCATCGGCGTGCGGCTCGAAGTCGCTGTCGAACCGGAATCGTTCGAGCGGCACTCCACGAAATGGCGCCGACTTCAGTTTCATCTCGGTGGTTGCCGGCGGATCCTGGTGGTAGCTACGAGGATCCTTTATCCAGCCTCTGGCATCGAAGAGCGAGCGAGCCTCGATCAGCTCTTCGCGCAACCGCCTGCGAAACGTGACATCAGGGACGCGCATGCGACCTTGCGCAAGTTCTGATTGCATGGACCACTCGTCGATCCACCATTTGCTCATGGTCTTGGGTGTCAGCTTCGCCGAGGGTATGTCGTCTTCGTGGTGACCCCGAGCCCAATCGCCCAGGTGTTTCATCAGGTCGACCCCGGCGGTCAATTCGGGGAAGCTCTTCGTCATAGTGTCCTCTTGCTGCGTGATTTGGGTGCGGGTGATTTGCGTTTGGATGGTTTGCGTGTGGGTGGTCTGCGTTTGGATTGCGGCGATGCATCGGCGAGACGTTGGGCGAGTGCACCCCGTTTGATCTTGCCGGTTGTCGTCATTGGTAGCTGGTCGACAACGGTCACATGGCGGGGCCGTTGGAAACTCGCCATTTCTTTGCGGCACCAAGAATCGAAGGCTGTGCGAGAAAATTTCGAGTGAGTGACCAGGAATGTGGCCACGATCTGTCCGTACTGATCGTCGGGCATGGCGACCACGGCCGCTTGTTGCACTTGTGGATGTTGCTCGAGAAGCTCCTCGATCTGCGACGGAAAGACGTTCTCGCCACCGGTCACGATCAGGTCGTTCTCGCGCCCGTCGACAAAGAGTCGGCCGTTGTCATCGAGATAACCCATGTCGCCGGTCGCCATCAGTGCGCCGAGACGGGTACGGCTGCTGCCATCGGTGTAGCCGGCAAACTGCATGGAGTTGGCGGTGAACACCCGGCCGAGAGACCCTGTGGGGACGGCCTTGTCATCGTCATCGACGATCACGACCTGCACTCCGGGGGGAGGCCGGCCCACGGTGCCTGGGGCCTCGGCAAGATCGGTGGGCGTGGCCACCGAAGCAATCGCCGTTTCGGTCGAGCCGTAGATGTTGTACAGGTTCGGGCCAAAGCGCTCGGTCCATCGACTGGCAAGCGACGCGGACAGCACGTTCCCCGAACTCAGCACGGTTCGCAGCTCGGGAAGTGCAAGATCTGGGCTGGCTGTATCGAGCATCTGGCTCAGCATGAGCGGCACGGCGGCCAGCGTGGTCACGCCGTGTGCCTTCATGGCCGCCAAGGCTGCGTCGGGAACGAATCGTGGCTGGAGCACCAGAGTGGATCCCGTGGCCATTGCCAGTGAAGCTTGTGCGAACCCCCAGGCATGGAACAACGGCGAGACCACCATTACGGTCTCGCCGACGCGTATGGGAATCGCGTCGAGTAGTGCAGCGTCGCCCAGCGACGGAACACGTGCACCCTGGCGGGCACCCTTGGGCGGACCGGTTGTTCCCGAGGTCAACAGCACCACATCGGCGCGTCGGGGCGGCCACCGGTGCAGCCCTGATCGGCCCCACTTGGTCATTGTGGTGGGGTCGCCCGGCCAGATCTTGATCGATGAACTGGCCAGTGAGCCGGTGAATTCGGCGTCGGCGATCACGCCGTCGAGTTCCTCGCGCTCGATGATCTGGAGCAGCTGGGCTGGGGGAAGCCCGGTGCTCAACAGCACGACGTCGCGCCCGGCCCGTTCCAGCGCCAAGTAGCCCTGGATGAACCCGCGATGATTGCGGCACAGCAACCCGATGCGTCCGGTGCCATGGATGCGCAAGGATCGCGCCAGACGGTCAGCGGTACGATCGAGGTCTCGGTAGGAGACTTGGCCGCATTCGTCGATGACTGCTGGTCGGCGGGGCCAGCGAAGGGCCGATGCATGCACCATGGCGCTGACGCTCGGTCCCCACCGCACGACCCCCGCGGCCCGCGCCGTGTTCAGCCAGGGATCGAAGGCGGCGAAGCGGTTGGCTCGATCTGCGGTGGCCGACAACTGTGCCAGCAGTGGTTGTCTCATCGGCTCTCGGCCGCCTGTTCTCGAAAGCCCCGGTACACCCCGACCAGGGCAGATTTCTGTTGAGCGGAGAGATGGCTGTCGGCATGGATGGCGTCTTCGACCGTCGACTCCGTGGCGCCTGCGTCGAGAAGTCCAGCGATCTGCATCATGGTCTCGGCTCGCACATTGAGCGCTTCGGAAAAGGCGCGCAGCACGCGAATAGATGGTGCGTGAAGCCCACGTTCGAGCTGACTGACATAGGGATCGGACACCTGAGTGAGTTTTGCCAGTTCACGCTGGCTCAACGCCATCATCTTGCGCTGTCCCCGGATGAACTCGCCCAACAGCGCGAGGCCCGGCGAAGAGTCTTTTGTGCTCATGTTCGCTCCCTTCGCAGCAGTAGCCGGCTGGCTGATCCAACCGGCGAAACGTCTGCAAAGAATACTACGCATCTGCGTAGTGAGCGAAATACCGATCGTCAGATGATCGCCGTCTCGATGAGCGGTTGGCCCTTGACTATGCGCTCGTGCCCGAGTGGGGTCAGATCCAGGGTGCGGTACTCGCCATAGGTGATGAGCTCACTTATGCCGCGGCCGATGGCAGGGGACTGCTGTAGACCATGCCCGCTGAAACCGTTGGCCAGAATCAGGTTGTCGACACGGCTGTGAGGTCCAACGATCACATTGTGATCGAAGGGGTTGTGGGCGTAGTGGCCAGCCCATTGCGCTCTGATCTTGATGCGCTCGAAGGCGGGAATTCGGTTGGCCAACGCTGGCCACACCTTGTCTTCGAAGATGTCGCGATCTATCTCGAAGTCGTCGTGTTCGACCGCCGGATCGAGATCGGGTGCGCACCCCGCCATGAACACATCTCCATCGCTACGCACGTGAATTCCGGATGGGTCGATGGTGAGTGGCACATCCATGCCCAGCTTCTCGGCGCAATCGAAGACGAAGGTGTAACGCTTCCGTGGCTCGACGTCGAGTTCGACACCTGCCATCTGCGCGACCAGGCTGGCTCGAGTACCAGCAGCGTTGACCACCCGGCCGCAGGCGATCGTTTCACCCGACGCCAGGCTCACGCTGCGTATTCGACCGTCGGTGCAGGTCATGTCCACGACCTCGTTCGTCAGGTACTCGACACCGTTCTTGCGGGCCGTGTTGCGGAACCACTGGAACATGGTGCTGCCGTCGAAGTAGCCCTCGTCTACCCGATTGTGACTGCCGCATACGATGCTGTCGACGTTATAGAACGGATAGGCCGCCTTGATTTCGTCGGGACCCATGATCACGGTGCCCGCACCCATCGCTGCCTGTACGGCTTGGTTGCTCCGCAACGTTGCGGCGAACTCTTCGTCGGCGGCCATGTACATGTAGCCGAAATGGTTCACGAATATCTCGGGAACTTCGGGGTCGTTGCCCATGTGCTCGCGGAAGTTGCGCACAAAGTTGGCTGCGAACTGCGAGATGTGGATGTTCAGGGGGTTCGAGAACTGTTGGCGCATGCAGTTGTTGGTGTGCGTTGTCGAACATCGTTCGTAGAACGGGTCTTTCTCGACGACCAGTACCGAGCCGTCGAAGTCGGGGTTGTTCGACAAGAACCAGGCCACCGACGAGCCGACTATGGCGCCGCCCACGATGACGACGTCGTACGAGGTGCGCTGCGGTTCAGCACTCAGAGGCAACACGCTCACTCGTTATCGTCGCTCACGTATCCCTGCACCAGGTCGTTCGCAGTCGCTTCTGGATCACGATCGGCAGGATCACCGAATCCGCCACCACCGGGCAGCTCCATGATGAGCCGCCGGCCTGCAGGCACAACTTCTCTTCCCTTGGTGGGGAAAGGCGTGCCATCGTCGAGATATACGGCACCGGGTGCGCCGTCTCCGCCACCGGCGCGCCCTCGGGCCGGGTTGAGCACCCGGTCGAACATGGCCGAAAATTCGAGCTGATAGCCGTCGACCGGTCCGATCTCGATCGTCTGGCCGAGCCCACCACGAAACTTGCCGGCACCACCGCTGTTCTCGCGGATCTCTTTACGCCACACGACCACGGGGCCGATTTGTTCGGTCGCCTCGGCACTCATGGTCATGACGCCGGAAGGGAACGCGGTGGCGGTCAGTCCATCGAGGGTGGGGCGAGCACCGGTACCGCCGCTGTTGAACATGAGCAGCTCTATTGGTGGCCGAGGCTCGGCGGGATTGGCTGCCCGGGCGCTGGCTTGGAAGTTCCAGAGCGCGCCTGCGCCTTCAGCCGGGATGACACCCGACAGAACAGGTGCGAGCGCACCGAGACACAAGTCGGTCACGAAATGACCGATCACATGGCGAACGGCGACGGGGTCCGGATCCTGTGCGTTCAGGATCACGCCGGCGGGAGCACTGACGGTGAACGGCAGCAGCGACGCGTAGTTGTTCGGCAGTTCGGGCGCCAGCGCCACGAGCATGCCGTAGGTGAAATAAGCCTGGGCGTAGACAATCGGCACATTGATGCCGAAGATCGACAGCGGTGAAGTCCCGGTGAAGTCGGCATGCATGCCGTCGTTGGTCACCGTGATCTCCACCGCCAGCGTGATGGTCTCGTTGTACCCGTCGACGTTCATGGCATTGCGATAGGTCCCCTTCGGCACGCGGTCGAGTGCAGCCAGGGTGGCTTTACGGGTCCGTTCGTAAACGAACTCGGCCAGCTCGTCGATGTCATTCATGTCGAACTCGGCCAGCATCTCGACGAGTCGTCGGCGCCCGGTCTCGTTCGAGGCCGCCAGCCCGTGAATGTCGCCGATGACCTGGTCCTCCTCGCGCACGTTGATACGAATGATGTTGACGAGGTCGTGGTTGAGCTCGCCCCGATCGACCCATTTCATGATGGGTATGCGCAGGCCTTCTTCGTAGACCTCGCTGGCTTCGGGGCCGTAGCCACGCCCGCCGATGTCCACGACATGGGCGGTGGCGGCGAAGAAGCCGATCAGTTCATCTTTCACGAACACCGGCGTGGTCACGGTGATGTCGTGCAGGTGACCCGTGCCCTTCCACGGGTCGTTGGTGAGGTACACATCGCCGGGGTAGATGCGCTCGGGGCCGATGTCGTTGATGAAGTGCGGCACCGACGCCGCCATGGTGTTCACATGGCCGGGCGTGCCGGTCACGGCTTGGGCGACCATGCGCCCCTGGCGATCGAAGACACCAGCTGATAGGTCACCGGCTTCTCGTACCGATGTGCTGAACGCGGTGCGAATCAGCGTCAGTGCCTGCTCCTCGAGAATCGAGATCAGACGGTTCCACATGATCTGGAAGTGCACTTCTTGCTGGCTCATGCTGCGTCTCCTTCGGTACGGCGAGTTATCAAGAGCGAGCCGTCACTCTGCATCACGGCTTGGTGGTGCGAACCGAGAATGGTGGTGGTCTGGGGCTCGACGATGATGCTGCAGCCGACCAGGGCATCGCCCGGTTTCAACGACTCGCGCTCGATGATGCCGGCACTGACTCGAGCCTGCGCCACGGGGTCGTAGACGTCGCGGTGAGCGGTTGGTTCGATCAAATGTGTCGCCGTGAGGGTTGCTTGGATGGCAGGGCGTTCGAGTGTTGAAGCGACGCGCACCGACCAGCTGACGGCCTCGATTGCCAGGTCATCGATCGCTCGACCGAAGAACTCCTCGTAGGCCTTGGTGAACACGCCGCCCAGGTTCTCGGCGGCGAACTCGTCGAACGTGCCAGCGCCGAGCCGCACCGGGATCTCCCAGCCCTGGCCCTTGTAGCGCATGGAAACCTGACGCTCGACAACGAGCTCGGCGTCGGTGCCCTGACGAACGAACGTCTCGGCCTCGACGGTCAGCTCGAGAAGCAGATGGTTCACGGCGTCGTAGTCGAACTCGTCGATGCGGGTGTACAGGCTGCGAACCGCCTCGTAGGCAAAGGGTGCTCGAAGAAAGCCGATGGCCGAGCCGACGCCGGCGCCGGGCGGCACGATCAGCTCGTCGAGCCCGAGCTTGTCCATCAACCGGGTGGCATGCAGCGGCGCACCACCACCAAAGGCCACCATGGAGAAGCCGGCCAGGTCCTTACCGTTCTCGACCGCATGAACTCGGGCTGCGTTGGTCATGTTCTCGTCGACCACCTCGGCGATGCCGATGGCCGCAGTCATGGCATCCATGGCCAGATGATCACCGACCTGCTCGCTGATCGCAGCTGCGGCCTTTTCCGGCGAGAGTCGAATGTCCTTGGCCCCGAAATTGTCTGGATGCAATCGCCCGAGTTGCAGGTTGGCGTCGGTCACGGTCGGCTGTTCGCCGCCTCGGTCATAGGCGGCCGGTCCCGGTTCGGAGCCAGCGCTTTCTGGACCGATACGGATCTGGCCCAGCGAGTCGACGCTGGCGATCGATCCGCCACCGGCACCGATCTCGATCATTTCGATCACCGGAATCGAGATGGGCATGCCGCTGCCCTTCTTGAAGCGGGTGGTTCGAGCGACTTCGAACGTCTTGGCGGTCTGGGGTGTGTAGTCCTCGATCAAGGCGATCTTGGCAGTCGTGCCACCCATGTCGTAGCTCAGTACGCGATCGCGCCCGTATCGAGCCGCCAGATCGGCAGCGAAGATGGCGCCACCGGCAGGACCCGATTCGATCAGCCGCACGGGGAAGGCCGCAGCCGTCTCCACGCTGACCAAACCCCCGCCCGAGTGGATCAGGTACAGCGGGCAGTCGGCGCCTCGTTCGATGAGTTCGGCCTTCAGTCGCATGAGGTAGCTGGCCATCAGCGGCTGCACGTAGGCGTTGGCACACACCGTGTTGAAACGCTCGAACTCGCGCATCTGAGGAGACACCTCGGAACTGATCGACACCGCAATATCGGGCAGACGCTCGAGCAACATGTCACGAAAACGCTGTTCGTGAGCACCGTTGCGGTACGAGTGGATGAAACCCACTGCAACGGCTTGGTAGCCCTGGGTCGCAATGGTGTCGATGACGTTCTGTGCTGCTATCTCGTCGAATGGAACGAGAACTTCGCCGCGACCATTCAGGCGTTCAGGAACCGTGTAGCGATCCTTGCGCTCGATCAGGGGAGTGGGTAACACGATGTTCAGGTCGTACTGCTCGAAACGCCCCTCTGTCCTGGTCTCGATGACATCACGAAACCCGCCGGTCGTCACCAGTGCCGTCTTGGCGCCACGACGCTGAATGAGCGCATTGGTGGCCAGGGTGGTGCCGTGAATGATCTGCTCGACCTGGCCCAGATCAATTCCTTGCTCGATGGCGATCTGTTCGATGCCCTGCAGAATTCCGGTCTCGGGACCCTCTTCGTAGGTGGTGAGGACCTTGGTCGATTCGAAGGAGCCGTCGGGGGCTTCGATCACGACGTCGGTAAACGTTCCGCCCACGTCGGCTCCGATGCGGTAACCCTTGGTCGGTGACGGGGTCATGAGAGGTCCTCGATTCGTGGAAAGTCTGACGGAGGCATGATGTCGACGGTGGCGGATCGCTGCTGGGCGAGCATGCCGCCGTCGACCTTGATGACATCACCGGTGATGTAGCTGGCGTCGTCTGATGCCAGGAACAGCGCCGCGCCGGTCATGTCGATTGGTTCGCCGATCCGGCCGAGCGGCACGTTCTCACCACGCAAGGTGCGGGCGTCGAGATCCATACCACTGGTGTCGATCGAACCGGGCATGAGCGCATTCACCCGAATGTTGTACGGGCCCAGATCCAGTGCCATGGCTCGAGTCAACGCTTCGATCCCGCCCTTGGTCGCGTCGTAAGCAGTGAAAGCCCGATGCGCCCTGGTCGCGCCGCCCGAGCTCATATTGATGATGTTGCCGCCACCTTGTTTTGCCATGATCTTGGCGACGGGATGCGACACGATGAAGTGGCCGGTCAGATTGACGTCGATGATGCGACGCCACCAGGCCTCGTCGGCCTCGAAGAAGTGCAGCATCGGGCTGATGATGCCGGCATTGTTCACCAGCACATCGATGCGACCGTGCTCGGCCATCACCGCGTCGACCATGGCGCCCACTGCCGTGCTGTCGGAGACATCGGCGACGCCCGCCATCGCCGTTGCGCCAGCAGCGTTGATCGCGTCGACCACTGCTGCGGTCGCCTCGGCGTCAATGTCGTTGACCACCACCTTCGAACCGTTCGACGCAAAGCGTTCGGCGATCGCTCGGCCTATGCCACCAGCGCCGCCGGTGACGATGACGACCTTGCCGTCAAGAGATTCATGCATGCTTGCGTCCTTCAGCGGATGGAAATTTTGCGTTCCTGAACCGATCTATCGAAATAGTCGTCGGATCGGTGCAGAAACGTGTGTTGGCGGGCTGGTTAGTTGATCTGGCGGTCCTTGCCGTCCCAGAATGGGGCTCGGAGTTCACGCTTCAGAACCTTGCCGGGGCCGGACTTGGGCAGGGGGTCGGCTTGAAACGACACGGATTTGGGCACCTTGTAGCCACCGATGCGGCCACGACAATGTTCGATGACGGTTGCTTCGTCGAGGGTGGTTCCGTCTCGGGGGACCACAACGGCGTGCACGGCTTCGCCCCACTGCTCGTCGGGAATGCCGAACACCGTTGCTTCGAGCACCCCAGCGTGGGTGTAGATGGCGTCTTCGACCTCGGTGCAATACACGTTCTCGCCACCGGAGACGATCATGTCCTTGCTTCGATCGACCAGATACAGGTAACCATCGCCGTCGAGAAAGCCGACATCGCCGGTCGAATACCAGCCATCGGCGTCGAGCGCAGTCTGCGTCTGCTCGGGCTTGTTCCAGTAGCCGGTCATGACATTGGGGCCTTGCACGGTGACTTCGCCGACCACGCCCCGGGGCAACATGTTGCCTTCGGCGTCGCGGACCTGCAGGTTGACACCCGGGGGAGCAACGCCACAGCTCTTGGCCCGCTGCGGGTCGCTCAAGAACCGGTCTTCGTGGCGGAATACGGTGGCGATGGGCGACAGTTCGGTTGCACCGTAGAGGTGTATGTGCTCGCAGTCGAAGAGTTCACAACTGCGTTTGAGTACCTCGAAAGCCACGGGCGATGCTCCGTGCGACAACCACCGCAGGCTCGACACATCGCGCGGTGACTTCGCCTGCGACTCGACCATGGCGGCCAGCATCGAAGGCACGGCAATAGCGCTGGTGATGCGTTCGCCCTCGATGAGGTCGAGGGTGACGTCGGGGGCGAAGGTCGGTTGCACGATATTTGCTGCGCCGACCCAGATCACCGAGAGTGCGCAGTAGACGCCAGCAGCGTGGAACATGGGTGCCATGGTCAGATACCGGTCGTCGCCGACCAGTGGCTGGGCGAGTTGGGTGTGCACGGCGTTGGCCATCAGGTTGGCGTGGGTGAGCATGACCCCCTTCGACGCTCCTGTGGTCCCACCGGTATAGAACAGCCCCGCAAGCGTGTCGGGTGTAACGGCGGGCGTCGACTCTGGCGCTAGGGCCAGCAGGCTTTCGTACTCTCCGGTGTCGATGCGAATGACCCGCTCGACGCTCGCCGCCAGTTCGGGGCCGGGGTCGCGGTCGGTGATCAGGATCCTGGCTCCGGCGTCTTTGGTGGCATAGACGAGTTCGGGAATGGCCCAGCGAGTGTTGTGTGGCACCAAGGCGCGGTTGGCGCACGGGATCCCGACAAACAGCTCCAGGTAGAAGTCGCTGTTGTTAGCCCACAACGCAACTCGATCACCCGGGTCGGTGATGCCCTCGAGTATTCCTGCGACCTTGCGAACACGTGTCGCGAGTTCGCGGTAGGTGCGACGGCGTCCGTTGCATGCCACGGCTTCGGCGTCGCCGAAGAGCTGTTCGGCCCGCCGCAGCGGATCCCGAATGGTGTACACCGTGGTACCTCCCGTGTAAATCGTCGATGCCCTGCAACGCTACTTCGTGCGGCCCTGGTAGCGGGCACAAGAGCCGAGGCGGGTTGGCCTCAGGACCCGAGAAATCGTCCGTACCTCGGTGAGTAGGCCACCGGTGTGGTGATCGCGAGGGCTGATTGCGCGGTTGATCAGCCGTCGAGCACGGCGCTGCACAGAGCAATTGCGGTGCGGCCGCCACACGAGTAGCCGTACGCTTCGTAGTCGGAGTCGATAGGGGAGTCGAAATAGAGGCCGTCACAGGCCGATGCGCTTCCGGCCGTGCACGCAACCCACAACGCGTCGAGCTCGGCGTCAGTGCCAGGTGGTGGGGATCCCGCAGCTGGTCCCGGGATCACTGTGACGCAGACGTCGAGTAGCTCGTCGAGCGCTACATCCTGGGCTGGGGTTGTATCTGCATCGATGAAGTCCCATGAGCCAAAAATTGCGAATGCGCCGTCGGCCAGGCATTCGGCATCGCGCTGGACGAAGTCCTCGCCGACGAATAAGGCAATCGCGTCGTCGCGGTTCTCGAGGACTACCACATCGTCTTCATCGAGCGAACCCGTGGCGTCCTGATCCGGGGCAATTGCCTCTTCACTCTCGCTAGCGGCCACGGTCGGCTCAGGCGCTGAGGTTGCAGGAACCGCCGTTGGCTCGGTGCTGCTGGAAGTGGTGTCGGAGGCGTCGGCCTCGGTGCTGTTGGAAGTGGTTTCGGAGGGGTCGGCCTCGGTGGTGTTGGAAGTGGTGTCGGAGGCGTCGGCCTCGGTGGTGTTGGAAGTGGTTTCGGAGGCGTCAGCCTCGGTAGCCGTTTCGGACACATCGCTTAGATCGATGATCGTTTCGCCGCCGCAGGCCGCAAGCAGCGTGAACACGGCGAGAACCGGTAACAATCGAGCAAACTTGAGAAGCAACATGGCGCAAAGGTTAACGCAGAAGCCTCTCACGCGGACGATGCATATTCCCTACTGGGTCATGCGCCCCAACGTGCTCGAGCGACGATTGGCTGGTGTCCGATGGCCAGCGTTCAGCGGCGGGAGAGCGCGGTCACCAGGCCTGCAATGAGCTGTGAACGTTCGGTCATCTTGTTGATGACGAGGTATTCGTGGTCGGCGTGGGCGCCTCCGCCAACCGCTCCCAGGCCATCGAGTGTGGGCACGCCGATTGCCGCAGTGAAGTTGCCGTCGCTGCCTCCGCCTACGGATGTGCCTTCGATTCCCGGCAAGACATCGCGAGCCAACGCGAACAATTCAGCCGATGCAGACTCGGGCATTGGCGGCCGGTTCACACCACCGGTGACGCTGATGGTTGCTTCGTTCAAGTGGGGTGTGAGCGCCCTGAACGCAGCTTCGACTCGATCCTTCTCGTCGGCTGACTCGACTCGCACATCGACGATCACCGAAGCTTCGGCAGGTACGACATTGTCGGTGGTACCTGCGGTAGCGACCGTCGGCGTCACGGTGGTGCCGATCTCGGGCTGGCCGATGGTTACGATGTCGATGACCTGATGTGATGCCTCGACCAATGCGTTCACGCCAGCTTCGGGTTCGAGGCCAGCATGCGAAGCTCGACCGGCGATGGCAACGTGGAAGGTGCCGCAGCCCTTGCGGCCGGTCTTGACAGCACCGCCGTCGGCTGCACCCTCGAGTACCAGCACTGCGCCGCATGCCAACGCTCGTTCTTCGATCAGAGCGCGAGAGGCTCGTGAGCCGACTTCTTCGTCGGCGCTCATCAGAATCTCGACGCCAGACCAGTCATCGACCAACGCCACGCCATGCACGGCTTGCACGATGCCACCGAGCATGTCGAAGACCCCAGGCCCAGTCACATGGCCATCGGCGACGGTGAACGGCCGGCGCTCGAGCGTGCCAATCGGGAAGACGGTGTCGTGATGGCCGAGAATGAGGACCTTGGGCTCGCCGCCGCCTGACCAATGCACATGCGGACCGGCTTCGCTTTGAATGAGTTCGGCGGACCCTCCGAGATGCTTCTCGATGATGGCCGCCACCGCCCGTGCCGACACGGCGAGCGCCGCCAGATCGCGAGACGGTGACTCGATCTCGACGAGTGTCTTGAGATCGGCAAGCATTGCATCGACAGCGGCATCGTTGGTCATCTGCATGGTCATGTCCCTTAGCGTAGGACGCCAGTGGTACAGATGATGAGCCGATGGTGTCACCGGGCATGGTGTCACCGGGCATGGTGTCACCGGGCATGGTCTCACCGGGCATGGTCTCACCGGGCGTGGTGTCACCGGGGGTGGCTACGTTGGGAAGATCCGCATTGCGAGCGCAGTGAGATATGGACTACCCGCGGGGTACTTCAATCCATGGGATGGACTTGTCGACCCGTGGCTCGCCGGGAAGACCGAGTACCTGTTCGCCCAGGATGTTCTTCATGACCTCGCTGGTGCCACCCTCGATGGTGTTGGCGCGTGCCCGCAGGAAGGCGTAGCCCGCGCCGGTGCCGATCATGTCGCTGGATTCGGGACGACGGAAGGTGTAGTCGTAGTCGAGTTGGCCGGCCATGCCTTGCAGATCCACCGCCTTCTCCCAGATGTCCTGGTTGATGAACGCCATCATGGCCTTCCCGACCGATCCCTCTGGGCCGGGGTTGCCCGAACGAGCCATCTGCGCAGCGCGCATGTTGGTCAGGCGTAGTACTTCGGCGCGGATCCAGAGCTGGGCGACGTCGTCGCGGTCCACAGCTGAATCGGTGGCGTTCTTCTTGTAGATGTCGACGAGCATGCCGATGGCGCCTCCGCCTCGGCGAGGACCGCCACCACCGCCGCTGCCGCCGATCGCCGTTCGCTCGTTCATGAGGGTGGTGAGCGCGGCCCGCCAACCTTCGCCCTCAGCGCCGATGCGGTGCGCATCGGGAATGCGGGCATCGGTCATGTAGACCTCGTTGAACTCGGCCTCGCCGGTTATTTGGCGCAGAGGGCGCACGTCGACGCCGTTGGACTTCATGTCGAGGGCGAAGTAGGTCATGCCGCGATGCTTGGGCACGTTGGGATCGGTGCGGGTGACCAGCATGCCGAAGTCGGCGATGTGCGCCAGCGTGTTCCAGACTTTCTGGCCGTTGATGATCCACTCGTCGCCGTCCTTCACGGCCTTGGTGCCGAGCCCAGCAAAGTCGGAGCCGGCGCCGGGTTCGCTGAAGAGCTGACACCACAGTTCTTCGCCCGTGAACATCGGGCGAAGGAAGCGAGTCTTGACCGCTTCGTCGCCGTGGGTGGCGATCGTGGGGCCCGCCAGGTACATGAAGAACTGCTTGGGTTCGGTGGGCGGCGCGCCGGCATCGGAAAGCCGCTTGTTCACATGCTTCTGCATCTGCGGGGCCACACCCAGCCCGCCCTCGCCCTGTGGCCATTTGACCCAGGCCAGGCCAGCATCGAACTGATGCCCTCGGAACTCGTGGTAGCTCTCGGTCTCGGGATCGTGGTCGCCAAGAAGGGTGTCGATGGCAGCATCGACGATTTGCAGTTCGGCATCGCTCATGGGGAGAGGTTAACGAGCAATCGCCATAGGCTGGCAGTCGTGCTAGCCGAATTCGGGTTCGCATTCTTGATCCGGTAGAGCAATGGCCGCAAAGACAACTTCATCCGCGGCTTCTTCGTCGATTACCGACGAACCGTTGATGAGTCGCGAGTTCGCGACACTCATGGTGGTCGCCAGTGTGTATTTCCTGGCGACCGGCGCCGTCAACGCCCTGCTGCCGACCTTTGTCGTCGACGAACTCGGCGGCACCGAAGCGACGGCTGGATTCGTGATGGGCTCGGCGGCCTTCTCCGCGCTCGCCACTCGTATCTGGTTTGGTCGCACCGCGGACAGACACGGGGCTCGGCGACTCATCGCCATCGGTGCTGTGCTCGGTGCAGTCGCCTTCGTCATGTTGGCTCTGTCGTCGAATGTCGAGAGCGCGACCGGAGCCCGACTCGTGCTGGGGGCGAGTGGTGCTGCCATGGTCACCGGGTCGACCATGCTCGGTATTCAGCTGGCGCCCGTGCGCAGGCGTAGTCAAGCAGCCGCTCTGGTGCTCGTTTCCTTTCATGCCGGCATGGGGGTCGGTCCGACCTTCGCCGAGTGGATGCTGAGCGCCTTCAGCTATGGGTGGGTGTGGCTCAGCGCAGCCGTGGTCTCGGTGTTCAGCGGTCTGTTGGCAATGCTGTTGACACGCCGTCCCGGTACGCCATCTGATCAGCCGTCTCCGATGATTCACCGCAATGCTCTGTGGCCGGGCGTGGTGACATTGTTCGGTGTGTTCGCGTTCAACGGCTTCATGACATTTCTGCCCCTATACGCACGCGAAGTAGGCATGTCGAACGTGGGGGTGGCGTTTCTGGTTTCGTCGGCGGTCATGGTCGTGATACGAACCACCCTGGGCAGGGTCCCCGACATCATCGGTCCTATCCGGGCTGGTTCCGGCGCTCTGGTACTGACAGTCGGGGCCATGGTGCTGATCGCGCTCTGGGCCACGCCGACGGGAGTCATCGTTGGTTCGGGCTTGGTGGCGGCGGGGCTTTCGTTGCAGTCGCCGTCATTCATTGCCATTGCCGTCGAAGGGGTGTCCGACCGAGAACGCGGTTCGGCGATGGCGACGTTCACGGCGTTCTACGACGTCGCCGGTGCCATCGTCGGTCCGATGCTCGGGCTGATAGTGACGAACGCCGGTTACCAACCTGCATTCCTGACCACTGCGGCGCTCGCAGTTGTCGGTCTTGTGGTTCTGCACACCGTGGTGGCGCCGAAATGGAATGCTGCACATCGACAAATGGGCTGAGGAAGACAGCGGGTGCGCATCTCACTGGGCGAGCGACCAGGGTACGAGTCCAGCTTCGCCGAGTCCAATGTAATAAGCTGACCGGCCAATCGCCTCATACGAAAGCGTCTTATGACTGAAACACCATCGACTCCTCCGGGTTGGTATCCCGCTCCAGGAGATCCCGCTGGCACCCACCGCTACTGGGACGGCGTCGCCTGGCAGGGTGAGCCTCAACCAATCCAGGGTGCAGGCGGTGCTCCAGCCGGCATGGCACAAGAAGGCATGACGCCTCACGGGCAGCGCTTGGCCACCCCTGGCCAGCGCATCGGTGCGCGTTTGATCGACGCCGTTATCGTCTTCGGTCTTTTCGTTGCGATCCTCGGGGCCCTGTTCGGCGCCGGTGTCACCGAGTTCAACGCCGGCGCGTTGATCCTGGGTATTGCTTTCGGGTTCGCGTACGAAGCAGCAATGGTCGCCGTCAAGGGTGGTTCGCTCGGCAAGCTGATCCTGGGCCTGGCCGTTGTCCGCGAGAGCGACGGCGTCACGCCTCCGGGCTGGGAGCCGGGCGTCATGCGTTGGCTCCCCAGCCTTGCCGGCAACATTCCGGTCATAGGGTTTCTTATCAGCCTGGTCGTGTTCGTGTTGTCGCTGGTTTGGCTCTTCAACGACCCCAAGCGTCAAACGGTGTACGACCGTGTCGGCAAGACGATGGTCATCCAAACCAAGTGAATCGTTCTATCCGGTGAGCTGCGCTGGTCGGAGAAACCCGAGCGGCGCAGCTCACCGGTATTTTTTGGCCGCTTCGAGCGCCGCGCCCACATAGCCGCCGCCGAACTTGATGGCATGCACCAGCAGCGGCGCCAATTGGTGCAGCTCGACGCGTTCCTCCCAGCCGCTGGCGAGCGGAGCAACATGCTCGTAGGAACCGAAGACAGCCTGGCTGAAGCCGCCGAACAGTCGCATCATGGCCAGGTCGAACTCACGATGCCCGCCGTGGCACGCCGGGTCGATGAGCCAGCTGACTCCCGCTCGATCGACGATGCGATTGCCAGCCCAAAGATCACCGTGCAGGCGAGCGGGCGGCTCGCTCGGTCCACCAACAACATCGAGCCGGTCGGCTACGGACTCGAACACCTGCAGCTGAGCGTGGTGGTAGACATGGCCGTCGGCTGCAAGCTGAACGAGTGGTAGTAATCGTTGGGTGGCGTAGAAGTCGGCCCAGGTGTCGCACGGTTCGTTGGGCAACCCGCGGCTGCCGGTGGTGCGACGGTCACTTCGCCCGAACGAATTTGCCCCGACGTGGTGCAGCGCAGCCAGGCCGGCGCCGAACGCTTCGTCGTCGAGTGGCCTGCGCTGCGCTTCATCTATCCACTGCAGCACCAGCAGTGGCGGATCGTCACTCGCTCCGAGAACCTGCGGTACCGATATCGCGTCGGCAGCGCGCAGCCACTCGAGACCTCGGGCCTCGGTGTCGAAGAAGTTCGCAGGCGGGTTGGCGTGAGTCTTGGCGAATACGGTTCGCGCGTCGTCGAGTTCAACCCGGTACGACGCAGCAACATCGCCACCGCCGAGCGGCTGGCTGGTTGCGATCGAGCTGCCGGTGATTTCGGCTACTGCGGCACCTACGCAGGAATGTCGGTCCACGGGATCGCCTTGTCGACACGTGGTTCGCCGGGCAGCCCCAGCACGCGTTCGCCAAGGATGTTGCGCATGATGTCGCTGGTTCCGCCCTCGATGGTGTTGGCTTGTGAGCGCAGGAAGAACTTGGAGTAGCTCCAGTCGGCAGGGTTTGAGTCACGGTTCATCGGATAGCCCGGCTCGTGCAACATGCCCTCGTCGCCGAGCAGGTCCATGCAGCAGTTCCAGATGCGGATGTTGAGTTCTGCCGAGGCCAACTTGCCCACCGATCCTTCGGGCCCGGGGTTGCCCATGACCGAGTTCGCCCGGCTACGAATAGTCGTGAGTCGGCCGACTTCGGCCTCGGACCAGAGCTTCATGATGCGGTCGCTCATGATCTGTCGGGAGGCGTCGTCGAGCTCGGGAGCACGTTTTTCCCAGAGCTTCATGAGCATGCTGATGTTGCCGCTGCCGCGAGGAGCCGTGCTGCCGCCGAGTGCAACGCGCTCGTTCATGAGCGTGGTGGTTGCAACTCGCCAACCATCGCCGACGTCACCCAGTAGGTTCGAATGAGGCACTCGAACATCGGTGAAGAACACCTCGTTGAACTCGGCGTTGCCGGTGATCTGATAGAGCGGGCGGATGTCGACGCCAGGCGATTCCATATCCAGGATGAAGTACGACAGACCCTTGTGCTTGGGCACGTCGGGGTCGGTGCGCACCAGCAGCATGCCGTATCGAGAATGGTGGGCGCCGCTGGTCCACACCTTCTGGCCGTTCACGATCCACTCGTCGCCGTCGCGCACCGCTCGGCTCGACAGGCCGGCGACGTCGGAACCGTGGCTCGGCTCGGAGAACATCTGACACCAGATGTCTTCGCCGGTGAAGATGCGCTTCAGGTGTTTCTCGTGATGCTCGTCGGAGCCGTAGGTCAACACGGTGGGCAGGCCCATGCCGATACCGATCACGTTGAGGCTGAGCGCGTTGTAGTTGCGGCCGGCATCGCGGATTGCCGACTCGACCACACCTTGCATCTTCGGTGAGATGTCCAGGCCGCCTTTGCCCACCGGGTATTGCACCCGCGCCAAGCCAGCGTCCCACAGAGCTGATCGGAAGTCGACCTCGGACGATTCGAGTCCGGCCTGATCGATGACCGACATCGTGAGTTCACGCAACGCTTGTTCATTCATACTCTGAGTATTGCCGACTTGGGCTTCGAGTTATCAGTTTTGAGTACGTGCGCGATGATGGGTTCATGTTGCTAGACGAGCTGCAGAAGCGGCTTCCACCCGATTCCATCCAGGTCGATGTCGATGTGATCGAGGCGTACAGCCAGGACCGGGCGGTGTTCGAGTCTGCGGGTCTGGCCTCGATACTGGTCATGCCCAGCTGTACCGAGGAGGTCGTGGCTGCGGTCGAAGCCGCCAACGCTGCCCAGGTTCCGATCGTGCCCCGAGGCGCAGGGACCGGGTTGACCGGCGCAGCCAATGCGGTCGATGGCTGTGTGATTCTGTCGTTGCATCGCATGAACCAGATTCTGGACATCGACACCACCAACCGGAGCTGTCGAGTGCAGCCCGGCGTCATCAACGCCGACCTGAAGGCCGCGGTGGCCGAGCATGGGCTGTTCTATCCGCCCGATCCAGCCTCGGTAGAGATCTCCAGCATCGGCGGCAATGTGGCCACGAACGCAGGAGGTCTGTGCTGCGTGAAGTACGGCGTGACCCGCGACTATGTGATGGGCCTCGAAGTCGTGATGGCGTCCGGCGAAGTGCTTCGAACCGGCCGAAAGACCATCAAGTCGACGACCGGGCTCGATCTGACCGGACTGTTCGTGGGCTCCGAAGGTGTCCTCGGAATCATCACCGAGATCACGCTGAAGCTGGTGCCGGCGGCGCCACCGCCGTCGACCGCGGTTGCCTACTTCGACACCCTCGAGCCAGCAGGGTCAGCAATTGTCGATATCTTTCGCCAGGGTCACGAACCGAGCCTGATGGAGATCGTGGACCAGGCCTCGTTGCGTCAGGTCGAAGCCGTCTATCCAATGGACCTCGATGTCGATGCCGCGTGCCTGCTGCTCATGCAGACGGCTGGCGAACGGTCGGCGCAACGGATCGCCGAAATCAGCGATATCTGCACCGCCCACGGCGCCACGTTCGTGTACCACGTCGAAGATCCGCACGAGGGCGACATGCTCATCGAAGTGCGGCGCAAAGTGTGGCCGGCATTCGAGCATCTGGGCAAGGCCCTGCTGCCCGAAGACGTCGCCGTGCCTCGCGACCGGTTGCCCGAGTTACTCGCAGGTATCACCCAGATCGCAGAACGAAATCAGGTCATGTTGCCGACCATCGGCCATGCCGGCGACGGGAACATGCACCCGTTGCTCGTCTTCGATGGTGAGGACCAAGAAGAAGTGGCGCGGGTCAAAGTCGCCTTCGCCGAGATCGTCGAACTGGCTCTGTCGCTCGACGGCACGATCGCGGGGGAGCACGGTGTGGGCACGCTGAAGAAGCAGTTCATCGAAGACGAACTCGATCCCATTCAGCTTCGGGTGCAGCGAAGCATGCGAACACTGCTCGATCCCGAAGGTCGACTCAACCCGGGCAAAGCCATCTGATCAACTCGGTCGTTTGTCGATCTCGGCGATGAGCGTGCTGGCTCGAGCTAGCTCTTACCTCGACCATTGTCGAGAACATTCATCACCGAAGTTCAGCTCATCCAGTTGCCGCCGTCGACATTCAGTGTCTGTGCAACGACGTAGTCCGAATCGTCGCTGGCAAGAAACACCGCAGCACCGGTGAGGTCGTCGACCTGTCCCATGCGCCCGTACGGAACGGCCAGCCCGACGGCTTTCTTCTTCTCGCCCAGTTCGAGATCTTCGTACTTTGCGAACTGCGCGTCGACCGTGTCCCACATCGGCGTATCGACTACTCCCGGTGCAATACCGTTGACGTTGATGCCGTGCTTGATCAGGCCGAGTCCGGCCGACTGCGTGAGGCTGATCACTGCGGCTTTCGATGCGCAGTAGACGGCGACGAGGGGCTCACCACGACGACCAGCCTGGCTGGCCATGTTGATGATGTTGCCTCGTACCCCCGCAGCAATCATCCGGTCTGCAACGGCCTGCATCGTGAACAACACGCCATACACATTGACGTTGAAGACCGCGTGATACTGATCGTGGGTTATGTCGTTCAGCGGTGCCAGGTTGAACACCGCGGCGTTGTTGACCAGAACGCTCACGGTGCCCAGGGAAGCCTCGACTTGGTCGAGCATGGCGGTTATCGAGTCTTGGTCGGTGACATCGACGGTCACTCCCATGCCACCGATTTCCGCTGCAGTTTGCTGCACCAATTCGGCGTTGATGTCTGCGATTGCGACCTTCGCCCCCTCCCTGATGTATCGCTCGGCGATGGCGCGGCCGATGCCTGGACCACCACCACCTGTAATCAACGCAACTCGGTCGGTCAGCTTTTGCGCACTCATGTGTGCTCCTTGTCGAATGCTCGCAAATCGAGGGTTTGGCTGGTCGGCAGGCCCAGTGCCTCGGCCGAGTCGGCAGTGGCGGACCTTGCCTCGGGGCGTCCGCCGTCGATCCCGGCGTCTTCACCATAGGGCTCGATGCCGGCGTGCCCGGGATTCCCCGTCTCGTCCAGTTTTTCAACGAACTCCTGGCCCTCGGGTGGGGGAGAGCGAACGGGTGCACCGGTTGAGCGAAAGGAACGGAGCGGTTCGGACTGCCGTGCGCGTGGGCTGGCCGAGCATCAGCGAGCTCGGCTCTGCAATGATGGCGCTATGAGTTCACGACCGACCCACTTCGCGATCAACACCGACGACGTCGGCGCCACCCGACAGTTCTACGGAGCGGTGTTCGGCTGGCAGTTCCGCGACTATGGGCGCGACGAAGACCACGCGGCAGCCAACTGATGTCAAAGCTCGACGGCGCGCACGCATTCATCACCGGCGGCGGATCAGGCATAGGACTCGGGGCCGCCACGGCTTTTGTCCGAGACGGCGCCAAGGTCACACTGTGCGGGCGCACCGCCGCCAAGCTCGAAGCGGCCGCAGCCGATCTCGGCCCTGATGTCGAGGTGGCGGTGGCCGACGTGGGCGATGAACAACAGTTGGCCGTCGCACTGGCAGCAGCGAACGACAGGTCGCCGTTGACGATTGCGGTGGCCAATGCGGGTGTCGGTGGTGCAGGCCCGTTCTTGGCTACTGAACTGGCCGAGTGGGACCGGATCATGACCACCAATCTGACCGGCGCATTTCTGACCATGCGGATGGCCGGCGGCTACTTGGCTGAGAATGGCGGCGGCGCCATGTGTGCGGTGTCGTCGATCGCTGGTTCGAAGACACACCGATTCATGACTGCCTACAACACGAGCAAAGCAGGCCTGGAGATGTTGGTGCGCAGCGCAGCCGACGAGCTGGGCTCACTCGGGATCCGTGTGAATGCCGTTGCTCCCGGGCTGGTCGAGACAGAGATTTCCGGCAGCCTGCGAGGCGACGACAGTGTGGCCGAGGACTACCGCATCAACATGCCGCTCGGGCGCCAGGGGACCGTTGATGACACCGGCGCCGCCATCCGGTTTTTGTGCGGTCCCGAGTCCAGTTGGATCACAGGTGTTGTGCTCCCGGTCGACGGTGGTCACCATCTGCGACGGGGACCCAACATCGATCCGCTCCTCGCTCCGTTCGTTCCCGACCTGCCGGCGGTCAGTCCTGTTGGAGGGCACTCATGAGCCTCGAAGACCGACTGGATGGCCCTCGCCAGAGCCAAGAAGGCGCCGCCGAACTCTTCCGTTACGACCAAGCGCTCACCAAGCATCGAACCCCTGAGCATGCGGTGCGCGACGACCTCCAGGTGCTCAGTCTGGACTTCAATGCCCATGCGCTCGAACGCACCGCATGGATGCGACATAACGCCCCCGTGTACTGGGACGACGTCACCGGCCTGTGGGCGATCACGAAGCATGAACATGTCAGTCATATAGAAGCGAATTGGGAGACCTACTGCAGTTCGAAGGGGTCGCGACCCAACAGCTCGGTTCCATCGATGATCAATGCCGATCCCCCCGATCACACTCGGCGTCGCCGTCTGGTCAGTTCGGGCTTCACGCCCCGCCGAGTCGCTGCGCACGAAGGCTTCTTGCGCGACACGGTCAACGAACTCATCGATGCAGCACTTGTGCAGGGCGAGTGCGACTTCGTGAACGACATTGCCAAGCCGATTCCGCTGCGCATGATCGCCACCCTGATGGGCCTGCCACTCGCCGACGAAGAAAAGTTGTTGCACTGGTCTGATCTGTTCGCCACCGGCGGCGAAGACACGACCGACGCCGTCGCGGCTGCCGCGCTCGAATGGGTCGAGTACATCCTCGAAGAGATGAAGACCCGAACCGATCCCGAAGCCGATGATCTGATCAGCTTGTTGATCCACACCGAGGGTGAGCCGCTCTCGGTCGACGATCTGATCTACGAAACCATGCTGATACTGGTAGGCGGCGATGAGACCACACGCCATGTCATGTCCGGCGGACTCGAAGCGTTGTTACTTCACCCCGAACAGATGGCGGCGCTTCAGGCCGACAGGTCACTGCTGCCGGGTGCCATCGAAGAGATGCTGCGTTGGGTCACCCCGGTGCGGAACATGAGCCGCACTGCCACCACCGACGTGGTGTTGGGCGATCAGCAGATCCTGAAGGGAGACCGACTCTTGCTGCTCTACCAGTCAGCGAATCGCGACGAAACTGTATTCGACAACGCAGATCGGTTCGACATCACCCGAACGCCGAACCCGCATGTGGCGTTCGGCGGGAACGGGCGGCATTTCTGTCTCGGGGCGCAGCTAGCGCGACTCGAGCTCAAGGTCCTGTTCGAAGAAGTGCTCGACCGGCTTCCCGAGATCTCACTCGTCACGCCTGGAGTTGCGCAACCCGAACGCAGCGGAAACTTCGTGCTGGGCATAGAGACACTGCCCGTTAAGTGGCGATAGTTCGCCCACGAAATAGTACTTCTCCAAGTGCTGTTGTTGGCGAAGAGTCCCGACATGGTTGATTCACGATGTCTTCGATTTTGGTTTGGTTCGGTTCTTCGATCGGCACCGTCACAAAGAATGCCGGACCGCCCAGGTCGGGCGCGTCACTGCCGTTGTCGTTGTGTATGCCGATCTCGAACGCGGTGGCATGCGGAACTGCCTCGGTGTCTTGAACATCGCAGAACGTGTAACCGCCTTCCCATGAGACGCGGTGGACGGTACCGCCGATCAACGGCACGAATTGGTCGTAGGTTGTAGCGGGCAATCCGCCGCTGGCCGTGGCGACAAGTGATGTCTCGGCGCCATGCAGACCGACTGTGCGATTGACTGCGAACGGTTCGGGTGTCGGCGTTGGAGCAGGGGTCGCAGTGGGAACAGGCTCCGGCGTGGCAGTTGGTTCGGGAACCGCAGTCGGTGGATTCGTCGACACAGGCCATACGACCGAGTCAACGCTGTCCTGCGTCAGCGGCGATTCGTTTGCACGGCGTGGTCTGTGAGACCGTAGAGCCATGGCTGAAACCGATGAGCTGCTTTACGACGTCACCGATTCCGTTGGTGTCATCACCTTCAATCGCCCCGATCGGATGAACACGATCACACCCGTCATGCTCAACGCGTTGTCGGAGCGTTTGCTCGAAGCCGATGCCGATCGCAATGTGCGGGTCATCGTCATGACCGGCAACGGGCGTGCGTGGTGTGCTGGACTCGATGTTGCGGCCGCGGCGTCGGGCGAAGGAATCGGCGGCGAAGGCTCGGGCTCGGCCAATGGCGAGTTCAACCTTCGTGACGCCCCGCCGGTCGTGCTGCACAAGATCGACACGCCGACCATTGCGGCGCTCAATGGTGGCGCTGCCGGCTATGGCATGGATCTGGCGCTGGGCTGTGACATTCGTATCGCCAGCGACAAGGCCAAGCTGTCGGCGGCCTACACCGCACGTGGCCTGGTGCCCGAGAGCGGCGGCACCTGGCTGCTTCCCCGCATCATTGGCTGGAGTAAGGCGGCAGAACTGCTGTTCACTGCTCGGGTCCTGACCGCCGATCAGGCGCTCGACCTCGGTCTGGTCAGCCAGGTCGTACCCGCCGATGCGCTGCACGACGCAGCGATGAACCTGGCGGGCGAGATCGCAGCCAACGCCCCATTGGCAACGCGGGCATCGAAACGACTGATGCGCCATGCCATGACCGAGGGCCTCGAAGATCATGTGCAACGCCAATACCTGGCGCTGCTGCAACTCTTCGATACCAAGGACTTCCGAGAAGGCTTACACAGCTACATGGAAAAGCGTCCCGCCAACTTCCACGGAGAGTGAAAGAGTCATGAGTGTTGAAGTGAAGCGATCGTTTTGTCGGATCTGTCACGCGGCCTGCCCGGTGAATGTGCACATCGATGACAGCAGCGGCAGCGAGCGGGTCATCAAGGTCACCGGTGTCGACGAGGATCCGATCTTCAACGGATACACCTGCATCAAGGGTCGCCAGCTTCCCGACCAGATCCACGATCCGGCGCGCCTGCGCGCCGCCATGCGCCGCCGCCCCGATGGCACCTTCGAAGAAGTCGCCAGCGGCGAAGCTCTCGACGAGGTTGCGGCCAAGCTGCAGGCGATCATCGACGAACACGGTCCTCGGGCGGTGGCCACCTACACCGGCACCGGTGGCTATCAGAACGCCCCTTCGCATCCGGTGGCGATGGCGTTCCACAAGGCCATCGGCTCGATCAGCTACTACACCTCGGTCACGATCGACCAACCCATGAAGGCCACCGCCAACATGCGCATGGGTATTTGGGAGGGCGGCCCGCAGAACTTCAGCGACGCCGACGTGCTGCTGGCCATTGGCTACAACCCCATGGTGTCGAGCTTCGCCCCGTTCGGCGGGCTGCAAGGCACCGATCCATTCGCCACGTTGCGCAAACGCAAGGCCGAGGGCCTGAAGCTCGTCGTCATCGATCCTCGCCGCACCGAACTCGCATCGCAGGCCGACATCCATCTGCAGGTCAAGCCAGGCGAAGACCCCACCTTGCTGGCCGGCATGTTGAATGTGATCCTGAGCGAAGATCTGCACGACCGCGACTTCTGCGATCAATGGATCGAACCCGGCCACCTGGACCAGCTGCGGCTGGCGGTCGAAGCTTTCACGCCCGAGTACGTTGCCGAACGCTGCGGTGTCAGCGCTGCCGACATGATCGCCGGCGCGCGCATGTTCGCTGGCGGCCCGACGGGTATCTCGGGCTCCGGGACGGGACCGAGCATGTCGCCGCACCCGAGCCTGATGGAACATTTGTCGATCAGCCTCAATGTGATCTGTGGCCGCTTCATGCGCGAGGGCCAAGCCATCGAGTCGGCGGCGTTTCTGCAGCCCGATGCGCCAAAGCGAGCCCAGGTGATCGGGCCGTTCGGCGATCCCAAGGGCCCCGAGAGTCGTTTCCGTGGTCTCAAGGGTTACAACAACGAGATGCCATGCTCCACGCTGGCCCAGGAGATCTACACGCCAGGACCTGAACAGGTGCGGGCGCTGATCGTGAACGGCGGTAATCCGGTGGCGGCATGGCCCGACCAGATCAAGTCGCTCGAGGCCATGGCAGAGATCGAGCTGCTCATCGTGATCGACCATCGCATGAGCCAGACTGCTGAGTTCGCCGACTACATCTTTGCGCCTCGCCTTTCGCTCGAACGCGCCGACGTGCCGCCGTTCATGGATCGATGGTTTCGCGAGCCCTACGCCTGCTACACCGAAGCCGTGCTGGAGCCACAAGGCGATCTGCTGAACGATTGGGAGGTCTACTGGGAGATCGCCGAGCGCATGGGCATCGAAATCACGCTTCCCGGCGGGTCGCTGCCCACGGGCGACCGTCCGACCGACGACCAGGTGCTCGACATCGTCTATGCCAAGTCGCGAGTCCCGATGGACACCATCCGCGCCCATGCCGGCCAGGTTCTGCCTGACCGCAAGATCACCGTGTTGCCCCCCGATGCAGATGCCGGCGGCCGCTTCCAAGTAGCGCTCGCCGACCATATGGAAGAACTGGCGGCGGTTCGCAAGGAGAAGACGAGTGCAGAAATCGTCACCGGCTTCGATCCCGAGGTGCACTCGTTCCGGTTGATCAGTCGTCGGTTGAAGACTCACTTGAACTCGCTGGGCGGCGAAATCCCCGGGCTCGCCAAGAAGACACCGACCAATTACGCCTACATGAATCCGGCCGACATGTATGACCTGGGTGTCGAAGACGACGGCTTGGTGAAAATCGCTTCGCCCCACGCCGAGCTGATCGGTGTGGTCATGAGTGACGCCAGTGTTCGCCGAGGGGTGGTGTCCATGTCACACAGCTGGGGCAGCGCCACCGGCACCGACGAGAAAGTACGCGATATCGGCGCCCCTACCAACCGACTCATCGATGTCGAAAACGGCTACTGCCACATCACGGGCCAAGCCATTCAATCAGCCATCCCCGTGAGCGTGATGGCCGTGACCGAAGACGCCCTCGTCGGCGTCTGACCAATTGTCCATGCGCCTGGCGCATGGACAATTGGTGGCATCAGAACAGGCGTTGGACGCCGGATTCCAGTTCGAGAAGGAAGCGCTTGGTTTCTAGGCCGCCGCCGAAGCCGACAAGCGAGCCGTCGCTGCCGATGACCCGGTGGCATGGCACCACGATCGGCAGCGGATTGCGACCGTTCGCGGCGCCGACAGCCTGAAAGGCACCGGGGTGGCCGGCAATGTCGGATTGTTCGCCGTACGAGATGGTGTCGCCGTAGGGGATCGAGCGCATGGCGAACCACACGTCGATTTCGAACGGGTTGCCATCGACATGGAGCGGAAGATCGAACTCGGTGCGAGTGCCATCGAAGTACTGCGCCAGCTGTTCGGCTGCCGATCTGAGGATTGGATCATCGGGTAACTCGGGAACCGAGTCGGCTGACAAGCCGAGATCACGCAACGAATGTGCAGGAAACAAGATGTGGGACAGACCGTGGTCGTCGGCAATCAGAACGAGCATGCCGATCGGTGAGTCGACGGTGCAGCGGCGCGGCGCAACCAGATAGTCGGCGTGGCGAAGCGGCATTCCCACAACGACGTCTACTTCTGCGGCTTACGTTCGCGCTGAAGCAGTTCTTGCGCAATCGATGCGATGTGGGAACCATCGCGGGCGAACAGGTTGCCAACGGTGATCCCGCGAGCGCCATTGAGGCCGCGGCATTCCCACTCGTAGAGATGCCATTCGTCGGCACGTAACGGGCGATGGAACCACATGGCGTGGTCGAGACTGGCGCCGATGAACTTTTCGTGGTTGTTCTCGTCGCCGGTGAAGAGTGGGTGCAGGCTGCGCGCCGCGGGGAACTGAATCGTGTCGCTGGTGAAGGCCAGTCCACACACGTGTAGGTGAGGGTCGTCGCCGAGGCGGTCTGTCAGTGTGACCCAACCCATCGACTTGCCGGATCCTGGATAGGTGCCCATGGAACGGCGTTCCATGATCCACGGCCAGCTGTCGCGCTGGCCCCGCATGTCGTCGGGAGCGGGCGCGATCGGCATCCGCGCCGTCTGGACGTCGGCTTCTTCCTCGAACCGTTGGAACGACGACGACAGATGCAAGATGGCGCCGCCGGACTGGCGTGCCACCACGGCTCGCGTGCAGAAGCTGCGCCCGTTGCGAAGCCGGTCGACCTCGTAGCGGATTGGTTCGTTCATGTCGCCGCCACGGATGAAATAGGCATGCAACGAATGCGGGTGGAAGCCGTCTTCGACAGAATGCAGTGCGGCTCGCAACGCCTGAGCGACAACCTGACCGCCATAGACACGACCCCACTCATAGGGCGGGCTCAGACCCACCCAGGTGTCCGGTCCATGCGATTCCAGCTGCATCACTTCGGCAAAGGTTTTCGGCACGCTCACCCTGCGAGCATAGGGCTGGTCAAAGACCAGGAGAGCAGCTTTGACGCGCTACGAGGAACCTCGGTCGAGTCTCGGCGCGCAACATCTGAGGAGAAGCTCAAGCGAGGAACAGGGGACTGGCCGGTGCGTGCTTCTAGGATTTCTCGAAGCGATGACGACCATTAGGACACCGGTGAAGAACACCGACAACCCTTTTCGGTCGTTCAGAGAACGCAATGTGCGCATCTTCTTCGGTGGCATTGCAATCAGCAACATCGGCACATGGGCCCAGCTGACGGTGCTCATCTTGTTGGTGCGTGAGCTCGGTGGAGGTGGCTTGGAGCTCGGCATCGTTACGGCATGTCGGTTTGCGCCGCTGTTGTTTCTCGGGCTGTATGCCGGTGCGGTCGCCGATCGGGTCGACCGTCATCGCCGAACCATGCAGCTTCAGGCTGCCCTCGGTGTACTCGCACTGGTGCTGGGCTTCATCGACTGGCGTAACTGGGAGACCCTGCCTGTCCTGTACGGCATCTCGATGGCTCAGGGTTTCTTGACTGCATTCGACAATCCGACGCGGCGGACCATGGTGACCGAGATGGTGCCGCCTGAACAGTTGGCCAACGTGTTGGCGCTGAGTACTTCGGTCATGACCGGATCTCGGCTCTTCGGGCCCGCGCTGGGAGCGGTGCTGGCGACAACGATAGGCACCTACGGGGCATTCTTTCTGAATGGCTTCAGCTATCTCGTCTTTCTGCTTGCTATGAACACGATGGACACCTCGCGCTTTCATCTGCTCCCGAGAAGTCCGAAGTCGCCCACTCCCATTCGAGATGGTCTTCGCGAGATGTGGGCGGACCCGGTGTTGCGGATCACGCTTGGAGGCTTCGCGCTGATCACCACGTTTGCGTTCAACCACACGGTTGCGTTCCCGCTGACCGTGACCGAACGCCTGCAACAACCCGACGAGTACTACGGCTACTTGTTGTCGGTGATGAGCATCGGCAGTATCGCCGGTTCGCTCTTCGTGGCCCGTTTGGTGGTGGTATCGCAGCGGTTCATGTTGATCTGCGGCGCGCTGCTCGGCGCCTCGCTGGCGGCGTTTTCGTTCGCGACGGCAACCTGGCTCGCCTTCGTGCTGGTGATTCCGCTGGGTGCAGGGATGACGTCGTATCTGAATTCGTCGAACATCATCGTGCAGCAGCGCACGAGCCCCGAGATCCGGAGCCGGGTGCTCGCGCTTATCAGCGTGATCTTTCTCGGCAGCACCCCGATCGGTGCCCCAATCACCGGCATCATCGGCGACGAGTTCGGCGCGGTGTGGGCCAATCTCTATGGCGCGCTGATCATCGGCGGCGTGTTGTTCATCACCTTGCCGGCGCTGAAACTGGTGACCGGTTCCTTGAACCCGATCGAATCAGCTCAGGCTCGGGCCACGTAGCGCCACTCGCCGTCGGTCTCGGTCGCAGCTACACAGTCGGTGCTCACTCGCCAGAGGGCCACCGGGATCGGCGTAGGGTCGAACCGATACATCTCGGGGTACGCGTCGCGCAGAGCCTCGGTTGCGTCGACTGCGTGATAGTGGGGGATGCGTGAGAATAGATGGTGGGCGGCGTGCGTCGAACCAATGTGATGATGCAGCGTGTTCAGGATTCGTCCATAGGGGCGGTCGATCGAACAGAAAGCGCCGCGAACGTAGGACCATTCGTCGCCGTCGTAGTGCGGCGTGTCCTCGCCGGTGTGATGCAGCCAGGTGTAGGTGACCAGCCAGGCATTGTTGACCAGGTAGGGCCCGACGTACAGCGCAAGTACCAGCACAGGACTCGTGGCCACCGCCCACCACACCAGCAAGCCTGCCATAAGAGCAACCCCGGCAGTCGAGGCCAACACTCGACGGGTGAAGCGGGCAGGAAACAACTTGTTCGTGAACGGCTTCCACGGCCAGAAGTGATTGGTCTGGCCACCGCCGTCGCGTGGTGTGGCTCCGGTCAGCAAATAGATGGGCCAGCCGAGAAGTAGATGCACGGTGAGGTTGTAGATGGCGTAGCCACTAGGGCCCAGCTTCTTGCGGCGGGCCAAGGCCTTTTGCCCGGAGCGTCGGTCGGAGCGCACTGGCACGTGGGTCTCGCCCTGGCTTAGATGGTTCGTCTTGGCGTGATGCAGGGCGTGGCTTCGTTGCCAGCTGAAGTAGGGAACCAAGAGCGCAGAATGGAAGACGAAGCCGACGGCATCCTGTACCAGCTTGTTCTTCGAGAAGGCGCCGTGCCCGCATTCGTGTGCGATCACCCACGCGCCAGTGGCGAAGGTTCCGGTCACGATTGCATACAACAACCACACCGGCGCCCACGCCCATGTCAGCGGCAAGAACTGCCAGGCGAGAATTGCGGGTGCCAATGTCAGTGCCGCCGATGTTGCCGCGTACTTCAAAGACCGCATCGTGTCGATATCGAAGACATGAGATGGCAACGAGGCATGCACTTCGGACTTGATGGGCGCGTGTTCGAGTGCCGGGGCGACGTGATCAATGGTCATGGTGGGGGGTCCAGAACAGGGAAGAGAATGGAGGAGGATAGCGAGCAGCGACGACGGGTAGGAGGTCGAGTCAGGCTTGTTGACGGATGTGGTCGCGCTGGGTGGTACCCAGATACTCGGTGCGATAGCGCCCCCGGCGTTGCAGCTCGGGAACGATGTGGTCGACGAATTGCTCGATCGATCCGGGATTGTGAATGGGCGACAGCATGAAGCCGTCGCCGCCAGCCTCGTCGACATAGGCCAGCATCTGGTCGGTCACTGTTTCGGCGGTGCCAGCGAACTGAGGGATGCCCACGCTTTGCCCGTGCTTCTGAGCGACCTCGGCTACGGTCATCGACGAGCCATCGGGATTCAAATAGCGGGTCCGCATGCGTTGCAGCTCAGGCTCGGTGCGCTCGGCCATGGGTTCATTCGGGTCGAGCTTGGCCAGATCGAAGTCCAAGTGCGCCGACAGGATGGCCAGCCCGGCTTCGAGTGGAACGAGCGAATTGTGTTCTTCGAGCAGTTCCTGGGCGTGGTCATCGGTGTCACCAATGACCGGCTGCGCCCCGAACAACAGTGCGAGGTGGTCCGGGTTGCGGCCCGCGTCGACCGCTCGTGACTTGATGTCGTCGTAGAGTTCGGCGGCGTCGACCGCTCGCGGCTGGATGGCAAAGATGGCGTCGGCATGTTTTGAGGCGAAGTCCTTGCCCTGCGGCGAGGTGCCGGCTTGCAGGATTGCGGGCCCCTTCTGCGGCGAGTGGGTCACATTCAGCGGCCCACGAGATGCGTAGAACTCACCTTCGAATTCGATGCGTCGCACCTTCGTCGAATCGGCGAACTGCGGCGCCTCGGTGTCCATAACCACTGCATCTTTGTCCCAGCTATCCCACAGTTGGTTACACACTTCGATGAATTCATGCGCTTTTTCATAACGACGCTCTGACGGCTCACGCTCTTGGCCATAGTTCGCGGCCTGATTGTGGTTGAGCGAAGTGACCACGTTCCATCCCGCACGACCTCGTGTGAGGTGGTCGATCGTCGCCCACAACCGTGACACATAGAACGGATGATGGTGACTGGTGCTGAACGTGGCCGCCAGTCCGATCTTGTCGGTGACCGCAGCCATGAACGACAGCAGGGGAATCGGATCATGCTCGGGTGCTTGCACGGCATATCGCAGCGCCGGGTCCAACTCGCCGGTGTAGGTGTCGGAGATGTAGTTCAGGTCGGCGAAGAACACCATGTCGAACAAGCCGCGCTCACAGGTCTGAGCGATGTGTTGATAGAGCTCGGGCCGCGCCCATGTGTCGGCGTCCCATCGAGTGAGCGGATGCCGCCACATTGCATGGCTGTGATAGGTCGGACCGTGGATCAGGAACTGTGCCAGGTGAACGTGCTTCTTCGGTGTCATCACGGCCGACCTTAGATTCTTTGCAGGATCGGGAACCAACGCCCGGACCCAGCACGAAACACAGCGAACCCGTGCCTGGAGGTTCAGCGGGTGGCTGAGGCCTTTCGACTCGAGAGCCAGCTGAACCGTGGCCCAACGGCCCGTGAGTGTCAACCCTGCGGGTTGCTTGCGAACAAGAGCGGGAACATGTGCCTGGAGGCTTGCAGGCTTGTCGCTATCCGCGCAGCCTCCTGGCACCGGTTCGTTATGCGTGGTGGTAGGGGTGGCCGGCCAGGATGGTTTCGGCGCGGTAGAGCTGTTCGATGGCGCTGGCGCGGGCGATCTCGTGGGCCAGGGTCATCGAGCCCAGGTTGACCAGCCGATCAGCCCGAGCCAGGAAGTCGTCGGCCAGCCCATAACTCGTGCCGATCACTACGGCGACTTTGTTGGGGCGCGCACCCTGGAGCACCTTGGCGAAACCGGGCGAGGTCAGACTCTTGCCCCGCTCGTCGAACACCAGCACATAGGTGCCGGATCCGCAGTGCGGCTCCAGCAGTTTGGACGCATTGGCCTTTACGTCGTCGGGCCCATCGCCTTTTTCGCGCAAGATCACGTGCTTGAAGCCGGTCGCTTTGGCCAAGCGCTTCTCGTAGATCTCGAGAATCGGCTTCCACATGGCTTTGGGTTTTCCAAAGCTCAGCAGGGTGATATCAGGAAGGTGGCCCACGGGTCGACCCTAACGCCGACCGTACTCCCGAAATCGTCCGTGGGTGACTTGATTCACCCCGGTCCTGCGCGAAGACGTGGCGGAGGTAACCTGCAAGTTCATGGCTATATGGACGAAGCTTCTCCGCTCCGGCGAAGGCAAGAAGACGCGAGCCCTCGAAGCGCTGATCCCCGAGATCAATGCGATGGAGCCCGAAATACAAAAGCTCAGCGACGATGCGTTGTCGGCCAAGACGGGCGAATTTCGCCAACGGCTCGACAACGGTCAGGACCTGAACGACCTGCTACTCGAAGGTTTCGCAGTTGCTCGCGAAGCGGCGCTGCGGTCGATCGGCCAGCGAGCGTACGACGTTCAGCTCATGGGCGGCGCCTGCCTGCACTTCGGTTGGGTCGCCGAGATGAAGACCGGTGAAGGCAAGACGCTGACATCGGTTCTGCCGGTGTATCTGAACGCACTGGCCGGCAACGGCGTGCACCAGGTGACGGTCAACGACTACCTGGCCACTCGTGACGCCGAGTGGATGGGCCAGATCCACAACTTCATGGGTCTCGAAGTCGGGCTCATCATCCCGGGCAACAACGACCCGGCGCACAAACGCGCCCAGTACGGCGCCGACGTCACCTACGGCACGAACAACGAGTTCGGGTTCGACTACCTGCGTGACAACATGGCCATGAGCCGCGCCGCCCAGGTGCAACGAGGCCATGCCTTCTGCATCGTCGACGAGATCGACTCGATCCTGGTCGACGAAGCACGCACACCGCTGATCATCAGTGGCCGCTTGGCCGACGCCGCTCAGCTCTACTACAAGTTCGCTTCGATCGTTCGCGGTCTCACCCGCGACCTGCACTACGAGGTCGACGAAGAGAAGCGCACCGTCTCGCCGACCGAAGAAGGCATTGCCGCAGTCGAGCGCGCACTCGACATCGACAACCTGTACGACTCGGTCCGCGGCAACTATGTGCACCAGTTCGGCGTGGCGCTACGAGCCAAAGAACTGTTCCAACGCGACAAGGAGTACATCGTCAACAACGGCGAGGTCAAGATCGTCGACGACTTCACCGGGCGCATCCTGGAAGGCCGACGCTGGAGCGACGGCCTGCACCAGGCGGTCGAAGCCAAAGAAGGCGTGAAGATCAAGGAAGAGAATCAGACTCTCGCCACGATCACCCTGCAGAACTACTTCCGCCTCTACGAAAAGCTTGCCGGCATGACCGGTACCGCCCAGACCGAAGCCGCAGAACTCCATGAGACCTACGGCTTGCACGTCGTCCAGATTCCCACGAACCTGCCACTGATTCGCAAGGACGAAGTCGACCTGGTCTTCAAGACCGAACAGGCCAAGTACGACGCCGTCGCCGACGACATCGCCGACCGCTACCAAGAAGGCCAGCCGGTGCTGGTCGGCACCATCTCGGTCGAAAAGAGCGAACAGCTCGGCAAATTGCTCGAGAAGCGAAACATTCCGCACGAGGTACTGAACGCCAAACAGCACACCCGTGAGGCCGAGATCGTGACCCAGGCCGGCCGCCTGCATTCGGTGACCGTGGCTACGAATATGGCCGGTCGTGGCGTCGACATTCTGCTCGGAGGCAATCCCGAGGGCATGGCCGTTCGCGACGTGCGAGCCGAGGGCATCGATCCCGACAGCGAAGAAGGCCAGACCAAGATCAAGGATCTCGAGGCGAAGTTCAAGCTCGACACCGATGCCGAGGGCGATGTCGTTCGCGATCTCGGTGGGCTCTACGTGGTGGCGACCGAACGCCATGACAGTCGCCGCATCGACAACCAGCTCCGTGGTCGTGCCGGGCGCCAGGGCGATCCGGGAGAAAGCCGCTTCTATCTGTCACTCGAAGACGAGCTCATGCGCATCTTCGCCAGTGGCGCGATGGACTGGGTCATGGGCAAGGCCCTGCCCGACGATGTGCCGATCGATTCCAAGATGGTCACCAAAGCCGTTGAAAGGGCTCAGACCACCGTCGAGCAGAAGAATGCCGAGTCGCGCAAGAACGTGCTGAAGTACGACGAGGTCATGAACGAGCAGCGCAAGGTCATCTATGCGCGTCGCAATCAGATCCTCGATGGCGAAGATCTTCGAGATGAAGCACTGGAACGTCTGGCCGAAGCTGTCGACTCCACGATCTCGACCTACTGCGTGAGCAATGTCAAAGAAGACTGGGATCTCGAGGGTTTGATCAACGAGATGCAGGTCATGTGGGACAACGACCTGACGGTCGAGTCGATCGCAGGCAGCGCTACCACCGACGAGATCTATGACCACCTGATGGCCGATGGCACCGCTGCCTACGAATCGCGCGAAGCCGAGGTCGGCCCCGAGTCGATGCGTGAGATCGAGCGTCAGGTCATGCTGCGGGTGCTCGATACCAAGTGGCGCGAACACCTCTACGACATGGACTACCTCAAAGAGGGTATCCACCTGCGGGCCATGGGTCAGAAGGATCCGTTGACCGAATGGCAGCGTGAAGGCTTCGAGATGTTCTCGAGCATGCTCGAACAAGCCGCCCGGGAGTTCGTGGCCTACATCATGCACATCGAGGTGCAAGCCGAAGAACTGAGCGACGAGCCTGCCACCACCGATATGAAAGCCAGCGGTCCGACGAGCCCGATCGACGGCTCGGCGCTGGTCGACGCCCGTGCCCAGGCCAACGCCCAACGTGCTCAGCAGGCCGGGGCGAACGCAGCCGAAGACACCGGCCTGGAGCGAATCGAAGCGAACCGCACCGCTCCTGTCGAGCAGGTCGTGCGCAGCGACGACGAGAAAACACCTCGCAACGCACCCTGCCCCTGTGGTTCAGGCAAAAAATACAAACAGTGCCACGGTCGCTAGCGCAGTTTTCTATTGGCCACTGGCCACTGGGCTCGCGTCCGTCGGCCATGGCTTGTGGTGCGACGGGCGGTTGATCGCTGCTCGCCGACCGCACGAGGCCATTCGGCGCATGCTGCTGTGGGTAGCCGCCGCGTCGCTGCGGTCACGAAGCCACCGAGCGAAGCCGAGCTCTGCATTCTGGGCCATTTCTCGCTGATGCCTTCGGCCCGGGATCGTTGTGTTTCTGCCGCTGGCCTCGCTCACGAAGCGTCAACGTGTCGGTGCCTGGAGGCCGCGCAGATAGCGACAAGCTCAGAAGCCTCCAGGCTTACGTTCCCATCTTGTTCGCTGCACTCACGGGCCGCTGGGCCACGGTTCAGCTTGCTCCAGTCGAAAGCCCTCAGCTGTCCGCTGAACCTCCTGGCACCGACACGGTTGGGTCCGAGCAGTCACCAACTGCACAGAAAGTCTGTCGGAATAGAGCTGTAAGCAGCTAGAAACGTCTGATGGAAGATTTCTCGGGCGACATTGCCGCGCTCACGAAGCGACTGAGCGAAGCCGAGACCTACCTGAGCATCGTTGAGCTACGCGACCGCAAGCCAGAGCTCGAAGATGCCGCTGCGGCTCCCGGACTGTGGGACGACCCCGACGAGGCTCGCAAGGTCACCGGCGAACTCTCTGCAGTGGCTGACGATCTCGACACGTTCGACACTTTGGCCGAGAAGATCGTCGAAGCCGAAACCCTGCAAGAGCTCGGTGTCGAGATGGAAGACGATTCTGTCGAGGCCGAAATCCGAGGCATCCTGCAGGCGGTGAGCACCGAATTCGATGGTCTCGAGTTACGTTCGCTGCTGTCTGGGGAGTACGACGACCGAGACGTGGTGGTGTCGTTGCAGTCTGGCGAGGGCGGCACCGATGCGCAGGACTGGGCTGAAATGCTGCTGCGTATGTACCTGAAGTGGGCGGACTTGCGAGGGTTCAAGGTGTCTGTGGAGTCCGCTCAAGAAGGTGGAGAGGCCGGACTGAGTTCGGCCGAGGTCATCATCTCCGGACGCTACGCCTACGGCTGGATGCGCAGTGAGAGCGGCGTGCACCGACTCGTGCGGATCTCGCCGTTCAACAAGGAAGGCAAACGCCAGACCGCCTTCGCCTCGATCAGTGTGGTGCCACTGCTGGATGACCTGGCCAACGAGATCGAGCTCGATCCCAGCGATCTACGTGTCGACACGTATCGGGCGTCGGGCGCTGGCGGCCAGCACATCAACAAGACCGATTCGGCCGTGCGAATAACACACTTGCCGACAGGCACGGTCACGTCGTGCCAGAACGAGCGCAGCCAGCACCAGAACCGCGATCGGGCCATGCAGACCCTGAAGGCCAAACTGCTGGACCTGCAACGCCAAGAACGAGACGCCGAGCTGGCCCAGCTCAGTGGCGAGGTCGGCAACGTGGGATTCGGCAGCCAGATCCGCAGCTATGTGCTGCACCCCTACGAGATGGTCAAGGACCTGCGCAGCGAGCACGAAACCGGCGACGTAGCCGGCGTGCTCGGCGGCAACGTCCAGCCATTCATGGAGGCCTACCTCCAATACCTACGCGCCGAGCAGTAATTCCAGACGGAGCTCGGGGAAGTCAGGGAACCGGGTTGTGGGGAGCGGGGGATTGGGCGACCGGTAAATGGGTGGTGTGCTGCGCGCCAACGGCTAGGGCGGTGCTGGCGCAGCCCGGCTACCACGTGACGCCGAAATTGGATATTCGGCGAGTATGGTTTGCAGGTTCCACGCCACGTGTGCGCACCCGCTTTTGGGGTGCTGCTCGGATCCAGGAAACACCACCACCATGATCAAACTCGAGAATGTCTCAAAGGTCTACAAGGGCGACGTCGTCGCCCTTCGCAACATCACGTGCGAGATTCAAAAAGGCGAGTTCGTCTTCTTGGTTGGACCATCGGGCTCGGGTAAGTCGACCTTCATGCGCCTGCTGAACAAGGAAGAAAACCCCGACAACGGCGTGATCTACGTAGCCGGCAAGGACATTGGTAGGTTGAGCGGCTGGCGAGTGCCGTTCCTGCGCCGCAACATCGGCTGCATTTTCCAGGACTTCAAGCTGCTCGACAATCGCACGGTCTCACAGAACGTGGCGTTTGCGCTCGAAGTGATCGGCCGTCCCCGCCATGTGATCTCCACGCAGGTACCGGCCATTCTCGAACTCGTGGGCTTGAGCAAAAAGGCCGACAATTATCCCGAAGAACTTTCCGGTGGTGAGCAACAGCGCGTGTCGATCGCTCGTGCCTTCGTGAACCGACCCTTGATCCTGTTGGCCGATGAGCCCACCGGAAACCTCGACCCCGCCACGTCGGTTGGCATCATGAAATTGCTCGATCGGATCAACAAGACCGGCACGACCGTCGTCATGGCGACCCACGACCGTGGCATCGTCGACACCATGCGCAAGCGCGTCATTGAACTCGACAGCGGAAACCTGGCTCGTGACCAGGCCCGCGGCGTGTACGAGTAGGCCAGTATGAATTTTCGTATCGGTAACCTTTTCCGCGAGCTGAGTTACAGCCTCCGACGCAGTTTCAGCCTGTTCGTCGGCACATTGCTGACGATTCTGATCTCGATGACGGTGCTCGGTGCCGGTCTGGTACTCAGTGCAGCCGTCGATACCGCCACAGATCGTTGGAAAGATGGCGTTGAATTCATCGTCTTCCTGAATCCCGATGCCAGCGAAGCCGAGACCACGTCGGTGACCAACAAGCTGAATTCCAGCCCCGAGATCGACCAATTCACCTTCGTCGACAAAGAATCGGCGTTTGTCGAGTTCCAGTCGATGTTCCGAGACTCAGACCAGATCCGTGAGTCGGTTGCTATAGCCGACATGCCACCGTCGTTCCGTATCGTCCCCGTAAGCCCCGAATCAGACGTCGTAGAAACGCTGGCCGACGGGTTTCGCGACGACCCGGGCGTGTTCGAGGTAGTGGCTGCCGTCGACACCATCAAAGACATCGAGGCCGGAAGCGAGCGCATCAACGGCATTTTCTTGGTTGTTGGTCTGGCCCTGCTGGTGTCGGCGTTACTGCTTGTGTACAACACCATTCGCACGACGATCTTCGCCAGACGGCGAGAAGTCGAGGTCATGCGACTCGTCGGAGCGTCAAATTGGTACATCCGCGTACCGTTCATGATCGAAGGAACTTTGCAAGGATTGCTTGGTGGAGCGATAACTCTGCCGATCTTACGTTTGTGGAACAACGTGCTTTCCGACATCGGCTCTGGCGACGGTCTTGCGTTGCTCGCCGACCTGCGGGCCCCGGACCGAACAGTTTTTCTCATCTGGCTGTTGATGACAGCCTTGGGCGCTGTCATTGGCATGGTTGCGTCCGTGATCGCGCTGTCGCGCTTCCTCGACGTCTGAAAGCTGTGGCGGTGTGCAGATGATCTCGCACACCCAAACGCCGCGGCGCGCTCGCTACGAGCGCCTGCTGTTGTTCACCTGTATCGCTGCGCTGATGGTGGCGCTGCTCGGTTACGCAACCGAGTCCGACTCGGTTGCCCAAGAGTGCGCCGAGGGTTTCGTGCTGAGCAGCAATGGTGTCACCTGCGAAATCGATGCCACCGCAAATACGGTATGTCCCGCCGGTCAGCAACTTGATGACATCGGTCTTTTCTGTGAGGACATTCCTGCGCCAGAGCCATCAGACAGCCCGTGTCCTGCCGGCCAAGAGCTCAACGGTTCAGGACTGGTGTGTGTCGACATCGCCGTCGAAGAAGCGCCGTGTCCGCCGGGCCAGGAACTCAACGGCTCAGGGCTCGTGTGCGTCGAATCCGAAGTCGACCCAGGAGAGCCACCCCCAGCTGCTCCACCGTGCGACGACGGCTACTCGCTGGGTGCCGATGGCCAGACATGTATCGCCGACGGCCCGTCGTGTGACCGCGACGAGGTCCTGAACGACGACGGTGAGTGCGTGCAGACCTTCCGTTGTCCCGACGGTCTAATTCTCGCCAGCGACCTTCTCAGCTGCATCAGTGACCGATGCCCAGACGGCGAACTCCTCTCTGTCGACGGCAAACGATGCGTGGCCCCCGACTCCAACTGCCCCGATGGCTCACCCCGACCCGTCGGCGGAGCATGCCTGGTCGTCGAGACCGTCGTGGGTGAAGACGGCGAGACCGAAGTCGTCGTGCGGTGTGCCGAGGCCGACTCGTTCTGTCAGGCTCGCATCAAGCAGTGCGCCGATGATCGGGCCTCTGGATCTTCCGGCGACGAGGCCGATTGTGCCGACCCGCGAGGTGCATGCGATGACGACGACGAAGCATGCATCCGATCGAACGATCGCCTGGTCGCATGCGCCACCCGCGACAGCGATGGCGAAGACGGTGAACCTGTCGCCATTGGGCGGGCCGACGATGCCTGTGGCGATCTCTGCCCGTCGCTCCATCGCCTCGATCCGTCGGGCGAGTGTGTCGAATTTCTCGACCCGCGGCACCCGTGCGTGATCTCGGGCACCGTGCCACCAGGCGTGCGCACCAACGCAGTGCTCGACGGCTATGCGTTCCTGGCTGGCCTCAACGCCTGTGTGACCCGCTCCGAGTTCCTGCGTCGCCTGGGCAACTTCGAAGCTGCCGCTGGGGCCGAAGCCGACGCGCTCACGCTGCTGCGAGAAACCACGAGCAGCTATCTCACGATCGAAGGCCAACTCGCCGAACTCGATCAGTTGCTCATCGAAGCAGAACGTAAAGTCCGATCGTTCACCGCCGACGCCGCCCAAGCCGATCTCGAGCGCGAAGACAACGCCAAACTTCTGTTGGCAACCCAGAAGCGCCTGGCCCGAGAGCGAGCGTTGCTGAGCGAAGGTGTTCTGCAGGTATACGTCGTCGGCGGCAATGATGCGCTGATCGAAGAGGCGATATTGGCCGCCACCAACGTGACCGAGATCAGCGTTGCCCAGACCTACGGCCGAGCGCTGCTCGACGACCAACTCGCCAACATCTCCGAGGTCGAACGGCTCGAAATAGAGGCGCAGCAGCTCTCGGTCGCACTGACCCGGGCAGCCAACGAAGTCCAGGCCTCGCTGTCGTCGGCGGTGACTTCTGCCGACAGCCTCGAGTCGCTCCGCGAAGAAGCGCAGCTGCTTCGCGCCGAACAACTCGAGCGTCGCGACACCGAAGCCGAACTCGTCGCTGAACTCAGCCAGGACAAAGCCTTGTTCGCACGAGAACTCGGCATCTTCGAACAAGCCACGCTCGAGATCACCGCCATCATCGAACAAGCCGAGTTTCGCGTCACCACCTTTGCCGAATTCGACGGCTTGTTCGGTAACCCCATCTTCCCCCGCACCCGGATCTCATCGGGATTCGGTCCACGCTTGCACCCCATATTGGGATATGTGCGCAACCACAATGGCGTCGACATCAGCGCCGGATTCGGTGAAGAAATCCTGGCGGTAGGTCCGGGCGTGGTGCAGATTGCGTCCGAGTTCGGTGGCTACGGCCAAACGGTCGTCATCGACCACGGTGGCGACCTGTTGACGCTGTACGCACACATGAGTGTGATCCTGGTTGAAGCCGGAGACGAAATCGAACTCGGTGACACCATTGGACTCGTGGGCTCGACCGGCCTGTCCACCGGACCACACTTGCACTTCGAAGTATGGGAAGACGGCGGCCGAGCCGTCGACCCCCGCCCCTACCTCACCGACTCTGAATAGCTCCGCTCCAACGGTAGTGAAGCCATGTCCGGCGAACGCCGGCCCGGGCGGAGCGGTGAAGTTCAGCCAAGAGCGAGGGACGAGCGAAAAGCGAGCGAGGGACGAGCCGCTCCAACGGTAGTGAAGCCATGTCCGGCGAACGCCGGCCCGAGCGGAGCGGTGAAGTACAGTTTCCCTATGCCACATGAAGTTCAAGGTGTCGTTGCTCGTGCACAAGGCGAGCCGGTCACGCTCGAGACCATCATCGTGCCTGATCCCGGGCCGGGTGAGGCGCTCGTCAAGGTGCAGGCCTGCGGTGTTTGTCACACCGACCTGCACTACCGCGAGGGCGGTATCAACGACGAGTTCCCCTTCCTGCTCGGGCACGAAGCAGCCGGGGTGGTCGAAGCGGTCGGCGACGATGTCACCGATGTCGCTCCCGGCGACTACGTGATTCTGAACTGGCGAGCCGTGTGCGGTGACTGCCGATCATGCAACCGTGGCGAGCCGCAGTACTGCTTCAACACGCACAATGCCACCCAGAAGATGACGCTCGCCGATGGCACCGAGCTCAGCCCTGCGCTCGGCATCGGCGCCTTCGCCGAGAAGACACTCGTTGCTGCCGGCCAGTGCACCAAGGTCGATCCGGCCGCCAGCCCAGCCGCTGCTGGGCTCCTGGGGTGTGGCGTCATGGCAGGCATCGGTGCCGCCATCAACACCGGCGAGGTCGGACGAGGCGATTCAGTTGCCGTCATTGGATGCGGTGGCGTGGGTAACGCCGCCGTTTGTGGCAGCGAACTCGCAGGCGCATCGAAGATCATCGCCGTCGATATCGATGACACCAAGCTGGGCTGGGCCAAGGACTTCGGCGCCACCCACACGATCAACGCCGCCAAGGAAGATGTCGTCGAGCGCATTCGGGAACTGACCGACGGCAATGGCGCCGATGTCGTGATCGAAGCGGTCGGCCTGCCAAAGACCTACGAGCAGGCCTTCTACGCTCGTGACCTCGCCGGCACCGTGGTTCTGGTCGGTGTGCCCACCCCCGACATGAAGATCGAACTTCCCCTCATCGACGTGTTCGGACGAGGCGGCTCACTCAAGTCATCGTGGTACGGCGACTGCCTGCCCAGTCGTGACTTCCCGATGTTGATCGATTTGTACCTGCAGGGTCGCCTGAACCTCGACGGCTTCGTCTCCGAGACCATTGGACTCGATGGCGTCGAAGAAGCGTTCCACAAGATGGAGCGTGGCGAAGTGCTGCGCTCGGTCGTCGAAATCCCCTAGCCAGCCCCGTGTCCTGGACAGCTGCTGATCTGCGGGCCGATCGCGGATGGGAGTTGTTGTGGACGGCGAGTGAGCTTGGCGATCTACAGCAGTGGGCGACGGCCGTTGATCCGGTCGCTCTGGCCGCCGCGCCGACGATAATTGCAGCCGCAGTCGATGACGCGCCCGCCACACTCGTGGCGCGAGCCGAACAGGTACGCACCGAACTCATTGCCGGCCGAGGTTTCGCGCTGCTGTCCGGCCTCGACGTGCAGAGCACACCCTCCGACACGGCCGCAGCAATGTTCACCTTGTTCGCGGCACTAATTGGTTCGTTGCGGTCGCAGAATGCAGCCGGCCACCTGCTCGGCCACGTCACCGACGTGGGCGCCGATGTGAATGATCCAACGACCCGGATCTATCAGACGAACCAGCGTCAGACCTTCCATACCGATTCGACTGATGCCGTGGGTTTACTCTGTCTGCGCACCGCGAAATCAGGCGGCGCATCGATGATCGTCAGCGTCGATACGGCGTATCGACGAATGGTCGAGCAGGCCCCCGAACTCGCGGTTCGTTTGTTCGAGCCTGTGGCCACCGACCGCCGGGGCGAAGAGCCCGAAGGTGAGCTGCCGTGGTTCGAGATCCCCGTTCTGAGCCGATGCGGTGATCGAGTGACCGGCATCTATCAGCGCCAGTACATCAACTCGGCCCAACGGTTCGCTGACGCGCCGAAACCCGATGATCAATTCGTACGAGCACTGGACCTGTTCGACGAGATCATGAACGACCCGGCAGTGCACTTTCAGATGGACTTCGCTCCTGGCGACATGCAATTCGTGCACAACCACTCGCTGTTGCACGACCGCACCGGCTTCGTCGATCACGAAGATCCGGCCAAGCGTCGCCATCTGCTGCGAGTCTGGATGTCGCTACCGGGCGATCGGGAGCTACCCGCAGTGTTTGCCCAACGTTATGGCAGCACCGTTGTTGGTGACCGTGGAGGCATCACCGTGCCCGGTACAACACCCACCATCGAACTGCCCTCGAGCATCTGAGGCGTTCAGAAACGCTCGTCAGAAGCCTTGGAAGGCCATGTCTGGGCGTTGGAGCCAGTTGCGTTCGTCCCAGTCGGCTGCGCCGTCGACCACGTGCAGGGTGTAGGCCTGACGGGGCTGGTCGGACCGGTTGACATCGCTCCAGTGGGGCAGCGATCCGTGCAGCAGTACCAGTGTGCCGCGCCCGACTTCGATCGGAACGGCTTGGTCAATCGGGTAGGGCGTGTCGTCGAAGACCTCGGTTGTTGTCGACCCGCCCTGGCGCACAAAGCGTGACTTGACGGGGATCGTGTGGCCGCCGGGGATGGCCCAGAGACAGCCGTTGGTCGTGGTGGCATCATCGATCGCCACCCAGAAGCCCACGACCGACTGCGGCTCGGTCCATAGGAAGGTGTGGTCGGTGTGCCAGGTGACCTCACCGCCGACGCCGGGGTGTTTGAAGATGTACATGGACTGCACCAGACGGGGATCGTCGAATCCGATGCTGGCAGCCACCTCGGCCAACCCGAGTTCACGAGAGAAACGGCTGAACACCGGATCCAGGTCATGCATGGCATGGCCGATTTTGTTCAGCTGCGTGCCGTCGTCTTCGAAGAAGCCACGTGTCTTGTCACCCGACGTGAGAAACCACGAATCGTCGCCATGAGCCTGGTCGCCGGTGGAGAAGACCGTGACATGGTCGCGGTCGGTACGCAGCTCGTGTTCGAGCGCAGCAGCACGGTTGCGCAACGACACACACTCGGCGCCACTCACGAAATCAGGCAGCACCAAGAATCCATCCCGCTCGAAGTCAGCCACCTGGTCAGCAGTTAATTTCATACGTTCAGCCTAGCCACCGACGAAAACCGCAACGTGGGCAGGACCACCCCGCTAGCTTCCGCCTCGTCGGTAGGCCTGACCAATGGCTGCCGGTTCACGCAGGCGTTGCGCGAAGAAGACAAGCACGAGCAGCACCACGACATAGGGCAAGATATTCGACCACCACCCCGGCACGGTTTCGGAGGCAAGCCACCAGATCAGAGCTCCCACGGCCAGCAGGCCGGCAAGCACCCCGTCGGTGGCTCTGCGCCGGGTGATTGCCCAGGCGGCAACACCACCGAGCGCAATGGCGTTCAGTAGCAGCAGGGCGTGGCTGGCGGTGCCGTCGAGATCCTTTAGATCAAGACCGAATACATAGCCATAGAGCAGTGCGCCGAGCAGAATGCCCAGCGGTCGCCAATTGCCGAAGATGACCGCAGCCAGGCCGATGAAGCCACGTCCACCGCTGTTGCCTTCGAGGAACTGGCCCGAGAGCTCTGGGCTCGAGATGACGACACCGCCGAGACCTGCCAGGGCCCCGGAGATGATCACGGCGGCGTACTTGTAGGCGTAGATGTTCACGCCCTGTGATTCTCCGGCCTGGGGTTGTTCACCCGAGATGCGCAACCGCAAGCCGAAGCGAGTTCGCCACAGCACCCAAGCGGAGATCGGCACCAGCGCCACGGCGATGATTGCCAGTATCGAGGTGCCTCGCAGCAGCCCTCGACTGAAGTCGGCGACGTCGGAAACGAACCACCAGTTCCAGTTGGCGACCGTCAGCAAGATGTCGGGTGAGTCCCAGCCAAAGATCGAGCCACCTGCCAGAAACGGCACGTCCCAGTCGCCAATGCCGGTCGTGCGCGGTGACTGGGTCGGGGATCCAAAGACTTCTTGTGACAGATATCTGGTTCCTGCGGGGGCCAGGATGTTTATCGCCACGCCCGAGATGATCTGGTCGACCCCGAATGTGACGGTTGCGAGCGCGTGCAGCAGGCCACCGGCGGCGCCGCCAACAGTGCCGATGACAACGCCGGCCCAGGGACCGTATTCGAGGGCGCCCCACGCCCCGAACCACATACCGAGGATCATCATGCCCTCGAGGCCGATGTTCACGACACCGGCCCGATCGGCAAACAAGCCGCCGAGTCCGGCCAGCAGCACCGGTAGCGACCACCGCAGCATCTCGCGAGAAATCGGTGCCGACGTGAGCTTGTCGGTGTCGCCGATGCTCTGCACGATGGTCAGCAACAATATGCCGAGCAGGGCATAGACCATCCATTTGATGGCGGTCGGTAGCGCATTGAAACGTTGAGATAGGGCGGTCATGCTGCCACCCCCTGGGCCAGTGCTTCGGCGGTCGCTCGGGCCTCTTCTCGTATCTTGATTCGCCGCACCACCTCGTAGGCCACCACCGCAGCGAGCAGCAGGATGCCCTGCATGATCACGACGATTTCACGCGATGCCGTGCCGGTCTGTTGCAAGATGACCGACGAGATATCGAGGAAGCCGAACAGCAGGGCAGCAAAGGCCATGCCGAGCGGCGAGTTGCGACCGAGCAGGGCAACACCGATACCGGCGAATCCGAGTCCTTGGATCTGATTGGGCCGGAACTTGCCTATCTCGAAGACTTCGACCAATCCAACGAGTCCGGCCACTGCGCCCGACAGGATCATTGCGACCACGATCATCCGCTTCGGGGGCACGCCACCAGCCCTGGCTGCGAAGGGGTTCATACCACTCGAGCGCAGGTCGAATCCGAACGTGGTGCGGTTGAGCAGTACGTGATAGCCAATGCCCACCAGCAGCGCGACCACCAGCATGCCGCTGACCGGGTTGTTGTCGCGAATGTCACCGGTGAAGATCTCGACGAAACCCGTGATGTGGGGGAGTAATCCCGAGTCGTCGATAGGGGTCGTGCCCAGGTTGGTGGCCGACAGGCTTTCACCTTCGCCCAACTCGGCTTGCCAGGCGGTGATCCACCATGCCGCCAGACCGCTGACGGCGATGAAGTTCAACATGATGGTCGAGATCACGACATTGATGCCACGGGTCACGTTCAGGACTCCGGCCAGACCAGCCCAGGCTCCGCCAACAGCCATGGCGACAAGGAAGATCACGGCAATGTGCAACACCTGGGGTAGAGAGACCAGACCGCCGACCTGGGCTGCCACGAGCGCAGCGAGGAAATACTGCCCTTCGACACCGATGTTGAACAGGTTCATGCGGAATCCGATCGATGCGGCGATCGCCGACAGATACAGGGGCGTCGCCCGGTTCCAGATGTCGACCTGGGTGTCGAGCTTGGCCGCATGTCCGAGCATGTCGCCATAGGCAGCCCACGGATTCGACCCGAAGGCCCACAGAGCAAGTGATGAAATGATCAGGGTCAGCAGAAGCGCCCCGAGCGGCGCAGCCAACGTCATGAGAATCCGGCGCATCAGGAAACGACCTGGTCGGTCGAGGTCTGCGTGGCGGCGCCGGTCATGTAGGCACCGAGATCGCGCGGGGTGACGTCTTTGGGATCGAGCCGGGCCACAAATACTCCGCGGAGCATTACGATCAGCACGTCGCTCAGACCAATGAGCTCGTCGAGGTCAGCCGAGATCAACAACGTGGCCAGACCGGCGGCTCGAGCGTCGCGTAACTGATCCCAGACGGCTGCTTGGGCTCCGACATCGATGCCGCGGGTCGGATGGGCGGCAACAAGAAGCGTGGGGCTCGATGTGAGCTCCCGGCCGATGATCAGCTTCTGCTGGTTGCCGCCCGACAGCGCATGCGCCGAGACGTCGATATTGGGTGTACGCACGTCGAACTGATCGCGAATGATCTCGGTCTGTGTGCGAGAGCCCGAGCGGTTGACGAACCAGCGACTGCCATACGGCGACTGCGTCTGATGGCCGAGTGCGGCGTTCTCCCACAGTGGTGCGCCCAACAGCAGGCCTTCGTGGTGGCGGTCTTCGGGGACGTAGCCCACGCCGGACTCACGACGTTGGCGCACCGTGGCGTGGGTGATGTCGTGACCCAAGAGGTCGATAGAGCCGTGGGCGACCGGAGCCGTGCCGATGATGGCATCGACGAGTTCGCCCTGGCCGTTGCCTTCGACACCGGCAATACCGACGATCTCGCCTCGGTGGATGATCAGGTTGATGTTCTCGATCACCGGGCGGCGATCGTCGTCGAGCACCGCCAGGTCGTTGATCTCGAGTGCCACGTCGGTCGTGACGGTGGACTCGGAGGTCTCTGGGGTTGGTAGCTCGCTGCCGACCATGAGCTCGGCCAGATCGTGGGCGGTCACACCCTCGTTGGGCATACTGGCAATGGTCTTGCCATGACGAAGCACCGTGATGCTGTCGGAGATCTCCAGCACCTCGTCGAGCTTGTGATCTATGAACAAGATGGTGGCGCCTGCAGCCTTGAGCTCGCGCATGTTTTCGAACAGCGCTTCGACCTCTTGCGGTACGAGCACGGCGGTTGGTTCGTCGAGGATCAAGATGTCGGCGCCGCGATACAGAACCTTGATGATCTCGACCCGCTGGCGTTGGCCGACCTCGAGGGTTTCGACCAGTTGATGCACGTCGACGTTCAGGCCGTACTCGTTGGCCACTGCGGTCAGGCGCTTGCTGGCAGACTTGAAGTTGATGCGACCGCCGCGCTTCATCGGTTCTGCGCCCAGGATCACGTTTTCGAGTACCGACAGATTGTCGGCCAGCATGAAGTGCTGGTGCACCATGCCGATGCCACGTTCGATGGCGTCGGTGGGGGAGTGGAATTCGACGAGCTCGCCGTGCACCTTCATGGTGCCTTCATCGGCTGCCTGCATGCCGTACAGGATCTTCATCAGCGTCGATTTACCGGCGCCGTTTTCGCCGCAGATGGCGTGAATCTCACCCTTCTCGACCGTCAGATTCACATTGTCATTGGCAATGACGCCGGGGAATCGCTTCGTGATTCCCTCGAGCTCGATAGCGGCTGCCACAACTGACCCTCACGTACCCCTTGTGGACGTCCGTTCAGGCACAGCGTGTGTGCCAACGACCTATCCCCCTACAGAAACGAACTGCTCGAACCCTACCGCATCGGCTGTGGTGCCGGTGCTGCCCGCGTAGGTGAAAACTGCGTGCAAACTGCGTGAAAACGACGAAGAGCGCCCGACGAATCGGGCGCTCTCCAGCGATTCTGTCACCAGCTACGTGAGCTTGTGACGAGGGGCAGAAAGTGTCAGCCGCCGGCCGTGGTGGGGTCGGTGCTGACCACGATGTCGCCGGCAATGATGTCGGCCTTGAACGCATCGAGTTGATCGACGATGTCGTCGACGTAGCCGCCGGTTGTCGAATAGCCGACGCCATCGACGCTCAGGTCATATACCTGGGTGCCAGGAGCGAACGTGCCGTCGGCCTGTGCCTTCAAGATCTCGAACACTGCGGTGTCGACACGCTTGAGCATCGAGGTCAGCACGTACTCTTGCAGGCTTTCGTCGACGGTACCGATGGTGTTGTACTGATCGGAGTCAACGCCGATGCCCCACACCTTGGTGCCATTGTCTTCGCTGTATTCCTGGGCGGCAGCGAACATGCCATTACCAGCACCACCAGCAGCGTGGTAGATGATGTCGGCGCCGTCTTCGTACATCGTGGTGGCGATGACCTTGGCTTGGTCAGGCTGGTTGAAGCCGTCGAAGTCAGGTGCGTCGGTGATGTATTGGGTCACGAACTCGATGTCGGGGTCAACAGCCAGGGCGCCTTGGCGGAACCCGGCTTCGAACTTCTCGATCAGACCGAAGCAGCACACGCCGCCGATGAAGCCGACCTTGCCGGTTTCGCTCTTGAGTGCAGCGGCTGCGCCCACCAGGAACGAACCTTGTTCTTCGGCGAAGGTGAGACCGGCAATGTTGTCGCCGGCGTTGTCGCCGAACATGCCGTCGTCGATCACGGCGAAACGGGTATCAGGGTTGGCGTCGGCAGCAGACTTGGCGTCGCCGGCGAACAAGAAGCCAACGGCGAGCACGATGTCGTTCGCTTCGGCGGCGCTCTGAAGCAGTTCGGCGCGGTCAGAGCCGTCGTTGTTGGGTGATGCTTCGCTGAACTCGTAGCCGAGCTCAGCGGCTGCACGCTCGAGGCCGGCTGCGGCCGAGTCGTTGAACGACAGGTCGCCACGGCCACCAATGTCGTAGACGAGGCCAACGGTGCCGGCTTCGGTGTCCGCCATGGCATCGTCGGCGGCACCGTCCACGGCATCGGCAGCGTCGTTGGCGGCACCGTCCACGGCATCGGCAGCGTCGTTGGCGGCACCGTCCATGGCATCGCCGGCGTCGTCGGCGGCATCACCGATGGCATCGCCGGCGTCGTTGGCGGCATCACCCGCGGCGTCGACCACGTCGGTGACGCTGTCAGAACCGCAAGCTGCGGCAAAGAGGCTCAACACTGCAAGCAGCGCGAGCATCATGTGGATGGGTTTCTTCATGGTGACTCCTTATGTCAACTGTTGACCATGACAGGGGTAGGTCCGGCCAGCAATGGCTCCCCTCCAGGAGCCCAGTGCGCCAAACCTAGCTCAGCAAACCACCAGCGCGGCGCTCGCCTCGGCGAACCAAGGGAGAAACAATTTGGAGGGAACGATCGCCGCCAGAACTTGTTTGACAGGGGCCACAACCACCCCAGTGACCACACGGTTGGGTGCGCCATGCGACAGAAACCACGAGAAAGCGCTCGACCAGCCGATCGGCCGCGCGACGCAGCGGCCTCTAGGCTGACCATCGGTATTCTCGAAGGTCGCCGTGCAGCTCCCTCTCCCTCTGATCAAGAACGTGGTTTTGGTTGGCGGTGGGCACGCGCATGCGCTGGTGCTTCGCAAGTGGGCCATGAATCCAGTAGCCGGGGTTCGCCTCACGGTGATCAACCCCAAGCCGACGGCTCCATACACCGGCATGCTCCCTGGTTTCGTGGCCGGGCACTACCAGCGAGACGAACTCGACATCGACCTGGTGCGTCTGAGCCGCTTTGCCGACGCCCGACTGGTCATCGGCGCCGCAACCGCGATCGACAGACAAGCCAAAGTGGTCAGCGTGCCGGGTCGGCCACCGATCCCGTACGACCTGGCGTCGATCAACATCGGCATCTCCTCGGCCATGCCGACGTTGCCCGGTTTCGACGAGCACGGCTTGGCGGCAAAACCACTCGACCACTTCGCCAATGCCTGGGAACGTTTTGTTGCTCAGCAGCAACAGCGGTCACCATCGATTGTCGTCATCGGCGGTGGCGTGGGTGGCTCCGAGCTTGCACTCGCCATGCACCACCGACTCACAAAGATCGGGGCCCGACCCGATGTCACGATCGTGGACTCGGGTGAGATCTTGCAGGAGCTGGGCGAGCGATCCCAAACCGAACTGCGAGCCAGGCTGGCGTCGTCTTCGATCACCGTCGTCGAGCACGCCACCATCGAACGGGTGACCGAGAGCGCGGTGACGTTGGCCAACGGCACCGAGATCGCGGCCGAACTGGTGGTGGGTGCAGCAGGTGCGCGTCCGTATCCGTGGATCGAAGGGATCGGGGTGAAGACACACCAGGGTTTCATCGAAATCGACAACACGCTGCGCTCGGTGAGCGACCCCAACCTGTTCTCTGTTGGTGATAGCGCCCATATGGCCTTCGCCCCTCGGCCCAAGGCCGGTGTGTATGCCGTACGCCAGGCGCCGGTGCTGTTTGCCAACATCTCGGCGGCGTTGACCGGCGGGAAGTTCGAGACCTACGAACCTCAAGATGACTACCTGAAGCTGATCTCACTCGGCTCCAAGACCGCAGCGGCGGACAAGTTCAAACGCTTTCTGCAGGGCAAGGCCATGTGGCGGCTCAAAGACGTAATCGACCGCCGGTTCATGGACAAGCTCGACGATCTGCCGGCAATGGAAGCAGCCAAGCTGCCGTCGAACGCGGTGGCGGGCCTGAAGCAGGCTCTTGAAGACGAGCCGCCGCTGTGCGGAGGGTGCGGAGCCAAGGTCGGAGCCGACATCCTGTCGGGGCCGTTGGCGGCGCTGCCACCATCGCAGCGCGCCGATATTGTTCGGCTTCCTGGCGACGATGCCGCATTGCTCGATTTCGGTGGCACCCAACAGGTCATCACCACCGACTCGGTCAGGTCGTTCACACCAGACCCGTTCCGCATGTCGAAGATCGCGGCGCTGCACGCAATGGGCGATATCTGGGCCATGGGCGCCTTGCCGCAAGCGGTGCTGGTCACCGTCACGCTGCCTCAGCTTGGGCGACCATTGCAGTCGGAATGGCTGGGTGAGATCATGGCGGGCGCATCGCAGGCGCTGCGCGACACCGGTGCCGAGATCGTTGGCGGGCACACCAGCATGGGTGCCGAGCTCTCGCTCGGCTTCTCGGTCACGGGCCTGCTCGAATCGCCTGCCATCACCCTGGCGGGCGCCACGGTCGGCCAGAAATTGATGGTGACCCGTCCTCTCGGATCAGGGCTACTGTTTGCCGCCGAGATGCAACGCCTAGCCAAGGGCAACGATGTCGCGGCATTGCTCGACAGCCTCGAGAAGCCTCAGGGTCGAGCCGCTGCGTTACTGGCTGCAGCCGGTGCGACAGCCATGACCGATGTGACCGGTTTCGGACTGGCGGGGCATCTGTTCGGCATGCTGCGCGAATCGGGTGTCGGCGCAGAGTTGTCGCTGGGCGACGTACCGATATTCGCTGGCGCGCTCGATCTGGCTCGGTCGGGGTTGCGGTCACATCTGCATGCGGCCAACCAGCGTGGAGTCGTGATCGCCAGCCGAGGTAACGAAGCTGCTATGCCGATCCTGTTCGACCCTCAGACTGCCGGCGGGTTTCTGGCGGCGGTACCGGCGGCCACCGCCGAGCCAGTCTTGGGTGAGCTGCTGGCTGCCGGTTTCGAAAGTGCCGTCATCGGGTCGATCATCAGCGGCGAACCTCGCATCGACATTGTCTAGCGACTCAGAACAATGAGTCCTGTATGGCGATCTCGCCGCTGCCGAAGTCGCCCATATCGAGCCACAGTCCGAACAGCGGCGCCGGGTCGACGACAAAGTGGTCGTCACCGTTGGATCGGGTGACAATGAGGTGGCGTCCAATGGCAGTCACGACTCGCAGATCGTGAGCACCCGTCTGTAGCGATAGGGGATAGGCCAAGAGGTTGGACATCGCTGGATGGTCGGCCATCGGGTGACGCCAGATTTCGTCCATGGCGGTGACGTCGCCGCCGGCCGACTTGTCGATCACCAGACCATGCGCGTCGGCGACAGCTTGTTGGAGCTCCGCGTCGAGCCGATCATCTGAGAGCGGCGACACCAAGCCGCGGCTCTTGCGGATCGCCGAAACGGACTGCGCTATGCCGGCCGTCTCGGTCACGGCATCTTCGAGGTGGCGCACTGCTCGGCCGTCTGCGGTTTCGGCAACGAATCGAGCCATCCATGCGCCTTGTTCCTCGAGCCGCCTGTCCGAGCGCGCGAGTGTCGACGTGCCGATCTTGATCGACCCATCACGAAACGCCGCCAGGTAGAGCCGATTCGGCTGTTGGAGATGATCACGAACCGACGCATCCAACTCGGCCGAGCCCTTCGTGTGAGCATGGTGCAGATTCGACGCAAACGTCGCTTCCACGATGGAACAACGCTCGCAGCGACGTGAGCCTGCTTGGGGTTCCTTGCTGCAGTCATGAAAGTCCGTGCGCGACGAACGAAAAGGCACATGACCCAGGCATGTGTGCAACGGCTCAACCGGGATGCGATAGCTCAGGCGCCAGCCCTCGACCGGCACCAACTCGGAGACATCTTGATCGATCGTTCGAGTCCGAAGATGAGGCGTGTGATCTCGCCAGACAACACCGAGCAGAATGCGCTGTTCGTCGGGTTCTCGATCATGATCTGCGTCGACGGTCACCGCCCGGCACCCTAACGCTTCGGAGGTCTGCGACGCATGGGAGCGAGGGACGAGCGGGTGGCGGCGGGGGGACGGAGCCGCTCGAAATGATGAGAGGCCATGTCCGGCGAACGCCGGCCCGAGCGGAGCGGTGGCACTCAGGTGGGAGCGAGGGACGAGCGGGTTGCGGCGGAGGGACGGAGCTGCTCGACGTGATAAGAGGCCATGTCCGGCGAACGCCGGCCCGAGCGGAGCGCAAAAATACAGTGGAGCTGGGGGGAATCGAACCCCCGTCCGTCAAGGGGTCACCGGCTGCGATACGACCATTCCCGGTTCGAAGCGTTGTGGCTACTTCGGGGCTGGGTCCCCTGACACCGAAGTGTCTGCCATCGGTCTTTCCCTGAGGTCAGCGGTCTTTCTCGCCGTCAGCGGTCTTTCCCTGCCGTCCTTCACTGCTTCTGTTGCCAGGCTGCAATGAACAGGCCCCGCCAGCCTCTAAGGGCTGCAATGTTGTTGGTTCATCTGACTAGAAACTAGGCAGCGAGAGCAACGGACGTGTTAGCGTCGTGTGTTTGTTTGCCCCGTTTTGAGAGTCTGGGCCACTCTGGTCGCACAGGTCGGCTTCCGTCCTCGGCGTCGAAACCAGTCAGCCCCGGGATTGGAAGTGCATCTGTACTTGAACAGATTCACTTTTCAAAGATCGTCGTCAGGCTACAGGGAGCCCGACGAAGAAGTGTTGTGACCATGGTCAAGCAAGAAGTAAACGTAAGAGCGAGGGACGAGCGAAGAGCGGGCGACGCAGGAGCCGCAGCAACGGACGAGAGACCATGTGCGACGAACGTCGTCCCGAGCGGAGCGGTGAAACTCACTCTCGAGCTGACATGGCTCTGCGGGCTTCGGCGGCCATGTCTTTTTCGCGGATTGCCTGGCGTTTGTCCTGGTTTCGCCTGCGCCGAGCGATGGCGACTTCGATCTTGGCTCGCCCATCTTTGAAGTAGAGCTTGAGTGGTACCAGCGTGCGTCCGTCGTGTTCGAGTGCCCGACGGATCGTGTTGATCTCGCTGCGGTGCACCAGCAGCTTTTTGTCGCGGTCGGGGTTGTGGGCAAAGGATCCGCTGCTGCTGTATTGCCCGATGTGTAGGCCGAAGAGCCAGAGTTCGTTGTTGGTGACACGGGCGTAGGTATCGGCGATGGTCACCTTGGACTCGCGGAGAGATTTGACCTCGGAACCCTTCAGTACGATGCCACACTCGAAGGTTTCGCCGATCTCGAATTCGTGGCGGGCGCGGCGATTCGAAGCAACAACACCGGGTTCGGTCTTCTTGCGCTTGGCCATGGCGGCAACCGTATCGGCGTGCCGATGGCGCCGCTCGACAATTGCGACACCAGTGCCCAGCGTGGTCGGTGGACTGGCATTGCGTGCGCTCGGCTACTGTCGATTCGTGCTGCAGATCACTCCTCAGGTCCGCGACGACATGTTTGCCCATGCCATTGGCGAGTTGCCCAATGAAGCGTGCGGCATGTTTTCGACCCGCAGCGGTATCGATCTGGTCGACTACTTCCACCCAATGCGCAACACCAAGGAATCGGCAAAGGTATTCGCGCTCGACGGGCAGCAGATGCTGGACCTCGAACGCGACGTCGAACAAGCCGGACGCCAGCTCGTGGGTGTCATGCACTCACATACCGAGACGTCGGCGTATCCGTCGCCGACCGATGTCAACGACAGTGCTGGCTTCGATCCGTTCGGCACATTTCGACAGGTCATTGTGTCGCTACGCGATGCTGAGCCCGTGCTTCGTTGCTTCACGATCGACGGCGACGAGATCACCGAGATCGCCGTAGTGGTAGGCGACGGCGACGATGACCTGCAGGACGAAGGCGGTGCGGTGGCGATCGCCGCAGTCATGCCGCTGCCATCGTCGCACCGATCCTGAAAGCCTGGCTGGCTGACCAGGATTGCTGATCGAGAGTGGGGTTACTGGTGCTGGTGGCGGTGCTAGTCGTCCTCGGGTGGGAACCAAGCTCGGGTGGCGCTCAGTCGGTTCGTGAGCGATAGGCGACCGGTGCGCCTCGCTTCGACGTAGATCAGCCCGCCGCCGCCGGCAACGGTGAGCGCCAGGATCACGATCAACCAGGAATCCAAGCCGGTGTTCGGGAGTTCCGAAGCGTCTCGTTCGTCGGCGTCGACTGGATCGTCCTCGGCCGCCTCGTCTTCATCAGCGTCTGCGTCTGCGTCTGCGTCTTCGTCTGCGTCTGCGTCTGCGTCTTCGTCTGCGTCTTCGTCAGCGTCTTCATCAGCGTCTGCGTCTTCGTCTGCGTCTGCGTCATCGTCGGCGCTCGTGGCAGCGTCGTCGTCTTCATCGGTTTCTTGCTCGCTGGCTGAATCGTCGAGTCCGATGATGGTGGTGCTGGTGCCCACGGCTGGATAGTCCGATGCGGAGATCGTGCCGCCCAATTCGTTGCTGAGGAATGTGCTGAGCGCTTGTTGATACGACGAGCCGACCGGGGTGAACTCGAGGTCGCCCAGCGGATAACAGTCGCCCCCAGCGGCAAGGAAATCGATGGTGGCCAGGCCGATGTCATCGCCAGCAACGACTTCGCCGTCGCGCACGATCTCGGTGCCGTCATCGAGAGTGACGCTTCGGACCCGACCGCCAGCGGCGCCGATGACCGAGCAGTCGCCGTCGCTGTCTACCTGTCGTGCCGGCGCGGAAGCGTCGACGCTCATGGTGAAGCCCGCTATCTGCGGGAACGTGCCTTCGGCTTCTGGCAGACCTGCCACCGCTACCTCGAGCATGTCCTTGAATTGTTGACGTGGCACCTGACCGGTGACAACAAAATTTGCGAACGGTGCGATGTCGAATGTGTCGGCTTCGGTGATGTCACCAGCTGGAATCACGGCGTCGTTTCGAATGCCACCGCCGTTCTGAACTGCAACAACCGGCGCGTCGCTTTCAGACACTGCGCCCTGCTGACCGGTGGCGAGTAGTGCGTTGGCCAGCAGTTCACCGACATTGGTGGCGGTGGTGCGAACCGAAGTACGACGTCCGTCGAGTTCCACGTCGCTCTCGGCAATCACCGTGGCGTCGAGTTCAGCCAGCGCAATGGCAAGCGGTTCCTCGACCCGAGTCAGTGCGAATTCCTCGGCTTCGCCATCGAGCAGCACACCAATCGAGGATCCTTCGTAGCTCGTGATACTGCCTTCGGCATCGAAGGTGACCTCGAGGCGGCCGATGCAGCGGTAGCCGCCGGGTGCGGTCACGACTGGCACCTCGGTGCCGTCGGCGTCGTTGATCACCAGTGGGTAGGAGTCGACCGCGTCTTCGTCGGCCAAGCATGTATCGCCGTCGTTCTTCAGCAGTTCATCGCCGCCGCCGGCAACAACGATGTCGATGCCCGACAGTAGGGGAATCAGATCACGGTCTTCGCCCAGACCCTGAAGATGACTCACGAGAACAATGCGATCGACACCCTGTTCGATGAGTGACGCAGCTTCGGCATTGACTGCACCGGCAACGTCTGCGTCGACGGTGACATCGCCAGGGCTCGAGATATTGGGCAATCGAGGGGTGATCGCACCGATCACACCTACCTGCAGGCCCGACGTGGGATCGGTGAACACCGCTGACGGGGCAACGCGGCCCTGCTCGGCAAGTGCTTGGAGCGCAGGCTCAGCGCTGACATCGATGTTGGCCGCCACGAACGTGACCGGGTCGGCGGTCTCGTTCAGGCGAAAGTCTTCGATGAACCGGGCCGTGATGTCGGGTCCGAAGTCGAAGTCGTGGTTGCCGAGGGCCATGACCTCGTACAGGCCTCGCAGCGCAATCGAGTCATAGAGCGGTTGACTATCGCGAGCCAGGCCCGCAGCGAATTCCTTCGATGCCAAGAAATTGTCGCCCGACGAGACTCGGAGCAAGATGTCAGCGTCGCTGCTTCGACCCAGATCGACCCATGCTTGGGCAAAGCGAGCAATACCGGGGAAGCCACCTTCGATGTTCGGAAGCAGTTTCGACTCGCCGTCGTTGTTGTGCAGCACAGTCATGGTCACCGAACCGTCTTCGGCCTGAGCCGCGACTGGTCGATTCAGGTCGCGTGCCAGTCGGGTGCCGCTATCGACGAGAGCAGACGGTTGACTCGTGCCGATCGAACTGCCCACGTTGGGCTCGGTCGCCGCGTTGACCGACGAGCTGGCCACGGCTATCGAACCTGTCGAGTCCGGATCGTATGTCGTAAAGAGGGCGACGGTGAGCAGGGCCGCCCCTGCGATCATCCACACCATGCTTCTTCTCATGACAAATCCTTCACTGAAGGTCACCTTAAAGCTCGATTCGTGTCCGCAGCGCACTATAGGCACTGGTGAGATCGACGAGTTGTTGGAGTTGCTTGTGGGGTGATCGGGGCGCAAAAATGGGCGTCATCGCCTACTGGCTCCACCATCGAGAGTCGTGTGGTCAGTAACCTTACCGGCGTGCACGAGCGACCAATTGGTGTCTTCGACAGCGGCTTTGGAGGCCTGACCGTGGCTCGCGCGCTCATCGACCTGTTGCCGAACGAACACCTGGTGTACTTCGGCGACACGGATCGCTACCCCTATGGCCCGCGCACGCTTGACGAGGTGCGTGGCTTCGCTCGACAGATCGCGCGCTGGCTGGTGAATGACGTTGGCGTCAAGGCGGTCGTGATTGCTTGCAATACGGCGTCGGCAGCAGCGCTGGCCGACTTGCAGAGCGAGTTTGCGGTTCCGGTCATCGGCGTCATCGAACCCGGGGTGCGCTCGGCGATCGACGCCACCTCTCAGGGTCGCGTTGGCGTCATCGGCACGGTCACGACCATCTCTTCGGGGGCTTACCAGAACGCGTTCGCCGTGGCGGACCCGGCTATCGAGTTGGTGTGCGCAGCGTGTCCTGGCTTCGTCGAGTTCGTCGAGCGGGGAGACACCGACAGCGATCAAGCACTGGTTCTGGCCGAGCGTCTGCTGGCGCCGGTCCTCGATGCCAAGGTCGACAGCCTGCTGCTGGGCTGCACCCACTATCCGTTTCTGGCGAGAACGATTTCGAGGGTCATGGGGCGTGATGTCACGCTGGTCTCATCGGCCGACGAAACAGCGTTCGCCGTGCGACGGGCCATCCTCGACAACACGATCCCGGCGCGTGAATCACACGACACCACGCGCAACCGGTGGGTGTCGTCGGGCGATGCAGCGCGCTTCCAGCGCATTGGCCAACAGCTGCTGGGTGTCGAACTGGCGAACGTGGAACACCATGCATGGTGATCGGTGCTCATATGGCGCAAGCGAAAGCGGCCCCCGGTCTGGTCTGCCGACCATTTCGACGGGCCAAGTTGTGCCACACTGAAAGCTGATGTTGGCGGTCACGGTGCTTGGATGCTCAGGTAGTTATGCGGCCGAGGGCGGCGCGTGCACGGGCTACCTTATGCAGTCCCCCGAAGCGAATGTCTGGCTCGACGCCGGTCCAGGCACGCTCGCCAATCTACAATCGGTTTGCACACTCGGTGAACTCGACGCGGTCGTGCTCACCCACGCTCATCCGGATCATTGGCTCGAACTGCCGGTCGTTGCCAATGCACTCCAGTGGTACGAGCCTCGGTCGCGATTGGCCGTGTACTCCAATGCTCACATGGAAGCGCAGGCCCGATCGGTGATCGGACCCGACATCGATGTGCCGTTCGACTGGCGAGTGATAGAGGCCGACGACCGGGTGGACATCGGCGATCAGGCTTGGACCTTTGCCCAGACCGACCACTATGTGCCCACCTTCGCCACCCGCACCGATTGTGGCAACGAATCCATCGTCTTCACCAGTGATACCGGCCCAGGGTTCTCGCTCGCACCAATGGTCGAACGAAGCGGACCCATCGACCTGGCGATCGTCGAGTCGACGTTCCTGGAGCGCAGCGAACATGTGGGTGTGTTGCACCTGGCGGCCGACGAAGCCGGCGCAATAGCCGAACAGGCCGGGGTCAAGCGAGTGCTGCTTACACACCAAGCGCCCCTCGAGGATCGCGCCGCCCATCTCGCAAAGGCATCTTCGAAGTTCTCTGGTCAGATGGTGCTGGCCGAGGTTCGTCAGCAATACGCTGCCTCCGGAATCTGATACGCCGCCGAGCGCTCGGTTCCCCTGCCCTACTCTCCATTCTGCGAGGACCTGCCGTGCGCCCTGATGGCCGTCAAACCAACGAACTACGCCCATTCGAATTCGAACGCGACTACACCGAGATGGCCGCCGGTTCTGTGCTCGCTTCCTTCGGTCGGACCCGCATGCTCTGCACGGCGTCGATCGACGAAGGCGTTCCTCGATGGATGAAGGGATCCGGCCAAGGGTGGGTCACCGCCGAGTACTCGATGCTGCCTGGGTCCACACCCGGGCGAGCCAACCGAGAAGCAGCACGAGGTAAGCAGTCCGGCCGCACCCAAGAGATCCAGCGCCTCATCGGCCGCTCACTTCGATCAGTCGTCGACATGAAGAAGCTCGGCGAACGCCAGATCATTCTCGATTGCGATGCGCTGCAGGCCGACGGAGGCACCCGCACCACGGCGATCAGCGGAGCGTTCGTTGCCCTACACGACGCGTGCACCCGTCTCGTCCAAGCTGGCGACCTGAGCGAGCACCCGATCACCGACTTCTGCGCAGCAATTTCGGTTGGCGTCATCGACGGCGAGCCTCGACTCGATCTTCCCTACATCGAAGACGCCAACGCCGAGGTCGACATGAACGTCGTCATGCTGGGCTCGGGTTCGTTCATCGAGGTACAGGGCACCGCCGAAGGTGCGCCGTACAGCCGCACCGAACTCGACGCCCTGCTTGCGCTGGCCGAGAAGGGCATTGCCGAGATCATCGATGTCCAGCGCTCGATTTTGCAGACACCACCCGCAACACGCACGCAGTAGCTGTGACCGACCCACTGGTGGTCGTGGCGGCGACGGCAAACGATCACAAACTGAGCGAGATGAATGCCGTGTTCGGCGACGCGGTCGATCTTTTGGCGCGGCCGGCGGGGGTACCCGAGGTCGTCGAAGACGCAGGCACGTTTGTGGGGAACGCTCGGCTCAAGGCAATGGCCATTGCCCGAGCTTCGGGTCAACCAGCACTTGCCGACGACAGTGGACTCGAAGTCGACGCGCTCGGAGGTGCGCCCGGAGTCGAGTCGGCGTACTTCGGTGGCGGCGATCACGACGATGGCGCGAACCGGGAACGCGTGTTGCGAGAGTTGGTCGATACGCCAGACACGGCACGCACGGCGCGGTTTCGTACCGTCATGGTGTTGCGCTGGCCCGACGGCCGCGAGATCGTGGCCGAAGGCACGTGCGAAGGTCATATCGCTCGGGTCGAAACCGGCGACCAAGGCTTCGGTTACGACCCACTGTTCGTCCCTGCGGAAGGTGATGGCCGTAGCTTCGGCGAGCACTCCGCAGCCGAGAAGAACGCCATCAGTCATCGCAGCCGAGCATGCGCAGCCTTGCTTGCCGCCATCGGTACGAACTAGCCGACCATGCCAAGCCGACCGGCCTGACCCAGAACGCTTGGCTGACGTTGCTTGGCTGACGTTGCTTGGCTGACGTTGCTGGGCTGACGTTCCTGGCCGACCGAGCAACTGCGGACGCAGTTGTTCCCTGAGTTTCAGGGAGACAGCGCCGAGTCACGTTCGGCTTGTTCACGCTTTGCCCGCATCCGTTCGGTCAGGCTGGGGTTGTGGGCAAACGTTCGCCCGCATTCACAGAAACCCGATCGGCCAGATGGGGCGGCACCGGCAGGTCTGGTTCCGGAGGCAACTTGGGCGAGGCGAGCTGCTCAGCCGAGACGAGCACATGCAGGCTGGGCAAGTCACAATTTTCCAACCGGGTGTAGCACGTGCTCGTCGACACATCGACCGGGTTCGGCTTGAGCGCCCCGGCTGCCTCGAGGAGTCCGCTGACGGTGCGATGCGCGTACTGCAACGCTGACCACACAACTACGAGCTTTTGGTCAGGGAAATGCGTGGCCCAACGCCTGCGCGACGTCGGGCACGCCCGTTCGGGCTGTTCGACCGTCATGCCAAATTCGATGGCGCCGATACCGCGCAGCGTGGCAGCCGCAAGGCCGCCACCAGACCGGTCGCTGCAAGTGCAGCGGACAACACGAACACCACAGTGAACGAGCCGGTCACATCGGCCAGTATTCCGCCGGCCTGGGGCGAGATCATCTGCGCTACGCCAAATGCCAGCGTGGCGGCGGCGAACGAGGGGCCGTAGTCGCTCACCGTGGTGTTTTTCACGACGTACAGCGTGATCATGGTCGGGATCCCGGCGAACAGCAGCCCGACTGCGACCGATGCGGGCAGGGTGACGGCAACCCAACCCGGCAAGATCACCAGCACTACCCCGACCCATCCGGCGAACGCAATGGCCAATCCTTTGCGCGACCCGACGCGACCGGCAAGCGTGATGAACAACGGACCGCCGAACATCATGGCAATGCCGACCAGGGTGAACGACAACGAGGCACGAGAGCTCGTCCAGCCATTGTCGTCTTCGAGCTTGGCGGTGAGAAACGCCAGAATCAGGAGGTACATGAAGCCGAACGAGGTGTATGCCGAGGTGAGCGGCACCCACCCGGGCATTCGCTTGAGGGCAGTGAAGCCACCGAAGCCACCACCCGGGCCCGAGGGCTGATCTTGTTCATGGCCCACGAACAGATAGGTCGCGATGAGGACCACCACGGCGATGAACAGCAATACGGCGTAGACCGAGCGCCAGCTTTCGTCGCCCGACGTCGACCGGATGTAGCTGCTCAGCTGGCTGGCAAACACCACGCCGCCACCCATTCCGGTCCCGAGTAGTCCAATGGCCAGCGACCGCTTCTCCGGGGGCACCGCGGCCGCAGCGACAACCGGCGCAGGTATCCAGATGAGTGCGCCACCAAAGCCCGACGCAAACATTGCCAGGCCGACGATCCACACATTTGGAGCGACGGCGGCCAAGCCCAGACCAGCCAAGGCAAACACGAAACCGATGCGCATGATTCGCAAGAGCTTGACCGAGCCGGCTATCGCAGCAACGGCCAGCGTGCCGACCAGGTAGGCGCCGACGTTCACGGTGGTGAGCGAGCCGGCAATGGTGTTCGACAGATCCAGATCGCTTCGCACGGCGGGCAGGACCACACCGAACGCAAAGCGACCAAACGACTGGGCGACACCTGCGGTGGCGGCAACCAAGAACACTGCAGGCAACCCCATGACCCGGCGCCGACGAAGAGCCCGGGGGCGAAGTGGCATACAGCTCGACGCTAGTGGGTGGGTACCTGGTGATTCGTACCACTTGGCTGTGGGGTTAGCCGTTGGACGCCTGCTGGTCGTTGGATGCCGGCTGGTCGTGGGGTCGTTGGATGCCGGATCGCCAGGCTGTGCTGGTGGGTACCTGGTGATTCCTACCGCTTGGCTGTGGGGTTAGCCGTTGGACGCCTGCTGGTCATGGGGACGTCCGTCGTGCAGTGCCAGGGAGCGACGGCTGCGAATGACGAGTGGCTCCGCTGTCGTTGGATGCCGGATCGCCAAGCTGTCCGCATGCAGCCACAGCCGATCTGCCGAGGCTCGCCCGTAGCGGGCGTCGCCGAGAATTGGTGCCTGTAGCGCCGCCAGATGCACACGCAGTTGATGGGTGCGGCCGGTCTTGGGTAGCGCTCGAACCAACGCCAGGTCGCCGTCGATCGCCAGGATCTCGAAGTCGGACTCCGATGGCTTTCCGCCGCTGCGGACCTCTTCACTCATGCCCTTGCGATGCCGTAGATAGCTGCGACGGTTCACGCGCTGGCCGACCGACCAGTCCGTGGGCGCTACCAGCCGAGCAACCGCCTGGTAGCGCTTGGTCACGGTGCGGTCCTGGAACTGTTGCATCAACGCCGTGGCCGCAATCCGATTGCGAGCGAACACCACCACACCCGACGTGCCCTGGTCCAGCCGATGGGCAGGAAGGAACTCGGCACCGGGGTTTTGCGCCCATTTTCGCAGTGCGGTTCCCAGGTGTTCCCGCTTCGGGTCGATACTTGCATCACACAACACACCGGGTGCCTTGTCGACGGCGACCAGCGCATCATCTTGGAACAGAATGGTCTCGGGAGCGATCTGGACCGACGGCCAACGAACCATCTCAGAAACCTAGCGTCCTGTCGGCAACGTGTCCTGCTTCCTACTGATCTTCTCGCAGCGATCGCGGAACTTCTGGGTCGAAGGCCTGCGCAGCACGAGCCGCTTGCCTGAGCGCGCCTGGACGATCGTGATTTTCGTGTCGGGAATATGTGAGCTCGCACGATGTGCTTAGGTAGATCGCCCCGGTCGATGCCCGAGCGGGCGAGATGCGAGACAGGATTTCTTATGAGCGACGTAGCAGAGATCTTTTCGGACTTGCCGCTGCCGCGCTACATGGTCGACGGTGTCCACCGGGCTCTGGCGAACTTGGCTGCACCCGGTGCTCGTTGGTCCGGTGCGGAACGCATCGAAATCGCTGGCATCGCACGCGCAGTCAAGGCTCGTCAACCACGGCCTGAATACACCCTGGTACACGATGCAGCCCGTATGGCTGAAGCGATTGCCACGAACGCCCACTCGATCACCCAGGAAAACGTCGATGCCTTCGGCGAGGTTGTCGGCCGAGGGCCCGAAGCTTTCGTGGAGATGATCGGCGTCGTGGCCCGCACGGTGGCTATCGACACGTTCATGACCGGCATTGGATCCGCAGTCGTTGCGTTGCCTGAGCCCAGCTCTGCACCTGCGACCGGTGAGGTGAATCCGCGTGCCAAGAAGCGTTCGGCGTTTGTGCCCGTCGATGGCGCAGCAGGAGCAACCACAGCATTGTCGGCAGTTTGGCGCGAGGATCAAGCGCAAGAAGACCTGCACGGAGCGCTTTATCTGAGCTACCGGGAGATGGGCGACTTCACCATCCACAAAGGGCTGCCCCGGTGGCAGCTCGAAGCAATCGCAGCACGAACGTCGCTCATCAACGATTGCTTCTATTGACTGTTCGCCCACTCTGGCATGCTCCGTGCGAGCGCCGACGCAGCCGGTATCGCCTTCGATCTCACCTCGATCGCAAACCGTTCCCACGCCCCCGGGCGAACTGATGTCGAAGTCCTCTTCGCCTTCACCGACGCGTTGGTGAAGCGAACCATGGACCTCGACGACGCCCGCCAGAATCTGCTCGATCTCCTCGGCCCAGAAGCCGTGGTAGCCGCTGCTGGTTCATCCGGAAACTTCGAAATGATGAATCGCATTCTCGACGCTGCAGGCATTCCGGTCTCGCAGAGGACGCACGACGCCATGGGCCCCACGATCGGGCTCCCGTAACCCTGGGGTCAGGCACAGATGATGACTAGTCAAGCGTGTGTAATGGCGCACACTGGCGTGCTGCGTCTGAACGCACGCCAGGGGTGGTTGTAGGCTGGCCCGCTGATGCTTGCCGTGGTCACGCCAGAACAGGTCAAAGCAGGTGATGCACGTGCGCTGGAAGCCGAATCGCTTTCGGCCATTCTCGATCGCGTGGGCAGGGCGCTGGCTCGCCAGGTCGTCGACATCATGGGTGGCACGTATGGGCGTCGGATCAACGTTCTGGTCGGCCCCGGGCTCAACGGCGCCGATGCCGCAATCACCGCCGACCTGCTCGAACAGCGCGGGGTCAAGACACGCCGGTTCGGTCTCAAGGAGTTGCCGGGTGAACTGCCACCCGCTGATCTGACTCTCGACGGCTTGTTCGGCATCGGCATAAACCGCCCCTTCAACGCTCCTGATCCGGGGCCGGCACCGGTCGTGTCGATCGACATTGCGTCGGGTATCGACGGCCTCACCGGTGAAGCTGTGGGCAAACCGTTCACGGCCGATATCACGCTGACACTCATGGCGCTGAAGCCGGGCTTGCTGTTCGCAGCGGGTCCTGAGCGCAGCGGCGACGTGCGGGTCGTCGATATTGGTCTCGATCCGGGCGAGCGCAATCTCAACGTCGTACAAGATGGCGATATTGCCGCCTGGCTACCAAGTCGTGGCGTCCATGTCCACAAGTGGGACAACGCACTGCTGGTGGTCGCCGGATCTACAGGCATGACCGGTGCTTCGCACCTGGTGGCGCATGCAGCAACACGGACCGGAGCTGGTTATGTGCAGGTCGATTCGACTGCGGCAACCGACGATCAGATGCCGACCGAGGTCGTCGCCCGGGTCGGGGTCGGCGAACTTCGTGATGACGTGCAGCGCTTCAAGGCAGCGGTCGTCGGGCCAGGGCTGGGCCGAAGCGATCTGACATCGGAACTCACCCGTCAAGCGCTTCGGGCAGTAGAAGCGCCGCTTCTGCTCGATGGCGACGCCCTGTCGGTGCTGGCAGGCGATCTCGAACCTCTCTGCCATCGGAAGTCAGCGACTGTGCTCACTCCCCACGATGGCGAGTTCGAGCGACTGTTCGGTACGCCTCCGGGTGCGGACCGCGTCGCCGCCGCTCGAGCATTGGCCTCGGCTACCAACGCAACCGTGCTGTTGAAGGGTGCTACCACCGTGATCGCAGATCCCAATGGTCGAGCGTTGCTCACCAACACCGGCGACGCTCGCCTGGCAACGGCGGGAACGGGCGACGTGTTGGCCGGAATGATCGGCGCATTTCTCGCCCAAGGAGTAACGCCGCTTCACGCTGCTGCGGCGGGGGCCTACCTGCACGGCCGTGCAGGATCGCTCGGTCCAAGCGTTGGCTTGATAGCCAGCGACCTGCCCGATCTGATACCCGTGGCCATCGACGGCCTTCGCCCCTGAGCGCCCCCACACCCAGCGACCAGGACCAACGCCGGCGCTGCAATGGCAGCACGTGAGAGACTTGCTGCATGCGTATTTCGCGGCTGGTTGTACTGCTCGTGGTCATCTTCACGCTGGCTGCCTGTTCGGATAGCGCCGACACATTGGACGACACGCCCGATGAGATCGCAGATGAAGCGTCAGACGAAACCACGATCGACGATGAAGGCCGTCCGGTGTTCGTGCAGCCCGAGGCCATCAACGGCACCGCATGGACCTTGATGTTCGGTGGCGGACCCGAAGGCGAAATCGTCACCACCGACGGGTCGCCCATCACCATGGTCTTCGATGGCTTCGATCTGAGCGGGACTGCCGCATGTAACAGCTACGGCGCCAGCTACAGCCTCGACGAGGAGCGCTTTCGCATAGCCGAGCTCGGTAGCGAAGGCAAAGAGTGCGAGCCCGCCGCGCAAGAGCTCGAGCGTTTGTATCTGGGGTCGCTGGAAGACGTCGATGGCATCAATGTGAACGGCGACGAACTCGCACTGTCCGGGATGGCGTCCGAGCTGATCTTTCGGCGAACGACCCCGGCATCGATCGACGAGTAGACGGCGACCATGTGGTCCCGGGCGGCGCAAGACTGCGGAGGCTGGCTTTCACATTCTTGATGTGCGACGCGGCGTTGAGGATGACCTGTGTTCTTTGCATTCTTCCAGCGCGTCGACGAAAACTTTGTTGATGGCACCGGCGTCGATCTCACGATCGCGTAACTCTTGGTCGAAGCACATGGGGAAGCACTTGCGCCAAAAGCCCAGGGCTTGGCCACGGCTCCACGATCACCATCGATCTCCCGCCAGCGCGAACAACGACGGGTCCATCTTTTTATCGAGTCGACCAGAGTGTTCTGGTTGTCGGGGTGTACCCGGGCGCTGCTACCTTCTGGGGCGATGAGAGCCAGCGAGAGACGAGGTCAGTGATGGAGATACTCGGCATCGACGTCGGCGGTTCCGGCGTCAAGGGTGCAATCGTGAACACCGACACGGGGGAGATGCTGACCGAGCGCATGCGCATCGAGACGCCGACGCCGTCGACCCCCGAGAACGTGGCCGAGGTCGTGAACCAGATCGTGCAAGGGCTGGACTACAGCGGGCCTGTGGGTTGCTCCTTTCCGACCGTGGTTGTCGATGGCAGGGCACTGACCGTCGGCAACATCGACGAAGCGTGGCGGGGTACCCATGTCGCCGACTTGTTCAGCGAGTCGACCGGGCTTCCGTTCGTGGTCCACAACGACGCCGATGTCGCCGGTATTGCCGAGATGGCACTCGGCGCAGCCAATGGATTGAGCGGAACCGTCATCATGGTCACGATCGGTACGGGGCTCGGTTCGGGCGTGTTCTTCAATGGCACGTTGATTCCGAATATCGAACTCGGCCGCATGCCGGGCAAAGATGGCGAACCGATCGAGTTCTACGCCAGCTCCCGAGCCAAGAAAGAACAAGACCTGGGCTGGGAGGAATGGGGTCAGCGGTTCAACTACTTCTTGCAGCGCGTGTCTCGTGTGTTCACCCCCACCCACTTCATCATCGGCGGAGGCATCAGCAAGAACTTCGACAAGTTCGAGGGCGAACTCGACGTCGATGCTTCGGTCCAGGTCGCACGGTTCCGCAACAACGCCGGAATCATCGGCGCCGCCATGGCCGCTCAGGACCTCGCCACCTAGCGAGTTTTGCGGTCCGGCGATGTTCGAGCACGGGGATCTGGCAGCGCTGGTCGGTCAAGCACTGATCGGGCGCGGCCAGTCGGTCGCCGTTGGTGAGTCGTCGGCTGGCGGTCTGATCTCATCGACGCTGCTGTCTGTTCCGGGCGCATCAGCGTTCTTCAAGGGTGGAGCTGTCATATACACAGCACACGCGCGGCATGCTGTTCGAACGCCACGAGTTACCCGCCGACTCACGAGGCGCCACCGAAGCATTCGCCGGTGCGCTTGCTCGTAATGCCGCCAGCCGCATGCGTGCTGATTGGGGCCTGGCAGAAACGGGAGCCAGTGGGCCGGGCGGCAATCCTTATGGCGATGCAGCCGGTCACGCCTGGGTGGCCGTGCAGCGACCCGACGGCACCACGGTTGCTCGAAACGTGGCCACCGGCGACAACGATCGCCGGGCCAACATGAGTGCATTCACTGCAGCCGCGCTGCAGCTGCTACTCGCCGAACTCAACAGCTGAGTTTCGGCACCTGCAACGCGCAGCGAGTTGGGCATGCGCCGCCGGAGTTGACCAGCGGTGCGGACGATCAGATTCGCCGTCGCTCAGCTGTGCCGTCGCTCAGCTGTGCCGTCGCTCAGTTGTGCCGAGTGGAAGCGGCTATCTCTGCGTCGGTGTAGCTGTGCCGTCGCTCAGCTTGGCGTCTCCTGAGGCCATTGGTCAAGGCTCGTGTCCGCAGCCCAGATCGAAGTGGGATCGTAGACATCTGCAATGGGTGCCTGCTCGGCGACGGGCATGTTGATCAATCCTCGTGCAGGGAGTTTCCCGGTGAACTAGTTTCAAAAAGCGGACAACTTGTGAAAGGCGGGACGATGGCACGTCTCTTGGCACTACTTCGTCGACTCTTCGGCATAGCTGAACCGGAAGCGGAGCCCGAGCCAGATCCGGCATCCGAGCCAGAACCGGACCCAGCACCAGAATTGGAGCCGGATCCAGAACCGGCACCAGAGCCTGATCCTGATCCTGATCCTGATCCTGATCCTGATCCTGATCCTGATCCTGATCCTGATCCTGATCCTGATCCTGATCCAGAACCGGCACCTGATCCTGATCCTGATCCTGATCCAGAGCCAGATCCAGATCCAGATCCGGACCCAGATCCGGAGCCAGCACCCGCGCCTGATCCGGAACCGCCCGCGATGGTGATGCGGCGCCCGGCCGGAGCCGATGCCGGTGCCGACGGCTGGGACGACACGCTCGTGCACTACGCCAACGCCATCAAGGTCATGCAAGGTCGTGACGCGAGCGATGCGACCAGCTGGGTGTATCAAGCAGCGATTCACGGAACAGACAGTCCGAGCGGTCAAGCCCAGGACACCTGTCAGCACCAGACCTGGTTCTTCCTGCCGTGGCACCGCATGTATCTGCATCGCTTCGAGGCGATCGTGCGCGAGATCGTGGTCGGTGAACTGAACGGACCCGCCGATTGGGCCCTGCCGTACTGGAACTACGAGGACCCGAACACCCGCTCACTGCCGTTGGCATTCCAGGCTCAGACCATGCCCGATGGCACCTCCAATCCGCTGCGTATCGAACAACGGGTGGCAGGAGCCAACACCAACGGCGAGCTTCCCGAAGGTGTGGTGTCGTCGGTCGCAGCGATGGCGACGACCAGCTTTGGGCCGACCGTGGGTTCGGTGGAGCCGTCGCTCGGTGGAGCCAATACGTCGGCCAACCATTTCGGTGCCCGAGAGTTCAACGGTGCGCTCGAGAACCAGCCGCACAACATCGTGCACGGTGTCATCGGTGGCGCAACCGGGTTCATGGGCCACCCCTTCACGGCTCCACTCGATCCGATCTTCTGGCTGCATCACTGTCAGATCGATCGGCTCTGGGAGCTATGGAATCGCAATGGCAATGTAACGACGTCGGATTCCGGGTTTGCCGCACAGACATTCCAGTTCTTCGATGTCGCCGGAGAAGTGGTGACGCTGCGCTGCGACGGCGTCCTCGACATCGAGGGCGACCTCAACTACACCTATGAAGACCTGCCGGCGCCGCTCGAGCCATCGCTCGATACCGGCGCCGCGCCCGAGGGAGTGATTCCTGTGCCAACCGAGAACATAGGAAGTAGCGGCCAGGTCACGATCGGTGCCGCGCGTGCCGAAGTCGATGTCGTTCTCGAAGAACCGAGCGGGCCGGCGTTGGACTCGGGCTCGCTCGGCGATGCTGGTGCGCCACCCCGCATGTATCTGACCATCGAGAATGCCACCGCTGCCGAGCGCCCCTCGGCGAGTTACCGGGTGGTGCTCGATATGGGCACACCGGGTGATCCGACCGACGACTTCGTGGTTGGCTATGCGTCGTTCTTCGGCATCGAGCTGGCGTCTGGCGTCGACGGCGACCAGGTGCCTCACGGCATGAGCTTCACCTACGAGATCACCAACGTGGTGGCAACGCTGCAGGATCGCGGGCTGTGGGACGCCAATCTGGTGCGAGTCGCGTTCGAGCCGATGCCCGGTCTCGACGGATCGATGGAAGACGTCGGCGCCGGGACCGATATCAGCGTCGAGGCGATCCGCGTGTACAGCGAGTAGCCGTGACGCTTACTCACACCGACCGCAGCGTCGCCGGCCGACGTCGGCAGGTTTCGCCGCGCTTGGCATGGTGGTGGCGACATCCCGAGACGCCGTGGGTGGCGGTGGTTGGGTCCGCGTGGGTAGCGCTGACGATCTGGCACTACGCCCAACATGGGGCGGCGTCGACAGAACCGTGGCGATTCGATGTTGTTGCCTGGACGCTCATGGTTGTTGCCATGATGTTGCCCGGTGTCGTGCCGATGATGCGCCAGCTGGCGTTCGGCAGTTTGTGGCGGCGGCGTCACCGCACGCCGCTGATCTTCGCTGCGACGTTCGTCGCCGGTTGGGTGATGCTCGGCGTGGCAGCAGCCGCCGTGGTCGCCGTCGGTGCTCGGGCGGTCGGCTCGACCTTCGATCCTGGGTCGGTCGCGGTTGCGACGTCGCTCGTGTTGGCAGCGTGGTGGCAGCTGACCGGCTGGAAGAAACGCAATCTACGCCGGTGCCACTTGACCAAGCCGGTTGCACCGAGTGGTTGGCGTGGCGATTGGTCGGTGGTTCGCTACGCCGGCTATCACCTGCGTGTATGCGCCGGGTCCTGTGGCGCAATCATGGCCGTGATGTTCGTGAGTCACGACTTCCACGTCATGGCGCCGCTGGCCACGGTGTCGATCGTCGAGCGGTTCCAGAACAAGCCCAACGAGCGGGCGGGCGCAGCGGCCCTGGTCGCCGTTGCCGCGCTCGTGGTGCTGACCTAG
>ENA-ORXM01000210-ORXM01000210.1-marine-metagenome-genome-assembly--contig:-NODE-210-length-115929-cov-7.565670_pt1 | contig 115929 bp, 92 predicted proteins | sample MGYA00237867_ERZ511480 | MGnify/ENA primary metagenome ERZ511480 (study PRJEB26309, sample SAMN06266103) | marine metagenome | isolation source: Algal blade | place: United Kingdom:Sidmouth, United...
GCCGACGGTGGCCACCGGGTCGATCTCGTGCTGTTCGGCGGCGACGAGGGGCGGCTTCCGGTCGACGTCGGCGCGAGCGAACGGGTCGCCCGCGCGGGCGGCGGGCGGCTCGTCCGGAGCGACACGTTCGGCCGCGTGCCGCTCGACGTGCTCGCGCTCGAACGCGATGCCGACCCCCTGCGCACGCGCGGCCTCGAGAGTCTGCTCTGGCGCGATCGCTCCCACTGGCTGCTCCTCGGCGCGATCCCGCTGATGCTGGCGGCGTTCCGGAGGGTGGGGGCGTGAATCGCAGCCTCGCGTTCGTGCGAAACGTCCTGGCCCTGGCCGCCGCGCTCGGCCTGTCCGGTCCGCCGTCGGCCCGCGCCGTCGACGACGACCTGCTCGCCCACGACCTGTACCGCGACGGCCGCTACGCCGAGGCGGCCGAGCTGTTCACCGATCCGGCCTGGAAGGGGGTCGCGCTGTACCGGGCAGGGCAGTGGTGGCGGGCGGCGGACGCGTTCGTGCGGGCCGACGACGCGCTGTCGGCCTACAACCTCGGCAACGCCTACGCCCGGCTCGGCTACCCGGAGCTCGCGCTGGACGCCTTCCGGCGGGCACTCGCCGCCGATCCGTCGCTCGACGACGCTCGTCACAACGCCGAGGTGATGGTGAAGGTCCTCGCGCTCGCCGAGAGCGGCGAAGGCGGTGGGCGCTCGCCGTCGGAAGACGAGATCGAGCGCGTCGAGCGCGAGCGCGACGCCGACGAGAAGGGGACGCCCGACACGGGCACCGGTGGCGAGGAGGAGGACGAGCGCGACCAGGACGGTGCCGGCGAGAGCGAGCCGGGCGAGGAGGAGCGCAGCGGCGGCGACGAGACGGCCCCCGGCGACGGCGGCGACGCGAAGGACGCCGAGCGCGAGGCGCGCGCCGGGGACGGCGGCGGCGCGCTCGGTGGCGAGGCCGGCGAGGAGCGCGCGACGAACCGCGCCTCGGGCGAATCCGAGAGCGGACGCGAGCGCGAGAGCGCCGAGGCCGCCGGGCTCCGTCGCCAGCTCGAGAGCGCCCAGGCCACCGAGCAGTGGCTCGCCCGCATCGCGCACGATCCCGAACGCTTTCTCGAGCGACGCATCGCGCTCGAGCTGCGTCGCCGCCACGCCGCCGGAGGCGCGGCGCCGGAGGGCGGCAGTGTCTGGTGAACGGATCGCACACGTCGCGCAGGTCGCCGGCACCGTCCTGGTCGCCCCGATCGCTCGGGTGCTCGTCGTCGTGACGCTTGCCGGAGCGATTCCGCTGCACACGCAGGCCGCCGCGCTGGAACCTGCCATCACGCTCGCCACCACCGAGACCTCGGTCCACGCGGGCGACAGCATCGTGATCGAGGTCGCGGCGATCGGGCTGGACGAACCGCTCGACCTCGCGCCGCTGTCGCGCGATGCCGAGCTCTCGCGGGAGACCGGCGGCACCCGCATCGGCGTCGCCGGCGGGCGTGTGGTGGAGGTTCGCACGCGACGGCTGGAGTTCGTCGCGCCCGCCGGGGGACAGGTGTTCTTCGGGCCCTTGAGCGGACGGAGCGGCGGGGACACGGTGCGCTCGAACTCGCTCGTCGTCACCGTGCTGCCGCCGCCGGATGTCGACTGGTTGCCCGCCGAAGACGATCTCGTCGCGACGTTCACGCTGTCGAGCGACGCGCCCCTGGTCGGCGAGCGAGTCGTCGCGGATCTGACGCTGCGCTACCGGGACGGTCACGCGATCACCGACGAGCGGATCACGCTGCCGACGTTCGACGGCTTCGACGTCCTCGCCATTCACGAGAGCCGCCGGCTCACCGTCGCGACCGACGACGGACCGATGAAGGAGATCGCCTGGCGCTGGCTCCTGTTCCCCGCGCGCTCCGGCACGCTCGCGCTCGGCGGCGCGCGCTGGCAGGGCGAGATGATCCGCTCGCGCACGCGGCGCGGCCCGTTCGAGCGCGTGCTCGCGCCGATCGAGCTCGCCGTCGCGCCGGCCCGGATGGATGGCGACTGGTGGTTGCCCGCCGCGGACGTGGCACTCGCCGACGCGTGGTCGAAGGACCCGCGCGAGCTCACCGCCGGCGACGAGATCGTGCGCACGATCACGTTGACCGCCCGTGACGTGCTCGCGCGTCAGCTGCCCGCGATCGTGCCGTTCGAGAGCCGCTCGATCGCGAGCACGCCGATCGGCGAGCGCCGCACGCAGGAGGTCGACGGCGACCACGTGACGTCGACGGCGACGTTCGAGTTCCGCCTGCACGCGAGAAGCCCGGTGCCGGTGTTCCTGGACACGGTGCGCGTGCGCTGGTGGGACACCGACACGCGCGAACCGGGCGAGACGATCGTGCCGGCCCGGCGCGTCAACATCGGACTGCCCGAACGGGCGGACCTGCTCGCGGAGCTCGCGCTCGGCGGGCGAAGCCTTCGCGAGCGTGTCGAGCTCCGGCTCGCGAGCCTCGGCGAGCGACACGCGCCGTGGTGGGTATCGCTCGGCGTGCTCGGCGCGCTGCTCGCGTGGCAGCTGTTCGGGCTGCGCGACGGATCGGCCCGCTCCGACCCGGACGGGCCTCTGCCGCCGCTCTGACGCGCCATCGCGACGATCCCTTCTCGCCGGCAAGCCTCGCGCGAGCGACCCCACCACCGTCCGTACCGCTCTCGGCCGCGGTCACCGGCCTGGGCCTGGTCCAGTTCGTTTGACAGCCTGTCGTCACAACCTATAACTTATACAACAATTCCTCGCTCCGGAACGAGCCCTTGGCGTTACGCACCGCCAGCGTCACCCCTGTCGGCACCCGTCCCGAGGCCCTTCATGCGACACCGCTGTACCGTCAGATCGCCGAGCGGCTGGCCGATCGCGTCTACGACGGCGTCTGGGCGAGCGGCGAGGCGATGCCCACGGAGCTCGCCTTCGCCGAGGAGTTCGGCGTCAGCCAGGGCACGGTGCGCAAGGCGCTCGCCTCGCTCGAGGCATCCGGGCTGGTCGTTCGCCAGCAAGGTCGGGGCACCTTCGTCAGCGACCTCGGTGCCGAGCGCTCCTGGTATCACTTCTTCCGCCTGTCGCGCGCGGGGGGCGAGCGTGTGCAGCCCGACCCGGGCACCGAGTGGTTGCGCCACCGCCGAGCCACGCGTGCCGAACGCGCGTATTTCGGCGACGACGCGCTCGACGGCGTGCACGAGATCCGCCGCGTGCGTCTGGCCGACGGCGCGCGCACGCTTCGCGAGACGATCGTGCTGCCCGGGACGCTGTTCGCCGGGATCGAGACGCGCCCGATGCCGTTGCCCAATGCGCTCTACCCGTTCTACCACCAGGTGTTCGGCGTGTTCGTGCTCGGCGTCGAGGAGCAGCTCGCCGCCGTCGCCGCGAGTGCCGCGGCGGCACGCGAGCTCGATGTCGCTCCGGGCTCGCCGCTCCTGGAGATCGAACGCGTCGCGCGCGACCCCCGGGATCGCGTCGTCGAACTGCGCACGAGTCACTACCGTACCGACCGTCTCCGCTATCGGGTCGAGCTCGCGTGAGCCACGCCGGGGGCGTCCGCGTCGATCTTCTTCCGGCACTCGTGTCCGCACCACCCGGGGAGCACCACCTGCCATGAACGACACCGGTGTCGGCACGCTGATCACCTCGCTGTGCTCGCTCGGCAACCACTACCGCCTGCCGGTGACGATGATCATCAGCCACCACGGCTCCCCCGGCGAGCCGATCGGCGCACAGGTGCCGATCGTGGCGAAGGCCTGCGGCATCGAGAGCAGCGTCGAGGTTTCCGGTGCCGAGGCGGCCGCCACGCTGAAGGCGATGCTCGACACCCCCGGGCCTCACGTCATCGTCGCCAGGGTCGCCCCCGGCAGCCCGAAGCTCACGCCGATCCCGCTGTCCTCGCTCGTCATCCGCGACCGCTTCCGCGACGCGGTGCGCGCGGTGGGCGGCTGACCGAGAACGGCGCACCGGGCATCGACCCGCCGCGACGCACCCGTCCCGCGGTCCGGGTGCGCCGGTCTTCCCCGCAAGGACCGCCGATCATCTCTCTTTACCGGAGCAGACACGTCATGAACACACCCCGAACGTTCCCCTCGTCGCTCGCCGCCGTCCTCGGCGCGGTCGCACTCGGACTCGCCGGCACGGTCATCGCCGAGGTGCCCGAGAAGCAGGTCGAGTACGTCATCCCCTTCGGCCCCGGTGGCGAATCGGACATCTCCGCCCGCCTCCAGCAACCGTACTTCAAGGAGAAGTTCGGACAGGACATGGTCATCACCTACAAGCCCGGCGGCGGCGGTGCGCTCGGCTGGTCGCAGCTGAACGACATGAACGCGGACGGCCACTCGATCATGGGCATCAACCTGCCGCACATCATCATCCAGCCGGCGCAGAAGGAGGTCGGTTACACGACCGAGGACATCACGGCGATCCACATGTTCCACTACACGCCCGACGCGATCGTGGTCAACGCGTCAAGCCCCTACGAGACGCTCGCCGATCTCGTCGAGGACGCCGAGACCAATCCCGGCAAGGTGACGCTCTCGGGCTCGGGCAAGGCGACGGCGAACCATCTCGCCCAGATCCGCTTCGACGAGATGGCGGGCATCGAGACGACCTACGTGCCGTTCAAGGGCACCGGTGCGGCCGTCACGGCGCTGCTCGGCAACCAGGTAAAGGCCGAGTGGGGCTACACCACCGTCGGCGCGACGCAGGGCGATCAGGTGCGGCTCCTCGCCGTCGCGATGGAGGAGCGTCACCCGCTGTTCCCGGACGTGCCGACGTTCACCGAGCTCGGCTACGACATGGTCGGTGGTGCCTATCGCGGCATCGCCGTGCCGAGCGGCGCGGACGAGGCGACGCGCACGCGCTGGGCCGACATGATCGCCGAGATCAACGCCGACGAGAAGTTCCGTCAGCAGATGCTCGACGGCGGCTTCGCGATGCTGGACGTGACCTACGAGGGCATGGAAGCGTTCATGCAGGAGCGTAGCGAGGAATACCTGAAGACCGCACGCGACGCCGGCCTCGTCAAGTAGTCCGGACGCCAGTCGCGCAGGGACGCGCGGCGCCCGCCGGAACCCTTCACTCATGGACCTCTCCCACTTCCTCGGTGCGCTGACGCCCGCGAACCTCGCGTTCGCGCTGTTCGGCGTCGTCGCCGGCACCGTCATCGGCTCGATCCCGGGGCTGACCGCGACGATGGCGGTCGCCGTGCTCGTGCCGCTGACGTTCGTGCTGCCGCCGGAGTCCGCGCTGATCCTGCTCGGCGCGATCTATACCGGCGCGATCTACGGCGGCGCCTACGCCGCGATCCTGCTGAACACGCCCGGCACGCCGTCGGCCATCGCGACGACGTTCGACGGCTACCCGATGGCCAGGAAGGGACAGGCCGACCTGGCGATCTCGGTCGCCTGCTACGCGAGCGTGACCGGCGGGCTCGTCGGTGCGCTGTCGCTGCTCTTCCTCGCCCCGCCACTGTCGCGCATCGCGCTCGCCTTCGGTCCGGTCGAGTACTTCTGGCTGTCGGTGTTCGGGTTGTCGCTGATCGCGTCGCTGTCGAGCGGCAATCTCGTCAAGGGCCTCGCCGGCGGCGCACTCGGCATGTTGCTCTCCTGCGTCGGCATCGCCGAGATCTCCTCCGACGTGCGCCTGACCGGCGGCAGCCGCACCCTCGTCGGCGGCATCGAGGTCGTCGCCGCGCTGATCGGGCTCTACTGCATCCCGGTGCTGATCGAGATGGTGTCGACGCCCGCGCGTCACCTGGAGCCCGCGAGCGACGTGCGCGGGATTCGCTTTCGCGACGGCGCGCTGGTCGCGTGGCGCTCGAAGCTCAACCTCCTGCGCTCCTCCGTGATCGGCACCGTCGTCGGCATCCTGCCCGGTGCGGGCGGCTCGGTCGCGGGGCTCGTCGCCTATTCCGAGGCACGCCGCACGGCGAAGCCCGGGCAGCGCTTCGGCGAGGGGGAGCCGGACGGTGTCATGGCGACGGAGGCGGCCAACAACGCGACGGTCGGCGGCGGCTTCGTGCCGACGCTCGTGCTCGGCATCCCGGGCACGCCGCCGGACGCCGTCATCCTGGGCGCGCTGATGGTGCAGGGCGTGAGGACCGGTCCGGCGCTGTTCTCGCAGAGCGGCTCGATCGTCTACACCTTCATCTACGGGCTGCTCATCGCCACGTGCCTGATGTTGCCCGTCGGGCTCCTGATCGGTCGCTACGCCTACCGCTCGATCCTGCATTTCCCGAAGGCGGTGCTGGTCCCCACAGTCGGGTTCATGACGATCATCGGTACCTACGCGATCCGCAACAGTCTCTCGGACGTGGCCATCATGATCGGGCTCGGCACGCTCGGCTGGGTGCTCGGACGCTTCGGCTACGCCGCCTCCCCGATCGTGCTCGGACTGATCCTCGGCCCGATCGCCGAGCAGGGGTTCGTGCAGGCGTGGACGATCGGCGCGGCCACCGACGAGCTCGGCGCGATGTTCTTCGGCCGACCGATATCGCTCGCGATCATCGCGTTCACGCTGCTGTCGGTGGCGTGGCCCGCGGTGCGCGCGCGACGGAGCGCCATTCGACCGGACGCGACCTCGTGACACACGGGAAAACGCGGGACGAACCCGTCGCGACGCCGTCCCGCGCGTCGCCCGGCGAGCTCGTCGTGACGCTCGCGCTGCTCGGTTTCGGCGTCTGGGCGCTGTTCGACACGGCCGGCTACAGCGACGTCGACTCGGTCGTCTTCCCGCGCACCGTCGGCATCGCGCTCGTGATCCTCTGCCTCCTGGCGCTCGCGCAGACCTGGTGGCATCCGACCCGGCCGGCGGCCCCGACGGACGTCTCGCCCGACGCGACATGGCGCCGCGTCCTGCTCGTCGGCTCGATGCTCGTCGCCGTCGCGCTGATGGGTACGCTCGGCTTCCTGCCGGCCGCCCTGCTCGCCTTCGCCGCGAGCCTCCTCGCCGCGATGCACGGACGCTGGACGATCGGCACGCTGACGCGTCACGCACTGGCCGGCATCGCCATCGTGCTCGGCTTCCACGCCCTGTTCCGGTTCGGTCTGAAGGTGCCGCTGCCCTGATGTTCCCGACGCGATGCCCCCCGCACCCTCGTTCCGGCATCACCGCACCGATGTCGCCCTCCCGGGCACCGCTGCCGCCGGCAGGTTCCTCGTCCACGAGCCCCGACGCCCGATGAACGCTCCCGTCCCGCCACCCGGTCCGAGAGACACGGCCGTCGACGAGCGCGCGCTCGCCGCCTGCCGGCAGGCGCTCGAGCGCCTGCTGCCGAAGGACGCGGACTTCTCGGACGCCGCCCGCGCGCTGTACGCGGTCGATGCCTCGAACTACCGCCAGGTGCCGCTCGGCGTGGTGCGTCCGCGCGGTGCCGACGATGTCGTCGCGATCACCGCGCTGTGCCGCGAGCACGGGCTGCCGGTGCTGATGCGCGGCGGTGGCACGTCGCAGAACGGGCAGTGCGTCAACCGGGCGATCGTGCTCGACTGCTCGCGCCACATGAACCGTGTGCTCGAGATCGACGCCACGTCACGGACGGCGCTGGTCGAGCCCGGCGTCGTCTGCGACGCGCTGAAGGCGGAGGCGGAAAAGGTCGGGCTGACGTTCGGGCCCGACCCGGCGACGCACAGCCGCTGCACGCTCGGCGGCATGATCGGCAACAACTCCTGCGGCCCGCACTCCATGCTCGCGGGCAAGACGGTCGAGAACGTCGTCGAACTCGAGGTGCTGACCGCGGCCGGTGCCCGTTTCACGGTCGGCCCGACCGGCGACGAGGAGCTCGCGGCGATCCTCGCCGGTGGCGACGAGCGGGCGAGGATATACGCCGAGCTCGTCGCCCTCCGCGACGAGCACGCGGCGTCGATCCGCGAGCGTTTCCCGACGATCAAGCGGCGCGTCTCGGGGTTCAACCTCGATCAGCTCCTGCCCGAGAACGGCTTCGACGTCGCCCGTGCGCTGGTCGGCTCGGAAGGCACCTGCGTGTCGATACTGCAGGCCCGGGTCAGGCTGGTCGAGAACCCCGCGCACAAGCGCCTGTTCGTGCTCGGCTTCCCGGACATCCACGTCGCCGGCGACGCCGTCGTCGAGATCCTGCCGCACGCGCCGATCGCCATGGAAGGGCTCGACTGGAACATCGTCGGCGGGCTGATCGCGCGCGAGCGGCGCCTCGCCGAGGTCGCTCTCCTGCCCGAGGGCCGCGCCTGGCTGCTGACCGAGATCGCCGCACCCGACGAGGCGACGCTCGAGGAACGCTGCCGCGCGTTCGCGCGCGCGATGCACGCGTCCGAGCGCGTCGTCGCCGTGGAGGAGGTGACGGACGCGGCCACCGTGACCGCGCTCTGGAGCATCCGCGAGCAGGGCGCGTCGGCGACCTCGATGAGCCTCGATCCCGAAGGGGTCGACCCGATCGTCGGCTGGGAGGACACCGCCGTCGATCCGCTCCGGCTCGGCGACTACCTGCGCGCGTTCCAGGAGCTGATCGATCGACACGGTTACACGACGAGCCTGTACGGGCATTTCGGCGACGGCTGCATCCACGCCCGCATCACCTTCGACACGCGTTCGGCGCAGGGCGTCGCGACGTGGCGGCGGTTCAGCCGGGAGATCGCCGAGCTGGTCGTCGAGTTCGGCGGATCGCTGTCCGGCGAGCACGGCGACGGTCAGGCGAAGGCGGAGTTCCTGCCGGTCATGTACGGCGAGGAGCTGGTCGGCGCGTTCGAGCGCTTCAAGCGCGCCTGGGACCCGGAGCGGCGCATGAACCCGGGCAAGCTGGTCGAGCCGTACCGGATGGACGAGAACCTGCGCTTCGGACCGGACTACCGGACGCCCGCGGTCGAGACGACCCTGCGCTTCGTCGAGGACGCCGGCGGGTTCGGGCGCACCACCGAACGCTGCATCGGCATGGGCAAGTGCCGCGCGGCGAGCGGCGCGATGTGCCCGAGCTATCAGGCCACCGGCGAGGAGCGTCACTCGACGCGCGGGCGCGCGCACCTGCTGCACGAGCTCGTGCGCGGCGAGACGATCTCCCGGGGCTGGGCCGACGAGGACGTCGCCGACTCCCTCGAGCACTGCCTGTCGTGCAAGGCCTGCAGGAGCGAGTGCCCGACGCAGGTCGACATCGCGTCGTGGAAGGCGGAGTTCATGGCGCGCCACTGGGCGGGGCGTCGCCGCCCGCTCCACCACCGGGCGTTCGGACAGGTCGGCACGACGCTGCCGCGGCTCGCCCGCGTGGCCCCCCTCGTCAACGCGCTGCAGCGTGGCCCGCTCGGCGCGCTCGCGAAGCGCCTGCTCGGCATCGCACCGGACAAGGCGCTGCCGGCACTCGCCCGCGAGCCGTTCGCGACGTGGGTCGCGCGCGAGGCGGACGACGCGGACGCACGGTTCCACCGCTTCGCTCCCCCCGTCGTCGGCGACCCCGTCGTCGGCGACCCCGTCGTCCTCTGGGCCGACAGCGTCAACGCGCACTACCGCCCCGACGTCCTGACGAGCGCCGTGCGGGTGCTCCGCGCGAGCGGCGCCGAGGTGCTCGTCGCGCGCGAGCGCTTCTGCTGCGGGCGTCCGCTGTACGAGTACGGATTCCTCGAGCGCGCCCGCGAGCAGCTGTCGGCGATCCTCGACGGGTTCCACGCCGCCCTGCCCGACGGCGCGCGCGTGGTCGTGCTCGAACCGTCCTGCCTGTCGGTGTTCCGCGACGAGCTGTCACGGCTCTTTCCCGACGACGCCCGCGCACGGAACCTCGCCGCACGGGCGATGACCCTGACCGACCTGCTCGACGAACGCGGCACCGTCCCGGCGCGCACCCTCGGGCGTGGTCTCCTGCACCTGCACTGTCACGACAAGTCGCTCGCCCGCGCCTCCGGCGAGCGCGCCTGGATGCGCCGTTGCTTCGACGAGCTCTCCGAGCCCGAGAGCGGCTGCTGCGGCATGGCCGGCACCTACGGCATGCGCGCGGCGACGCGCCCGATCGCGCAGGCGCTGTTCGCCCGCGCGCTCGCCCCGGCGATCACGTCGGCCGGTGCGGACGCCGTCGTCGTCGCGAACGGCTTCAGTTGCCACGAGCAGATCCGCGACGGCGTCGGGCGCGAGGCGCTGCATCCGGTGCAGGTGATCGAGCGCTGCCTGGCGCCGAAGACGGCTCGGTAGCCGACCCGCCGAGCGGCGTGGCCGTGCCGTCCGGTCATTCGGTCGGTCGTGCAGGCCGGCGAGCCTTCGCGGAGGGGCGCGCGAGCGAGCGCCCGAGCGCGACGAACGCCGCCCGCGCCTCGGCCTTCCTGTCGGGCGAGATGTTGAACACCTGCGGGCTCGGGTGCCAGGTGCGGGCGATGTCGATCGTCTCGCGGCGCATCCGGAATCGCTCCCGGAGGCGCGGTTCGACCCGCTGCGCCTTGCGTCCGACCAGGACGATCCGTTCGAGCGACGTCATCGCGTCGAGCACGCGCCCGAGCGGTTCGAACGCCGCGTCGATGTCGGCCGGCGTCACCGCCCGGATGCGTTTCCCGTCGCCGACGTACCACGGCACGACGTTCCAGACCAGTACCGACTCGCGCGGGATCGACGCCTCCGAGAGCAACGCGCGCAGGTTCCGCGCCGTCGCGTTCGGGCTGTCGCGCGAGACGAACCCGGTCGCGACCGACTGCGGCCCCGGCGCCTCGAGCAGCAGCAGGGCGCGGGCGTGGACGCCGCCGTCGGCGGGATCGGCATCGGGGACGTGACGGTCGGGATGGCGCTCGCGGAGCGACGCGACCAGGGCGGCCAGCGGGGCCATGTGCGGTGCGGCGAGCGCCTCCAGACGCCGCTCGCGTTCGGCGATCGAGGCGAGCGCGTCTCGCGGCGGGACGCTCATCGGCGCCACCGGGCCGGCACCTTCCCCGGGCAGCGCGCCCCCGCGTCACCGGACGCGGTGCGGCGGCGAGCGACGGCGCGCAACCTGTCGAACCGATTCTTCGTACACACGTCGAACACGCCGACTCCGCCGTCGCCCGCGCCGGAGACGGGCGCGGGCCGTACGCTCGACTGTAGCCGATCGCCCGCCCGTCGCCGCCGATCACCACCCATCGCCGATCGCCGGTCACCACTCGCGCCCGCTTCGCCATGCCCTACGTCATCCTCACCGCGCTCCTGCTCCTGCTCGCCTGGGCACCGAGCCTGTGGGTGCGGCACGTGCTCCGCCGTCACGGCGCCGAGCGCGCCGACCTGCCCGGCACCGGCGCGGAACTCGCCCGCCACCTGATCGAGCGTCTCGGGCTCGACGGCGTGACGGTCGAGCGCACCGATCCGTTCCGGGATCACTACGACCCGGCGACGCGCACCGTCCGCCTGAGCCCCGATCATCACGACGGGCGTTCGCTCGCGGCCGTGGCGGTCGCGACGCACGAGATCGGGCACGCGATCCAGTTCGCGCGCGACGAGCCCCTGTCACGGCTGCGCTCGCGCTGGCTGCCGCTCGCCAACGCGCTCAAGCGCACGGGCATCCTGATACTCACGGCGCTGCCGATCATCGCGATCGTGCTGAAGGCGCCCGCGGCGATGCTCGGCGTCGTCGTGCTGAGCCTGCTGCTGCAACTCGCCGGCGCTCTCGCCTACCTGATCGTGCTGCCCGAGGAGTACGACGCGAGCTTCGTCAAGGCGCTGCCGATCCTGAAGGGCGGCGAGTACGTGGCGGAGGGGGATCTGCCGGCCGTGCGCCGCGTCCTGCAGGCGGCCGCCTGGACCTACTTCGCGCGCGCGCTCGGCGACCTGGTCAACATCGGGCGCTGGGCGATGATCGTGTTGCGCCGCTGAGTGACGTCGGGCCGCGATGCATCACGGCATCGCCGCCCCGGACGGCTCCTCGACGATCGGCGCACGAGCGGGTCCGCGCGACAGTCGAGCTCGGCGCCCGGAGAAGGTCGCCGAGCTATCACATGTAAATATCTTGCGTAATCACATGTGAGTGGCTATGCTGGATTCGTGAACATCAAGACGTCAGCGCACTACCAGCGCGAGTACCGCCGACGCCTGCGGGCACAGGGACTGGTCAAGAAGGAGATCTGGATCCGTCCCGAACAGGCGGACCGGGCGCGCGCGTTCGAGAAGACCCTTCGGGAAGATCCCGATGCCGTCGCGGCGGGCGCGGATGTCGAACGGGCGCCGTGGAGCACCGGAGCCCTGTACGCGGAGCTGCTCGGCACCGCCTTCGTCCGCGACGGACACGCGAGCTGCGAGCTGATAGCCGGCGCCGAAGCCGCGTTGCTCGTCGTCATGCACGAATACGGGGACCTTCCCGTGTTCGTCACCGTGGCCGGCGACCAGCTCGTGGTCGAGTCGGTGCTGTGGCGGCACGCGGACGTCGCCGACCCGGCGGCGTTCGACGAGACGGTCCTGCGCACCCACAAGTACTTCCCGCTCTCGACGCTGTGTCTCGAGCCACGCGCCGACGAGGACTACTACCTGATGTTCGGCGCGCTCGGCTCGGCCGCGAGCCTGGCCGATGTCGCGCAGATCATCGGTCTGCTCGCCAGCAACGTCATCCACGCGACCGAGGCCTACGCCGACTTCCTCGTCGCCACCGATCCGATCACCGCCGGAGACCCCGCATGAACGTCGTCGACAAGATCATCACCGCGCTGCGTGGCGGCGTGTCCGAGGCCGGAGAGGCCATCGTCGATGCCCAGGCACTGCGCATCCTCGATCAGGAGATCCGCGACGCGGACTCCGAGCTCAAGCGCTCGCGCGACAGCCTCGCCTCGATCATCGCCCGCCAGAAGCTCGCCGAGGAGAAGGCCGCCCGCCTGCGCGGCACGATCGAGGAACACGAGGGTTACGCGAGGAAGGCGCTCGCGCAGGACGACGAGCCGCTCGCGCTCGAGGTCGCCGCGCGCATCGCGCGCCTGGAGACCGAGCTCGCCGGCGAGGACGAGGCGGCCCGCGGCTTCGCCGCGAGCGCGGACGAGCTCAGGGCCGCGATCCGCGGCGCCGAGGACGATCTGCGTCACATGAAGCAGCAGGTCGACGTCGTGCGTGCGACCGAGGCGGTGCAACGCGCCCAGGAAAGCGTCTCCGAACGCCACGGCGGCACCAACGCGAAGCTGCGCACGGCGATGGACTCGCTCGAACGCATCAAGGAGCGCCAGGCGCTGCGCGCGGCGTCCGGGCGGGCCGCCCGCGAGCTGGCCGACGAGGCGGTCGGGTGCCAGTCGTCCGGAGGGCAGTCGCTCGACGCCCGGCTCGAGGCGGCCGGCATCAAGCCCGCCGATTCGTCGGCCGACGCCGTGCTGGCACGCCTGAAGAAGCGAGACTGACTTCGCGTCGGCGCGCGCCCGTCGCGTGCCGATCCGCCACCGATCCGCCACCGATTCCCGCGCGTTCCGCGGCGATCGCGGGCGAGCCGGAGCGCTCGCCCTCCCCCACCCACAAGCGAGGAAGGAGGCCCACCATGTTCGCGATGCTGCTGAGTGACTCGATGAACCCGTTCCTACCGGAACATCGCCGCCTTCCCGACGCTCCCGTGGACGATCCTGCTCGGGCTCTGCGTGCTGTAACCGGCTCGGCGCGGTGCTCGGCATCGTGGACCTGGACGTGCTCGACGCGAGCGTCGGGGACAGCGACCTGAACGCGGGCTCGGACGCGACCAACGTCGACGTGCTCGCCGGGCTGCTCCTGCGCTTCGGTCTCACAGGCGTGCCGGTACCGGTCTCGTTGTCGCTGCTCGCCCTGAGCGGCTGGCTCGTCAGCTACTACGCCGTACACTTCCTGTTCGCGCCGATCCCGCCGGGCGCGCTCCGCTGGCTCGCGGGCCTCGTCCTGCTCGTGCCCACCTTCCTCGCGGCGGCCTGGATCACGGCACGCCTGATCCGCCCGCTGCGTCCGCTGTTCCGTCATGGCCGATCTCACCGTCCTGATGCCCATCGTCACCGGAATCGGCATCTTCTTCCTCGTCCTCGCCGGGCTCGCGACCCTGTTCAAGGCGTTCTACTACAAGGTCGAGCAGGGCACCGCGCTGATCGTCAACGACATGAGCTCGCGCCCGAAGGTGCACTTCACCGGTGCCCTCGTCTACCCGATCCTCTACAAGAAGGAGCTGATGAGGATCTCCCTAATCACGCTCGAGGTGGATCGACGCGGCAGGGACGGGCTGATCTGCGCCGACAACATGCGCGCGGACATCGTCGTCGCGTTCCACCTGCGGGTGAACGAGACGGCCGACGACGTCCTGAAGGTCGCCAAGTCCATCGGCGCGAGCCGCGCGTCCGATCGCGAGGCGGTGAACCTCCTGTTCAACGCGAAGTTCTCCGAGGCGCTGAAGACGGTCGGCAAGCAGATCGACTTCGTGCAGCTGTTCGAGAACCGTCAGCACTTCCGCGAGAAGGTCATCGAGGTCATCGGCGACGACCTGAACGGCTACGTGCTGGAGGACGTCGCGATCGACTACCTCGAGCAGACACCGATAGAGCGCGCTCGACCCGTCGAACATCCTCGATGCCGAGGGCATCCGCAAGATCACCGAGCTGACCGCGACCCAGAACGTCCGCACCAACGAACTCGAGAAGGACGAGGAGCTCGCGATCAAGAAGAAGAACGTCACCACCGTGGAGGCGATGCTCGAGCTCGAGCGCCAGCAGTCTCGCGGCCTCCGCGACAAGTCCGACCTGTTCGACGACGGCGGGCGCGCGATCCGGCTCGGCGCGCACCGTTTCGGCGTCAACACCGAGACGCTCGATCTCGGCCTCGTGCCGCGCGGCGACACGCTCGCGCTGCACCTGATCGGCACGCGCTACTTCGAGCCGCTCGAGAGCGCGCGGGCGCTCGCGCTGAAGCCGTACTGGAACCAGCCGCTCGAGTCCGAGACCGACGGCGTCTACCGGGCCGAGTACCTCGCCCACCGGATCGTCGAGACGGCGGCGAGCTCCGGCGGCAACGGTGCACTCGAGCATGAACGAGGTCACCGCACGAGGCCAGTCCGCGCCGGGCGATCGCCGTCGAAGCCCCGGCGTGCGAGTGCACGCGCGTGATGTCGTCGCTTCATCCGGACGGCTCGCACGTCGCCCGGTCGCCGGCGTAGAGACGATCGAGCACCGCGGCCAACCGCCGATCGAGGTCGGTCACGTGCCCGGCCGAGTGCGTCGTCAACGACACGTGCACCCGGCGGCGGGCATTGCTCCAGTCGGGATGGTGATCGAGGGCGTCGATCGCGGCGGTGCAGCTCGCCATGAACCGGATCGCCTCGCCGAAGCCCGGGAACTCGTACGTCGTCGTCAGACGCTCGGTCGATTCCGCCCATCGCGCCGACACGGCGGGCACATCACCGACGAGCAGATCGGCGATCGGGACCACCGAGGCGTCTCCGTCGTGATAACCCGGGTGATCGCGACCGCGAAACACCGACGAATCCCGGACGACGGCCTCGCGCCGCGTCGCGAGCGCCCGCGTGTCCGGGCTCCGACGCCACGCCACCACCGCGGCCTCGTCCGGGAAGCGCACGAGGTGCACCTCGAACGGTTCGTCCGCGGGCGTCCCGTCCGCACACCGGATCACCCGCTCGATACGCGCCCCGTGACGGGCGAGCTCGCGCGCGGCATCCCGCTCGAAGCGCTCGTACTCGGGCACGCGGGTCGCGTCCACATGAAGGCGCACGACGAGGACGACGCCCGGATCGGTCGGTGTCGATGTCTCCATCGGGCCATGCTGAACCGCGATCCCCGCCCTCGTCAACGCACGGCGAGGCGAGGCGCGGCGGAGCTTCGGCGCCCTCGGCACGTCCGACGCTCCAGCCGTTCCAGCCGTTCCAGCCGTTCCGGCCACCTGGACCGAGACTCAGCCGCTCTTCGCGAGCTTCAGGATGACGCGTCGCTCGCTCGCCGTCACCGGCACGATCGACAGGCGGTTGCCCTTCCTGACGAGCGGACTCTCCTCGAGGCCCCCGGTCTCGCGCAGGGTCGCCAGCGGCACGGTCTCGGCGAAGCGCCCGCGGAAGGCGACGTCGACCATGACCCAGCGGGGCACGTCCGGCTTCGCCTTCGGGTCGAAGTACGGGGAGTCGGGATCGAGCGAGGTGTGGTCGGGATAGGCCTCGCGCACGATCTCGACGGTGCCGACGATGCCGGGCACGGCGCAGTTGGAGTGGTAGAAGAAGCCGGTGTCGCCGACCTTCATGTCGTCGCGCATGAAGTTCCTCGCCTGGTAGTTCCGGATGCCGTCCCAGTGGTCGGTGCCGTTCGGCATCGCCTCCAGGTCGTCGATGCCGAACACGTCGGGTTCGGACTTGAACAGCCAATGGCGCACGGGTGTTTCTCCAGGGTCGGCGAACGGCGTTGCCGTATGATGCCGCACCCCCGCCCTCCCCGGACCTCCCCGATGGCCGAGCCCGTCCGCTCGTTCGCCGATCTCGGCCTGCCCGCTCCGCTGCTCGACGCGCTCGCGGCCGTCGGCTACGAGACACCGACGCCGATCCAGGCGCGCACCGTGCCGCCGCTGCTCGCCGGACGCGACGTCCTCGGCCACGCGCCGACCGGCACCGGCAAGACGGCGGCGTTCGCGCTGCCGATCCTCGCGCGGCTCGACCCCGGCGCGAAGCACGTGCAGGCGCTCGTGCTGACCCCGACGCGCGAGCTCGCCATCCAGGTGGCCGAGGCCTTCACCCGCTACGCCAGCGCCTCGCCGCGGCTGCGCGTGCTGCCTGTCTACGGCGGGCAGGACTACACCGGGCAGCTGAAGGCGCTCGCGCGCGGCGTCCAGGTCGTCGTCGGCACGCCGGGGCGGGTCACCGATCACGTCAAGCGCGGCACCCTCGTGCTCGACTCGCTCACGACGCTCGTGCTCGACGAGGCCGACGAGATGCTCCGCATGGGGTTCGTCGACGAGGTCGAGTGGCTGCTCGAGCAGACGCCCGCCAAGCGGCAGACGGCGCTGTTCTCGGCCACGATGCCGCCACCGATCCGGCGCATCGCGAAGCGCCACCTGAACGATCCGGAGGAGATCGGCATCGAGGGACGGCGCTCGGCGGCGACGACGATCCGGCAGCGGGTCTGGATGGTCGGCGGCGGCATGGACAAGCTCGAGGCGCTGACGCGCATCCTCGAGGTCGAGCCGTTCGAGGCGATGCTCGTGTTCGTGCGCACGAAGAGCTCGACGGTCGAGCTCGCCGAGAAGCTCGAGGCGCGCGGCTTCGCCGCCCAGGCGATGAACGGCGACATGCCGCAGAAGGAGCGCGAGCGACAGGTCGACAAGCTTCGTGGCGGGCGGCTCGACATCCTGGTCGCCACCGACGTCGTCGCCCGCGGGCTCGACGTCGATCGCATCAGCCACGTCGTCAACTACGACATCCCGTACGACACCGAGGCCTACGTGCACCGCATCGGGCGCACCGGCCGCGCGGGGCGCTCGGGCGAGGCGATCCTGTTCGTCGTGCCGCGCGAGCGGCGCCTGCTCGGCGCCATCGAGCACGCCACCAAGCAGAAGATCGAGCCGCTCACGCTGCCCACTGTCGAGATGGTCAACGAGCGTCGCGTCGAGGCGTTCGAGGCCGGCATCGACGACGTGCTCGCGGGCGGAAATCTCGGGTTCCTCGAGCGCCTGGTCGAACGCTATGCCGAGCGGCGCGAGGTGCCGATGACACGCGTCGCCGCCGCCCTCGCGCGGCTCGCGATAGGCGAGCGTCCGCTGCTGCTCGAGGAGCGGGCGACGAAGGGCAAGCCGAAGAAGAAGGCGCGGGCCGACGAGACACGCGTCAGCAAGCCGCGCGACGCACGCACGGGGAAAGCGACACCGGCGGCTTCGGCGGCTTCGGCGATCGAGTCACGACCTCCGGCAACTCCGGCGCCGCCGGTCGCCGTCGAGCCTGCCCCCGGTGCATCCGACGCGGGGGCTGGCGACACGTCGAGCGGAACACCTTCCCCGCCCTCCGCGACGACGTCTCCGACGGCTCCCGCGAAGGCGGAAGCGGCGGCGCCGGACGCCGACCGCGATTCGCATCGGTCACCGTCGCGGGAGCCGGTGCGGGCAGCGTCGCCGTCCTCGGCCTCGCCCGCGCTCGTCATGGAACGCTTTCGCGTCGAGGTCGGACGCACGCACGGGGTGGAGGTGTCGAACATCGTCGGCGCGATCGCGTCCGAGGCGGACATCCGCGCCGAGTTCATCGGCCGCGTCGACGTGCACGACGATCACAGCCTCGTCGATCTCCCCGAAGGCATGCCCAAGTTCATGCTGAAGGAGCTCAAGCGCGTCTGGGTCTGCGGACGCCAGCTCGGGATCGCCCGCGCGGGTGCCGATGGCGGGTCGCGCGTACCCGCGGCCGGACGCCCGGGCGGCGACGCGCGCGCGGCCATGGCGCGACGCCCCCCGAAACGATCGGCGGACAGCGCTCCCCGGACGAAGACCGGCGGCAAGGGCGACAAGACCGGGAAGCGAACCGGCGGAGCGGCAGGGAAGGCGTCCGATCGTGCGACGACCGGCAAGGCACCTTTCTCGAAGCCGTTCTCGAAGGACAAGGAAAAGGACAAGGACAAGGGCACGAACAAGGGCAAGGGAAAGCCGGTGGAAGGCCGAGGCGCGGGCGCGGCGGCCCGGGTGTCGACGCATCGCAAGGGGACGACGCGCAAGGGCGGCTGACCACCCGGTAAATGCTGCCGTCGTCCACCGTCACCGCCGACATCGCGCTAGAACCTTCGTCCCTTCCACCACGACGAGTGCCGCGATGAGCCCCGATCCCGACCCGAACGACATCCCCGACGACGAGAACGTCTCCGGCGGCCCGATCGCCGACAAGGGCGCGGTGTCGGCTCCGATGCACGGCACGGACCGTCCGGCCGACGGCCTCGGCGGCACGCCGGGCGTGTCGCCGGACGCGATCGACCAGCTCGCCGGTTCCGCCGGACGGCGCGAGCTGGACTTCGACGACGGCTCGATGGACACCGCCGAGGTGACCGGCGGAGAGTCCGTCGTCGAGGCGACCTACGACGATCGCGGGCCCGCCACCCCTCTCGACGAGGGTGTCGACGCCGATGCCTCCGCCGACGTCGCCGACCACTCGGCCGGTGACCGACTCACCGGTACCGGACTCGAGACCGACGACGCGGCGGACCCCTCCGACCCGACACGCGGGTAGCGACCGCCGGAGCTCGCCCGCCGTGCACGGGCTGCAACCGTTCGTCGTCGCCGTGCTGGTGCTCGTGCACCTGTTCGCCGGGCGGCTGCGCTTCCTGGACATCACGCCGAGAAGCCGCTGGCTGTCGTTCGCGGGCGGCATATCGGTCGCGTACGTGTTCGTGCACGTCTTCCCGGAACTGCAGGAAGCGCAGCACCACTTCAGCGAGTCGCTCGGGGAGACCTGGTTCGATCATCACGTCTACGTCGTCGCCATGCTCGGCCTGATCGTCTTCTACGGTCTCGAGCTGTTCGTCCAGCGCGAGGGCCCCGATCGCGACGACCGCGAGTCCGCGCGGCGCGACGCGGCCGTGTTCCGGCTGCACCTGGCGATGTTCGTGCTGTACAACGCGCTGATCGGCTACCTCCTCGTGCATCGCGTCGAGCAGGACGTGCGGGGTCTCCTCCTGTTCGCGTTCGCCTACGCGCTGCACTTCATCGTCAACGATCACGGCCTGTCGAGCCATCACCGGACGCGCTACCGCCGGATCGGGCGCTGGCTGCTGAGCGCGGCGGTGCTCGCCGGCTGGCTCGCGGGGCTCGTGCTGGAGGTGTCCGAGGGGACGGTACACGTCCTGTTCGCTCTTCTCGCCGGGGCGACCATCCTGAACGTGTTGAAGGAGGAGCTTCCGGAGGATCGCCAAAGCCGGTTCCTGCCGTTCGTCGGCGGAGCGTTCGGCTACGCGGCGCTGATGCTCGCGCTCTGACGAATCGCTAGCGGTCCGTCTCGCCGATACGGTCGGGCTCAGCGAGACAGACCGCTAGCGAACATCCGCGATCACCGGGTAGTGGTCGGACGGCCACTCTCCCTCGAACTTCCGCCGCACCACGACCGGTGCCCCCAGGGGCCGCAGCCCCGGAGAGTGGGTGATGTGATCGATCGCGCCGATCAGGTCGATACCGCGGTTCATGTGGTAGGTCGCCCCGCGTACCGGCAGGAAGCTCAGGCCGATTTCCTCGAGGATCTCGATCGGCCGCATCCCGTGCCACGCGTTCAGATCGCCGACGAGCAGGACACGCTCCCCCGCCTCGGTGCGCGGGCCGATCCGCCTCGCCACGAGCTCGGCGGACTTGCGCCGGTTGGAGAAGCTCTCGAACTCGAAGTGCACGTTGACGATCGACACGGTCTCGCGGCTGTCGAGATCCTCGAAGCGCGCCCACGAGGCGAACGCCGGGTAGGAGCCGTCGAACGTGCGCGAGTAGATGACGTCGGGGGTCTCCGAGAAGAAGAACCAGCCCTGCTCCAGCACCGTCAGCCGGTCCGCGCGATACAGGATCGGCTGCGTGGAGGGAAACTCGCGGGCCTCGCCGACGGCCGCGGCCGCGTAGTCGGGATCGCGTGCCAGCAGCCAGTCGAGCGTCAGGTTGACCTCGCCGCCGCTGCCGCCCGCGAAGCTCTCCATCTCCTGGAAGGCGACGATGTCCGCGTCGAGAGTGTCGAACGCGGCATCCAGCGGCCGCTTCCTGCGCTCCCAGTCCCCGACCGACCAGGCGCCGGTCGGTTCGGAGAGCACGATGTAGTGGACGTTGTAGGTCGCGACGCGAAGCGTTCCGTCGATGCGCGCCGGCAGCTCGGTCGGACTCGTCTCGCAGCCCCCGACGGCGAACCCGGCGAGCAGCAGAGCGGCCCGGGCGAGTGCGCGCGCGGGCATGGCGACGCCCTTCGCCGCCACGCGGGCACGGCGCGGTGACTCGTCGATCGTGCGCTCGGATGCCGGCATGTGCCTCCCCGTCGGGCGAACGGGACGGCGACGCTGCCGAAACGGCCGAAGTCGGCGTGGACCCGAGTGTCGGCCGGACATTCGGTCGGTCGGACGACGCTGATGAATCGCCAGGCGGGCACGACGGCGCCGTGTTCGAGCGCCATGTCGTCGAACAGGATGCCGCTGTCGGGCATGTCGATGTCCAGCGCCTGCTGCATGGCGCGGGACGTCAGCCCGATCTTCCAGCCGATGACGCGTCGGCCCTGCTCGCGCTTCGCGCGGTGGATCGCGTTCCGGATCGCGCAGGCGTCGTCCATGCCCGTGTCGGGGTGGTGCAAGGTCAGCAGGCCCGTCTGCACACCCGTCCGCTCGGCCTGCAGCAGCGCTTCCGCCGCGCGCGCGTGATCGTGTGGCGTCATGGCACTTCGTCCTCCACGCCGTTGCGCAGGGTGCCGATGCCCTCGACCTGGCGCGTACTTCGGGTGGCTCGGCTCGAGCCGATCCATCCGGTGATAGAACTCCGGCGGGATCCCGAGGTTGTCCGACGTCAGCAGGGTACGGCCCTGGTACGGGCGCCGCACCCGTTCCGCTTCGGGACGCCGCCGTCGCGAAAGCGCGCGAGATACCCGCCGAGCTTCGCGATGTCGTCGTCGAGCGCCGTCATGCCGTGTGCTCCAGGTGATCGCGGATGTTGCCGAACTTCGGTGACAGCGACGCGTCGATGCCGCGGATTCCGGATCACGTCCGCCAGGAAACCCAGCTCATCCTCCTTCGTGTCGAAGGTCCCGACGACGAGAACGGTCTTGTCCGCCATGGCAGGTGCTCCTACAGCTTGATCCAGGCCGTTCTCAGGTCGATGTACTTGTCGATGGCGTGCAGGGACTTGTCGTGCCCGTTGCCCGACTGACCCACGCCGCCGAGAGGCACGGTGCCGTCCGCGCCGTGGATCATGCCGAGGATGTCGCCCGCGCTCGGGGCGATCTGGCCGTAGACCTTGTCGAGCGCCTCGGCGTAGTAGCGGATCGTGTTGGCCGCCGACGGCGTTGCGCACGGGGCATCCGCCGCTCGTCGACTGCTTCGCGCTGTCGTTCAGGGCCCAGGACGTGCACGTCGTCTTCTCGGGTGACACCGCCCCCATCGCCGCCCTGGAGGACTTCGCGCGCGGAGCCGACCTGCTGATCCACGAGGCGATGCCGGAAAGCGCCCTGCCCGCCCTGATGGCCCGCATCGGCGACGGCAGCGACAGGCTCATGGCCCGCTGGCTGCGATCGCACACCTTCGCCCACGACGCCGCCCGCACCGCCGCGAACGCGGGCGTGAAGGCGCTGGCCCTGTCGCACCTGATCCCCGCGGACGACCCGAGCTACACCGAGCGACACTGGCGCGAGGCGGTCGACGGCATCTGGGACGGTGCGCTGACGGTCGGCCGCGACGGCTCGCGGATCGAATTGCCCGCGAGTACCTGAAGCCGGTTCAGTCCGAACATGCCGCGACCGCTCCGCCCGCGCCGTTCGCGCCGTTCGCGTCGCTCTTGTCGATTCTCCATCGCTGCACCGCGAACGCGTCGCGCGGGCGAGACTCGACGATCTCATCGACAGCGACAGCGGGAGTCAGGCGCATGAACCCAGGTGGCAGCGGCAGCCGTCCGGACAACATCACGACCGATCAGGCCAGCCCGAAGGAAGGCGTCGACACGCTGGCCGAGGACGATTCGGCGATGACCCCGCGCGACGCGCCGGACGGTGACGACGACAGCGGCGTCGAGCCCTATCGCGACGAGGAGGAGTAACGCCTCCCGTTCCGCCGGATCGGAGCGGAGAGCGCGAAGGTCGGGGCGCGGAGCACGGGGTGCGGCCGGCGCACGGGTCGGCTCAGCCCGCGGGGCGCGGCGCCCCTGCCTTGTCGAACTCGCGCATCCGCGCGAGCACGTCGACGCCGAGCTGGGCGTACACGTGCAGGAGATCGATCAGCACCCAGTTCTCACGGATCAGCGCGCCCTCGCAGCGCCAGAAGTCCAGGCTCCGCATCGTGATCCGCCGACCTGACGGGGCGATGCCGAGCCAGCCGTCGCCGGTCACGCTCATGTTCATGCCGGGCCAGCCGGTGAACGCGACGTAGTCGCCGTCGCCGAACAGGTGCCCCATGCCGGGAGTGCCGCCGACGCGGTCGGGCAGACCGTTCAGGAACGGGATCTGATGCCAGTTCCTGAACCCCTCGATACCGCGGCAGGTGCCGATGCCGGACGGGCCGTACCAGCTCATCGCCGGGTGCCAGAAGCGATCGAGCGCCATGCCGGCGACGCCCTCCGTCGCGTGCTTGCCGAGGTGCGCGAGCATGTCGCCGACGAGCGCGAGGCTCACGTCGGCGCGCTCGCGATCCCGCTCGTCCGGTGCCAGTCCGTCCTGCATGGCCGGCCCCGGCACGTGCCACTCGCGCCCGAGCGACGGCACCATCGGCCAGGCTCCGGCCTGCACCATCAGCTCGGGGATGTCCCAGAGGATCTGCATCTCGACGACCCGACCGTCCTCGACACGGTGGAATTCGTGGAAGCGCATCGCCGCCTGGTGACCCGTCGGACGGATGTCGAGAAAGGGACGCGCGAACGTGCCGGTCCAGTGCCCGCAGCAGCCGATCCACGTCGCCCCGTCCTGCGTCGTGCCGTCCATGACGATCAGGTCGCGCCGCTCCAGGTCGGGGAAGGCGTTCGCGAGCGGGGCGAGCGCGCGTTCGACGAGACCCTCGGCGCCGTCGAGGTCCTCGAACGGATGGGCGAGGTGCACGACGGCGTCGGGGGCGAGCAGCCGTTCGATCTCGCCGCGGACGACGGGCAGGTCGGCGTCGCGCTGGGCGAGACGGAGCGGATCGATCAGGGATCGGACGGTCATGCGCATTCCGTGTGTGCCGGCCAGGCCAGCACGCTAGCAGAACGGCGGCGCCCGGAACGTCGCGCCGAACGGTGCCCGGAAGACGCTCAGACCTTCTGCTCGAGCACCAGTACCCGCGTGTGTCCGGGCAACGTGTCGCGGGTGATCGTCGCGCTCGACGCGTCGGCGCGATCGACGGTGTCCGGATCGACGAGCGCGAGGAAGTGCTCGATTTCCAGGAGCCCCGGCGGCACGAGGAGCGGCGTGCGGTGATGCATCGGCACGACGAGCCTCGGCGCGGTCGCCCCGATCACCCGCACGAGCTCGTCGAGCGGCACGACGGGCGGCCCGCCGGCGAGCGCGAGCAGGACGTCCACACCGTCCAGGAAACGCGTCTGGCGCTCGGTCAGCGGGTTGCCGATGTCGCCCATGTGCGCGACGTGCAATCCGTCGACGACGAAGCGGTACATCGCGTTCTGCTCGGGGTCGTGCGTCGGGTGATCCTCCGCCTCCATCGACTCGATGGCGCGGATCCCGAGCCCGTCCACCGTACGCGCCCCGCCCTCGCGGGCGACGTCGAGCGCGTTCACCCAGGCGTGCTCCCCCGGTACCAGATCGTGGCGGCAGTGCGCCTGGTCGTTCGCCGAGGAGGTGACGACGAGATCGCAGGGCTCGTCGATCGGCGGGAATCCGAGCAGCTCCGGATCGTAGGGATCGCAGACGATCCGGCGGCCCGCGTCGTCGACGATGCGGAAGGCGGCCTGTCCGTACCAGCTCAGATGCATGAAAGGTGTTCCGCGAAAGGGAGGTGTTCGAGCGGCCGGCCCGACGGCCTTCCGGGTGGATGTTCGAGCCACCCGTGCCCGTGCGGAAGCCCCGTGGCCCGGACGACGGCCACGCCGACGCTCGTGCCGCCGCTCATGCAGGCATTCGCCCCTGCAGGCGCGCCGTCGGACGTTCAGGCCGGGGCAAGACTCACCTCGCGATCGAGATGGCGTCGCGCGAGCACGATCAGGACGATCACCGGCAGCGTCAGCAGGGCGGTCAGGACGAAGAAGGAGGAATAGCCGATCGTCTCGACGATCGAGCCCGAGTAGCCGCCGAGCGTCTTCGGGAACAGCGTCATCAGCGAGCTGAATACCGCGTACTGCACGGCCGTGAACGAGACGTTCGTCAGGCTCGACAGGAAGGCGATGAACGCCGCGTTGGCGAGTCCCCCCGCCAGGTTGTCCGCACCGATCACCAGGTACAGCATGCCCATCGACGGCTCCCCGCCGGCGAGCAGCACGAACAGCAGGTTGGTCACCGCCGACAGCACCGCCCCGAGCAGCAGGATGCGCAGCACCCCGAACCGCACGGCCAGCAGCCCGCCGAGAAAGCTGCCGGCGATCGTCACCACGAGTCCGAACACCTTCGACACCGTCGCGATGTCGGCCTTCGTGTACCCCATGTCCTGGTAGAACACGTTGGCGATGACGCCGAGCACGATGTCGGAGACGCGGTAGAACCCGACCAACAGCAGCAGCAGCCACGCGATCGAGACGCCGTAGCGGCTGAAGAAGTCGGCGATCGGGGCCACGTAGGCCTCGCGGACGTAGGTGTCGTCGACCGCACCGCCCTTGATCAACACCGCGAACGCGACGGCCGTGACGCCCAGGGCCGACGCCAGACGCAGCGTGGCGGCGACCAGGCCGGCCAGCGCGTCGCCCGTCACGTCCGCCAGCGCTCCCCCGATCGCCCCCGCCGTGCCGCCCAGCAGACGGAAGGCGACGATGAACGCCGCGACGCCGATCAGGAACGCGGCGAAGAAGCGCAGGTTGTCGGCGAGCGAGCGGGTGCGCGGCGAACCGGCGGGAGCGGCCGCATCGGAGACGGCGGGCTCGTCGATCGCGAGCGTCGTGGCCATGCCGACCAGCATGACGGCGGCCATCGCGGCATAGGTCAGCCGCCACGCGCCGTAGTCGTAGACCTCGGCGGTCGAGCCGAGCGCCTGGGCGAGGTACAAGGCGCCCGCACCCGCCACGATCATGCCGATGCGATAGCCGCCGACGTAGGACGAGGACATCAGCGCCTGCAGCTCGGGTCCGGCCGAGTCGATACGGTAGGCGTCGATGACGATGTCCTGGGTGGCAGAGGAGAAGCCGAGCGCGACGGCCGCGAACGCCATCAGCGTCAGCGCGGCGCTCGCCCCGCCCTCTCCGGACGCGCCGAGCCCTCCCGCCGCCGGATCGATCGAGGCCATCCACAGGATGGCGGCGACCACGGCGACCTGCGAGAGCAGCAGCCAGCCACGCCGACGGCCGAGCGCACCGGTCAGCAACGGCAGCGGCAGCCTGTCGACCAGCGGTGCCCAGACGAACTTGAACGAGTAGCCGAGCGCCGCCCAGCTGAAATACGTCACCGCCGACTTCTCGACCCCCGCCTCGCGGAGCCAGAGGCTCAGCGACGAGAAGATCAGCAGGATCGGCACGCCGGCGGAGAACCCGAGGAACAGCATGGTCACGACGCGCGGGTGGGCGAACGCCTTCACGCTGTCGATCCAGCCGTCGGCATGCGGCGCGTGCGGGCCGGTGGCGATCGGGGCGCCGCCTCCTCTCGCGTCCGGGGCCGCACCGGGAACCGTCTGTGAACTCATGGCGCTCTCTCGTCCGGCGGGCGGTGACACGCCCGAGTATAGGGAGCGCGGGCATGTCCCGCCGGACAGTGGGCGGGGGGGGGGGAACGACGCCGGCCGTCAGCGCGTGCCGGGGTCCACGTCTTCCCAGTTCCATCCGTCGAACCCGGCATAGGCTTCCAGCCACTCCTTCGAGGGCAGGACGGTCTTGCCGGGAACCTCCGCCTCGACGCCGTCCCGCGACTCGTGGATCGCCACCCCCTCGTTGTCGGGATCACCGACCAGCTTGCCGATGCCGACCGGGTGCAACTCCGAGGTGTCGACCCCTGCGACGTCCTCCGCGTACTCCTGCAGTCCCATGCGGATCAGCGCCTCGAGGACGTTGTGTATCGCGCGGCAGAGAGGCTCGGTGACGGTGGCGTCGATGCCTTCCAGCGACTCCTGGTCGTCGCGGAGGAACTCGACGAGCATCGCGAGCGCCGGAGCCAGCGCGGCGTGACGGTCCTTGCTGTGGAAGTAGTGGAGCACCGGGTAGGAACGCTGGCTCTCCGCGACGACGGAGAGCGCCGGGACCAGCGCGACGAGGTACAGCTCGAACGAGCTGCCGCCCCGGGTGGCGGCCAGCCGGCGCATCTCCTCGACATCGGCGCCGAGCGTGTAGATCGTCGCGGCCACCGAGCGCCGGTGCGCGACGCCGCCGAGCACCGGCAGCACGTAGGCCAGCCCGACCGACACGAGCGTGACCCCGGTAGCGCCGGCGATGGTCCGCAACGCCTCCCAACCGCCCTCCACGGGGGCGACGAGATCGGAGTTGCCGCCGCGACCGATCATCGCCTTGGCGGCGAACACGAGACGGTCGCCGAAGCTCGGATCGGCGCCCGATCCGAAGGCGTCGGGCACGAACACCAGCGCCCAGCCGAGCGTCAGCTCGGACATCCAGATCAGCAGGACCAGCAGCACGATCAGCGGGCCGGCGGCGCGCAGCAACGAATGCGAACGCCGGCTCGAGGGGTCGTGCATGCGGATCGCGAGGCGCCACACGGAGCTCGCGACCCAGCGGGTCTGCGCGGCCGGGCCGCCGCCGACCATGAACACCGTGCCGAACAGGTCCATGATCGCCCAGGCGATGATCGACGCGCCGAGCGCTACGGACAGGACGTCGAGCATGTGGCTTCCGGGTGAGTTCGACAGTTCGCCGGCGCGAGCGGGAACCGATCGCCCCGAGGGACCCGGACGAACCGGGGCGGTACCGGGACAGACGCCCGGCGATCCGGCGGACGGCTGTCACTCGCTGGCGATCGATCGATCGATCGATCGATCTTACCGGCGCCGGTATCCGCGCCACCAGCGGATGTCAAACCGTCAAACCGCGTCCCGATGTCCCGACCGAGGCCGACGCTCAGGAGCGTACCGGCGAGGGACCGTCATCCGGTTTCGTTCCCGTCGAGCCGCGCCGGTCGGCGGCGTCGAGCATCGGACGCGCGGCGTCGGCGTCGGCGACGTAGCTCCGGAACAGCTTCGCCTGCGCGACGAACAGCGCCGGCACCGCGAGCGCGAGCACGATGATGACGGTGCCGAACAAGCACGCCGTAGCCGATGCTGACCGCCAGCGGGATCAGCAACTGCGCCTGCAGGCTCGTCTCCATGATCAGCGGGTAGACACCGAGGAAGGTCGTGACCGAGGTCGGCAGGATCGGACGGAAGCGGTCCTCGGTGCCTTCCCGGACCGCGTGTCGCGTGCCGTGGCCGGCGGCGAGGTACTCGTTGCACAGGTCGACCATGACGAGGCCGTTGTCGATGACCACGCCGGACAGGCCGGGCCGTTTCGTATACTCCCGACGCTCCACCCTCGCCCCGCCCCCGCGCCACTCGCCGAGACACCGCCGCCCTGTCCTCCTCCGCCGCCCCCGCCGACGACGCCCCGCCCCGCCGCCGCCGCCGCCGCCGCCGGAAGTCCGAGCGCACGCCGGAGATCGTCGCCGCGGCGATCGCCTCGTTCGCCGAGCTCGAGACGATCGACATCGACGCCTGGGCAGGCGCCCACGTCGACCTGCTGCTGAACGGTCTCAGGCGTTGACGCTCGCGCGCTGCATCCGCGCCGTCGCCGACCTGCAGGGCACAGCCGACGCGGCGAGCGAGCGCGTCTCCCAGTGTCTGTTCGGCGAGCGCGTGGACGTGCTCGGACGATCGGGCGACTGGTGCCGGGTGAGGAACCGTCGGGACGGCTACGTCGGCCACGTGCCGACGGACGCGCTCGATCACGCGCCCGGCGATCTCGGCATTCTCGACGGCCCTGACGACGGCCCTGACGACGGCCCTGAAGGCACTGGCGGCCCGGGCGACGGACGAGACGACACCCGCATCCGAATCGTCGGTGTCAGGGCGACGCTGCTGTTCGCGAGGCCCGACCTGAAGAGCCCGCTCAGACTACGTGTGCCGTTCGGAGCCGAGCTCACGCTGTCGGAAGGTGTCGGGAACAGGGCCGACACTCGTCCGGGCGACGACGCGGGCGCGGAGTTCGTCCGGGTGACGGGGCTGGCCCGCCGACACGGCACGCGCGACGCGTTCGCGCGGTTCGATCATCTGCTCGCACCGGGCACGACGCTCGCCGGTTCGCCGGTCGACGTCGCGCGCCGCCTCTACGACGGCGCGCCGTATCTCTGGGGCGGGAGGACACCGGACGGGGCGGACTGCTCGGGGCTGGTGCAGGGCACGGCGTTCGCCGTCGGGGTCGTACTGCCGCGCGACAGCGGCGAGCAGGAGCGCGCGCTGGAGCGCATCGTGCCGCATGACGAGCGCGCGGCGTCGGACCTGGTGTTCTGGCCCGGACACGTGGGGTTGCTGATCGACCCGGACACGCTCTACCACGCGACCGCGCACACGCTCGCGACGGCCGTCGAACCACTCGACGACGTGGTCCGGCGCGCGGGTCGGCCGTCCTCGATCCGGCGCCTGCCGGACGTCAGCCGACGTCGCGGCGGCGCTTGAGCGTCAGGACCACCCCGCGACGCGGAAACGTCTGGTGATAGCTGTCCGCCCAGCAACTCTCCTCGAGCACCTGATCGTGCGAGAGACCGGCGAACATGAGCGCCTCCTTGACCCGGTTCGCCCGCCCGATCGCGAGCAGCTCGTTGCCGTTGTCGATCGCCGTGCGTCCGTGGCTGCAGCCGATCACCGACAATACGTCGGTGGCCGGATCGAGCCCGTGCACGTAGTCGGCGATGATCGACTTGTTGTCCTCGCCCAGCACGAGGGAGTCGTTCGGAAAGATCAGCGTGTCCCGACGGATGTCCTGATAGGCGGCGAACAGCGGGGCGTAGTTCGAGCGTTGCGTCTCGTACATGTTCTGACGCACGAGCAGCCGGAACTCGGACGAGCTTCCGTCCGGCACGAACGAGGCGACGCCGGACGCGGCCCCCGCGGCGTCGGCGCTCGCTGCCGCGAGCGCGGGCGAACGGGTGGGAATCGTCAGGTCGACGACCGCGGGCTCCCCGTCCGCGTCGAACGTCACGCTGGACAGCGCCGCCGGCGGCGCGTCGGCGAACAGGTCGTCGTTCAGGAGAAGGCCGTCCTGCGTCGCGGCGCCGTACACGTTCTGCGGCGAGCCGGGTTGCGTCTCGCCGCCGACGATCCGGAAGTCGCGCTCGACGGCGACCGGTCCGATCGCGATGCGGTAGCGGGTGCGCTCGCCGGTCTCGGTCTCGGCGCGCTCGGCGCGGTAGCGGACGTAGTGCGCGCCCTGGTCGGCGGAGACTTCCTGGATGCCGTAGCCGGCCTCGTCGAGACGCGCGAGCACGCGTCGCCCGAACGGCGTCGCCGGGGCCGAGACCTGCAGCGTCGTCTGCAACGGGTGCAGCTCCGGCAGCTGGGCGAGGGTGTGCACGAGGTTGCGCGCGATCAGATCGGAGTCGGGCAGCGTGTCGTCGGGCGTGCCGTCGGCGCCGAGCAGCGCGCAGCCGGACAGGCTCGTCATCACGAGCAGGACCAGCGATCCTGCCGCCCCGTTCGTCAGTCGTCTCATCGTTTCATCTCTCGGTGATTTCGAACTTCGCATTCGGCCTTGTTCTCGGGTCGTCGCTCACGTGCCTCGATCGGTGAGCCGACGGCCGGCCGGACCGTCCGCGCGTGCGTCGATCCGCCCCTCGGTCCGCCCCCATGTACGTCGCTCGAGCGTCACGACGACGGCGCCCGGTCCGAGCGTCGCGCCGTAACGGGTATCGAAGCAGCCTTCCTCGCGCACGCGTCCGGAGGGCACGCCGCCGCGCACGAGCTCCTCCTTGACGCGTTGCGAGCGGGCCAGAGCATCGCTCTCGGTACCGTCCCAGAGCAAGGAATCGCCATGACTGCAGCCGGTCACGGAGAAACGGTCGGTCGCGCCCCGGTACAGCTCGATCATCCGGGCGAGCGCCCGCTTGTTCGGTTCGCCGAGGCGCAACGCCGCCGCATCGGCGAAGCGCATCCGCACCTGACGGATCGGCGTACGCACGCCGACGGGCTCCGGCTCGGCCGCGAGGCGATCGCCGAGAAAGAGATTGGCGCGCGCGAGCACGAGAAAGCGCTCCGTCTCGACGCGCGCACCCGCCGCCCGCGCGCTCGCCTCGCTCATGCGCACCTGACGCTCGCGACGTTCGAGCACCGAGCCGTCGTCGGCGAGGAAGATCACGCCGGACACGAAGGTGGCCGCGACCCCGCGACGCCGGTGCACGTCGTCGTTGACGATCACGCGCACCGGGGGACTGCCGAGCACGCGCACGGCGCTCGACGGCACCATCGTGTCGCGGGCGTCGCGGTAGTCACGCTCGAGCGCGACGTCACCGATCGCGAGCGCGTACGTCGTCAGCGGCCCGCGCTCGTCCTCGGCACGCACCGCGCCGTAGCGCACGTGGAACTGACCCTGGTCGTCCGGAACGCGCTGGATACCGTAGCCGCCCCCCCGAAGCGCCTCCCCGAGCGCGATGCCGTAGTCCGAGCGTGACGGGGCGAGCTGCACCGTCGTCCCGAACGGCGAGCGGGAAGGCAGCTGCATCATGACCGCGACGAGATCGGTGGCCACCAGCCTCTCGAACGCGTCCGCCGCGAGCCTCGATTCGTCGCGCTCCCACGAGAAGCCGCCGTGGACGTGATCGCCCGGAGCGTCGTCGGCGGGGGTCGCGCAGCCGACGAGCGCGCACGCGCCGATCGTCGTCCACGTGGCGACGGCGATGCGGAACGCGGCGCCGGGCGGGCGCTGGGCGACGCGGCTCATCCGAGCGCCCCGAGCGTGGCCAGCGCGCGCGCGAGCGGTGGTGTCTGGGTCTTCGCCACCCGATCGGGCGCGAGCCGGTCGGCGGCGAGCAGGAGATCGTGACGGAGCCCGTAGAGCCACGGATACCACTCGCGCGACAACGGCGTCTTCCAGCGCCACAGGAGTTCGTCGAGCGCGTCGAGCACGTCAGGCGTCGCCGCGAGCGGCACCGGCGGGGCATCGATGCGATCGTTCGTCGCCGGATGCCGGAACGCCTCGGCGACGCACTCGAACGCCGCCGGCACGCCGTGCGCGGCCCGCACCCGCCGGACCGATGCCTCGCGTGTCCGGGCGTCGGCGTCCACCCGGTCATCGGCGAGACCCGCGGCCATCAGCGCGAGCTGCAGCCGATCGGTGGCGACCCAGCCCGTCGCGTTCAGCAGCACGTCGGCGATGTCGCGTCGCCCGCACCAGGGTCCGACGAACAGACGCCGCGGGCAGTAGTCGTTGGCGTAGAGGTTGTCCCAGAGGATCGTCTCGCGCGCCATGACGTCGCCAGGCAGACGGCAGTCGCCTTCGCGGACCTCGCGCACGACGACATCCGTTCCGCAGACGGAGATCGCGTGGCGCGCGTCGAGCGAACGGGCGAAGTCGGCGAGGTAGTCGGGCGACTCCGCGGCGAGCTCGCCCGCGTAGACGCGCGGCACCACGATCAGCGCCGTGCCGAGCCGCTCGCCGAGGCGGTTGGCCAGACGGGCGTGCGCCTCGCCCTCCGAGGCGAGGCCGCCGGCGCGCGAGGCGAAGTCCGTATCGATATCGTCGAGCAGCAGCATCAGCCTGGTCGCTCCGTCGCCACGCAGCGCGTCGAGCTTCTCGACGGCACGTCCGAGATCCGCACCGCCGTCGAGCGAGCCGAAGTCGAAATCGATCCCTGGGGCCAGCCCTGCAATGACGTCGATGCCGCGCACGTTCGCCGCGCGGGCGAACTCCGCGAAGGCCTCGCGCCAGGCCCGGTCGTAGGGCTCGCGCCAGCGAAGCCGGTGGCGGGCATCCTCCTTGGGCGCGTAGGCGTAGGCGTCCAGGCCGAGCTCGGCGAGCGTGTCGAGGATCGCCACGCGCTCGGACCACTCGAGCAGACGCCCGTAACAACCTTCGACGTAGCCACGCATCGCCACGCCGTCAGACGGCTCTCGTGATCGGGGCGTGGGGCACGGATCGGAGCATGAGGGTTCGCATCGTCGAGCGACCCGGCGAATCATAGCTCGCCGGATAGCTGTCGCGCGACGACGAAAAAATGACGCTCGCGACGCGCATCGATCGATGCGACACGGCGTGCGCGTCTGTCGTAGGCTTGGCGCCCGCCCGCGAAACGTCTTCGGCGGACGGTACAGACCAGGATGACGGCGGGGATGAAGACGGCAGGGATGGACATGAAACGCAAAACGACGGCGAGCCGGAAGGTCAGCGCAGGTGCGGCACGACGCTTCGTGCTGCCGTGCGCACTGGTTGCGGCGTTGTCCTGCACCGGCGCGTCGGCGCAGGACAACGCGGCGGGCGCGGTCGAGCTCTGGCTCGCCGACGCGCCGCTCGCACTGGTGCTCGAGCAGATCGCCGGCCGGGACGGCTCCCGGGTCGTCATCGGCGGCGACGTCGACGGTCGCGTGGACGGGCGGCTCGACGGGACTCGCGAGACGGTGCTCGCGACGCTCGCCGTCGAGCACGAGCTGAGCGTGCACGCCGATGGCGATACCGTCTGGTTCGACCCCGCCGATCGTCCGGTCGTCTCGCTCGTGCGACTGGCGTCCCCGGAAGCCGAACGTGCGCTCGCCGAGCTTCGCCCGGAGCTTGCGGAGGGCCGGGTCGCGCAGGGCACCGCCGAGGGGATCGTGCTGTCCGGCTCGCGCGCCTTCGTCGAGAGCGCGCGTCAGCGAATCGCGGCGCTCGAGCCTGCGGACGCCGCGCGATCACGGCGCGTGCGGTCGATCTCGGACATCCCCGGCTACGACGTCGACTACACCGACGAGAGCGCATCGTGATGCACGAGAACGAGGCGAACGTCGCCGCGTCGCGCGGTACCGCCGAGGAGTCGTCCCCGGCCCTGTCCGGCGTCAGGCTGTTCCCGATCGGGTTCGGGCTCGGCGCGGTCGCCGCCCTCGCGCTGTTCTTCGGCTATCGGGCCGTGTTGCCGGAGGCCGACGGCGAGAGCCCGGGCGATGTCGCCGGGGTGTCGGCGGCTCCCCTGGACGCGTCGGCGATGCTCGAGACGACCTCGAACCCGAGCGTGGAGGAGGCGAGTGCGGAGGGCGTGGTGGAGGCCGGCCCGCTCGTCGGCGCGACCGACGGCAGCGAGCCTGCCATGCGGATCGTTGTGCCCGACGCGCCGCCGGATACCTCGACGTACGCGGCCGCCGGCGCGGACATGGCGGCCGCGACGGCCGATGCGTCGGCGCTCGCCGGGCTCGACGAGCTCGCGTCGCTGAGCGCTCTGCCGGGCGTGCCGACCGACCGGAGCGTGGACGACGGCCTGCCGAAGATCGACGACCCGGCGACCAGCGACCTGTTCGGCGGATCGGTCGTGATGGTGTCGTCGACCGTGCCGCGGGTCATCGTGCTCGCCGACGGTACCAGTCTCGTACCGGGCGAGAGCCTGCCGGGTGGCCATCGCATCGTCGACATTCGCCGCGAGCGCATCCTGCTGGAGCGCGACGGCGTCGAATGGCGTATCGGCGTTCCCTGAACGGAGCCGTGGCGGGGACGGCCCGGATCGAGACGGATCCGGACGCCGTCGCCGCCGTGCCGGAATCAGAGCGGCACGACGACCTCGGCGAGCGGCGCCTGCAGGCCCCGCGCGGCGCACCAGGCACCGACGTCGAAGTTCGGACAGGTCTTCTCCGTGTAGGCGAAGTCGCGGTGACCCCGGATCACGGCGGCGGGGCACAGCGCTCGCCACTCGCGCAGCACGCGTTCCAGCGCATCGAACTGGGCGTCGGTGAACGTGTCGCAACCGATCAGGCAGACGCCGAGACTCGTCTCGTTGTGCCCGTACACGTGAGCCCCGATCCAGCAGTCCGGACGCCCCGCCTCGACGCGACCGTCGCGACGCACGACGCGGTGGTAGCCGATGCCGTGCCAGCCGAACCCGAGGTGCATGGCGTGGATCTCGCGCGCGCCGACGTCCGCGTCGTCCGGGGTGGCCGAGCAATGCACCACGAGGTGACGGACCTCGGCGAGTTCGAGGGGATGACTCATCGGTTCCACCGCATCGGGTCGAAAGCTCGTCCGCTCATCCGGCGAGTGTGCCGCAGACGGTGCGGACGTGTAAGTGTTTCAGATCATACGGAATCGGTGCACGAGGAACCTCGCGACGGCCCGGGCGGCGTACCTGACGCGATACCGTGACAACCGACACCACCCGGACGCCACCCTCGATCGCCATCGCCGATGACCGATGAAGACATCCACGATCTCGCCGTTCTCGGCGCGGGTTCCGGCGGCATGGCCGCGGCGCGACGTGCCCGCGAGGCGGGCCTGTCGGTCGTGCAGTTCGAGCGCGGCGCGGCGGGCGGCACCTGCGTGAACCGGGGCTGCGTGCCGAAGAAGCTACTCGTGCACGCGTCGCGACGCGGCGACGCGTTGAGAACCTGCGCCGCCCAAGGGTGGTCCACGGGCGGGATCGACTTCGATTGGGCGCGCCTCCGCGATCGGGTGGCCGCCGCGGTACGCGATCTCTCGATGTCGCAGGAAAGATCGCTGATCGACGAGGGCGTGCACTACGTCGAGGCCGCGGCGACGCTCGTCGCCGCGGACCGCGTGCGCACCGACGACGGGCGCGAGTACCGCGCCCGGAACATCATCGTCGCGACCGGCTCGCGCCCGCTCGTCCCCGATCTCCCCGGCGCCGAACACGCGCTGGTCTCGGACGAGCTGTTCACGCTCGAGCACCTGCCCGACCGCATCGCGATGATCGGCGGCGGCTACATCGCCGTCGAGTTCGCCGCCCTGCTCCGCCGCTTCGGCGCCGAAGTGACGATCTTCGAGTCCGGCGAGCGCATCCTGGACGGCTTCGAGCCCGACATCGTCGAGCGCCTGGACACGTCCCTGCGCGAGGACGGCATCGAGATCCGCACCGACGCGAAGGTGGCGTGTCTCGAGAAGGACGACGACAGGCTCGCGCTCGAACTGGACGACGGCTCGCGCCGCACGGGCTTCGACGCGGTCGCGCTGGTCATCGGCCGGAACGCCAACACGGACGCCATCGGTCTCGAGGACATCGGCGTCGAGCTCGACGACGACGGGCTGATATCGACCGACGAGCATGGGCGGACGAACGTTCCCGGCGTGTACGCCATCGGCGATGTCGCGCACGCGCTCCAGTTGACACCGGTGGCGGTCAGGAGCGGGCAGAACGTCGTCGACGGCATCGTCGGGCGCCACGTCGAGCCGATCCGCGAGTCGCACGTGCCGAGCGGCGTCTACGCGACGCCCGAGCTCGGCTCGGTCGGACTCGACGAGGCGGCGGCGAAGGCGGCGGGTCATGCCTTCGACGTGCGCCGCGCGGACTTCGAGCCGTTGAGCGGCATGCTCGCCGGGTCCGCGGACAAGGTTCTCGTCAAGCTGCTCGTCGAGCGGGCGACCGCCACCGTGCTCGGCGTGCATGTCTGCGGGCAGGACGCCGCCGAGATCGCGCAGCTCGCCGCGACACTGCTGGAGGCCGGAGTCACCGGGCATCACTTGTACCGGACGATCGCGCTGCACCCGACCAATGCCGAGGAGATCGTCGCGCTGGGCGAGCCGCGACGTTCACCCGGCGAGGATGCCGGGGCCGACTGACGGCATCAGCCGAGCGGCGGCAGGTCGGGTCCGTCTAGCGGCGCCCGGGCGGCGAGCCCGAACCCCGCGAGCAGCTTCTCGAGTGGTGCCGGCGGCAGCCCCGAGGTCATGATCGCGACATCCTCGCGCGTGTCCCAGCCGTCGGCCTCGCCGAGCAGCGACAGCGCCCGCCGGGCGATCGCCTCGGCCGGCTCCAGCCAGTCGACCGGCCAGGGGGCGTGCTTGCGCATCACGTGCACCAGGAACGGGTAGTGGGTGCAGCCGAGCACGACGATGTCGGTGCGACGTCCCTCCCGCTCGACGAAGCAGGGACGGATCTCGGCGGCGAGCTCGTCGGCGTCGATCGCCTCGTTCTGCATGTGTCTCTCGGCCATGCGCGCGAGACGGGTGGAGCCGACGAGGTTCACGTCGCAGTCGTCGGCGTGACGGCGGATCAGCTCGGCCACGTAGGGCCGGGCGACCGTGCCCGGTGTCGCCAGTACCGAGACCAGGCCCGAGGCGGTGCGCTCGGCGGCGGGCTTGATCGGCGGCACGGTACCGACGATCGGCAGCGCGAAGCGCTCGCGCAGCGCCGGCATGATCGATGTCGAGGCGGTGTTGCACGCGACGATCGCGAGCTCGGGATCGAAGGCCCCGACATAACGCTCGAACAGCGCCGCTATCCGGGCGACGAGCGCCGTCTCGTCGCGTCCGCCGTACGGAAAGCCCGCGTCGTCGCCGACGTAGACGACACGCCGCCGCGGCAGGATCAGGCGCACCTCTCGGAGCACGCTGAGCCCGCCGATGCCCGAATCGAACACGAGAAGCGTCATCGCCCTATCCGCCGATGAACGACATCTCCACCTTCGGCCGCAGATGCATGACGTCGAAGCGGGTGCGGGTCTCGGAGTAGCGGTCGGCACGCCGGCCCCAGATCCGCGCGAGCGCGTCCTCGATCGCCCCCGCTCCGCCGTCGCGAAGCGCCGGGCGCAGGTCGTGACCGCCCGACGCGAACAGGCAGGTGTAGAGACTGCCGGTGGCCGACAGCCGGGCGCGGCTGCAGTCGCCGCAGAACGGGGCGGAGACCGACGAGATGATGCCGATCTCGCCGCCGCCGTCGGCGTACTCCCAGCGCTTGGCGACTTCGCCGCGGTAGTTCGGCGAGGCCGGTCGGATCGGCAGCTCGGCGTCGATGCGGGCGGCGATCTCGGCGCTCGTGGTCACGTGCGAGAGATCCCAGGCGTTCGAGTTGCCGACGTCCATGAACTCGATGAACCGCAGGATCTGTCCGGTACCGTGGAAGAAGCGCGCCATCGGCAGGATGTCGTTGTCGTTCAGGCCCTTCTTGACGACCATGTTGACCTTGACCGACTCGAAGCCCGCGACCGACGCCGCCTCGATCCCGTCGAGCACGGTCTGCACGGACACGCCCACGTCGTTGACGCGGCGGAAGGTCTCGTCGTCGAGACCGTCGAGGCTGACGTTGACCCGCTGCAGGCCCGCCTCGCGCAGCGAACGCGCGCGTGCGGCCGTCAGGAGCGAGGCGTTGGTGGTCATGCTGACGTCGGTGATGCCGGCGACGCCACGCACCTTCTCGACGAGCGACTCGAGATCGCGCCTGAGGAGCGGTTCGCCGCCGGTCAGGCGGATCTTCGTCACCCCGTGGGCGGCGGCGGCGCGCACCACGCGCTCGATCTCCTCGAAGCTCAGCAACTCGTCCTTCGGCAGGAAACGGTGGCCGTCGAACACCGCCTTCGGCATGCAGTAGACACAGCGGAAGTTGCAGCGGTCGGTGACCGATACCCGGAGATCGCGCAGCGGGCGCCCGAGACGGTCGGCGACGGTGCCGTCACCGGACGGACCCGTGCCCTTGTCGCTCGCCGCCCCCATGAGTGTCCGCTATCCGCCCCCGCGCTGGAAGTACAGGTCGAAGTGTCGCTTGAACGCCTGCTGCTCGTCCGGCGTCACGCCGCGGAATGTAAACGACACCTCCGCGAACGGCAATCGGAGCAGCGCGATGCGCCGCTCCTGCGACGGCCCGAGCAGGATCTCGACCGTGCCCGCGTTCACGTTCCCGTGCACGGTGCGGCCGTCGATCCGGTAGGAATGCTCGCCCATGGCCTTCGGCAGGATGCGCCAGAAGTCGTCGTCGGTGAGACCCATCTCGCGGCTGTAGCGGATCTCCGGGAGCCCGGACGCCGGAAGCCCGGACGCCGGCTGCCCGGACTCCATCGAACCGTCGCTCTCGACCATGCGTTCAGCCCCCGGCGACCGGCGGCCAGATCGCCAGCACGTCGCCGGGCGACAGGGCGCCGCGCGCGTCGCGATCCGCGTCGCAGACGAACACGCCGTTGACGAGCACGAGGTGGGCGAGCTCGCGCGGTACCTTGTGACGATCGATGATGTCGTTGAGCGAGGCGTCCGCGGCGACCTCGATCGGCACGGCGTTCTTGACGGCACCGGCGGGCAGCAGGTCCTGCAGCGTCGCGTAGAGCTTGAACGTGATCGTCATGGTGCGTCCCGGCGCGCCGGCCGGCGCCACCGCCGGCGGTGCGGCCGAGGCCGTCCCGCCGGCGGGCTCGCTCGTGCCGGGCGGTGGCCCGATGTCGCTGTCCTCGATCACGCGTCTCTCCTCTTCGCTCGGCCCCCCGAACCGGATCGCCGGCCGGGTCTTGCAACCGCGTCTCGTGGCCGCGTCAGGCGGCGCTCAACTCGGCGCTCTGCGCCTGGGCGCAGGCCAGATAGGCCTCGGAGATCCGGTTCGGTTCCGCGAGCAGTCGATCCTTCCACTCGCCGAGCGGCGTCGCCGTCTGGATCAGGCCGCGCAGCACGCCCACGTGCTGCGTCATGCCGAGGCTGCTCGCCCCGACGAGCACGTCGTCCCGGAACTGCAGGTTCAGGTACTCGTAGCGCTCGGGGTCGGACATCGTCGCCTCCTCCCCGCCGTCGACCCCCATCCACAGCCCGAACGAGGTCGAGATCAGCCCGACCGTGTCGAGCACGTTCATGTTGACGTTGCCCGGGTGCGGCGTGCGATGGCCCTGCGCCATGTTCTGGGCGGCGAGCTTGCCGTGCTCGACCGCGGTCGGCTGAATCGCCTGCACGTAGTAGTCGCCGGTCGAGAGATCCTTGCCCTGGGCGACGTCGCCCGCGGCGTAGACGTCGGGGACGCTGGTCTGCATGAAGTCGTCGACGACGATGCCCATGTCGACCGTGACGCCGCTGCCGTCGAGGAAGGCGGTGTTCGAGCGCACGCCGGTGGCGCAGATGACGACGTCGGCCGGCAGGGTCTCCCCGGCGTCCGTCCGGACGCCGAGCGGCGTGCCGCCCTCGCCCTCGACGATCTCCTCGACCATCGTCGACGTCAGCACCTTGATGCCTTCCTTCTCGCACCAGCCCTTGATCATGTCGCCCATCGGCTCGTTGGTCATGCGCGAGACCATGCGCGACTCCATCTCGATGACGGTCAGCTCGACCTTGCGGGCGGCCAGCGCCTCGAGGATGATGCAGCCGATGAACCCGGCGCCCATCAGGATCGCCTTCGCGCCGGGCTCGGTGTCGTCGATGATGCGACGGGCGTCGGCCAGCGACCAGCAGTTGTGGACACCGTCCCGATCGACCCCCGGAATCGGCGGGCGCGTCGCCGTCGCCCCGGTGGCGATCAGGAGCTTGTCGTAGTCGAGCGTCTCGCCGCCGAGCAGGGTAACGCGCTTCGCGGCCGTGTCGACGCTGCTCGCCCGGCCGTGCTTCACGTCGATCGCCAGGCGCTCGAAGTGATCGGCGGTCTTCCGGAGATAGGTGCCCTCGGCCTCGATGTTACCGACCAGGTAGTACGGCAGCGCCATGCGCGAGTACGGCGGCACGTCCTCGGCGGCCAGCATGGTGATGGTGCCCGCGGGGTCGTGCTTGCGGAGGTGCTCGGCGGCGTTGACGCCGGCCGGACCGGCTCCGATGATCAGGTAGCGCATCGTCAGGGTGCTCTCGACAGGAGGGGCGGCGGCCCCGAAAACGACTCGGGCGCGGACCGGGTCGGAAAGACCCGCCGCGCCCGATCCGGTCCCGCCGGGGACGGTATGCTCCCGGCGGAAAGCTCTCGCGTCACCCGCCCGTCCGGCAGGTGACTCGCGCCTCTCCGGACATCCTCCCGGAGCGGCGCTCGTGACGCCCGCCCGCTCAGGCGGGCAGGCTGAACTTCCGGCGGGTCTCGTCGGTCATCATCCCGTCCGTGCTCCAGCCACGCAGCTCGTAGTACTCCGGCAGCATCTTGTCGAGCTCGCTGACCCGGCCCTGCGCCGGTCCGGAGTTCGCACCGTCGTTCAGCAGGCGCGCGGGCAGCGTGTCGTCCTTGCCGGTGCCGCCGGCCTTCTCGTTGAAGTCGCGCTCCATGTTCCAGATGCGCTCGCCGACCTCCATCATGCGCTCGGTCGACCAGTCCCCCTCGCAGGCGGCGGCCACCTGCGGGGCGATGTCGTCCATCGTCCAGGCGAACGTCGTGAACACGCAGAGCCCGGCCGAGTCGACCGCGGCGGTCGCGTCCTGGAAGGCCTTGACGAGCCCGGGCTTGCCGGCGGACTCGAGCGGATCGGTCTTCTCGGGAATGCCGAGGATCTCGGAGGCGACGGTGTAGCCGCGCAGGTGACAGGCTCCGCGGTTGCTCGTCGCGTAAGCGAGGCCCATGCCCTGTATGCCGCGCGGATCGTAGGCCGGGAACTCCTGCCCGCGCACCGTCATCGACAGCTCCGGACGACCGTACTTCTCGCACAATCGCTTGGAGCCGAGCCCCAGGTCCCTGCCGAACCCCTCGCCCTTCGCCGCGACCTCCGCCGCCCAGCACAGCGCCTCGGCCGAGCCGAACTTCAGCTCCATGCCGCCGGTGTGCTCGGTGGTGATCGCGCCCTCCTCGAACAGCTCCATCGCCGCGGCGACGGTCGAGCCGAGGCTGATCGGGTCCATGCCGTCCTCGTTGCAGAGGAACTGCGCGTAGGTCAGCGCGTCGATATCGTCGACCCCGGTGTCGGGACCGAGCGCCCAGGCCGCCTCGTACTCGAGACCGCCGGAGTTGATCCAGTACTCGGGCTTGTCCTTGACGGAGAAGTGCGTGCGATCGATCGTCGAGATGCGCCCGCAGGCGATCGTGCAGGAGAAGCACGCGCCGTTGGTGGTCAGGTTGGCCTTGCCGTCGGATTCCCGCGGCTCGTGCATCGCCTCGCCGGAGACCTCGGAAGCCCCCTCGAACTGCGTCTCGCGCATGTTCCGCGTGGGCAGCGCGCCGACCTCGTTGATGACGTTCATCAGCACCTGGGTGCCGTAGGTCGGGAGCCCCTGACCGGTGACCGCGTTCTCGGCGAGGACCTTCTTGCCCGCGTTGACCGTCTTCATGAATTCCTTCGGGTCACGGATGCCGCCGAGGCCCTTGGTGCCGCGCACGACGACCGCCTTGAGGTTCTTCGACGCCATGACGGTGCCGACGCCGGAGCGGCCGGCGGCGCGGTGCAGGTCGTTGACGACGGCGGCGTAGAGGTTGCCCTCCTCGGCCGAGCGCCCGACGCAGGCGATGCGGATCTGCGGATCCTGGTGCTTCTGACGGATCAGCTTGTCTGCCTCCCAGACCGACCTGCCCCAGAGATCGTCCGCCGGCATCAGCGTCGCGACGTCGTCCTCGACGTTCAGGTAGACGGGCCGCTCGGACTTGCCCTCGAAGATGATCATGTCCCAGCCGGCGAACTTCAGCTCGGCACCGAAGTGACCGCCCGAGTTCGAGCAGGCGATGGTGTTGGTCAGCGGACTCTTGCACACGCAGGAGTAGCGTCCGCCGGTGGACGCCATCGTGCCGGTCAGCGGACCCGTGGCCATGATGAACTTGTTGTCCGGCCCGAGCGGGTCGCACGTCGGGTCGACCTCGTCGACCATGTAGCGCGTGGCGAGACCGCGCTGCCCGAGATAGTCGTGAGCCCATTCCATCTTCAGGGGCTCCTCGGTGACCGAGCCCGTGCTCAGGTTCACCCGCAGTACCTTCTTCGTCCAGCTCATGTTCGGATCTCCGTCAGCCAGGGTGTCGTCGAGGGGGCGTCGGGCGCCGACCGCATCTAGCCGGCCGCGCCATGGGAGGTATCGGTCTTCGCCGCCCAGGCACGCATCTTGTCGAGACCCGTCGCGTTCGCGTCGACGTAGGTGATGGCCTGCGTCGGGCAGGCGTCGACACAGGCGGGATCTCCGCCGCACAGGTCGCACTTGACCACCTTGCCGGTCGCGGTGTTGTAGTTGATCGTGCCGAAGGGGCAGGCGATCGTGCAGACCTTGCAGCCCACGCAGACATCGGCGAGGACGTCCTTCGAGCCGTTGGTCGGGTTCAGGACGATGGCGTCGACGGGGCAGGCCTGCATGCACCAGGCCTCGTCGCACTGGGTGCAGGTGTAGGGCACGAAGCGCCCCTCGTCGTGAAAGTTGAAGACCTTGATGCGCGAGCGGGCCGGGTTGACGATACCCTCGTTGACCAGAGAGCAGGCCGACTCGCACTGCAGGCAGCCGGTGCACTTGCCCGGGTCGATGTGCAGGGACTTCTGCATGGTCCGTTGGCTCCTTTGGACGAATCCTGAATCGTGGCCGAGCGAGGTCACCCGGCCCATGGGCAATGGGTACCAGCGGTGCGCCGGGAAGCGGGCGCTCGCGACGGTACGGCACGACTGCCGATCCGCCAGAGTAGAAAGTCCGCTGTTCGAATGCAATGCACGATGGCCATCGCCGCCCGCGCACCCTCCGGGGCCGGCCCGTCGGTCCGGGCTCTCTCGTCCGCCACCTCGCCGTTCCGCCCGAGCGGCGCATCGCCGATCTCGCCGACGGCCGCCATCGGCGCGCGCCCGCCGCATCCGCTCCTCGCGCACCTCCCGGACGAGCGACACGCCGCGTGCACCACGAGGCGCATCCGTGCACCACGCCGATGCAACAGCGACCCCCGGCTCATCCCCGGTGGCTCCCGCGAGCAGCCTCGACGACACATTGAGTGTTCCCAAGACGCTCGCATCGGCGCATGCTGCGGGTCCCGGGCACCCGGACCGACTCGCGGCGGAACGCCCCCGAGCGCCTCGCCCGTTCCAGCCAGAGAGGTACTGAATCGTGACGCTGACCACCAAGGTGCTGCTCGGCATGGCGCTCGGCATACTCGTCGGACTGGGCATCAACGTGCTCGGGCTCGCCGGCGAAGGCTCGTTCCTGCAGGCCTACGTCATCGACGGCTTCTTCACCATCGTCGGCTCGCTGTTCGTCAACGCGCTGAAGATGCTGGTCGTGCCGCTCGTGCTGTTCTCGCTGATCAGCGGCGTCTGCGGCATCGGCGACATCCGCCTGCTCGGGCGCATCGGCACCAAGTCGTTCGGGCTCTACATGCTCACCACCGCCATCGCGATCGCCAGCGCCCTGGCCATCGCGGGCGTCATCGGCATCGGCAAGGGCATGAGCGCCGAGAGCACGGCGAGCTTCGAGGGCGCCGAGGCGCCGCCCCTGTCGGACGTGCTGATCAACATCGTGCCGAGCAATCCGGTCGCGGCGATGGCCGAAGGGGAGATGCTGTCGATCATCTTCTTCTCGATCCTCGTCGGCATCAGCCTGCTGATGGTCGGCAGGCGGGCCGCCCCCCTGGTCAACGCCGTCGAGGTGGCCAACGAGGTCATGATGAAGATGGTCGGCATCATCATGGCGCTCGCCCCGTACGCGGTGTTCTGCCTGCTCGCCAAGGCCATGGCGCAGCTCGGGCTGGGTCTGTTCGTGCAGCTCCTGGGCTACGTCGTCGTGCTGATCGGGGTACTGCTCCTGCACCTGTTCGTGACCCTGCAGGGCACGCTGCTCCTGTTCTCCGGCCTGAACCCGATGACCTTCCTGAAGAAGATGCGCAACACCCAGGTGTTCGCGTTCAGCACCTCGAGCTCCAACGCCACGATCCCGGTGACGCTCCGCACCGTCACCCAGCGCCTCGGCGTGAACCGCTCGGTCGCCTCGTTCACGGTGCCCTTCGGCGCGACCATCAACATGGACGGCACGGCCATCATGCAGGGGGTCGCGACGGTGTTCATCGCCAACATCTACGGCGTCGAGCTCGGCGTCGGCGGCTACCTGACCGTGATCCTGATGTCGGTGCTCGCCTCGATCGGCACGGCCGGCGTGCCGGGCGTCGGGCTGATCATGCTGTCGATGGTGTTCGCGCAGGTGGGGCTGCCGCTCGAGGGCATCGGCCTGATCCTCGGCGTCGATCGCCTGCTCGACATGGTCAGGACCGCCGTCAACGTCTCGGGTGACGGCGTCGTGTCGTGCATCGTCGCCAAGAGCGAAGGCCAGCTCGACCGGGCCGTCTTCGACGATCCGGACGCGGGTGTCATCGAGGAGGACGACGCCGCCCACCTGCCGCACGCCGCGACCGTCTGAGCCACGGTCCGACTCGCGTCCCCGCCTCCGGGCGGGGTTCGCGAGTCGGACCCCTCATCCACCCGTCCCCGTCCGGCGGTCGTCGACGCGGCGGTTCGTCTCACCCGGACAAGGACGCCTCCCCGATCATGGCGGGCATCGCGGCGCTGGCGCTCGCCTACGTCTTCTCCCAGTTCTACCGCTCCTTCCTGGCCGTGCTGACCCCGGCGCTGACGACGGATCTCGGCATGGACCCCGGCGACCTGGCGCTCGCGTCGGGCATCTGGTTCGTGGCGTTCGCGCTGATGCAGTTCGCCGTCGGCATCGGACTCGACCGTCACGGTCCGCGCCGCACGGGTGGGTGGATCTTCGGGGCGGCGGGTGCGGGTGGCGCCTTCCTGTTCGCCGCGGCGACGTCCCCGACCGGCGTCGTCGTCGCCATGGCGCTGCTCGGGATCGCGGGCTCCCCGGTGCTGATGGCGGCGGTCTACCTGTTCGCCCGGCGCTTCGACGCGGCGCGTTTCGCGATCCTCTCGTCCTGGTTCGTGGCGTTCGGCAACCTCGGCAACGTGGTCGGCGCCACGCCGCTCGCCGCGGCCACAGAGGCGTTCGGCTGGCGTGGCGTCATGGTCGGGCTCGGCGTGGCCAACCTCGCGGTCGCCGCCGCGGTGCTGCTGCTCGTGCGGGACCCGCCCCGCGAGACGTCGCCGGGCGGTGACGGGCTCTCCGGCTACGCGACCCTGCTGCGCATCCCCGCCCTCTGGGCCATCCTGCCGATGATCTTCCTGTGCTACGCCCCCGTGGCCGGCATCCGCGGGCTCTGGGCGGGACCCTGGCTCGCCGACCTGTTCGACGCGGACGCGCTGCTGATCGGGCGCGTCACGCTGTGGATGGCGCTGGCGATGGTCGCGGGCTCCGTCCTCTACGGCCCGCTCGATCGCTGGTTCGGCACGCGCAAGTGGGTCGTCCTCGGCGGCAACGCCCTCGTGCTCGCCGCGGTCGTCACGCTGTGCGCCGCGCCCCGCCCTCCGCTCCCCGCCGCGACCGCCCTGCTCGTGCTGATCGGCGTGGCCGGTACCAGCTACGCGGTGCTGCTGGCGCACGGCCGGGCGTTCGTGCCGTCGGCGTTCGTCGGTCGCGGCGTGACGCTCCTGAACTTCTTCTCGATCTCCGGGGTCGGCATCATGCAGTTCGTGACCGGCCGCATCGTCTCTGCCCGGCCGGACCCGAGCGCGCTCGCCGGCTACCGCGTGCTGTTCGCCACCTACGCGCTGGCGCTCGCCGCGGCACTCGCGATCTACCTGTGCTCGCGCGACGCGCCGCCCGGCTCCGCCGTCTCCGGTCGAACGTGACGGGACATCGCGTGGCGAACGCGCGGATCGGTCGGTGGGGTCGAGTGGCCGGGCCCGTTCGGCGGGCCTGCTCGCCGGGCCGGCCGCCGGACCCCTCAGCCGTCGGCGGGCCGGGCGGCCGTCTCGTCGGTGTCCTCCGGCATCGCGATGCGCGCCCCGAAGCCGTGCAGCACGACCGAGATCAGGATGGTGAGTGCCGTGACCCGCCAGACGACGTCGATGCTCTCGAACTCGGCGTGATTCTGGGCGTAGGCGATGTAGAAGATCGAGCCCATCCCGCGTACGCCGAAGACGCTGATCCGTAGCCTGTCCTTCCATTCGCAGCCGGTGCCGGCCAGCGCGATCATCGCCACGGCCGGGCGCAGCACGAGGATCAGCGCCAGCGCGAGCGCGAGGTCCTGCCAGGTCCACGCCTTCCAGAGCCCGTGACCGATGAACGTGCCGAGCCACACCAGCAGCACGACCAGCAGGATCGCCTCGAGCTGGTCACCGGAGTGGTGCACCTCGCGACCGTACTCGTCGTCGTCGTCGGGCGCCATCTGCCGCCCGGTGCGCGCCGACAGGAACACGGCGAGGAAGCCGTAGCCGTCGATCGCCTCGGCCACGCCGTAGGCGATCAGCGTCCAGGCGAGGAAGTTCAGCGTCGGGTTGGCGGCCCCGTGCGTGGCGTCCCCGAGCCGGCCGAACACGACCCGGGTCAGCAGCTTGCCCGAGATCACCCCGACCGCGACGCCGGCAAACACGCGGTACAGGAAGTCGCGCCCGAACCAGCCCCAGAACCACTCCGGCAGCGTCGACCAGAACTCGGTGACGTCCATCGACGCGAACGTGATCGCCAGCCAGACGAACGGGAAGGCCAGCCCGTCGTTGAGCCCGGCCTCCCCGGTCAGCGCGATCTTGACCGGCACCTCGTCCTCGCCCGGCGGACCGACCTGCACCGAACGGGCGAGCACCGGATCGGTCGGGGCGAGGCTCGCCCCGAGCAGCATCGCCGCGGCGAGTCCGAGCCCGAGAAGCTCCTGACCGAGCCAGACCACGCCGACGATGCTCGCCGGCATGACCACGAGCAGCAGACGCCAGGTGGGCTGCCAGTTCCGCCAGCTCGCCGGCGTGTCGATCGCGAGCCCGGCTCCGGCCAGCGAGATGATGACGATGAGCTCGGAGGCGTGCTCGATGACGGCCGTGCCGAGCGCATCGTCGAACGGCGTGACGAGCGGCAGCCCGAACAGCGCGGCGACGGCGCCGATCGCGATGTAGAGCGCCGGCGGGTTGAACCAGCGGGTGTGCGAGAACGCCGGGGCGAGGGTCAGACCGAGGAAGGCGAGTCCGAAGAGGAGGTAGAAGACGTCGCGCAGGTCGATCGTTTCGAGCATCGGGACGGGGCCGCGTGGCGAGGGGGACGAGGAGGCCGGGCACGGCGTCGTCGAGGACGCATGGTGTCAGCACCTGCCGGTGGCGAGGCCCCTGCCGGCAATATATGGTGTGTCGGGCGCATGCCGGGTTCTCCCGCTCCGCGTCCTCGCCCCCTGCCCCCTCGCCGTGGTCCGTCCGCGTCGTGGCCTGTCCGCGTCGTGGCTCGTCACCCGTCGTGGCACGACCCGTCCGTCAGGCGTCGACGATCGTCTCGAAGCCGCCGTGGATGAGGCGCCTGCCGTCGAACGGCATCGGATTGTCGGCCATGTCCGGATCCTTCATGACCGCCTCCATCCCGGCATCCCGCGTCTTCCTGTCGGGCCAGACGATCCAGGACACCACGACGGTCTCGTCCTCCCGGCACCGGACCGCCAGCGGCATCGAGGTGAGCTCCCCGTCGGGGACGTCGTCACCCCAGTTCTCGACCAGCCTCGTCGCGCCGTGCCGCTTGAAGACCTCGACCGCCTTCGTCGCGTGCTCGACGTAGCGCTGACGGTTGGCGGTCGGCACCGCCGCGAGCATGCAATCCACGTAGCTCATCGTCGTTCCTCCACTGCTTCGGGGCATTCGACGATAACCGAAAATGCAGATAATTCATACAGTCTTCCGTCTCGATTCCATCGCGCGACGAGCGGGTCCGTCTCATGTCTCCCCCCCGGACGCTCCGCCCTCGTCCCTCACGCACTTCCCGCGTACCCGACGCACCTCTCACGCGCTTCTCGCCCGTCCTTCACCCGTCGAACGCCGGCCCGAACGCCGCCGCGAGCGCCGCGTGCTCGCGCTCGTCACCGACCCCGATCCGTACGAACCGGTCGAGCGGCGGCACGGCGGGCTTTCGAAGAAACACGCCTGCCGCGAGCAGGCGCTCCATGACGGCGCCCGCGCGTGTCGCGTCGCCGAAGTCGAGCGCGACGAAGTTCGTCGACGACGGTACCCACGGCACGCCGTGCACGTCGGCCAGCGCCTCGATGCGTGCGCGGCCCGCGGCGACCGACGCCCGCACGCGCGTCAGATGCCCGGGGTCTCCGAGCGAGGCCAGGGCGGCGGCCTGCGCGAGGCGGTTGACACCGAAGTGGTTGCGGACCCGCTCGAACCCCGCGATCACGTCGCGGTGCCCGATCGCGTAACCGATGCGGAGACCCGCCATGCCCCACGCCTTCGAGAACGTGCGGAAGCGGAGCACACGCGAATCGCCGGTATCGACGGGTGGGTTGATCGGGTCGCTCGTCTCGTCGGTGTAGTCGACGTAGGCCTCGTCGAGCAGGAGCAGGCAACGGCCCGGCAGGGAATCGATCAGGTTGGCCACCGCGGCCCGGTCGATCCGCGTGCCCATCGGATTGTCGGGGTTGGCGAGATAGACCAGGCGCGCGGCGTGCTCGTGGGCCGCGCCGAGCAGCGCGTCCGGATCCTCGTGCAGGGCCCGGTACGGCACCGCCTCGAGCCGTCCGCCGAACCCCGCCACGTGGTACGCGAACGTCGGGTAGGCACCGCGCGACGTGACCGCCGTGTCGCCCGCCGCCATGAACAGCCGCACCGTCACCCCGAGCAGCGTGTCGATGCCGGCGTCGACGACGATCTCGTCCGGGGCGACGCCGTGCCGGTCGGCGAGCGCGGCGCGCAGCGCGTGATTCTCGGGGTCGCCGTAGAAGCGTGGCTCACCCGCCTCGAGCGCCGCGATCATCGCCGCCACCGCGCGGGGAGACGGGCCGACGGCGCTCTCGTTGGCACCGATGCGGGCGTCGAACGGCGCACCGCGGGCGCGCTCCAGGGTCTCGGGACCGACGAACGGCACGGACGGCGGCAGCGCCTCGACGAGACGGGTGAACGGCACGCGGGGCGGGGAGGATCGATTCGTCATGGGTCGAATCAGCTGTCGGGGGCGGTGCTCCGGAACGACTCGCGCGCGGCGAGCGTCTCGTGGTCCGCCGCGAGCCGCGGGAAGCGCTCGCGCCAGCCGTGGTCGGGGAGGCGGAAGTCGAGGTAGCCGAGCAGGCAACCGAGGGCGACGGTGCCGAGATCGACGGGCGGCTTCCCGTCCGCTCCGGCGCGCGCCTCGAACCAGCCGAGACCACCCTCGATCTTGTCGAGCAGATCCGCCGACCAGTCCTCCCAGCGCTTGTCCTCCGGACGGAGGAAGGTCTCGTAGCGAAGCGCGACCGCCGCGTCGGTCATGCCGTTCGCGACCGCATGGGCGTTGAGGGTGCGCCAGCGCGCCTCGCCGTCACCGATCAGGGAAGCCCCGTCGGCGAGGTCGTCGAGGTAGAGACAGATCAGCGTCGAGTCGACGAGGCTCGTGCCGTCGGCGAGCTCGAGCGCCGGCACCTTCCGGAGCGGGTTGATCCCGCCCGCGTACTCGGGGTTGGCCTTGCCCGGCGCGACGAGCACCTCGACCAGCTCGATCCGCCCGGCGATCCCGAGCTCGTGCGCGGCGACGCGCACCTTGCGCGCGAACGGCGAGGGGCCGGCGTGGTGAAGCTTCATCGGGGTCGCGCTCATCGGGGCGGGTCTCGTCGTCGGGGGCGATCAACCTAGCAGATCGCCGCCCGTCGCCGGCGCGGCCGCACCCCTTGCGGACAAGCGCCCGGCGGAGAAGTTCCTCGCAGGTGAAGCCGGGTCACGCGGCGCGAGCGCGCGATCGGCGCACCGCCTCCTCGGTTCGCGGGGCCGGGCAGCCGAGCTCGTCGAACGGGCTCGCTTGTCCGATTTTCAACCGGCGTTCCGGTCGCGCGCTCCCGACGGGATGATGCCTGTCGCCGAGCGGGCGCGCCGTCGGACGGCGGCGGCGCACACCGAGACGTCCGGAGGGAAAGCGGTGACAGAGCACGTTCACGACGACACGCGTCCTCGCGTCACGGTCGCCGTTGCCGTCGCCCGATGGATGGTGCTCCTGACGATACTGGTCGCGGTGTCGATGCCGTCGGGCGCCCGTGCGCAGGGCCTCGGCATCTTCTCCGGTGGTTCCGATCCGCTCGCCGACACGCTCGGCGAACGCGCGAGCGTGCTCGAGATGCTCGACACGTCGTTCGTGCGCGAGCAACTCGCGCGACTGGAGCGGGCGAAGGCGAACGCCGGCGACGACTTCGTGCCGTTCGACTCCGAGCGCCATCTCGAGCGTGCCCGCGAGGACTACCTGGCCGCGGCGAGCGAGCGCTTGTACGCCCTCGAGGGGGACGGCTCGCTGACGCTCGGCGAGGTCGCCTCCGAGCTGCCCTCGATCCGCGACGAGCACATTCGCCGCTTCGAGAACGTCGTCGAGGCGCGCAGCCTCGGCTATCCCCCGCCACCGCTCCGGGAGGAGTTCGACGCGTTCGTGCCGTACGTCGCGGCGATGACGGAATACATCGTGTCGATCCGGAATCCACCGATGGCGTGGGCGCTGCTCGCGCTGTACGCCGGCGCGGGGGTACTGGTGGCGCTCGCGTTGTCGGGGTTGCTGACACGCCTGTCGCGGCGCGTCGCCGACCACGAACACGCCGCGATGGCCTCCGCACTCGACTCGGTCCGCCCGCCGCTGGTGCTCGGCGCGGCCGCCGTCGGCCTGCTCGTCGGCCTCGGCGACCTGTGGCTGCCGGTGAGCATCGAGCGGGTCGCGCGCACGACGCTCGAGATCGTCGTCATCGCGCTCGCCTTCCTCGCCTGCTGGAACCTCTGCGACGAGCTGGCCGGCATCCTCACCCGCACGGTGCAGCGCGCCACCGGCCACGAGTCGCTCGATCACGTGCGCGGGCTGATCCAGAGGACGTTGCGCGTGCTCGTCATCGTCGCCTTCCTGCTCGTCGTCTCGCGGGTGGTGCTCGGCGTGAGCCTGACCGGCATGCTCGCCGGCCTCGGCGTCGTCGGGGTGGGAGTGTGGTTCCTGACGCGCGGGCTCGTGGAGAACGTCGCCGCCTCGTTCACGCTGTTCGGCGATCGCGTGTTCCGCATCGGCGACACCATCATCCATCGGGACGAGTGGGGCGTGATCGAGGACATCGGCTTCCGCTCGACGCGCTGCCGCACGTTCGACGGACACCTGCTGCACATCCCGAACCGCAACCTCGTCGACGACACCATCCGGAACGTCAGCGCGCGCCCGTACATCCGCCGCCGCTTCCGGATATCGATTCTCTACGACACGCCGCCCGAGAAGATCGAGAAGGCGATGGACATCGTCCGCTCGGTCATCGAGGAGCAGGGCGACAAGGTGAAGCGCGACGAGGGCGTGCACGTCGTCTTCGACGAGTTCGGCGCTTTCGACCTGCAGCTGCTCGTGCAGTTCTACACCGCGAGCGACGACTACTGGACCGCCAAGGCGGTGATCGGCGACGTCAACGTGAGCATCCGCCGGCGCTTCGAGGAGGCGGACATCGGCTTCGCGTTCCCGACGCAGACGACCGTGCTCGAGAGCGACCCGGACGCACCGCCTCTGGTGCGCGTCGAGGGCGCCGTGGAGCGTCCGGACGAGGAAGCTCGGGACGATGGCGACGGCTCGGACGACAGCTCGGATCACGGCTCGGGCGACGAGCATGCCGGAGAGAACGACCCGCGCGCGTCGGGCCGGAACGTGCGGCGCGAGGGGTTCGACGAGGACGGGCAGGCCGAGAGCGACGGCGGCGGCGGGGAGGGTGACGGACGCTAGTGGCCTGTCTCGCTGATACTGTCGGGCTCAGCGAGCCGGGCAGCCTCGAGGACAAGGCGTTCGAGTGAAGGCGCAGCACCTTGTCGGAGGGACGCCCACGGGCTCTGGGCACGTCGGCATCCGTCAGACAGAGCCTGGAGCCGTCCGCGTCCGGCGGCCCGCGTCATCGACCCTTCACGGTCGAGGTCGTCGCGAGCTCGCGCTCGAGCCGTGCGGTCTCGGCCGCACGCGGCGCGGAGAGTCCGGCGAGCAACAGGAAGGCGACCGGCGTCAGGAACAGCGTGAACAGCGTCGCGATGCCGAGCCCGCCGACGATGACCCAGCCGAGCGCGATGCGCGCCTCGGCGCCGGCGCCCGAGGCGAGCACCAGCGGCAGGCCGCCGAGCACGGTCGAGACCATCGTCATCGTCACCGGCCTGAGACGTCGGAGCGCGGCCTGCCCGGCCGCCTCGCGCACGCTGGCGCCACGGTCCCTCAACTGGTTGGCGAACTCGACCACGAGGATGCCGTTCTTGGCCATGATGCCGACCAGGAGCACGAGCCCGATCTGGCTGTAGATGTTCAAGGTCGTGCCGGTGAGAATCAGCGCGAACACCGCGCTGGCGATACCGAACGGCACGGTGACGATGAGGATCAGGCTGCTCGTGAAGCTCTCGAACTGCGCGGCGAGCACGAGGAAGACGACGACGACGGCGAACCCGAAGGTCAGTGCCAGACCGCTCGAGGTCTCGTCGAGCGTCGCCGCCTCGGCCAGCGGGATCAGGCTCGCCCCGGCGGGCAGCAGCGGTGTCGCGATCGCCTCGACGCGTTCCATCGCCGTGCGCAGCGCGATGTCGTCCCCGAGGCTCGCCGAGACCATGATCGCGCGCCGCCGCTGCTCGCGCCCGAGGCTCGGGGCGACGGCCGTCTCGGTCAGCGTCGCGATCGCGGACATCGGCACGAAGCGGCCGTCCCCGGTGCGCACGAACACGTTGGCCAGGTCGGTCGGGTCGTCGACCGGCTGGCTCGTGCTGACCACCTTGACCGCGACCGCCCGGTCCTCGATGAACACCTCCCCGACCTCCCGTCCGTCGAGCACCGACTGCATCGCTTGGCCGAGCCCGTCGAGCTCGATGCCGAGATCGGTCGCGCGCTCGCGATCGACGTCGATGGTCAGCTGCGGCTGATCGGCCTCGTAGGAGAGACGCACACGGGAATAGCCGGGCTCGTCCTCGAGCGCACCCTTCAGCGCCGTCGCCGCCGTCGCGAGCGTCTCGTAGGAGTCGCCGACGAGCGCCACGCTGATCCCCGAACCCGCACCGCGGATGCCGAGGCTGTTGGGCTGGATCGCGAAGGCGCTGACGCCCGGGATGCCGCCGAGCCCCCGATTGAGCTCGGAGACGATCGTGTCCTGACTCCGCTCGCGCTCGTCCCAGGGGGCGAGCGTCATGACGACGAACCCGCCGTTGCTCGAACCGCGCCCGGCGATCGAGAACACGTTCAGCACCTCGCCGTTCGCCACCAGCGGCTCGGCCAGCGCCTCGATCTTCCGGAGCTGCGCTGCGGTGTAGTCGAGACTCGCCCCCTGCGGCGCGCTGACCCGCATCAGCACGACGGCACGGTCCTCGCGCGGCAGGAGCTCCTCCTGGAGCTGTCCGAACGCGACCCAGGCGAGCCCGCCGAACCCGACGCAGACGAGCAGCACGACGGCCGGGGCGGCGAGGCAGAACCGGAGCACGCGCGCGTACAGCGACACCAGCGCGTCACCCGTGCGGGCGAGCGGGCCGCGCTTCCGCGCCGCGCCGTCGCCGTCCGCGACATCCGGCTCGTCGCCGAGCACGCGCGACGCGAGCATCGGACACAGCGACAGCGAGACCACCGAGGACAGCACCACCGCGATCGCCAGCACGAACCCGAACTCGCGAAACAGCCCACCGGCCTTGCCCGGCAGGAAGGACAGCGGCACGAACACCGCGGCGAGCGTCGCCGTGGTGGTGATGACGGCGAAGAACACCTCGCGCGTGCCGATAACCGCGGCGGCTCGTGCGCCGAGTCCTTCGCGGCGACGGCGCACGATGTTCTCGAGCACCACGATCGCGTCGTCGACGACCAGACCCGTGGCGAGCACCAGCGCGAGCAGCGTCAGGATGTTGATCGAGAAGCCGGCGAGCCAGATGCCGGCGACCGTGCCGACCAGGGCGACCGGCAGGGTGACCGCCGGGATCAGCGTCGCGCGGACGCTGCCGAGGAACAGGTAGATCACGCCGATGACGATCGCGATGGCGAGCGCGAGCGACTTCAGTACCTCGCGGATCGAGCCGCTGATGAACGTCGCGTCGTCGCTGGTGACCCGGATGTCGATGTCGCCGGGCAGGCTCGCGGCGAGCTCCTCTACGGTGTCGTGCACGGCACTCGAGATCGCGAGCGTGCTGGAGCCTGCCTGACGCACGATGCCGATGCCGATGCCGGTCTTGCCGTTGGCACGCAGCGAGCTGGCGCCGATGTCGGCGCCGAGCGTGACCTGCGCGACATCGCCGATGCGCGTGGAACCCTCGATGACCAGCGCCTCGAGCCCGGCCTCGGAGTCGACGTCGGCGGTCGCGCGCACGGCGATGTCCTGCGTCGCGCTCGCGAGCGATCCGGCCGGCGTGTCGAAGGCGACCGAGGACAGCGTGCGCGAGAGATCGGCCACCGTCAGCCCGCGGCTCGCGAGTCGCGCCTGATCGGCGTCGATGCGGAACACCTGCGGGCGGTCGCCGTAGACCTGCACGTCGGCGACGCCCGCCAGCGCCGTGAAGCGATCGACCACCTGGTTGTCGACGATGACCGTCAGCGCCTCGGCCGACAGCGCGTCCGACGTGACGGCGATGCGCATGACGGCGTCCGCGTCACCGTCCGCCTTGACGATGCGCGGCTCGTCGGCGGCGTCGGGCAGCTCGCGCGCGATCCGGTTGACGGCGTCGCGCATGTCGGCCGCGGCAACGTCGATGTCGGTCGACGGGCTGTACTCGATCGTGACCCGGCTGCTGCCGAAGCGGGACGAGGAGGAGATCGAGGCGACCCCCGGCACGCGGCCGGCGGCCCGCTCGATGACGGCGGTGACCTCCCGATCGACGGTCTCGGAGGCGGCCCCCGAGTAGTCGGTCGAGACGGTGACGATCGGGCTGTCGACTGACGGCAGCTCGCGCACCTCGGCGCCGAGGATGGCGGCGATGCCGGCCACCACGATCAGCAGGCTCAGCACGATGGCGAGCACCGGACGGCGCACGAACAGCGCCGCGATGCCGGTGCCGGAACGATCCTCCGGTTCCGGCGGCGCGGTGTCCTCGCTCGACGCGAGGATGCGCTCGCTCACGTGCCGGCCTCCGCTTCGCCGCGCCGCGTCCCACCGCCACCCGCCTCGCGCCCTTCGCCGCCTTCGCGAGCGCCGCTCCCGCCCGCTCCCCGCTCCCCGCCGGGCGGCGCGCCCTCGACCCGCACGGCCGCGCCGTCGCGAAGCGACAGGAGTCCCTCGACGACGACCTCGTCACCTTCGGCGAGCCCGGCGTCGATCAGCACCGCGTCGGCGTCGCGCTGGACGATGCGCGCCGGCACGCGCTGCGCCTTGCCGTCGGCGACGCGCCAGACGTGCGAGCCGTCGGCGTCCCAGCGCACCGCCAGCGGATCGACCGCGGGCAGCGTCTCGCCCTCGAACGCGAGCTCCAGCGAGAACGACATGCCCGGTCGCAGCCGATCGTCCGCGTTGTCGAACACCGCCTGCAACGGCAGCGTGCGGCTGTCGGCCTCGACGCGACTGCCGATGGCCGAGATCGTGCCGGCGAGCTCGATGCCGGGCAGGGCGAAGGAGCTGGCCCGGACGGGCTGATCGACGGCCACCTGCGCGGCGAAGCGCTCGGGCACGCGGAAGTCGACGCGCAGCGTCGTCCGGTCGTCGATCGTCGCGATCGCGGTGTCGGGCGTGACCCGATCGCCGGGCTCGACCTCGACGATGCCGACGACGCCCGCGATCGGCGCGACCACGGCGCGTCGCGCGAGCGCGAGCTCGGCCTCGCGAAGCGTGAGCCGGGCGCGCGCGAGCTCGTTGTCGGCGGCGTCCAGGTCGGCCTGCGTGCCGGCCTGCGAGCGAATCAGCGACGCCCGCCGCCCGCGCGTGGCCTCGGCGTCGCTGACCGCGCGGACGGCGATGTCGCGGGCGATCTTCTCGGCCTCGGCGTCGAGGCGCGCGAGCACGTCGCCGGCCGCGATCCGCTGGCCGGAGCGCACGCCGACCTCGCGGAGCACGCCCGTGCCCTCGGGCACGACCGTGACGGAGGCCGCGGCCTCGCCGTCGCCGAGCGCCATCAACCGATCCCCGGTCACGCCGCTGCCGACCGATCGGGTGACCACCAGGGTCTCGCGGGAGCGACCGCCGCGCCCGCCCGCCGCGCCGCCCGGGCCGCCCGAACGGCTCTGTCCGCCCCGCGCCTCGCCGCCGCCGGCAGGGCGACCGCTGCCCTCGCCGCCGCGCGCCGTTTCCGCCCCGGCCGCCCCGGCCGCCTCGCCGCCGGCCCGCTTCGCGCCGGTCCCGTCGGCCACCGCATCGTCGCCATCCCGGCCGCCCAGGCCGACGACCAGCGCCACGGCGAGCATCACGACCAGCGCGATGCCGGCAATCGTCTTCACGCCCATGCTGCGTCATCCTCGGCTGCCGTCGCGACGCGTCCGGTACGGACGACCGTCGACGCGGCTGTTCGGAAGCGATTCGCGTCGATGCCGACCGCTCCGCCCTCTACTTCGAGTGTGCCATGCCGAATGGTTCCGGGAACGGCCCGACGAACGGACTCACGTTATCTGCACATTCCCCTTGCCCCGCGCCGCTCAGTGCGCCTCCTCCCAGCTGTCGCCGATGCCGATGTCGACCTCGAGCGGTACGCGGAGCGAGGCGGCCTCGCGCATCCGTGTCCGCACCGCCTCGCCGATCCGTTCGAGCTCGCCCTGGCGAACCTCGAGCACGAGCTCGTCGTGCACCTGCATGATGATGCGTGCGTCGACGTCGTCCTCCCGGAGCCACGCGTCGACGGCGATCATCGCGCGCTTGATGACGTCGGCGGCGGTCCCCTGCAGCGGCGCGTTGATGGCGGTGCGCTCGGCGTACTGGCGGAGCGAGCCGTTCCTCGCGTCGATGTCGGGGAGGTAGAGTCTGCGCCCGTAGACGGTCTCGACGTAGCCGAGCTCCCTGGCGCTCGCGCGGGTGTCGTCCATGTACGTCCGCACGCCGGGGTAGCGGGCGAAGTAGACGTCGATGAACGCCTGCGCCTCGCCGCGCGCCATGCCGAGCTGCCTGGCGAGCCCGAACGCGGACATGCCGTATATCAGCCCGAAGTTGGTCGTCTTCGCCACGCGCCGCTGATCGTCGTCGACGTCCGCGAGCGCGACGCCGAACACCTCGGCGGCGGTCGCGCGGTGCACGTCCAGCCCGTTCTCGAACGCGCTCACCAGGCCGGGATCTCCCGAGAGGTGGGCCATGATCCGGAGCTCGATCTGCGAGTAGTCGGCGGCGAGCAGGCGGTAGCCGTCGGCCGCGACGAAGGCTTCGCGGATACGCCGCCCCTCCTCGGTGCGCACCGGGATGTTCTGCAGGTTCGGCTCCGAGCTCGAGAGACGCCCCGTCGAGGTGACCGCCTGGTGGTAGGACGTGTGCACGCGAGCGGTGTCCGGATCGATGCGCTCGGGCAGCGCGTCGATGTAGGTGGACTTGAGCTTGGTCAGGCTCCGGTGTTGCAGTATCAGCTTCGGCAGCTCGTGATCGGCGGCGAGCTGCTCGAGCACGTTCTCGGCGGTCGACGGCTGACCGGTCTTGGTCTTGGCGAGCACCGGGTACCGCTTCTCGTCGAAGAAGATCTCGCCGATCTGCTTCGGAGAGCCGAGGTTGAACTCGCGCCCCGCATCGGCGAAGGCCGCCGCCTGCGCCGCCTCGATGGACTCGGCGAGCTTCCTGCCCTGCTTGGCGAGCATGTCGGCGTCGATGCGCACGCCGTTCCGCTCGACGCGGGCGAGCACCGGCACGAGCGGCAGCTCCATTTCGGTGTAGAGCTCGACCAGGGGCGGGTGCTCGGCGAGCTTCGGCCACAGCGCGTGGTGCAGCCGGAGGGTGATGTCGGCGTCCTCGGCCGCGTAGTGCGCGGCCGCCTCGAGCGGCACCTTGTCGAAGGTGAGCTGCTTCCTGCCCTTGCCCGCGATGTCCTCGAACTTCACGGTGCGGATGCCGAGATGCTTCAGGGCGAGCGCGTCCATGTTGTGACGCGTCGCCGTGCTGTCGAGCACGTAGGACTCGAGCATGGTGTCATGGGCGATGTTGTTCAGCGCCACGCCGTGACGGGCGAGCACGTTGGCGTCGTACTTCAGGTGCTGCCCGACGATGTTGCGCGTGTCGCCCTCGAGCCAGGGGCGAAGGCGCTCGAGCACGGTATCGCGATCGAGCTGCCCGATCGACTCCCAGACGGGCTCGGGCACGACCGGCTTCGCCGCCACCTTCTTCCTGGCGGCGGGCTTCTTCTTCGCCACAGTCTTGCTCGCGGCGTCCTTGCTCGTCGCCGCGCCGCTCTCGTCCACGCCAGCCTCGCCACCGCTCGTATCCCCGCCACCTGCCGCGCCGACGGCCGTGCCGCCACCTTCCACGCCCTTGCCGTCGGCGTCCTTGCCGTTCGCGCCGCTGTCGCCCGCACCGTCGGGCGCCGTCGAGGCGTCGACGTCCGGCGCGTCCGCTTTCTCCACTACCGGGTCATCCGGCACCGGCTCCGGCCGCGAGACGTCGTGAACGTGGGCGAGCGGCACGTAGGCGGCCCGTCCGGGGGCGGTGGCGAACGAGACGCCGACGATCTCGGCCCGCATGTAGTCGAGGCTCGTGGTCTCTGTGTCGAAGGCGACGAGCTCGGCCGCCTCGAGCTCGGCGATCCACGCGTCGAGGGCGTCCATCGTCAGGACGGTGTCGTAGTGCCGCTCCGTCGCGTCGCCGTTCGAGCCGCTCGCACCGGACCCGTCCGGTGCGGGCGCGTCCGCCGCGGCGCCCGAGGTCCTGACCGACCCCGTCCGCAACGGCAGGAAGCCCTCGTCGAGCTCGCGCCGCCAGCCGTGGAACTCGAGCTCGTCGTAGAGGGCGGCGAGCGCGTCGCGATCGGGCTCGGCCAGCGTCAGCTTCTCCAGCGGCTCGGGCAACGGCACGTCGGTGACGATCTTCGTCAGTGTGCGCGACAGGCTCAGCTGCTCGAGGTTGTCCCGGAGCTTCTCGCCGATCTTGCCCTTGATGGCATCGGCGTTGGCGACGAGCGTGTCGATGTCGCCGTGCGCCCCGAGCCACTTCGCGGCCGTCTTCGGCCCGCAGCTCGGGATGCCGGGGATGTTGTCGGAGGTGTCGCCGACGAGGGCGAGGTAGTCGACGATCTGGTCGGGGCGGACGCCGAACTTCTCCTTCACGCCGTCGACATCCATGACGGTGTTGCTCATCGTGTTGACCAGGGTCACGTGCGCGTCGACGAGCTGCGCCATGTCCTTGTCGCCGGTCGAGACGACGGTCTCGAGGCCGGCGGCGGTGGCCGCGACCGACAGCGTGCCGATGACGTCGTCCGCCTCGACGCCGTCGACGACGAGGAGCGGCATCCCCATCGCGCGGATCAGGGCGTGCAGCGGCTCGACCTGCGCGCGCATCTCGTCGGGCATCGCCGAGCGCGTGGCCTTGTAGTCGGCGTAGAGCTCGTCGCGGAAGGTCTTGCCCTTCGCGTCGAAGACACAGACCATGATCTCGGGGCGGTAGTCGGCGGCGAGCTTCCGGAGCATGTTGACGACGACGTAGATCGTCCCGGTCGGGACGCCGGCGGCCGTCGTCATTTCCCGCCCCTGGCGCTCCATGACGTGGAAGGCGCGGTACAGGTAGGCCGAACCGTCGACGAGCACGACGGGCGCCTTCCTCCCGGGTTCGGGAACGCTCGTCACGTCCCCCCCTCCGGCCACCTTCGCGGAAGCCGCCTCGTCCGTCCCCTCGGGCGACTCCTCGCCGCTCTTCGCTCCCGACTCGTGCACCCGCTCCTCCTCGGCGAACAGGTCCGCGGTCGAGGACTCCTCTCCGGACGATTTCCTCGGGCGTTCTCTCGGCGGCATCGGCACTCTCTCGGATCGGGTGCGCCGGCAAGCGGCGCGGACGGGAGTCGTCGGGAGACGATGTTACGGGATGGGACGCCCGGACGACGTCGGTGGAGCCGCCTCGCGTCGCCGTGCGGCCCGGCGCGAGCGGACGCTTCCCTGACCGGCGCGGCGCCGGCATCCTGCGCGGTGCCCCGTCCGACCGGCGGCGGTCTCGCCCGGCAGCCGGTCGCCCGGCCCGGCTCCCGGTGACCCTGCCCGCCTGCCATCGATCCCGCCCGCCTGCCGTCGACCCCCACCCCGCTGCCTCTGTGGCCCTGTCCGACCGCCGGGTGGCGCTGTCCGTACCGGCGGTGCGGTTCGTGCAGACGGGCGACCATGACGAACGGTGGCGACTCCGCTACCGTGTCCCGCGATCCCCGCCGCTCCCGAGAGAGCGTCACCGAAGAGATCCACCGACCCATGCGCCAGCTCCCGACCAACAACCAGATGCGTGCCGACGCGCGCGATCGCGCCCTGACGCGCGACTCGTGGAAGATCTTCCAGATCATGTCCGAGTTCGTCGACGGCTTCCAGGAGCTCGCCGACATCAGCCCGTCGGTCAGCATCTTCGGCTCGGCGCGCTTCAAGCCGGACAACCCCTGGTACGTGGCGAGCGAAGAGATCAGCCGTCTGCTTTCCGACTCCGGCTTCGCCGTCGTCAGCGGCGGCGGCCCTGGCGTCATGGAGGCGGCCAACAAGGGAGCCTTCGCCGGGAAGTCGGCGAGTGTGGGGTTGAACATCAAGCTGCCGCACGAGCAGTCGGGCAACCCCTTTCAGGACGTCAGCCTGAACTTCAAGTACTTCTTCGCCCGCAAGGTCATGTTCGTCAAGTACGCCTCGGCGTACGTCGTCATGCCGGGCGGCTTCGGCACGCTCGACGAGATGGCCGAGGTGCTGACGCTCGTGCAGACGGGCAAGTCGCGCCGCGTGCCGGTCATCCTCTACGGCACGTCCTTCTGGGAGGGGCTGCTCGAGTGGTTCGAGAAGGTCATGGTGACCGAAGGGACGATCGGCGCGAACGACATGGAGCTGATTCAGCTGACCGACGACCCGCAGTTCATCGTCGACACGATCTTCGACTTCTACGAAGGGATCGATCCCGAGCGCATCACCGACGCCTCGCAGTTGACGGTCGATCTCTGAGGTTCGAACCTACGCGGCGCGGGACAGCGCTCCGAGCTCGGCCGAGACCACGGCGAACTCCTCGTCGATCCGCGCCACGAACGTGGCCACCGCATCCCTGTCACCGCTCTCCACCGCGCGCTCGAGGCGGCTGCACTGCTCGGCCAGGCGCGCGGCCCCGACGTAGGCGCTGCTCGACCTGAGGGTATGCACCTGCTCGACCAGCGCGGCCTCGTCCTCCGCTTCCAGCGCCGCCCGCATCGCCTCGAGGGTCGGTGGCGTGCGCTCGACGTAGGTCCGGAGCACCTTGCTCAGCAGATCCGGCTTGCCGGGCCGCTGCAGCTGGCGGATCTCCTCGAGTGCCACCTCGTCCAGACGTGGCGGCAGGTCATCCTCGTCCGCAGGCGTTGGTACCTCGTCCGCCGGGACGCCGGCCGCCGGGACGCCGGCCGCTTCGGCGGACACCCCCTCGGCGGAGACGCCATCGGTCGACCCGGCGCCGGCGAGCACCGCAGGCTCGCCCGCCCCGTCGACCGCCCTCGCCGCGACACCCGCGGCATCGACCGTCCCTCCCTCGGCCTCACCCGAGGTGATCCAGCGCACGAGCAGCGCGTTCAGGTCGTCGCGACGTACCGGCTTGGCGAGGTAGTCGTCCATGCCGACCTCCAGGCAGCGTTCGCGATCTCCCTGCATCGCGCTCGCCGTCAACGCGACGATCGGTGTCGTCGCGTTCGGGCCGTTCCCGGCGCGAATCGTCGCCGTCGCGGCGTAGCCGTCGATGCCGGGCATGCGACAGTCCATCAGGATCAGGTCGTAGACCTCTGCACGGGTCCGCTTGAGGACTTCCTGACCGTCGACGGCCACGTCCACCCGGCAACCGACGCTCTCGAGCAGGCCGACGCCGACGTCCTGACTCACGATGTTGTCCTCGGCGAGCAGCACGCGCGCGCCGACGGACACGTTCGCCGCGACGGCGGCGCTCGCGCGCCGGCCCCGCATCGTCGACATGCCGGACGGCAGCAGCGAGACGAGCGACTCGTGCAGAACGGACTGCCTCGGCGGCTTGCTGACGTAGCGGTCGATGCCGAGTGCACGAAGCTCCTCGTCGTCCAGCTCGAGCGCGGCCGACGTCAGCATCAGGGAGCGGATGGCACCGAACGCCGGTTCGTCGCGGATGCGGCGCGCGAGCTCGAGACCGTCCATGTCCGGCATGTGCAGGTCGAGCACGAGCAGGTCGTAGGGTTCGCCTCGCTCGGTCATCTCGTGCAGGAGCCCGAGCGCGGCCTCGCCGCTCTCGGCGGTGTCGGCGAGCACGCCCCAGCCGGACAGCTGATGATAGAGGATCGTCCGGTTGGTCTCGTTGTCGTCGACGACGAGCACGCGGGCGCCGCGGATCGTGCGCGTGCGGTTCTCCTCGGCATCCCCTTCGGCGTTCTCCAGCTCGACCGTGAAGCCGAACCGGGTGCCTTTGCCGAGACGGCTCCGGAACGTGATCGAGCCACCCATCAGCGTGACGAGCTCGCGCACGATCGCGAGCCCGATGCCGAGGCCGCCGTGACGGCGTGTGCTCGAGCTGTCCTCCTGGGTGAACGCGTCGAACATCGTCATCTGCATCTCCGGGGAGATGCCGCTGCCGGTGTCCTGCACGTCGCAGCGGTAGAGCGAGCGCGCGCCGCGCTCCTCGACGCGTGACACCCGCACCACCACCTCGCCCTGCGAGGTGAACGCGATGGCGTTGCGGATGACGTTGTCGAGCACCTGGCGCAGCCGGCTCGCGTCGCCATCGGCGAGCACGGGCACGTTGTCGTCGACGTAGCACATGAGCTCGATGCCCTTCTCGTGCGCGCGTCCCGCGAGCATCGCGCAGACATCCTCGACCGCGTCCCGGATCCGGAACCGCGAGCGCTCGAGGCTCAACGTGCCGGACTCGATGCCGGAGAAGTCGAGCAGGTCGCTGATGATGCCCAGAAGCGCGTTCGAGGAAACGGCGATGGACTGGACGAACCGTCGCTCGCGCGGCGGAAGCTCGCCGCCCAGCAGAAGATCGGTCATGCCGATGATGCCGTTCATCGGTGTCCGCAGCTCGTGGCTCACGTTGGCCAGGAACTGCGAGCGGGCGGTGTTGGCGGTATCGAGCTGGTGGCGGCAGGTGGCCAGCTCGGTGCGAAGGCGGCTCAGCTCGCCGGCGGCGATGCGGAGCTGGGCATCGGCATTCTCCGCGGCGCGGACCGCCGGCGTCACTCCGCCGGGGCGACTCCCGGACGCCGTCGCGACGGCCGTCGCGCGCTCGCGTGACGGCTCCGGCGACAGGCGGTCGTCCGCTGCCGCGTTCGCCTCCGACTCGCCCGAGGCCACGCTGTCGGAAGCCCGGGCGTCGGACGCACCGACGGCGGACGCGTCCGCCGACACCGGCTCGATGGCGTGCAGACGCACGAGCAGCCAGGCGAAGTTGAGCGCCGCGAGACAGAGCGCGAGAACCTCGTGGTGCGCCTCTCGCAGGATCGCGAGCACGAGCGTCGAGGGCTTGCCGTCGTCGAACCAGCCCAGCTCGGCCGGCTGCAGGCCCGTCTTGTAGCAGACGAGTGCGGCGAGCGTCGCGACGAGCAGGGTCGCCACGCCGAGCAGGATGACGGCGATGCGCAGCGGATGCGTGGTCGGGCGGGAATCAGTGCCTTTCACGGTGAGAGCTCGGACCTCGGTCGGCGAAGCGCGAGCCCTGCCCGCGCCGATCCCTCGTCATATCGACCCGTGCGGGCGGTTCTTGATTCTCCCGGCACCGGGCCGGTGCGCCTCCCCGGGCCCTTGCCGCCACGACTTCCGACGGGCTTTCGCCGACCTTCGCGGCTCCCCCCGGCCCCGGCCCGGAGCGGGTCGACGGCTTCACGCTTCGCCCCCCTCCGGGACCGTTCTCCTACAGGAATCGACGACGGCGCCGCAAGTGCCTTGCATACCGAACAACGACCAGAGGCACTTCATGCCGATCCGCCACACTGCCGTCGCACTGGCCGCCGCCGTGTTCGCCGCCGCCGCCCTCGCCGCCCCGCTGCAGGCCGGCGAGCCGCCGCTGCGCCTCAACTTCGGGGTCTACAGCTCCAACAAGCCCTCCGCGATGGTGCGCGTGTTCAAGCCCGCGCTGAAGGAACTCGAGCAGCGCATGGGCGAGCGCCTCGAGCGCGAGGTCGACATCCGCATGCAGATCGCCCGCGACTACGAGCGTGGCATCACCGACCTGACCGAGGGACGCGTCGACTTCTCCCGCTTCGGCCCCGCCTCCTACATCGAGGCCAAGCGCAGCAACCCCGAGCTGCGCATCCTGGCGATGGAGAACGAGAAGAACTCGCGTGTCTTCTACGGCATCATCGCCGTCGCCGCCGACAGCGACATCGAGAACATCGACGACCTCAGGGGTCGCTCGTTCGCGTTCGGCGACGAGGGCTCGACGATCGGACGCTTCCTCTCCCAGCTCTATCTCGAGCAGCACGGCATTCGTGCGGGCAGCCTCAGCCGCTACGAGTATCTGGGTCGACACGACAAGGTCGGCACCGCCGTGGCCGCCGGAGACTTCGACGCCGGCGCCCTGAACGAGAAGACGTTCAAGAAGCTCGTCGAGGCCGGCGAGAACCTCCGTGAGCTCGTGCGGTTTCCGAACGTGACCAAGCCGTGGATCGCCCGCGCCGGACTCGACGCGGAAGTGTTCGGCGCCCTGCAGGCATCGCTTCTGGAGATCGAGAGCGCCGAGGCGCTCGCCGGCCTGAAGATCGACGGCCTGCTCTCGGGCAGCGACGCCGACTACAACGACATCCGTCTCGCGATCGAGGACAACGCGGCGTTCTTCTCCGATCCGGTCGGGCGCGAGAGCCCGGCGGCGGCGATCGCCCCGGCGACGAACGGTGCCGTCGCCGACTTCGTCGCCGCGTCCGTGTCGCCCGAGGGCGTCCGTTCCGATGCCGCCGTCGCATCGCCCTCGACTCCGGTCCTGCAGGCGGCCGCTCCCGAAAGTGCCGTCGTCCGATCGGGCAACCGCATCGTCGTCAACATCTCGCTGCCGCCCTCCCTGTTCGCGCGCGACGGTGACGGTCCGTCCGACCTGACGATCAACCTGAGCGTTCCCGACACCTCGGCGCGCTGAGCGCGAGCCCGCCGCTCGTCCCGTTCGCTCACGCACCGACTCCACTCGCAGAGGAGTATCCATACGTGCTCTCCAGTCTGTTCCGGAACTGGCCTCTGCGTCGCCAGATCATGCTGGTGACCGGGTGCACCATCCTCGTGGTGGGCGTCATCGCCGCCGAGTTCGTTCGCCAGAACGAGCAGGCGGCGTTCGACAAGAACTTCCGCGAGCAGACGCAGAAGCTGGTCTCGATGCTGTCCGCGACGTCGCTCGACGCGGTGCTGAGCGAGGACCGTCCGGTGCTCGACACGTCGATCCGCCAGCTCGTCGACAACGATCCCGATGTCGAGGCGGTGCGCGTCTTCAACGAGAACGGCGAGGTGCTGACCGAATGGGTCAACGGCTCGGGGGTCGATCGTGACCAGTGCATCGACTTCACCCAGGACGTGACGTTCGCGGGCGAGTCGTTCGGACACATCGAGGTGCTCTGGAACGTGCAGCGTCAGCAGGCGGAGATCCGCGAGTACACCACCCGCATCTACGTCTACGCGATCGGCATATCGCTGCTGCTCGCCGCCCTCGTCTTCCTCGTCGTCAACCACCTCGTGGTCGATCCGATCCGCGCGATCCACGCTCACCTGCTGAGCCTGCAGTCCAACGAGGCGTCCACCGAGCTCGAGGTCGTCGCCGCGCGCGAGCTGATCGATCTCGGGGCGACGGTCAACGAGCTCGGCAACATCCTGGAGCTCAGGCGTCAGAAGGAGATCGAGCTCGAGCAGGCCTCGCGCGCAAAGAGCGAATTCCTGGCCAACATGAGCCACGAGCTCCGCACTCCGATGAACGGTGTGCTCGGCATGCTGGCGCTCCTCAAGGAGACCTCGCTCGATCCCGAGCAGAGCGAGCGGGTGCAGATCGCCGCCTCGTCGGGACGGAGCCTGCTGACCCTGATCAACGACATTCTCGACTTCTCCAAGGTCGAGGCCGGACGCATCGACTACGAGGCCATCGGCTTCGATCTCGAGGAGCTCGTCGAGGACTGCAGCGAGGTGGTCTCCGAGCAGGCGCACGGCAAGGGCCTGGAGATCACGTGCGCCATCGCGCTCGATATCGAACGGCAGGTGATCGGCGACCCGACCCGCATTCGCCAGGTACTGACCAACCTCGCCGGCAACGCCGTCAAGTTCACCGAGAAGGGCGACATCCTGATCCGCGTCGAGCGCGCGCCCGACGCGACGGACCCGTCGAGGCTGCGCTTCTCGGTCATCGACTCCGGCGTCGGCATCGCCGCCGGAGCGCTCGAGAGCGTGTTCCACTCGTTCGCGCAGGCGGACGGCTCGACGACGCGGAAGTACGGCGGCACCGGCCTCGGGCTCGCCATCAGCCGTCAGCTGATCGAGGGGATGGGTGGCACGATCGGCGTCACCTCCGAGCTCGGACACGGCAGCACCTTCCACTTCGAGCTCGCGCTGCCGGCGGCGGCCGATGCATCCGAGACCGCCGCACCGGCACCCTCCGCACGGATCGGGCGCGTGCTCCTGGTCGAGGGCAACGCCCACGCCGCGGTGCGCGCCACGAGTCTTCTCCAGGCACTCGACATCGACGTCGAGCACGTCCTCACCGGTCACGACGCGCTGCCGGCACTGCGTGCCGCCCTCGCCTGCGATCGCCCGCACGAGCTCGCGCTGTTCAGCGCGCGACTCGACGACATGCCCGGCGAGGTGCTCGTGCGCTGCATCGAGGCGGACCCCGCGTTCGATGCGCTGCGGCTCGTGCCGATGATCTACGTGACCGAGCAGGTACCCGAGCTCTACCCCCATCACAACCCGCGCGTCTCCGCCCGGCTCGGCAAGCCACTCCGGCGCGGCGCCCTCGCCCGGGTGCTCGCGCACATCGTCGACGGCACCCGCCCCGTGGAGCATCCGGAAGCGCTCGAACGCGAGGCTCGCCGCGCGCTTCGCGCCGGGACGCGCATCCTCGTCGTCGAGGACAACGCCGTCAACCAGGAGGTCGCGCTCGGCATGCTCGAGCAGATCGGCTACACCGCCGAGGTGGCCGACAACGGTCGCGACGGTCTCGAGCGGATCGCCGCCCGGGACTTCGATCTCGTGCTGATGGACTGTCAGATGCCGGTGCTCGACGGCTACGCCGCCACGCGCGAGCTGCGCGAGACGGAAGCGCGCGAGGGGCGTGCCCGCCTGCCGGTGATCGCGCTGACGGCCAACGCCATGACCGGCGACGCCGAGAAGTGTCTCGCCGCCGGCATGGACGACTACCTCTCCAAGCCGTTCGAGCCGCACGCGCTCGAAGCCAAGATTCTCTCCTGGATCGAAGACGATCCGGACGTGCACACCGACCGGGATGCTCCCGGCTCGACCGAACGGGCAGCCTGACCGATGAACATTCCATTGACAGGCGTTTCTCCCCCGAGGCTCGCGAGAACCGCGCTCGCCACCGCGTTCGCCGCCCTGGCGCTGGCGAGCCCGCCGGCGCTCGCGATCCCCTCGCCCGACCTGGTCATCAACCTCTCGGCGAGTGTCGCCCAGCTGCTCGGGCTGCTGAGCGTGGTGTTCGGCGGCTTCGCGATGAAGAGGCGCAAGAAGGCCGCGTCGGCGTCCCGGCGACGCTTCGGACGTGGCGGACGAATCCTGCTCGGTGTCGCCGCCGTCTGCCTGCTCGGCTCGCTCGCGGCGAACGCGCTGCAGTACACCGCGTCGATCGACGCGAAGAACGCGCGACTGCAGACCAACCTCGTGCGGAAATCCGTCGAGAACGGCGAGGCGGTCGGCGACATCAGCCTGAAGACGCTCTCGTTCAGCGAACAGCTCGACCACGATCAGGGGATCGGCACCGACACGCTGGCTCGCTGGCTCGAGGAGGATCGTCCGCTCAACATCATCGACGTCCGCGAGGACGAGGAGTTCGAGATCGGGGCGATCGACGGCGCGACGCACCTGCGCTACCCCGACGTGCTCGCGCGCTCCTCCATCCTGCCGGACAAGGGCGAGGGCCAGACGCTCCTGATCTGCTACTCGGGCAACAGGAGCTCCGAGCTCTGCGGCGCGCTCGAGGAACAGGGCAAGGCCTGCAACTTCATGGTGGGCGGCTACGAGAAGTGGATGTCGGAGTCGCGTCCGCTGTCCACCGGCGCCGCGCTCGACGCCGCCGAGCTCCGCAGGCTGCCCGACTTTCCCAACAAGAACGTGCTGCTCGACACGCCCGACGTGCACCGCCTGGTCGACGAGGAAGGGGCCGAGTTCCTCGACCTCCGCTATCCCGACGACTTCGTCGCCGATCACCTGCCCGGCGCGCACAACATCACGATGCGCGCGCTGCCTAGCGCGGTGCTCGCGACGCGGATCGAGGCGCTGCCGGACGTGCCGCTCATCGCCGCCTGCTACGACAAGCGCAGCTGCTTCTACTCGCAGCTGATCGGCCTGCGGCTCGATCGCGCCGGCAGGGACTTCCGCGGACGCTACACGGTGCCGCACGAGTACTACGCGCCGGCGGCCGGTGCCGGCGAGCGCGCCCACGTCGCCGCCTGGCGAGAGCAGCAGCAGGGGCTGACGCTCGCCAGCTACGTGGTCGGACCGCTGCGCACCGCGCTCGACGCGCTCGCCTCGGCCACCGGTCACTACGCCCTCGGGCTGATCGCCCTGGTGCTCGCGATCCGGTTGACGCTTTTGCCGCTCGCCGCCAAGGCCGATCGCGACACGCGCGTGCAGAAGTCGCTCTCTGGCCGCGTCGACGCGCTCCGCGAGGAGCTGGGCGAACACCCGCGCGCGCTCGCCGAGGCGACGGTGTCGCTGTACCGCCAGTACCGCATCCGACCGATCGCGAACACGCTGAGCTCGCTGTTCCAGCTCGGGTTCATGCTGCTCTTCTACGCGGCCGTCACCGACAGCGCGCCCGGCTGGAGCGAATCGCTCGGCTGGATGAAGCAGGCATCCGCGCCCGATCCGCTGCTCGTCGTGCCGTTCGTCGCGAGCGCGCTGTTCGTGCTCGTGCTCGCCATGCAGGGCGCGCCGCAGACGACCCGCGGGCGACTGCTGCTCGGGCTCGGCGGCGTGGGCCTGTTCTGGCTGCTGCAAGGGCTCGGCGCAGCGGTCAACCTGTACCTGGCCATCAGCATGGGTTTCCTGGTGGCGCAGGGGCTCGTGCTCCGCCTGGTCGGACGCAAGCTCGGCTGGGACACGCTCGGCGACGGCGCGAGCGCGACGCCCGAGGACGACGGCCTCGTGCCGCTCGCCGCGGCGCACCGCCTGCCGGAGGCGACCGGCAAGAAGGCCGAGCGCCTGGGCATGCTGATCGAGGCCGGACACGACGTGCCGTCCGGGTTCGTCGTGACCGGCGCGATCACCGTCCGCATCGTCACCGATCCGGACACGCCGCTGTTCGACGCGGCGGCGACCAAGAGGCTCGACGCACTGTGGAAGTCGATCGGCGGCGGCCCCGTCGCGGTCAGGAGCTCCGGTGTCCGCGAGGATGGCGAGGAGGCGAGCTTCGCCGGTGTCTACGAGTCGATCCTGAACGTCACCCGCGAGGGTCTCGAGCAGGCGGTGCGCGATGTCTACACCTCGCTCGACTCGACGCGCTCGGCCGCCTACTCGAGCCGCTCGGGCGAACTCGCGCGGGCTGCCGCAGACACCTCCCCCGGCGCCTCGCTGGGCGGTGTCCTCGTGCAGCGGATGGTCCCGGCCGACTACGCGGGCGTCATGTTCACCGAGCACCCGGGCACCAGCGGCGCGATGATGGTCGAGCTCGTCAGCGGTCTCGGCGAGGAGCTCGTCAGCGGCACCGTCACGCCCGACACGTTCGCGTTCGGCAAGCTCACCGGCGAGCGCATCGCGGAGAGCGAGAGCGACCGGGCCGAGCCGCCGATCGAACTCGCGCCGCTTCTCGCCCTCGGGCGTGAGCTGGAGCGTCAGTTCGGTCACCCCCAGGACATCGAGTGGGCCTGCGTGAAGGGGAAGTTCGTGTTGCTCCAGGCGCGCGACATCACCCGCTCGATCACGAAGGGCGACTCGCCGCGCAACCTCGCCGAGCGCGAACGCGCACGTCTCGTCGCGCAACTTCTCGGCCGCCGTCGCGTGGCCCGCCGCGAGGCGGCGATCGACGCCGACGAGCCGGTGTTCGTCCAGAACGAGCTGTCGGAGCTCCTGCCGCGCCCGACCCCGCTCAGCGCCGACCTGATGAGCCGGCTCTGGGCCGCCGGCGGCAGCACCGATCTCGCCTGCGCCGAGCTCGGCATCCCGTACGACGTGCATCACCGCTCGGTGCCGTACATCGTCACCGTGTTCGGCTGGACCTACGTCAACCGTCACGAGGAGCGACGTCGTCTCGGCAAGGGACCGAGCGCGCTCGCCACGTTCCGCCTCTCCCGCGACGCCGAGGAGACCGAGCGGGCGTTCCGCGAGGACTTCCTGCCCGGCTTCCGCGAGGAGACGGTCGAGCGCAACGCGGTCGCGCTCGATCGCCTGCCGCTCGAGACCGCCCTGCCGCTGCTCGAGAGCTGGATCAGGCGCTTCGTCACCGCCACCTACGTGGAGGCCGAGCGCATCAACATCGCCGCCGACTTCCACCTGAAGACCGCGCTCGGCAAGCTCGCCGCGGCGAAGCTCGATCCGGCCGCCCACCTCGGCGATGCCGGCGAGACGGTCGTCAGCCGCGCGATGGCCCACCTGACGGGCGAGCGCGTCACCGTGGCCGACGTCGAGGCCTTTCTGCTCGAGTTCGGACATCGCGCACCGCTCGACTACGAGCTCGCCGCCCCTCGCTTCGAGGAGGACATGGATCTCGTGCGCCGCTACGTCGAGCGCTCGCTCGGCACGCGCCGGAGCGACCCGGACGCGAACGCGGCGGCCCACGACCCGGAGGCGAAACTGCCCGAGGACAAGGTGCTGCGCGTCGCCGTGCGCCGGGCTCACGACTTCATGCGACTCAAGGAGGAAGCCAAGCACTACTGCCTGATCGAGCTCGCCCAGATCCGCCAGCTCCTGCTCGCGATAGACGAACGGGCGGGGCTCGACGGTCGGGTGTTCCAGCTCGAGTTCGACGAGATCGCCGTCCTCGACGATCCGGCGCGACGCGAGGCGCTGATGGCCCTCGCCGACGCCCGGCTGGCCGACGCCGAGACGGCCGAGCTCCTGCAGCCGCCGCCCGAGTTGTCGATCGTCGACCTCGAGCGCATCGACCTGCTGACCGGTCGACGTGCCGGCGCGAGGACCGGTGGCGAGCTCGCCGGCAAGCGCGTCGCCGGCGAGCGGACCGTCACCGGTCGGGTGCGTGTCATCACCGACGTCGCCGAGATCGATGCGTTCGAGCCCGACGAGATCCTGGTCGCTCGCATGACCGACCCGACCTGGTACCCGCTGTTCTCCAAGGCGCGCGGTATCGTCACGGAGATCGGTGGCTGGTTGAGTCACGCCGCGATCGTCGCTCGCGAGTTCGACCTGCCGGCCATCGTCGGCGTCGACGGCGCGTGCCACCGGCTCTCGACCGGGGACCTCGTCACGCTGCACGCGGACGGCGCGGTCGAGCGCGTCGAGGAACGTCGCGACGACGACTCGCCGATGCGCGGTGCGGCTGCAGGTGCGGCTGCAGGTGCGGCCGCGAGCGCGGCCGCGGGGACACCTGCCGGACGAGCGGCGGACATGACGGCACCGGGCGGAACGCCACACCCCGGAGTCGAGGCGCCCGACCGGGAGCGCGCGGCGGGTGCCGTCGTGATCACCGGCAACTTCCGCCTGGCACGCGCTCTCGAGCGTCGGGCGATGAAGGAGCGGCTCGGGGACCGCCGCGCCGCGCCGCGCGCCGGTGACTCCGGCGAGGTGCAGGCCGACCGTCGCGCGGTCAACCGCGCGGCCAACGCCATCGCCGCCTACAGGAAGGCCGGCTGAGGGGCCGAGCTCCCCTTCGCGGGCCCGCCGGACGAGCGTGTTCAGCGGGTTCGCGGCAGGGTCACGATCGCGTCACACGATCCGCTCCGGATATGCCCGTGTGTCAGGAGGATGGTGAATCGGCGTACAAAAAGTTATGGTTCTCCTCTGGAGACGACGGTATCGGCCTCGCGCGCGGTCACGTCGTCGACGACATCGGCAATCGCCACACTATCGAGAGGAGCATCAATGGAACGTCGCAAATTTCTGACCGGCACGGCCGCCGCCGGCGTCGGTGCCGCGGGCATCGTCACCGGTGCACCGGTCATCGCGCAGGATGTCAAGGAGATCACGATCGTCTCCACCTGGCCACGCGACTTTCCCGGGCTCGGCACGTCGGCACAGCGGCTCGCCGCGCGCATCACCGAGCTGTCGGAAGGACGCCTCCAGACCGAGTACTTCGCCGCCGGCGAGCGCGTTGGCGCCTTCGATTCGTTCGACGAGGTCGCCTCCGGCAACGCCCAGGCCTACATCGCCGCCGACTACTACTGGACCGGCAAGCACCCCGGCTGGGCCTACTTCACCGCCGTGCCGTTCGGCATGGTCAACGGCGAGCGCGACGCCTGGCTCAAGTACGGTGGCGGGCAGGAGCTCTGGGACGAGATCGCCGGCGAGTTCGGCCTCAAGTGCCTGCCCTGCGGATCGACCGGCGTGCAGATGGGCGGCTGGTTCAACAAGGAGATGAAGACGGCGGCCGACTTCAAGGGCCTGAAGATGCGCATCCCCGGTCTCGGCGGCGACGTCCTCGCCAAGCTCGGTGCCTCGACCGTCTCGCTGCCCGGCGGGCAGATCTACGAGAACCTCGTCTCCGGCGCGATCGACGCGACCGAGTGGGTAGGCCCGTACAACGACTACTTCATGAAGTTCTACGAGGCGGCCAAGTACTACTACTACCCGGGCATGCACGAGCCCGGCGGCAACCTCTCCTTCGGCATGAACAAGGAGTTCTACGACGAGCTGACGAGCTGGGAGAAGGCGATCATCTCGGCGGCCTGCTACGAGGAGCACGCCAACCAGATGGACGAGGGCAACGCCAACAACGGGCTCTACCTGCAGAAGATGATCGACGAGAACGGCGTCGAGCTGAAGGAGTTCTCCGACGAGATCTACGAGAGCTTCGGCGAGGCCGCCAAGGAGGTGTTCGAGGAGACCCGCGATCACAGCGCACTCGCCGCGAAGATCGACGACGGCTTCCAGGCGGCGCTTCGCGAGATCGGAGCGTGGTTCTCGATCTCGGAAGTCGCCTACCAGCAGAAGCGCAACAAGGTGCTCGGCATCGGCGTCTGACGCCGGATGTACCCGCCGTGCGCAGGGACCGCGCACGGCCCTCCTTCCGGACGGCTCACCACCACCGCGGCCTTCCCCCGTCCGTGGTGTCCCGTCGGATGCACTCGTCGGCGGCCGGAGGCCGGTGACGGGTCGAGCCGCCGAACCAGACGATGACGAGCACAGCCGCGACGGCCGAACCCGCCGACGCCCGTCCGGGCCACTCGCCCGGTACCCCGATCGACGCCCGGACCGACTTTCGCCCCGGTGTCTTCGCGACGCTGACGCGCATGTTCGGCTGGGGCATGCTCGCCGTGCTCGGGGCGTACCTGATCAACATGATCCTGACGACCGCCGCCGGCTGGCCGGGCGTCGCGGCCCTGTTCGACGGCGAGGCGAACGCGCGCTCGGCACTGCAGCTCGCGCTCTACGTCGGCGGCGCGGCACTCGCCATCCTGTGGACGAGCCGGCATCGCGACACGCCGCTGCGCGTCGACAGCGAGCGCGTCTCGGCGATCAACACCTACCTCGTGCGCGCGGCGTTCTTCGGCGTGCTGTTCGTCGGACTCGGCGACACGGCGGTCTCGTTCCTGCGGGTCGAGGGGCTGCTCGAGGGCGTCGTGGGCGAGGAGATGACGCGCGAGCTCGGGCGTTCCCGGTTCCGCGGACTCCACTTCCACGTGCCGCTGCTCGCGCTCGGCTTCGTGGTCGCCGCCTTCACCCGCACGCTCGGCTTCGTCTGGCTCGCGCTGCTGATCGTCGCCGCCGAGCTGCTGATCGTCATCACCCGCTTCATCTTCTCCTACGAGCAGGCGTTCATGGGCGATCTCGTACGCTTCTGGTACGCGGCGCTCTTCCTGTTCGCGAGCGCCTACACGTTGAAGGAGGAAGGGCACGTGCGGGTCGACGTGTTCTACGCCGGCCTCGGCAGGCGCACCAAGGGCGTCATCAACGCGATCGGCTCGGTGTTTCTCGGCATGGCCCTCTGCTGGACGATCCTGATCGTCGGACTCGGCAGCCGCACGTCGATCATCTACGCCCCCATCCGGAGCTTCGAGACCTCGCAGTCGGGCTACGGCATGTACGTCAAGTACCTGATGGCGGGTTTTCTCGGCGTGTTCGCCGTGACCATGCTGATCCAGTTCGTCAGCTACCTGATGGGCGCGGTCGCCGACATCGTCAGGGAGCCGGGCGGCGACCCGGACGCCGACCCGGCGGCCGGCGACCCGGCGCCCGGCGACCCGGCGGCCGGCGACCCGGCGCCCGCCCTTCCGTCGGAAGGCACCCCGTCGGCGCACGCCACCCGTCACGACGCCCCCGCCGTCGGCTGACGCGCCCTCTCCCCGGACCCGCTCTCCATGGAACTCCTCTTTCTCGCCATCCTGCTCGGACTGATGGCGCTCGCGCTCGGCTCGGGCTACCCGGTCGCCTTCGCGCTGCCCGGCGCGTCGATCGCGACGATCTGCCTGGCCGCCATCGCCGGCTGGCTCGGTGCCGGCGACGTCGACGCCTACTTCTTCCAGGACGGGCCGAGCCAGTGGCTGTCGGCCGGGGTCACGAACCTGCGCGGGGTCTACTGGGAGGTCGAACGCGACACGCTGATCGCGATCCCGCTGTTCATCTTCATGGGCATCATGCTGCAGCGCTCGAAGATCGCCGAGGATCTGCTCGTCACGATGGCGCAGCTGTTCGGACCGGTGCGCGGCGGGCTCGGGATCTCGGTCGTGTTCGTCGGCGCCCTGCTGGCCGCGACCACCGGCATCGTCGGTGCCACCGTCGTCGCGATGGGCCTGATCTCGCTGCCGGCGATGCTTCGGAACAACTACTCGAAGTCGCTCGCCTCCGGCACCATCGCCGCCTCCGGGACCCTCGGCCAGATCATCCCGCCGTCGATCGTGCTGATCATCCTCGCCGACCAGCTGGCGAGCGCCTCCGATCAGGCGTCGACCCTCCGGAAGGCGATGTACAAGGCCTCGACCGGCGAGCTGCAGATGCCGTCCGAATTCAGCGTCATCTCGACCTCGGCCGGCGAGATGTTCCTCGGCGCGCTCCTGCCCGGGCTCGTGCTGGTCGCGCTGTACATGCTCTACATCCTCGTCTACGCCTGGCTCAAGCCCGACGCCGCCCCGGCCATGCAGCGCGAGGGCGCGCTCGACGGAGCGTTCTTCTTCCGCCTCGGGCTCGCCCTGATACCGCCGCTCGCGTTGATCTTCCTGGTGCTCGGCTCGATCCTGACCGGCGTCGCGACGGTCAACCAGGCCGGTGCGATCGGGGCGGCCGGCGCGCTGCTGATGTCGAGCTACCGCCTGACCGAAGGGCGGCGGGGGAGCTTCGCTCCGGCGCTGCTCGCGCTCGCCTCGCTCGTCGCCATCGGCGTCGTGACGACGCTGTTCGACACCAACATCAAGGCCGAGACCAGCGGGGAGAACAGCCTCGGCATCCTCATCGCGCTGGCGGCGACCGCCGTCCTCGTCTTCTCCCTCGTCTGGAGCGCGTGGCGCGCCTACCGCATCGACGACACGCTCCGGGAAGTCATGATCGAGACGGCGAAGGCGACCTCGCTGGTGTTCATCATTCTGCTCGGCGCGGCGATGCTGACCGCCGCGTTCCGCGCCTTCGGCGGCGAGGAGCTCGTGCGCGGCTTCCTCGAGGGATTGCCGGGCGGCTTCTGGTCGAAGTTCGCCATGGTCATGCTGGTCATCTTCCTGCTCGGCTTCTTCCTCGACTTCATCGAGATCGCCGTCGTCGTGGTGCCGATCGTCGCGCCCATCCTGCTCGCCGACCCGTCGGCCAACGTCACCGCGGTCTGGCTCGGCGTCATGATCGGGCTGAACATCCAGACCTCCTTCCTGACGCCCCCGTTCGGGTTCGCGCTGTTCTACCTACGGGGGGTCGCGCCCGCGATCGTGCGGACGCTCGACATGTACAAGGGCGTCATCGCGTTCATCGCGCTGCAGATCGTCGCGCTGCTGATCGTCGCGAACTACCCCCCGCTCGTGAATTACCTGCCCAACCGGGTCTCGTTCCTGTCGGACACCGCACCGCCGCCGAGAAACCCCAACCTCCAGCTCTGCCTGGAGGACTACGTGGCCGAACGTCTCGAGGGCGATCAGGCGGGGCTCGCCGATCGCGTCGCCGCGGCGCGCGCGCTCGACCAGGGCGCGCTGCCCGAGGGGCTCGACGAGGAGCTCGCCGGCGCGTTCGACAGCGCCGACGAGGCGCTGGCGAAGCTCGACGAGGCCACCGCCGCCGCCGCCGCGGTCGCCGCGGCCGAGCCCGACTACCGTCCCCGGCACCTGGTGGTGCGCGAGATCGAGGAGCGCGTGCGCGACGTCGAGGAGACGATCGCGGCGCGGAAGACCGCGCTGTCGCGGCTGCGCGGCGACGACAAGGAGGCCGAGCGCGCGTCGCGCCGCGAGGCGATCGAGGCGCTCGAGGCGAGGCGCGACGAGATCGCCGCGACCATTCCCGAGTCCTGGAAGGAGACACGCGCCGCGTTCGTCGCGCTGACGAAGGCGGAGAACCTCGCGCGCCTGCAGTACCGGCGCGCGGCCGACAGCGCCTACGGCCCGGTCGGCGAGGTCGCCGGCATGCTCGCCGCGACCGATCGGATCGACGCGAGCGGCGCGGAGATCGACGCGCTCCGCGAGCTCGTCGCGAGCGCCGACGAGGGCGCGCTCGCGGCGATCGGCGCGCTCGAGACCGAGCTCGGAGAGGTGGCCGGCGCGGACGACATCGCCTCCGGCGTCGGCGACGCGCGCCGTGCCCTCGACGACGACGAGCCCGACCCGGAGGCGGCGCTCGCCGCCCTCGACGAGGCCGGTGCCGCCCGCGAAGCGGAGCTGGCCTGGCGCCGTTCGGTCGACGCGGGCACGGCCGACACGCTGACCGGACTCGAGGCGGGGCTCCGCGACACCCTCGGCATCCGCTCGCAGGCCCGCATGACGCGCGAGCAGGCGCTGCACGTGGCCGCCTGCAACGCCGATCACCGCGACGTGTCACTGAATTTCTGACGATGGATGTATGATTCGACCCGAAACTTGACTCGAATGTAATGTGACACGCGTAATGTTCTGAACGAACCGGAACATCAGATCCGGCATTGGTCGGCAACCGGGAGAGGTAGCGATGCAACGATTCTTTCGTGTCTCGGAGATGCTTGCGCGGACCGCGGTCCTCGCCGTCCTGTCCGCCGGCGGCGTCGCCACGGCCGCTCCGGCCGACGTTCCGCCATTGCCCGAAGAGCCGGTCACGACGTCCCGGATCGTCACGACGCTGCTCGGGGAGGTCGGCCGGGGCGCCATCGACGGGCGCGAGTTCCTGACGCTGCAGATCGCCCGGCAGGTCGGCCCTCCCGGCTGCAGAGGCGACGTGCTGCGCGTCGATCCCGTCGAACTCGGCAGCGCCGAACGGCGTCAACGCATCGAGACGGCGGCATTGTCCGCGTTGCTCGGCGATCGGGCCGTCAGCGTGACCGTGCCGCTCGACGCCGCGGGCTGCGTCGACGGCAAGCCGACCTTCACCGACGTGCGCCCGCTGCCGCCTTCGCTCTGACCGGCCTTCAGGCGCTGCCGAGCGGCCTTCGGGAAATCGGCGTCGATACGTCCCGGACCATCGCTTCGCGCAGCATCGTCAGGTCGCTGCCGCTGAACACGAGATCGAACCCCCGCTCGAACAGCGCCGCGGCATCCACCTCTGGTGTCGGCAGCGTCGACAGCGGCTTGCCGGCCTCGCGCACGGCGCGGACGACGGTATCGATCGCCGCCCGCGTCACGGCGTGGTCGGGCCGGGCGGTGTGCCCGAGGCTGCCCGACAGGTCGTAGGGCCCGATGAAGACGGCATCGACGCCGTCGACGCGGGCGATGTCGCCCGCCGCCTCGACCGCCTCGCGCGTCTCGATCTGCAGCATCAGCAGGAAGCGCTCGCGGCAGTGCGCGAGGTAGTCGGGGTCCGTTCCCCAGCCGGAGGCGCGCACGATGCTCGCGGCCATGCCGCGCGTGCCCTCGGGCGCGTACTCCGCCGCCCGGGCGATTCGCCCGGCCTCGGCGGCCGACGCCACCCGCGGCACCATCGCCCCGTCCGCGCCGAGATCCATCAGACGCCCGATCCAGGCCGGATCGGCGTCCGGCGCCCGCACCAGCGCCCGCGCACCGCCGAGCTGCACCGCACGCACCATCGGCACGAGGCGATCGAACGTGACCGGGCTGTGCTCCATGTCGAGCAACGCGTAATCGTAGCCCGCGCGCCCGACCAGCTCGCCCACGATCGGCTCGAACAGGTTCACCCAGCAGCCGCGGCGTCCCTTCAGGGGAGCCTCCCGGGACGGCGATCCCGGTGGATCGCCGGCTTCCGTGTCGTGCTCGCTCGTCCGTCCCATCACCCACCTCGTAGAATCCCGGACGAGCCTACGGGAGCAGCGACGCGCTCCGCAAGACGAATCCGCGAGTCGCTCACGGAATCGTCCCGCCACGAGCCGAACGGTTCCCGCGTCATGATAGGCTGGGATAATTATCCCAACTTTTTGCGCCGATACGCCGACCTGACCCGCTGGCGCCCGGAACCCGATCCATGCACGAGTCCCTGCAGAAGGCCGTCACGCGCGTGCTCTCGCCGCTGGTGCGCCTGCTGCTCCGTCACGGCGTCTCCCATGCGGAGTTCGCCAACTGGGCCAAGCAGGCCTACATCGACGAGGCCGCCGCGCACTTCGGACTGCACGGCAAGGCGCCGAGCGTCTCGCGCATCGCCATCGTCACCGGCATCAACCGCAAGGAGGTCAAGCGCATCCGCGATCTCCCGGCCGACGTCGGCACGGGCGTGGCCAAGCACAACCGGGCCGTGCGCGTCGTCACCGGCTGGTTGCAGGACCGGGAGTTCCTGACCGCTCGCGGACGCCCTCGCGTGCTCGTCTACGGCGATCCCGAGGAGAGCTTCAACCGTCTCGTCCGCAAGCACGGCGGCGACGTGCCGGCGCGGGCGATGCTCGACGAGCTGACGCGGGTCGGCACCGTCTCGAACGAGAACGGCCGGGTGACGCTGCTGCAAAGGGGTTACGTGCCGCACGAGAGCGAGAGCGCGCTCCTCGACCTGTTCGCCACCAGCGCCACCGACCTGCTGACCACGCTCGATCACAACCTCGCCGGTGCCGGGGAGCGGCGGCTGCAGATGAGCGTCGCCTACGACAACGTCACGCCCGAGGGCGTCGCGGCGTTCCGCACCGTGAGCGCCGAACGCGGTATCGCCCTTCTCCGCGAGCTCGACACCGTACTGCGCGAGCACGATCTCGACACGACGCCGGACGCGAGCGGAACCGGCGCCACGGGCGGGGGGGGACGACGGACCGGACTGGGGCTCTATCTGATCGAGGACATGGCGGAGACGAACGATGCCGACGACTGAGACCCACGTGACACCGCCGTCCATCACGCTCGCGTTCGTCGCCGCGCTGCTCCTCGCCGGTGGCTGCGACGGCGGGATCTTCGGCACCGGCGACGGCTCGCCGTCACCCGGCGAGCTGACGATCAGCGCGTCACCCACCGACTCCCTGCCCGACGGGGGGTCCGCCGACAGCGTGGTCGAGCCGCCACCGATGGCCGGTCCGCCCTCGAGCGCGCCGGACGATACCGACACGGCGGATCTCGCCGACGCCGAGGTCGACGACCCGCAGCCGACGACGGACGCGGACATGACGCTCGCGAGCCAGACACTCGTCAACACGCTCGTCGCCGACCCGACGGCCTCCGAGCCTCGTCTGCGTGTCCTCAACACGGGCCCGTCGGGCATCGCGCTCGTCGGCGAGGGGAGCGGATCGGCCGGCGTCGGTCTCCCGTTCGTCGCCGCCGGCACCGCCTCGGCCTACGTGTCGATGCCGGATGGCGTGTCGAGCCTGACGCTCGGGCGCGTGCAGGCGCCGGGCGACGAGCCGGAGCTGTCGTCGGCGCAGCGCCTCGGACCGCTCCTTCTCGATCCCGCGAGCGTGACGACGCTGCTCGTTCGCGACGCTCCGGGCGCCGTGGCGGTCGCCGCGCTGCCGACGTTGCTCGCGAGCGACGACTCCGAGCTCGCGCTCGTGCGGCTCGTGACCGGTGGCGGAATCCAGCCCGCCGACGGCGGACCGGTTCTCGGGGCGACCTACACGCTGGTGCCGGGCGGGGCGAACCCTGGCGGCGTGGCCGTCGAGCTGGGCTCGTTCGCGTTCGGCGGCGAGCCCGCGGCGGACTATCTGAGCGTGCCCGCAGGCGACTACCGCCTCGAGAGTTCCACCCCCGCCTTGCCGGCACAGGCGCTGTCGTTCACGGGAGGATCGGTACGTACCCTGGTGGTGTTCGAGTCGGGCGAGCTGCTCGTCGTCGCCGACGGCGGCTGAGCGATCGGCGGGACAAGGGTCGGACACGCGATGATGCGTCCGCTTCCGCGACGTGTCAGGACTCGGCCACGGTGCGCACCAGCGTGGCGAGTCGCTCCAGCCCGTCGCCGAGCGCGGCCGGACCCGGCTGCAGGATGTCCGGCGACTTGATCTCGTGAACCGCGCCCGCCCGCACGGCCGCGACGCTCTCCCAGCCGGGTCGGGCGCAGACCTTCTCGGGGCGGAACTTCTTGCCGCACCAGGAGCCGACGATGAGCTCGGGATCGGCCGCGATGACGCGCCCCGGGTCGGCGATGATGCGGTCCTTGCCGAGCGGCTCGCGGCCGAGCTCGGCGAAGCAGTCGCGGCCGCCCGCGACGCCGATCAGCTCCGACACCCAGCCGATCGCCGAGATCATCGGCTCGTCCCATTCCTCGAAGTAGACGCGCGGGCGGCGCGGCAGCCGCTCCCCCGCCGCGCGCACGCGCTCCACGCGCGCACCGACGTCGTCGACCAGCGCCCGGCCCCGCACCTCGGCACCGACGATGCCCGCGAGCGTCAGCATCATGCCGAGGATCTCGCTCACCGAGCGCTGGTTGAACACCAGCACGTTGACGCCGCGACGGATCAGCGTCGCGGCGATGTCCGCCTGCAGGTCGGAGAAGCCGATGACCAGATCGGGCTCGAGCGCGAGAATCTTCTCGATCTTCGCCGACGTGAACGCCGAGACCTTCGGCTTGTCCCGCCGTGCCTCGGGCGGGCGCACGGTGAACCCGGAGATACCGACGATGCGCCGCTCCTCGCCGAGCAGATACAGCGTCTCGGTCGTCTCCTCGGTCAGGCAGACTATGCGCTCGGGGTGTCGTGCCCGCATGTTCGGATCGATCCGTGTCGGATGGCGCGAAGGGGAAGCGGTTGCTCGTCGTCGCCAACGTGCCGTCGGCGAACACGCGCGCGCTCGCGGCGGCCGTCGTGGCGGGCGCCCGCCACGAGGATATCGACGATGTCGACGTCGTGCAGCGTCAGCCGCTCGAGGCGGGTCCCGACGACGTGCTCGCCTGCCACGCGATCGTGCTCGGCACGACCGAGAACTTCGGCTACATGAGCGGCGCGATGAAAGACTTCCTCGAACGTGTCTACTACCCCTGCCTCGAGTGCACCCGGGGGTTGCCGTGGGCGCTCTGGGTACGCGCCGGCAACGACGGCGGGGGCGCGACGGAGTCGGTCACGCGCATCGTCACGGGGCTGCGCTGGAAGGCGGTGCGCCCCCCGCTCGTGCTCGCGGGCGACTGGCGCGACGGGTTCGCCGACGAGGCGCGCGAGCTCGGGATGCTGATGGGCGCGAGCCTGGATGCGGGCGTGATCTGATCGTCCGCAACCGCCCGGTCGATCGCTCCACGAGCGTGTCGGCCGATCGCGACGTGTGACGGCGTCGTGTCTCGGCGTGGCTTCACGCGACGCACCACTCACCGCTCACCCGACGGGAACGAGCCGCTCCACCGCGCGGCGCAGCTCGCCCGGGGCGACCGGCTTGACGAGGTGTTCGACGGCAACGGGCGGCGCACGCGAGCCGGCGACCTTCGCGTTCCAGCCGATGACGATGGCCGGCACCCGACGCTCGAGCCGCGTGCGCACGGTGGCGACGAGATCGTCCGGTCCGCGCTCGCCCGTCCGAGCGGTCACGCGAGCGTCGTACAGCAGGAGCTCGGGCGCCGCGGCGCCCGGGTGGAGCGGTCGGACCGCCTCCCCGACGGTCGCGGTGGCGCGCACGGTGCAACCCCACGACTCGAGCGTCGCGCTCAGCCCCGCGAGCGTCGTGGCGTCGTCGTCGATGACGAGGACGTGCATGCCGTCCAGCCGCCGCTCGGTCGCGTTCAGCACCGCGCTCGTCACCTCCGCGGGGTCTCCCGCCGGCACGCGAAGCTCGACGCGGGTGCCGGCGCCGTCGCCACCACCGGCGCTCGTGCCTGCACTCGCGTCTGCACTCGCGCCTGCACTCGCGTCGGTACCCCCCGTGTCGAGCGCGAGTTCGACCCCGAGAAGCGCGCACAGGCGGCTGACGATCGACAGCCCGAGACCGACGCCGGCCTGCGACGAGGCGGCGCTCTCGACCCGGTAGAACTCGGTGAACACGTGCCGACGCTCGCTCTCGGCGATGCCCGGTCCGTCGTCCTCGACGCGAATCGTCACGACGTCCGTGCCCACCACGTGACTCGCCGCCAGCGTGACCGTGCCGCGGTCGCTGAACTTGATCGCGTTCGACATGAGGTTCCCGAGCACCCGCGCGAGCAGGAGCGGATCGGTCCGCACCACGGCATCGGTGGAGACGACCCGCAGCGCGAGCCCCTTGCCGTCCGCCTGCCCCGAGAACTCGTCCTCGATCATGCGGAACAGGGCGGCGAGCGAGACGTCCTCGAACCGTGGCTCGATCGCGCGGGCGTCGAGGCTCGAGATGTCGAGCAGCGCGTCGAGCAAGGCACGCAGCTGCGCGCTCGTGCGCCCGATCGAGTCGATCAGGCGAGTGTCGGCGGGGTCGTCGGAGCGGCTGCGAAGCGCGTGCTGGAACAGCCCGAGCGCGTGCAGCGGCTGGCGCAGGTCGTGACTGGCCGCCGCCATGAAGCGGCTCTTGTCGATGACCGCCCGCTCGGCCTTCGCCCGCAATACCTCGTTCTCGGCGTTCGTCACGATCAGCGCGCTGAGGCGTACGCTGACGCCACGGCTGACACGAAGTCCCATCGCCACGATCGCCGTGATCAGCAGCGCGAGCGCGGTCGAGCGACCCTCCCCGCGCAGGAGCAGCGCGATCACCAGCGGTGCGATCAACGGTATCGAGAACAGGAGGTTCGCTCGCCAGTGATGGGGTATGCCCCAGATGGCGAGCGCGGCGAGGGCCGCCGCGATGCAGACGAGCGGCAGCAGCGCTTCCAGCGGCAGCGGAAGCAGGAGGACCAGCGAGGCGAGTCCGTAGAGCACGCCGGCGTAGGCGGCTCCCCCGCAGATGAACAGGCGCCAGAGCGGCGAACGAGGCGGAAAGGGAGCGCCTCGGGTGAAGGCGACGGTGCCCGCGGCCTTGAACGCCGCCTCGAGCGCGAGCAGCACGACGAACGCGACGACGAACCCGTGCGGAACGTGCGGCCAGACGATGATGGCGGCGAGCAGCAGCAACCCGACGATCATCGGGCCGTAGAGCGGAACATCCCGCACCAGGTTGGTGGTCTCGGCGAACTCGATGTCGCCGAGTGGCGCGCGCGTGAATCGGCGCAAGCGCTCGCGCGGGCCTGCCCGCGCCGCCGCCCCTCGCTCGCCGATCGGTCCACCGTCACTGCTCAAGGGCGAGCTCCGCTCCGGCCGCCGTGCCGGGGTGGAGACACTCTACACGTCACGACTCACGCCGTATTCCTGCCGCTTGCCCCTGCCGACTGCCCCTGCCGACTGCCCCTGCCGACTGCCTCCGCCGTCGCGCGCCGGAGCTTCGGCGTTCCGCGGAGCGGAGGACGTCTCTCCGGGCACCCGTGCAAGCGCCCGTGCGGGCGCCCCGGGCAGGCGGGTTCTCAGGCCGGCTCCAGGTTCGCCTGGCTCAGGTCCATCCGCTTCAGACCGAACTCCTCGAAGTTGACCTGCACGAGCGCGCGGGTGCCGTGGCCCTCCTGATCGACGATGATGCCCCGGCCGAACTTCCTGTGCAGCACCTGCTGGCCGAGCGTGAACCCGGTGTCGAGCTCCTCCTCGAACCGCGTCGGCTTGCGCTTCTCGTCACGGTAGACCGGCAGGCTGATCGACATGCGCGGGCGGATCTCCTCGAGAAGCTCGGCCGGCAGCTCGCCGACGAACTTCGACGGCGGGTTGTACTGGTCGCGCCCGTGCAGGCGTCGCTGCTCGGCCATCGTCAGGTACAGCTTCCTCTCGGCGCGCGTGATGCCGACGTAGCAGAGACGCCGCTCCTCCTCCATGCGCACCGGATCCTCGGCGGAGCGCTGGTGCGGGAAGATGCCCTGCTCGAGCCCGGCGATGAAGACGATCGGGAACTCGAGGCCCTTGGCGGAGTGCAGCGTCATCAGCTGTACCGCGTCGTCGTCGCGCGCGCCCTGCCCCTCGCCGGCCTCGAGCGCCGCGTGGGCGAGAAACTCGTCGAGCGGGCTCATCTCGGGCTCGCCGTCCACGTTCGTGTGCACGAACGCGCGCGCGGCGTTGGCGAGCTCCTGAACGTTCTCGACCCGGCTCTGGCCGCGATCGCTCTTGTCCTTGTCGAAGTGCTCGAGCAGACCGCTGCCCTCGGCCACGCCCTGCACCTGCACCGGCAGCGGCTGCCCGTCGATGCCGTCGCGAAGCGCGTCGACGAGGGCCAGGAACTTGCCGACCGCCGTGTTCGCACGCCCCTTCAGCCGCTTGCCCGCGACCAGCTCGCCCGCCGCCCGCCACATCGGGATGCCGCGCGAGCGTGCCTCGGCACGAATGTCCGAGATCGTCTTGTCGCCGATGCCGCGTGCCGGCTGGTTGACGATGCGCTCGAAGGAGACGTCGTCGTGCGCATGGGTCGCGAGACGCAGGTAGGCGAGCGTGTCCTTGATCTCGGCGCGCTCGAAGAAGCGCTGGCCGCCGTAGACGCGGTAGGGCACCCTGGCCGCGGCGAGGTATTCCTCGATCACCCGCGACTGGGCGTTGGAGCGGTACAGCACGGCGCAGTCGCGGCGACGGAAGGTGCCGTCTCCCGCGCCGCTTCCCGGGACGCCGGTCGGGCCGCCGGTCGGGTCGCCGCTCGAGCCGCCGCCGGTCCTCTCCAGGATCGTGTCGACGATGAAGCGCGCCTCGTCGGTCTCGTTGTAGGCGTTGTAGAGCGTGATCTTCTCGCCGCCCTCGTCGGCGGTCCAGAGGTTCTTGCCGAGGCGCCCGACGTTCCGGTCGATCAGCGCGTTGGCCGCGTCCAGCACGTTCGCCGTCGAGCGGTAGTTCTGCTCGAGGCGAATCAGCGCCGCACCCGGAAAGTCCTGGTTGAAGTTGAGGATGTTCTCGACCCGCGCACCGCGCCAGGCGTAGATCGACTGATCGTCGTCACCGACGGCGAAGACGTGGCCGGAGTCGCCCGCGAGCAGACGTACCCACGCGTACTGGATCGCGTTGGTGTCCTGGAACTCGTCGACGAGGATGTGGCGGAAGCGGCGGCGGTAGTGGGCGAGCAGCGTCTCGTCGTCCCGGAGCGTCTCGAGCGCGCGCAGCAGCAGCTCGGCGAAGTCGACGGCGCCGGCCCGCTCGCAGGCCGCCTCGTAGGCGGTGTAGACGCGCACGTACTGCTTCGTGATCGGGTCGTTCTGATCGTCGATGTGATGAGGACGTCGCCCCTCGTCCTTGTGCCCGTTGATGAACCACTGGACCTGACGTGGCGGGAAGTGCGTCTCGTCGAGCTCGAGCGTGCGCACGACGCGCTTGACGAGCCGGAGCTGATCGTCGGAGTCGAGGATCTGGAACGCCTGCGGCAGCTTCGCCTCTCGCCAGTGGAAGCGCAGGAAGCGGTGGGCGATGCCGTGAAAGGTGCCGATCCACATCGGTCCGACCGGCATCGCGAGCAGCGCCTCGACCCGCTGGCGCATCTCGCGCGCCGCCTTGTTGGTGAACGTGACCGCCATGATGCCGAGCGGCGAGACGCCCTCCGCGCGGTTCAGCCAGGCGATGCGGTGCACCAGCACACGCGTCTTGCCGGAGCCCGCGCCGGCCTGCACGAGCAGGTGTCCGGGCGGCGCCGTCACCGCCTCGCGCTGCGCGGCGTTCAGGGAGTCGGTCAGGTCGGAAGCGTCCATCGCCGGCATGGTAGCAACGGCTGGTCGGTGACGCATGACACGAATCGGCGTCGACGTGTTTCCGTTCCGACCGAGCCTGTTCATACTGTCGGATCGCGTATTCTCACGCACCGCACCGGCCCGTTCGAACCGGGTCGGTCGACGCTGGCCTCCGGTGGAGACTTCGGCCTCGCCGACGGCATGCTCGACCACAGACGACGGATTTCTACCAGGGAGGGGAGATCACGAGCATGACACCGGACCCACTAATCGCGTTTCCGCTGGGCGCTCTCGCCCTGGTGATCTTCTTTCCGCTCTTCGGCAGGCGATCCGGCAAGACGATCTCGAAGTCCCTGCGCAGCCGAGCGCAGCGAAGGCGACGGCTCGGGCAGACGGCCGTGGTGGTGATGGTGCTTGCCGCGGTGGTTTCGGCGGTCTGGCCCCTCTGGCCCACTCCCCCGTTCGGCAGGTTCATGCAGGCGCTGCTGATCTGCACGGTGGTGCTGGTCCCGCTCCTGGTCGCGAACGGTATCGCCGCGCGGCGATGGAGAGGACGCTCGGTCGCCACGCGAGGCGCCGTGGGCGGTCGCGACGCCTACGTGCCGAACGCGATGGCAGACTTCGTCACCCGTCCGGATGCGCCTGTCGAACCGGCCCGTACCAGACCGGCGCGCACCGCATCGGCACGTACCGCCAGGGGGACGCCGGTGAGCCGTCCGGCACCAGTGCCCGGCGGCGCTGTGGCCGGCGCGACACCGGGTGGCGGCGGTCCTGGACGCGCCATGGCCGGTTCCGGGAACGAGGGCTTCGAACAGGCGGCGCCCGCCGGTGACCGCGCCGTCGGGCAAACGGGCGGGGTCGTCGGCGGCGAGGATTCCGTGAGCGCGCAGCTCGCCCGGCTGACGACACTGGTCGATTCGTACGAGTTCGGAGGCGAAGGCCACCCGTCTCGCGAAGGCGGCGGCGCTGCCCGTCCCGCCGGAGAGCGGGCGGGAGCCCTCTCCACCCCCTACGTATCCGGATCGACCGACACGTCGCGAGCGAACGTGGACATGGAGGCGCTGCGCTCCACCGTGCGCGAGCTGCATCAGATGACCAGACGCGAGGTCGCCGGGCTGGTCAGTTCGTTGCGCGGGGACAAGGTACGCCTGCAGAAGCTGATCATCGCGCAGCAGGCGGCCTACGACTCCGAGCGTCAGGCCCACGACAAGACCCGCACCGTCGCCCGAGACGCCGTGAGCATCATGCGCATCGCCCGGGACTCGCAGAAGCTGGCCGAGAAGGCGGCACGGCGCGAGCGTCGAAAGCGACTGCACATCGAGGAGAAGTACGACAGGATCGCCCGGGCCCTGGACAACGCGGTGTCGATGACCGAGCGGCGAACCGAGCAGCCGTGATCGAACGGCCCGCCGCGTCCGGCAGACGCACGCCGACGAGGGGAGCGTCACCCCGCGGGCCGCTGGTCCGTGCCCGGGTTCCGCGACGGCGACGAAGGGCATCGCCGAACTTCGCGCATGGACCACCGGCGTGCGGGCCGTTGCCCGCGGGGACGCCTCCGATACGCCTGCCGGCGGAATAGCGCCTACACTCGAGGGTCGAGAGGAGCGTCGGGATGCGCTCGGCATGGGCGCGAGCCTCGACGCCGAGGGAAGCGTCGCGGTCCGCCGCGCCCCCGGAGCATTCGAGCGAAAGGGAGCTTGTCCAGTGATCGTGACACGTCGTCGCCCCGCCACCACTCTCGCCCCGCCTGCCTTGCTGGCCATCGCATGCGGAGCGCTTGCCGCGATCCCGGCCGGCGCGCAGGACGGCACCGCGCGTGCGCCGGGCGACATCGCCCGCGACTGCGGCGTCACCGACCGGCTGAGCATCGTCTGGCGGCGGGGACAGGACTCGCGGGCGATCCGTCACGACATCTTCAGCCGTACCGAGCCCGGTGCGCCGGCCGACTGGCACGGCTGGACGGCGATCGACGCCGAACCGCGCTACACCTTCGACGACCTCGGGCTGGCCGGACGCGAGTTCCGCATCGCGCTGAAGGACTCGACCGGCGGCGCGCTGCGCGCCTGGTCGGCCTGGCAAAAGCCCGGCTGCGCGCCGGGCACGGCCCAGTCCACGCCCTCGTCCGCGAACGCGACGCCGGACGACGAGGGCTCGCGCGGTCCGGACGAACGCTGCGGCGCGGACGGCAGCACGCACCTCTCGTGGGGCGCGGTGGCCGGCACTCGCCGCTACCACCTCTACCGCCAGGACCCCAACGGCAGCGTGTGGCTGCGCGACGTGCCGGGCGGTGAGACGCGAACGACGTTGGCACCCGGCGTGCTCGGCGAGAACGATCGGGTGCAGGTGGACATCGAGTTCGACGACGGCTCGCGCCGCTACGCACACACGTTCGCCGACGGCTGCCCGACCCGCACGCCCGCCGCCGCCCGGCCCGCTCCGAACGCGACGCCCGCCGCCGTCGATCGCACGGCCACCGACGGCCGCGCGCGCCCGCCCGCGAGAATCGCGAACGATCCGTCCGGCTGGACGCGGCACCCGTGGAGTCACGACTTCGACGTCGCCAGCGATCTCGATCGCTGGCACGCGCCGCACCGCCTCGGCGGGCGCGACCCCGACGACCGCCACGTCGGCAAGCAGCGCCGGGAGCGCGCCGGCGGGCCGCTGGTCTCCAATCTCGAGGCCTTCGCCGAGGTGGCCCGGGTCGATACCGCGAGCGGTCACCTGGTCATGAGGAGTCTGTTCTCCGAGCGCGAGGAGCATGACTCGCGCGGCATCCAGCAAGGCGAGGCGCGCATACCCTTCCTGGTCTCCGCCGCCGCCTTCGACGTGCTCGACCGGGACGGACGGCGCGTCGACTGGACGACGCGCTACCCCTATCGCTGCGCCGATGCCGAAGGGGCAAGCATCCGGACGCCCTGCGACTTCGTGATCGACCCGCGCGAGAAGGACTGGTATATCGAGATCCGTGCGAGCTTCGAGGGCGCGACCGAGGCGTTCAAGAGCTGGTGGGCGTTCTGGTTGTACCCGCGCAACCGCGCCTACGACGGCGACGTCGACACGGGCATGGAGGTCGACGTGCTCGAGTACGTCCCCTACGTCACGCCGGACGGCTTCCACACGGCACTGTTCCGCCGTCGCGACGAGACGCTGCGTCCCGAAGGCCGCGCGTTCGCCGCGCGCGGTACCGACGCCTTCCTGCGTCGCACCAACGCCGACTACGATGCCTGTCGCCGTGCGGACACCTGCCCACCGATCCGCCTCGACGAGGGCTTCCACACCATCGGCATCGCGTACTCGCGCAGCGGCTACGCCTTCTACCTCGACGGCTATCGCTACTGGGAGGTGGACGACCCGGGCTGGATCACCAAGGAGCCGCGGCTCGCCCTGCGGCTCACGTGGGAGAAGGACGAGGGCGGAATCATCGACGACACCGACGGCAACGGCACCCTCGACTACCGCGACGACGCGATCGGCGGCGGCCCGCGCGACGGCGTGCCCGACTGGCGCCAGTCGCCGCTGCGCACGGGCTTGAGCTACGGGCCGTGGAACCAGGGGTTCGCGACCCGCGTCATGTACGACCGCGACTGTCTCGTGCGCGTGGTCGACGGACCCAAGCGCGACAGCTTCGCCGGCGGGCAGTACACGTTCGACGTGGCGCGCGGGCGCTACGGCGTCAGGGCGGACAACCTCGAGATCGTCGAGGGCTCGTGTTCGCCGAAGCGCCACGCCACCCACCACCCGCCGTCCGAGGTGCGCGTGGACTACGTGCACGTCTATACGCGCGACTGAGCGCCGACGGCCCGGATCGCCCCGGACGGTCGCGTCCGGCGCCGATCACGGTCGGATGCGGAATCGACGGAACGGGGGGTCAGCGTGGCTCGTCATCGGGTCCGATCCGGTCTTCTGCTCCGGCGTCGAGGTCGTCGTCGGCCTGCCCTCGTCCGGCTCGTGCATCCGCGTCGCGATGACGGCGCAGTTGCCTGAGCTCGTTCAGGCCCCAGCCGAGCACGATGGCGAACACCAGCACGAGCTCGACGAGACCGAGCCAGTGACCGCTACCGTCCAACGTCCTTCCCGCCGCCTTGCTGACTGCCGTGCTGACTGCCGTGCTGACTGCCGTTCTCACCGCTTGTCTCGTCGTCGTCATCGAGACCCTTCTCGCCGTCCCGCGGCGCGATGCCGTAGCGCTCGACCTGCGCCCAGACGTGCGCCGGGATCATCGACTTCATGCGCCGGGGGTGCAGCCGGCGGAGGTGCAGCACGCACTCGGCCGCCTTCATCTCGACGCGGGCGCGTGCGAACTCGAGCCCGCGCGGACCGACCCGCGGCATCAGCCAGGCGACGATCGGCCGGGCCCAGTCGGGCATCGCGCGGAGCGGCAGTCCGCCCGCCGCGCGTTCGGTGTTGGCGATGAAGCCGCTGACCGCGCCCTTGCGCTTGCCGCGCGAACCGGGCTCGGCGAGCGCCACCTCGCCGTCCAGGAGCCCCAGGAGCGCCTCGCCGCGCGCGTTCCGGACGATCAGCCACTGCTCGCCCTCGCCGCCCATGTAGCCGACGGTGATGTCGGCGAGCACGTTGGTGTAGTCCACGCAGGTACGGCAGGTGGTCGGGAAGAAGTCGGCGGGCAGGTCGGACAGGGGCAGCTTCAGGAACGGGATCAGCCGCTGCCCGCCGTCGTCGAAGCGCATCTCGACGTGGTAGTCGGCGCGGAACTCGAGATAGCTGACCGTGTCCGGCGTGTCGGTCAGGCGCTCGAGGAAGGCGTGGAAGTTCTCGGTCGTGGTGTTGTCCGAGCACGGTGTGCCGATGACGTGCAGCGACTCGAGCTCATCGCTCGCCTTCCACGCCGCCTCGAGCGCGCGGAGGGCGTAGACCTGACACGGGATCGCGACGACGGCGAGGCGGCGGTGGCCGGCGGCGAGCGCGGGCTCGATCAGCGCGACGAGCGGCGCGTAGCCCATGCGCATGCCGCGGCAGGCGGCCATGTCGGCCGGCTCCGTGACGATGACCGGCAGCGGTCGCCAGCGATCGTCGGGGTGCGGGGCGACGGCCAGCACGGCATCGACCGCGCCGCTCTCGAGCAGGCGTTCGGCGATGCGTGTCGTGATGCCCGTCCACTGCGCGCCGTCGCGTGGTTCGACCAGGCGCGCCCGGTGCAGCGCGCGGTAGGGGCCGAAGTGCAGTTCGTCGCCGCGCGCCGGATCGCGGGTCCGACCGTGCACGCGCACCTCGGCCGCCGCGTAGTCCGGGCGGATGAACTGGCAGGCCGTGCCGCAGCGTCCCGGATCGGACGTGCGCGACACGCCGCAGTCGGTGCAGAGCGTGCGCGGCGGGCCCTCCGGGAGCGAGGCGGCGACGCGTGCGTCGATCGGTGCGGAAGGCGTGTTCACATGCCGCCCGCGGCGTCGCGGCGAGGACCGGACAGAATCTGTCGATCGCGGCGCGACACGAAGGATCGATCGAACGGTCTGGACATGTCGGTCTGCGCTGGAGTCGATCCGCGAGGCGGGCGTCGGGAACCCGGTCGACGTGCCGGGACCGTCACGATACCAGTGCCCGCCCGGGCATCCTTCGCGCGGGCGACGGTTCGGGGCACAATCTCCCCCGTCTCCCGAATCCGAACCCGCTACCGATGACCCCCGCCGCCGATGCACTCGAACGCCTCAAGACCGGCAACGCCCGCTTCGCGTCGAACGTGCGCGACCTCGCCGTCCTAGCCAGCCAGACGCGTCGCGAGGACTTCGTCGGCCGCCAGGAGCCGTTCGCGATCGTGCTCGGCTGCTCGGACTCGCGCGTGCCGGCCGAGCTCGTGTTCGATCAGGGGCTCGGCGATCTGTTCGTCATCCGCGTGGCCGGCAACATCGTCGCCCCGTCGTTACTCGGCAGCGTCGAGTTCTCGGCCCGCCGCCACGGCGTGCGGCTCGTCGTCGTGCTCGGGCACACCCAGTGCGGGGCGATCGAGGCGACCGTCGGCGAGCTCGAGCGGCCCTCCGAGGAGCGTTCCCCGAACCTCGCCTCGATCGTCAACCGCATCCGCCCCTCCGTGCAGACGCTGATCGACGCGGGCGTGGACGCGAACCGCGACGCGCTGATCCACCACGCCACGCGCGCCAACGTGCGCGCCTCGGTCGCGCAGCTCCGGAACGGCTCGTCGGTGCTCGAGGAGCTGATCGCCCATGACGGGCTCAGGATCGTCGGCGCCGAGTACTCGCTCGAGAGCGGTCACGTCGAGTTCTTCGACGAGGGCGCCGACGCCGACTACGAAGGCGCCGTCGAGCACTGACGGCGATGCGGACGGTACACTTGCGCGTTCGGACTGACGACCCCTCGCGGCGAGGGCGCGGGCGATGAGCGACATCGGAGCGCTCGCGGCGACCAACCTCACCTCGCCGATCATCCTGTCGTTCGCGCTCGGCCTGTTCGCCGCGCTCGTGCGTTCGGACCTTTCCGTGCCGGAGGCGGCGGCCAAGGCGCTGTCGATCTACCTGTTGTTCGCCATCGGGTTCAAGGGCGGGGCGGGCGTCGCGGCCCACGGGCTCGACGCGACACTCGCGCTCGCGCTCGTCGCGGGCCTCGTGCTGTCGGCGGCGCTGCCGTTCGCCGCGTTCGCGTTGCTGCGCCTGATGACGCGTCTCGACACCCTGAACGCGGCCGCGGTCGCCGGGCACTACGGCTCGATCTCGATCGTCACGTTCGTCGCCGCCACCTCGATGCTGCAGCAGCAGGGCATCGAGGCCGAGAGCTACATGGTCGCGGTGGCGGCGATCATGGAGGCGCCGGCGATCGTCTCGGCGCTGTGGCTCGTGTCGCGTGGCGAGAGCGCGGCGCGCGTGGACGCGGGGCTCTGGCGCGAGATCCTGCTGAACGGCTCGATCGTGCTGCTCGCCGGGGCGTTCCTGATCGGCCTCGTGACGGGCGCCGACGGGCTCGCCGAAATCGAGAGCTTCATCGTCGCGCCGTTCAAGGGCGTTCTCTGCCTGTTCCTGCTGGACATGGGGCTGGTCGCCGGGCGAGGGCTTCGCCAGAGTCGCGGGCTCGTGACACCCGCGCTGCTCGCGTTCGGCGTGCTGATGCCGCTCGTCGGCGCGATGGCGGGGCTCGCCGCCGCGCTCGCGATCGGGCTCTCGAGCGGCGGCACGGTCCTGCTGATGGTGCTCGCGGCGTCGGCCTCGTACATCGCCGTGCCGGCCGCGATGCGCGTGGCCCTGCCCGAGGCGGACCCGGGCATCTACCTGACGCTCTCGCTCGGCGTCACCTTCCCGTTCAACCTGACGCTCGGCATCCCGCTGTACCTGGCGGTGGCCGCGGCGCTCGGCGGCTGAAAGCGACATGCGGACACACAAGGCGAAACGCGTCGAGATCACCATCGAGGCACCGATGGAGCGGCGCCTGATCGAGGCGATCGAGCAGGCGGGCATCACCGGCTACACGCTCTTGCCGGTGCTCGGCGGCAGCGGCCGCTCGGGGCGCTGGAGCCGCGAGGGGCAGGTGTCGCGTGCCGGCGGCATGGTGCAGATGGTCTGCATCGTCCGCGAGGAACGGCTCGATCCGCTGCTCGAGGCGGCGTTCGCGGTGCTCGAGCGTCATATCGGCGTGGTCTGCGTGACCGACTGCGACGTGCTCAGGGCCGAACGCTTCTGAGCGCCGACAGCGCGTCGGCGAGGTGATCGCAGACCCGTCGGATGCGCGCGCTGGTCCTCAGCTCCGCGTGCGCCGTCAGCCAGACCGGCAACTGCCCGATCGGCTCGCCGCCGAACAGCACCTCGACCCCGGGCACCCGCTCGCCGACGGTGCGCCGGGCGAAGCCGACCCCGCCGCCGGCGACGACGAGCTGCCGGCAGACGACGTGATCGTCGGAGCCACGGTGCGGACCGAACTCGTGCCGGTTCGAGTCGGTCGGCTTCGCGGGCTGGAACCCGACGGGGGAGGAACTGGTCCGGGCGCTCGAGCGGGTCGTCGGTCGCGCGCTCGACGTCCGGCCGATGCCCTGGCCGCCGCTCCGGCTCCTCGGGCCGTTCTCGGCCGACATCCGCGGGGTGCTGTCGATGCGCTGGCTGCGGGAGTGCCCGCACGCGATCGATGGAGGGCGGCTCGCCGAGCTTCTGCCGGGGTTCCGGCCGCTCACGCTCGATGCCGGCCTCCGGCTCGCGCTCGAGCGGCTCGAGGTGCCCGGTGTCGACGCGGTCGGTGACGACGCGGTGGTCGGCGGCATCGCCGCGGAAGGGGGCGATCCGGTGCGGTGAACGAATCGCCTCCGCGGCCGCCCGAGGGGTGGAAAACGGCTCGACAAGCGCTCTCCGGGGTCTCCGGGGAGCGGTTTTCCTTCGTGGATCAGGCTACTGGCGTGGTTCGACCCCGAAGGGGACTCTCCGGGGTCTCCGAGGAGCGGTTTTCCTTCGTGGATCAGGCTACTGGCGTGGTTCGACCCCGAAGGGGAACCAAGGGGGAACCGGCGTGGTCCGCCCCCTCGGCTCGCTCAGAGCGGGGTCCAGACGCCGGCGAAGGCGTGGAGGTCGTCGGCCGAGAGCCGGCCCTTGGCGTAGAGCGCGTTGAGCGCGTCCTCGTCGAGCGTTCGCGGCGTGCCGTCGGCGTCGCTGTACTGCCAGCTGCCGTAGATCGCCATCAGGAACAGCGTCTCGAGGATGTCGCCGATGCGCACGGCGTGCTCGGAGGCGTAGGACTGCAGGTTCTCGATCGTCAGCGGTTCGCCGCGTGCCGCGTATTCGCCGTGGAGGAACGAGGAAATGCCTTCGTCCCAGAGCGGGGCGGGATCCGAGTGCTGTTGCATGACGTTGTCGTCGACCATGTCGGTAGGAGTCCGACCCGCATCGCAAGAACTCTGCCAGTGGAACAGGTGCTCGTTCTCTGACGATTTTGCACTTTCAGGCAACGCGCGGCAGGAGCTGGCAATGTCCCGCGCCATGCAGATATGGCCCGGAAAACCCTACCCGCTCGGTGCACAGTTCGACGGCACCGGGACGAACTTCTCGCTCTTCTCGGAGGCGGCCGACCGTGTCGAGCTGTGCCTGCTCGACGAGGACGACGTCGAGACGCGCATCGAGCTCACCGAGGTCGACGCCTTCGTCTGGCACATCTACCTCCCGGACGTGCAGCCCGGGCAGCGCTACGGCTACCGCGTGCACGGCCCGTTCGACCCGCCGACGGGTAACCGCTGCAACCCCGCCAAGCTTCTCCTCGACCCGTACGCGAAGGCCATCGATGGTCAGATCGACGGCGATCAGGCGCTGTTCTCCTACGACTTCGGCGACCCCGGCGGCTTCAATGACGAGGACTCGCTCGGGCACACGATGACGTCGGTCGTCATCAACCCCTACTTCGACTGGGGCCACGACCGGCCGCCCGATCTCCAGTACCACGAGAGCGTCATCTACGAGGCGCACGTCAAGGGCTTGACGATGCAGCACCCGGATATTCCCGAGGAGCTGCGCGGCACCTACCTGGGCATGGCCCACCCGGCGATCATCGAGCACCTGACCGCGCTCGGCGTGACCGCGATCGAGCTGATGCCGGTGCACCAGTTCGTCAACGACCCGACCCTGGTCGAGAAAGACCTGTCGAACTACTGGGGCTACAACACGATCGGCTTCTTCGCCCCGCACAACGGCTACGCGTTCTCCGACACGCCCGGCCAGCAAGTGCAAGAGTTCAAGCAGATGGTCAAGGCGCTGCACGAGGCGGGCATCGAGGTCATCCTCGACGTGGTCTACAACCACACCGCCGAGGGCAACCATCTCGGGCCGACGCTGTGCTTCCGCGGCATCGACAACGCCGCCTACTACCGCCTCGTCGACGACGACATGGCGCACTACTTCGACACCACCGGCACCGGCAACTCGCTGCTGATGCGTCACCCGCACGTGCTGCAGCTGATCATGGACAGCCTGCGCTACTGGGTGGAGGACATGCACGTCGACGGCTTCCGCTTCGACCTTGCCTCCACCCTCGCCCGCCAGTTCCACGAGGTCGATCGCCTCTCCTCGTTCTTCCAGCTGATCCAGCAGGATCCGTTGCTCAGCCAGGTCAAGCTGATCGCCGAGCCCTGGGACGTCGGCGACGGCGGCTACCAGGTCGGCGGCTTCCCGCCGCTCTGGACCGAATGGAACGGGGCCTACCGCGACACCGTGCGCGACTTCTGGCGCGGGGAACCGGCCACGCTCGCCGAGTTCGCGAGCCGCCTGACCGGATCGTCCGACCTGTACGAGCACACCGGTCGCACGCCGATCGCGTCGATCAACTTCATCGTCGCCCACGACGGCTTCACGCTCCGGGACCTCGTCTCCTACAACGAGAAGCGCAACGAGGCCAACGGCGAGGGCGGAGCCGACGGCGAGAGCCACAACCGCTCGTGGAACCACGGCACCGAAGGCCCGACCGACGACCCCGACATCGTCGAGCTGCGCTGGCGCCAGCAGCGCAACTTCATGACGACGCTGCTGCTCTCGCAGGGGGTCCCGATGTTCTGCCATGGCGACGAGCTCGGTCGCACCCAGAACGGCAACAACAACGGCTACTGCCAGGACAACGAGTTGACCTGGGTCGACTGGAAGCTCGATGACGAGGAGCTGAAGCAGCTCGACTTCACGCGCCAGGTGATCGCTCTCCGGAAGGAACACCCGGTGTTCCGCCGTCGGCGATTCCTCAAGGGCGATCCCGCTCACGGGGGCGAGTCCGACGTCGGCGACATCGCCTGGTACACGATCCGGGGCAAGCGCATGCGCGGCGAGGACTGGGCGTCGAGCGAGAGGCACGCCGTCGTCGTGTTTCTCAACGGCGACGCGATCGCCGAGCCCGACCCACGCGGCGAGCGCGTCGTCGACGACAACTTCCTGCTCGTGTTCAACGCCTCCCACAAGCCGCTCGACGTGACGCTTCCGGGCGAGATCGAGCGCGAGTGGACCTGCGTGGTCGACACCGACCACAACCTCGAGCCGGGCGACGTGCTGAAGACCGGGCGCAAGCTGAAGGTCGCCGCGCGCAGCACGCTGGTGTTCATGAACCCGCGCGAGGAGGATCTCGCGGCCGGAACGGCGCGGGAGCATGCCGAGACCGCGCGGGGGGCGACATGAACCCGTCCGGTCGCGACGGCCCGCGCCTGCGCCGCCCGCCCGCCGATCGCCCGGTACCGGTCTCGACCTATCGGCTGCAGCTGAACTCGGACTTCACGCTCGACGATGCCGCGGCGCGCGTGCCCTACCTCGCCCGACTCGGTGTCACCCACCTCTATCTCTCGCCGATCCTCGCCGCGGCGCCGGGCTCGACCCACGGCTACGATGTCGTCGATCACTCCCGCGTGTTCGACGAGATCGGTGGCGGCGAGGCGCTCGAGCGCCTGTCCACCACGGCGCGCGAGCACGCGCTCGGTCTCGTGCTCGATCTCGTGCCCAATCACATGGCCGTGCCGACACCGGCCTGGCACAACCGCGCGCTCTGGTCGGCCCTCGCCGAGGGTCCCGCGTCACCCTATGCCCGCTGGTTCGACATCGACTGGCCGGACGTCACGGACGGCGGAACCTCGCCGGGCGGAAAGTCGGCCTCCGATCCCTCGTCACCCGACGCCACCAGGGGCGACACGTCGCGAACGGTCGGTCGCCCCCTCGACCTCGAGCCGCTCCTGATGCCGGTACTCGGCCAGCGCATCGGCAAGGCGCTCGCCGAGGGTCAGTTCGACATCGGCGAGGCGACGATCCCGGGCGAGGACGCGCCGCGACCGGTGCTCCGCTATTTCGACCATGTCTTCCCGATCGCGGCGGGCACCGAGAATCTGCCGCTCGCGGAGCTTCTCGACCGGCAGTTCTACCGCCTCGCCTGGTGGAAGGTGGCCGCCGAGGAACTGAACTACCGGCGCTTCTTCGACGTCGACACGCTGGCCGCGATCCGCGTCGAGCTGCCCGAGGTGTTCGATCCGACGCACGCGCTCGTCGTCGACCTGGTGCGTCGCGGTCTCGTCGACGGACTGCGCATCGATCACCCCGACGGTCTCGCCGCCCCGAAGGCCTACCTGGAGCGCCTCGCCGAGCAGACCGACGAGTCGTGGGTCGTGGTCGAGAAGATCCTCGCCCCCGACGAGGAGCTGCCGGAGGACTGGGCGACGGCGGGCACCACCGGCTACGACACGATGTGGCGCGTGCACGCGACCTTCGTCGACCCGGCCGGGGAGAGCGAGCTGGCGAGCGTCATGCGTCGGCTGACCGGTGACGACACGCTGCACACGCTCGTCGCCGAGGCGAAGCGGGAGGTCATCGATCGCTCGCTGCAGGCCGAGGTCGAGCGTTTGGCGAACCTCGCCGCCGAGCTCTGCCACGACGACATCCGCCTGCGCGACCACACCACGCACGCGCTGCGCGACTGTCTGGTGGCCCTTCTCGTCGAGGCCGAACGCTACCGCTACTACCTGGTGCCCGGCGAGACCATGGAGCCGCGCGTGCAGGCCGCGTTCGTCGAGTGCGTCGAGCGCGCCCGCTCGCACCTCGCCGACGACCGGCACGAGACGCTCGACGTGCTCGCCGAGCTCCTGCAAGGCCACGAGATCGGCTCGGCCGGACGTACCGACGAGCGTCGCCGCGCCGAGCTGATCATGCGCTTCCAGCAGACCTGCGGGCCGGTCATGGCCAAGGCGGTGGAGGACACGACCTTCTACCGCTGGACGCACCTGATCGGCCTGAACGAGGTCGGCGGCGCGCCCGAGCGCTTCGCGATCAGCCCGATGGAGCTGCACGCGTTCGCCTCGCACGCGATCGATCACGCACCGCTCGCGATGACTGGGCTGTCGACCCACGACACGAAGCGCAGCGAGGACGTGCGCATGCGCCTGAACGTCCTGTCGGAGTGCGCCCTCGACTGGACCGTCCACATCGAGCGGCTGCGCGAGGCGACGGCGGAGCTGCGCACGCCGCTCGTCGACGGACGTATCGAGAACTTCCTGTGGCAGACGCTCGCCGGCACCTGGACCGACGACGGACCGATCGCGATCGAGCGGCTCGAGCGCTACCTCGAGAAGGCGATGCGCGAGGCCAAGACGCACACCACGTGGACCGAGCAGGACGCCGACTACGAGTCGGCGGTGCTCGCGCTCGCACGCGGTGCGATCCTGCATCCGACCGTGATCGCCGCCCACGAGGACTGGATCGTGCTGACCGCCGACGCGGTGCGCGCGGCGACCCTCGGGGTCAAGCTCGTGCAACTGACGCTGCCGGGCGTCGCCGACGTCTATCAGGGCAGCGAGGCGCCGATCGTGTCGCTGGTCGACCCGGACAACCGCCGTGCCGTGGACTTCGACGCGCTCGACACACGCCTCGCCGCGCTCGACGGCGGCGCGCGACCGGACAGCCTCGCCGACGAGAAGCTGCTGGTCACCTCGCGCGCGCTCCGCGTTCGCCGTGATCTGGCGGACGCGTTCACCGGCACCGGCGCGGGCTATCGCTCGCTGCCGGCCTCGACCGGCAACGCGTTCACGTTCGCCCGCACCGTGGCCGATCAGGCTCGCGTCGTCGTCGTGACGACGCGGCTGGCGCTGTCGCTCGCCCGCTACGGCGGCTGGCAGGAGCACACCGTGTCGCTTCCCTCGGTCGCCACCGGACGCTGGCGCTGCACGCTGACGGATCGGGTGTTCGACGCCGGCGAGACTCGTCTGGACGAGCTGCTCGCGACGCTGCCGGTCGCGTTGCTCGTGGTCGACGGCACCGGAGAACACGGACAGTGAGTAACGACGATTCCCTGAACCCCGCCGTCGACGACGGCCGCTTCGACGACCCCGACCCTGCCGCCGAATGGAGCGAGGACGGCTGGCGCGCCGCGGTCTGGGCGCCGAACGCCCGTGCGCTCGAGGTCGTGACGAACGGCACGCGCCTGCCGATGAGCCACGACGACGTCGGCTGGTGGCGCATGGACGGGCGCCTCGCCCACGGCAGCGACTACGCGTTCTCGGTGGACGGCGGCGAGCCGCGCCCCGACCCGCGCAGCGCCTGGCAGCCGCACGGCGTGCACGGACCGAGTCGCGTGTTCGACCCGCGCCGGCACGCTTGGCGCTCGGCGGACTGGCCCGGGCGCGACGCGCGCGGCGCCGTGACGATGGAGGTGCACGTCGGCACGTTCACGCCGGAGGGCACTCTGGATGCGGCGATCGAGCGGCTCGATCACCTCGTCGATCTCGGCGTCGACATGATCGAGCTGATGCCCGTCGCGGCGTTCGCGGGCGAGCACGGCTGGGGCTACGACGGCGTGGTACCGTTCGCCGTGCACGCGCCCTACGGCGGACCCGCCGCGCTGCAGCGGTTCGTCGACGCGGCGCATTCACGCGGGCTCGCCGTCTGCCTCGACGTCGTCTACAACCACCTCGGTCCGTCGGGCAACTACCTCGCCACGTTCGGCCCGTACTTCACCGATCGGCACGACACGCCCTGGGGCCAGGCGATCAACCTCGACGACGACGGCGCGGTCGAGGTCCGTCAGTGGATCGTCGACAACGCCTGCCGCTGGTTCCGCGAGTTCCGCTTCGACGCGCTGCGACTGGACGCCGTGCACGCGCTCGTCGACGACTCCGATACCCATGTCCTCGCCGAGCTCGCCGAGCGTGTCGAGTGGCTCGCCGCCGAGATCGATCGACCGCTGTCGCTGATCGCCGAATCGGACCTGAACGACGCGCGCATGGTCGAGCCGCTGGCGAAGGGCGGCATGGGCATGACGATGCAATGGGCCGACGACGTGCATCACGCCATCAACGCGACGATGACCGGCGAGCGCCACGGGTACTACGTGGATTTCGGGCCGCCGGAGGTGCTGGAGAAGGCGCTGACCCGCGTGTTCGTGCATGACGGCGGCCACTCGACGTTCCGCGGCACGGACTGGGGCCGCCCGGTCCCGCCCGGCACCGATGGCCACCGCTTCGTCGCGTTCTACTCCGATCACGACCAGACCGGCAACCGTGCGCTCGGCGATCGCCCGGCCGCCCGTCACGACGACGACGGCAGCGGCATCGCCATCTCGGCGGCGCTGGTGCTGACCTCGGCGTTCAGCCCGATGCTGTTCATGGGCGACGAGTGGGGGGCGGCGACGCCGTGGCAGTTCTTCACCGATCACCGCGAGCCCGAGCTCGCCGAGGCGATCCGGAAAGGCCGCGCGAGCGAATTCGGCGGCCACGGCTGGGCCGAGCTCTACGGCGGCGACATCGACGTGCCCGACCCGCAGGCGCCGGAGACGTTCGCGGCGAGCAAGCTCGACTGGTCGGAGCTCGACGCGCCGCACCACCGACGGTTGCTCGACTGGCACCGCACGCTGATCCGGCTGCGGCGCGACGAGCCGGCGCTCGGCTCGGGCGACCTGGACGCGGTGCGCGTCGAGCGCGACGACGACGGCCGCTGGCTGGTCGTGCACCGGGGCGACATCCGCGTCGCGATCGTGCTCGACGGCGAGCCGATCGCGCTCGAGCTCGGGCCACTCGTCTCGACGTTACCGCTCGCGGCCTGGAAACCGGACGGGACGGGCGTCGAGGCGGACGGACGGGTCACGTTGCCGGGGCGCTCGGTGACCCTCCTGCGAACGCGCGCCGACGAGGCCTGACGGGAGCGCCCGGGCTCTTCCGCTCTCGTCACTCGCACGGTCAGCCTTCTTGGCTCCGGTGGCGTCGCTGGGCGTCGGCGAACGTCCTCGCGGTGCTCGGCACGAGTGAGTGGCCGATCGGGTCCGGACCCGGCTCCGGTTCGGGCCTTGGTCCGGGTGATGGCACGGGCTCCGGCTCGGACTGCATCGTGTCACCTGTCGCACCATCGTCGAGCTCGTCCGCGCCCTCGTCGGCAGTGACGCCGATCGTGTCCAGACCGGCCACGTCGGACCCGGCGGGCGTCCGGGCACCATCGGACCCGGAACAGGCGGCGACGAGCGATGCGCCGAACGCCAGCACGAGCGCGAGACGGACGAGAGGAAGGTGAGCTTCCGGCTGACGTGCGCAGATCCGCCGATCCGATCTGATGAACTGCCTCCTCCCGACCAGCTCCACCAGATCCCGCGGATGCGGCAGTTGCCCCGAACGCAGGACTCGCCCGCCCGGATCGACCCCACCGAGGGTGGATCGCCGCGGCTGTCGCAGATCGAGGGCTTGCCGGTCGGCTCGCGCCGGAGTGCACGCTTTCCTGCAGCTCGCAGGCATCGGATCGTGACTCTCCTGGTGCCCTACCCGATCGCCAGTCCGCGGCGCGTCTTCCACTTCCTCGACGATCAGGGTCACGACTGCAACCTGTATGTCACCGAGTCGGCATGCGTACCGTCTTTCTGCTTGCGGTGCTGCTTGTCGCGCTACCGCTGATCCGCACCTCCGACAGGGTCTGCGGCAACGTGCTCAGGGCGGGCGGCGACGCCGCCTACTCGCTGAAGATCCACATCGCCGAAGCCGCGCCGCTTGCGGAGAGACTCGTACCCTGAAGGGCATGAATGAGCCGCCGGTGCGCGCGTGCGCACCGGCCAGCCGTCGCTCCGGACGCGGCGCTGCTCCTGCCCGCACCGGTCGATCTTCACGTGCACGGCGGGGGCAGGCACGACGTGATGGACGGCGAGGCGGCCGTTCGCGGCATGCCGAAGCTGCACGCGCGGCACGGTACCGGCGCGCTGCTGGCCACCTCGGTGACTGCGCCGCTGCAGGAGGTCGATGCATTTCTCGACGCGGTGGCGCGCGTCATGGCCGACCCGGACGAGGACGGCGCCACGCTGCTCGGCGCGCACCTGGAAGGCCGGTTCATCAGTCCGGACAAGCTCGGCGCGCAGCCACCGCACGCGATGGCGCCCGACCCGGATCGTCTGGAATCGTGGTTCGTCGGCGGTGTGGTGAGGGTGATCACGTTCGCCCCCGAGATCGACCCGGACGGTGCGGTGCTCGCCGCCTGCCACCGTCACGGCGTGCGCGCGCAGATCGACCGCACGCTGTGCGACTGGGCGCAGGCGCACGCGGCGCTTCGTGCCGGCTGCGGCGTGCCCCACCTGTTCAACGCGATGGGCGGCGTCGGGCACCGCGGCGGCAACACCGCCACCGCGGCATTGGCCTGGGCCGGACACGCCGAGATCGTCACCGACGGCCTTTCACGTGCCCCGGGCCGAATTCGAACTGGCACGGCGTGCGGTGCCGGGCTCGTATCAGGTGCCCGACGGCACCGCCCCTTCGGGCATGCCGGACGGGCACTACGCGCTGGGTTCGTACACCGTACTAGCAGCGTGACGGGCGTGTGTCGTTGCCGGACGGAACGCTGGCCGGCAGTTGCCGGACGCAGCGCGCCTCGCTGCAGGCGCTGCGCGGCCGGGACCTGGACTGGCACGCGATCGATGCGCCGAGCAGTGCGGTGCCGGGGCGCTGGCTGGGTGATGAGCGCGTCGGCCGGATCGGACCGGGGGCGCTGGCGCACCGGCTGGAGATTCGGGACGATGTACCGGTGGCGCGGTGGCGGGGCGGTCGGCGCCATGCCTGGGATGCGGCTACCGGTCCGGGGTGATGAGCGAGTACACCCGCACCCGGCGATCGGTCTAGCGGGTACCGGCGACCACCCGTTCGTTCTCGATCCGGGTCATCCAGTAGTCCACATCGACGTGCTCGTCGCCCAGCAGATGGCGCCAGAGCCGAATCCGGTTCAGGTATTCCAGGCGGCCGGTGTCCTGTTCGAACCAGGGCTCCGGTGTCATCAGGATGCGGTGGACGGCATCGCGATCCGCATCGGGATCGGTCCAGAAGATCGGTGAAGCCGCACGAGTCCGGGTTGCTGCATCGCCCATGTTCCAGAGCCTGCGCTGCGGCTCGGTCGGACACAGGCGAAGTTTCAATACCTGTCGAAGACGCGTGGAGCGGTTCGCCCCCGCGCCATGCCAAAGCCCGTGGTGGAACAGTACCACCGTGCCCGCCGGGCACACGATGCGCCGCTGCCCGGCCAGGTTCTGATAACGAGCGATGGCCATCTCGTTGATGATGCGCAGGTGGGTGCCGGGCACATAGCGCGTACCGCCCATCGTCTCGAGGGTATCGTGCGGGAAATAGAACAGCTGGATGTCGAAGGTGCGGCGAATGTCGATGGTCGAGTCCGCGTGCGTGTGCTGGGCGGTACCGCCAGGCGTCGTCGAGTGCAGATAGTGATGATCGAGCACGCAGCGTTCTCCGACAAGGCTTGCAATCGCGCCGGCGACCTCGGGCACCTGCACCATGCGTGCTATCGCGCTCCCTTCGGTGTAGGCATCGACCAAGGGCGTGCCGGGCGCGATGGCCGGCACCGCGCCCGACGCGATCAGCCGTCTGCGCAACTGCGATGGAGACTCGTCATCGAGTGGCGTCAGCTCCTGCATCAACGCAAGGTTGATCGCATCGGGAACGACCGCCTCGAGTTCGAGGAATCCGCGCGCGACGAAGTGCGCCATCTGTACATCATCCAACCGGATCATCGCATCACCTCCTCGCCGGTGGTGCGATCGATCAGTTTCTCGAACACGAACTCGTACTTCAGGTAGTCGGTGTTGAATTCCGCGCCCGGCGCATGAGGCGAAAGGGAACTCATCTGAATCATTCGCCAGCCGTCGCGCAGCGCGTCCATGCCGCGTCGATACGGCGGGTCGTCGCCGTCTCCGGGTTGTTCGCCGAACGCATCGTCCGGGCTCGCTCCGTCATGGCACGACCAGGCGATCACGTCCGCGTCCAGCGCCGAGTTCGCCAGGTACAGGATCAATACCCGCTGTCTCACTACCATGTCTGCACCTTGTTCCCGTCGAGTTGGACGTGCGAGCGAGCGGATCATCTGGTTTGTCGCGACATTATCGACTCCGCCGGCAATCCGCGCTCGATCAGCGACGCGATCGCCCGCAGGTCATCGCCTGCGTGCTCGAAGAAGCGCAGGAAGGCTTCGCAGAAATAGTTGACGTCCGGCTCACCGCCCTCGCTCGTGACGAAGCGATGCTTCGGACATCCGCCGTTGCATGCGAAACGGTAGTCGCAGGCGTTGCAGACGGTCGGCAGGGTGGTGCGCTTCGCACGCCCGAAGGCGCGCTGCTCCGGCGACGAGGCCAGCTCCACGAGCGCCTCCTCGGTGATGTTGCCGAGCCGATAGGCGGGATAGACGTACTGGTCGCACGCGTACAGGTCCCCATTGTGTTCGAGGGCAAGCGCATTGCCGCACTCCTCGCTGAACCAGCACATCGAGGAGGGGTAGCCCGACCAGAGGCCGATCTGCGTTTCGAAGAACTGGATGAAGCAGCGGCCGACATCGCGTGCTATCCAGGCGTCGAAGAGCTCGCACAGGAAGCGTCCGTACTGCCGCGGCAGGACACTGAACGGCATGATCCCGGGAGACGCGGTGCCCGGGGCGCCGACCTCCGGTGAACTGAACGAGGTGCCGTCGACGCTGCGTTCGACCAACGGGATGAACTGCAAGTGAGCGACCTGGTGCTTGCGAAAGAACCGATAGAGTTCGCTTGCGTGGGCAGCGTTGTGGCGGCTAACGACACAGATGACGTTGAACGCGACCCCATATCGCTTGAGCAGCCTGAGGGCCAGCATGACCTTGTCGAAGGTGCCCTGCCCGCGACGGTCCAGGCGATGCCGGTCATGGTACTCGCGCGGCCCGTCCAGGCTCAATCCAATGAGGAAATCGTGCCGACGGAAGAAGCGGCACCATGACGCATCGAGCAGCAGTCCGTTGGTCTGGACCGTGTTCAGGATGGTCACGCCTGAAGGGGCGTACTTTCCCTGCAGCTCGATCGCGCGCTCGTAGAAGTCGCGGCCGACCAGCGTCGGTTCTCCGCCCTGCCAGGCAAACACGATCTCGCGTTGTCCCGTCGCGTGCTGCGCATCGATGTGCTGTCGCACGAAGCTGTCCAGCACGCTGTCGCTCATCGCGAACTTGCGCGTTCCCGGATAGTACTGCTCCTTGTCAAGGTAGTAACAGTAGCTGCAATCGATGTTGCAGCGCGGCCCGTTCGGCTTGAGCATCACCTCGAACGGCCGGGCATCCGCACCGGTGGATGAACGGCGTGTCGATGTCGATGTCGGAGCCGGCCCGGAAACGGGCACGGCCGCAGGCCTGGTCATGCGTTCGCTCCAGTGCGCCAGCCGACGTCGATCTGCATCGGCAGGATGCGCTCGGTCACCGGTGCATCGGGGTCGGCGATCCGCGCCAGCAGCAGCTCGCACGCTTGTCGCCCGATCGCGTAGGCATCCTGGCGAACGACCGCGACGAACGGGTCGTAAAGGCCGCGAAACTCTTGCGCCAGCGGATCGAAGCTGGCGACCGCGCGCCGTTTGCCGATCGCGGCGAGCCCCTTGAGCACACCCAGGCCGAGCACGTTGTTGGCGGCGATGAGTATCGGCGCCAACACGTTCTTCCTGTCGAGCTCATGCACCTGGGTGATACCGACTTCCAGGCGAAAGGGGCCACGGACCACATCCAGCTGGATGCCGCGAGGGCGTAGCTCGTCAACGAGTCCACGAACGCGTTCGTCGGTCGAATGACTGCCCACCGGACCGCCTATGAAGGCGATGCGCGTGCACCCGATGGCGTCGACGCGGTCATCGGGAATCGCCGGATCGAGCAGGCGGCGGACCAGCAGGCGTGCGCCCTGATAGGAGTCGGCTCGCACGACATCGACATCCAGTGCGGCGATGGGCTGATCGATCAGCACGGTAGGAATGCGGTGGCGTGCCAGCGCGGACAAGCCGCCGCCGTTCGGCTCGGCCGGCACCACCAACGTACCATCGACCCGGCGCCCGACCATGTCCGCGATGTACCCTCGCTCCTTGTCCGGGTCTTCATCGCTGTTGCAGATGTAGACGGTCAGGCCGGCGGCGTGAGCCGCGTCCTCGACGCCGCGTGCGACCGTGGTATTGAACGGGTTGGTGATGTTCGGCACCACCAGCGCCAGGCTGCGGGACTCGCCGTGGAAGAATGCGCGCGCCGTGCGGTTCTGCACGTAGCCGAGGCGATCGACCGCGGCCGCGACGCGAACGCGCGTTCGCTCCGACAACTTTTCCGGCGCGTTGAAGAAACGCGACACGGTCATCGTCGACACGCGAGCCGCCTGAGCGATATCGGTACTGGTGACCGAATGCCTCAAGGGCGGAGCCACTCGACGTACACGTAGTAGGCACCGATGCGCCCCCCGTCGCGCATCAGCAGCGTCGCCTCGAGGTCGGTCTGGCCCGCCGACACGTAGCGCTCGAACGTGATCGATCCGCTGCCCGGAGCCGCCTCCGCTCGCGATGCGGCTTCCCCGATGACAAGCTCGCCGCGGCGGATGGGCAGTGCGACGCTGTCGCCACTGGCCCCGTGGCGCCTCGAGCGCGCTCGCTGATCCGGATCGCAGGCGTCGGCGGGCAGGGCGTCGAGCGCGCTGCCGAGTTCAGCCGGCCAGCGTCGCAGTTCGAAGCGATAGTGCCCCGGCCGCGCGAACCCGACGAACCATCGCCCGCAGCCGGGTACCGCCTGGCGCACGTGCGGTTGGTCCCAGGCGATGTCGCCCATCGCGTCCATCGCATCCAGGCGTGTGGGGTTCTCGTGCGCATCGCCGAGCACCAGCGGTGCGCGCTCGGCGAGTTCACCCTGCAGGTCATCCCACCACGCGGCATGGCGCGCCCGAAGGCAGGCGACGATCCCCGGATGCGCCCCAGCGATATCGTGACGCTGTCCGGGATCGGCTTGCACATCATAGAGCTCGCGCCCTTCGATCAGCCGCCAGCGCCCGGCCAGCACGGCGTTCTCCCAGCGCGCGGGTGGATCCGGACCCTGCTGGTTCTGCATCACCAGTATCGGTACGCGTGTCGGATCGTCGTCGATCGGCACGCACTCGCGACCCGCGAGCGCCGCCAGTGCGCTGGTGCCGTCAAGTGCCGCGCCGGGTGACACCGGGTCGGGCGACGGTGCCAGTTCGCAGAGTTCCGTCAACGTCGGCAGCAGGTCGAGATAACTGATCATCTGCGGCACGTCCCGATCGACGAGCCCGCCGGCGGGATAGCGCAAGAAGAACGGTACCTTGTGACCGCCGTCGTACCAGGACGCCTTCTTACCGCGCAAGCCGGCGTTGTAGCCCCGCTGCACGAAGCCGTCCGTATCGCAGACGCAGCCGCCCGATGTGCCGTTGTCGGTCAGGAACACGAGCACGGTATCGCGCTCCAGGCCCCGCGCCTGCAGGTGGGCGCGAAGTCGTCCCACGTTCTCGTCGATGTTGGCGATCATCCCGTAGAACTCGGGCTCGACGATATCGGGATGTCCGCGGTAGGGCGATGCGTAGCGATCGGCGACGAAGTAGGGCGTGTGCGGTGCGTTGGTCATGATGCAGGCAAGGAACGGCGAATCGTCCTCGTCGATGAAACGGGTTGCCTGCTGGAACCACACGTCGGTGCAGTAGCCCTCGAACCGCATCGCGTGCCCATCGCTTTCGTAGGTGTCGTCGAAGTAGTCGTTGCCCCAGAAGTCGGGCGTCTGTCCGACGCCGCCTCCCTTGTGGGCGACCACGCGCGAAAACCCGCGATCCTGCGGGCGGTAGGGCCAGGCATCACCCAGATGCCACTTGCCGAACAGTCCGGTGCGGTAGCCGTTCGAGGCGAACAGTTCCGCCAGCGTGCGTTCGCGGCGCTTGAGCAGTGACCGTCCCCAGGCGGTCGCCCAGGCGCCGTTGCGCAACGGATGACGAGCGGTCATCAATCCGCCACGCGTCGGCGTGCACAGTGGGGCGACGCGCCCTTCGTCATCCTCGTCGTCGGCGTGAACGGCGCGGGCAAGACGACCACGATCGGCAAGCTCGCGAGGCAACTCGAGGACGGCGGCAAGAGCGTGATGCTGGCGGCCGGGGACACCTTCCGCGCCGCCGCCGTCGAGCAGCTGCAGGGCTGGGGCGAGCGCAACGGCGTGCCCGTGATCTCCCAGGGCACAGGCGCGGACTCGGCCTCGGTCGTGTTCGACGCGCTGCAGTCGGCAAGGGCGCGCGGTATCGACGTCCTGATCGCGGACACGGCCGGCCGCCTGCACACGCAATCCGGACTCATGGACGAGTTGGCCAAGGTCAAGCGCGTGCTCGGCAAGCTCGATCCGACCGCCCCCCAGGAGACCCTGCTGGTCCTCGACGGCGGCACGGGGCAGAACGCGATCTCGCAGGTCGAGCAATTCCACGCGGCCATGGCGCTCACCGGCCTCGTCGTCACCAAGCTCGACGGAACCGCTCGCGGCGGCATCGTGTTCGCGATCGCCGAGCGTACGGGGCTTCCGATCCGTTTCATCGGCGTCGGCGAGCAGGTCGAGGACCTCGAGGCCTTCGAGGCACGTCGCTACGTCGACGCGCTGGTGTCGATCGACGAGTCGTGAGGGGCTCGCGGTGATCGCCTTCGATCACGTCGGGCTCGCCTACCCGAGAGGGCGCCCCGCACTCGACGATGTCTCGTTCACGCTACGCGAAGGCTCCTTCACCTTTCTGACCGGGCATTCCGGCGCAGGCAAGAGTTCGCTGCTACGGCTCGTGGCCCTGCTCGAACGGCCGACGAGTGGCGCACTGCGCGTCGGCGGTGTCGACTACGCGACGCTCAGGCCCAGACGCGAGGCGATCCTGCGACGCCGCATGGGGCTGGTCTTCCAGGACAACCGGCTCCTCGACGACCGCAGCGTGTTCGACAACGTGGCTCTGCCGCTCGTCATCGGGCGCTTCTCGCTCGCCGACATCCGCACCCGCGTCGGCGCGGCGCTCGCCAGGGTCGGACTGGACGGCCACGCGGCGGACTATCCGACGACGTTGTCGGGTGGCGAGCGGCAGCGGGTGGGCATCGCGCGCGCGATCGTCGCCCGTCCGCGCCTGTTGCTGGCGGACGAACCGACCGGCAATCTCGATCCCGGGATCAGCGCGGACATCCTCGAATTGTTCCTGCAGTTCAACGCCTCGGGCGTCACCGTCCTGTTCGCGACTCACGACACCGGTCTGCTCGAGGCCTTCGACTTCCCCCGGCTCACGCTGGCCGCCGGACGCCTGGCCGCATCGGGCGCCGGCCCGCGCTCTCCTGAAGGCGCGCCGCAGCGAGGTTGCTCGCGATCAGGCGCGACGCCACGTGCGCGCTCTCCCGCTCGAGCTCCGCATCGTCCTTCGCCGCCTCCGCGACGACGCGCTCGCGATCGGCCTGCACACGGGACCAGGTCTGGAGGGCGGCGAAGAAGGCGAGCCCGAGCGAGACGACCAGCGCTCCGGCAATGACCCGGGTGACGGTCCGTTGTACTTTCGCCGTCCTGGCCTGCGCCGTGATGCGCGCGGCCTGCTCGTCGGCTATGGCGCGCGTCCGGGCGAGTTCCTGCTCGCGCGCCTCGGCCTCGCGGTGCCGGGCACGCTCTCGCTCGCGGGCCTCCGCGCTGTGCTCGAGGAACGCCATCGCCCGCTCGAAGCCCGGGCCATAACGCGCGGCCCAGGTGGCGTTCGGTCCGTCGCGACGCCGCCACTCCAGCGCGAGGGCGAGGTCCGGGTCTCGCCACAGTCCCGCCTCGCCGCGATCGTGCAGCGCTGCGGTCTCGGCCAGACGTCGGTAGATCCGGGTGGACTGCGCCTCGTCGTCGGCCCAGCGACCGAGTCGACGCCACTGGCGCATCAGGCTCTCGTGAGAGATGTCGACCACGGTCGTCGGCAGGAGCGGCTCGTTCGCGGGCGGCATCAGAAACGAGCGTCCGGGGGCACGGAACACCTCGATGACCGCCTCGAGCTCCTCGACGTCGGCTTCGCACACGTCCAGGAGGGCCGCGAAGGTGCTCGGCCGGCGCACGCCGCGCGGATCGGTGGACCGGTCGGTCAGCGCCTGGAACAGGCGACGGGCCAGGTCGCGCGGACGGCCCTCGTCCAGTTCCGCAAGCGCCTTCTCGAGGTGCCGGTCCAGCGCGTTCGCCATGCTGCCGATCGCGCTGTAGTGGCGGAGATTCAGCGGCCCCTCGCCACCTTCCTCCCGGCGCGTCGCCCAGACGCGATTCAGCGCGTGCTGCAGGATCGGCAGTCGGTCCGGGTCATCGCCCAGGTCATTCAGGAGTCGCGTGGTCAGGACCGGCAGGATCTCGGCCCCGGAGACCGCGACCGGTCCGGTGATCGCCAGACGCCGCTCTTCCCGGCTCATCCTCGGCACGAGGTACTGGCCGGCGTTGATCGCTTCGGCCAGGCCGGACAGTCGCGCGCAGTCGCCGAGGAAGTCCGAGCGCATCGTCAGCACGACATGCACCGGGAGATGCGTCCGGCGACTCGCCTCGAGCAGCAGGTTCACGAAGCCGCTCGCCCGGTCATCCGCATCGTCCTCACCCGACGCGGCATCGGGATCCCGGTAGCGGAAGAGTTCCTCGAACTGATCGACGACCACGAGCAGGTTCATGTCCCCGGGAAGGCGCGCCTGCTCGCGAACGTCGACCAGGCCCAGGCGACTCATGCGCAGGTTCGCCTCCGGGAGGCTCTCGAGCGGAACCCCTTCCACCTCGACATCGTCGAACAGGACGCCCGGCACGGCGAGCGCCTTCGCGAGCGAGGCGATCGGATCGCCGCCCGGCCGCATCTGGGCGATTCGCCAGTGCGTGCCGGCGCTCGCCATCAGTCCGCTCCTGAGAGCGACGCGGAGACCGCAGTTGACGAGCGAGGACTTGCCGCTGCCGGAGCTCCCGATCACCGCGAGGAAGCGCGTCGCGGCGAGCTTGTCGACCATCGCGTCGGTACGACTCTCGCGCCCGAAGAAGAGGTGTTCCTCGCCCTCGCGGAACGGGCGAAGGCCGGGGAAGGGGTTGTCCGGGATCGAGAGCGCGCGAGCGGGAACGCGTGTGACCGAGCCCGCCCGCTCGCGCACGGCGCTGCTCAAACCGCCACCGCCGAGGCGCCGACCGACTCCAGGATCGCGCTCATGCGCGCCTCGACCAATCCGTCGAGCCCGTCGACGAGGTTCACCTCGCCCATGTCGATCAGATCGTCCTTGTCGTGCGAGCCGGGTGCCGCGAGGTAGGTATGGACCGGCGGAAGGTCGCCGCGCGTCCGGAACACCGGCAGTTTCTTGAGTTCGGTGTCGATGGTCCGCTTCCAGGCCTCGTCGCCCCGCCCGTAATAGAGGATCACGGCGTCGCAGCGCGCGAGCAGTCGCTGATTCGCCGCCCGTACCTCGGCCGCCTCCCCCTCGAAGGCCGGCAGGGTGACCTCGATGCCGCGCGTCCTCAGGAAACGCCGCAACGGTACCGTCCCCTTGCGATCGTCGCTCGTGCACAGCAGGTGCACGAGCGACGATCCGTCGTCCGCCGGGGCAGGCTCGTGCAATGAGGCCTCCGGCGTCTGCCGCTTCCGCTCGAGCACGTCGAACACCGCGCGCTTGAGACTCTCCATGCTCCCGGCGACGAGATCCGCCCCGCGCTGAGCCGAGTCGTCCTCCTGCAAGCGCGCCACGAAGGCGCGCTGCCGAGCCCCCTCGGCGCCCGTCCCGTGGGGCAGCCAGATCAGTCGTTCCAGCCCGTGCGCATCGCTGCGCGCAGCTGCGAGCTCGTTCTGCAACTCCGGCACCGGCGTCCTGCCCGGCCCGTCCGGCACCGCACCGCCGTATGCGCCGATCGGGTGGATGGCAAGCTCCGCCCGCGCGAGCAAGGCCTCCACCTCGGCGACGTACCCCGCCTCGTCACGCGGCAGGTGGCGATCGGGCATCACCGTGTGCCCGAGCCGGGTCAGCTCGGTCTGCAGCCTCTCGCGATCCTCCTTCAGATCGAAGCTGCACTCGGCAAGATAGATACAGCTCCCGGCCGTTCGCCCGAGGTCGACCTCCGTCGGGGTCGCGGTGGCGGACCCGCCCAGCGGGACTGACTCGGACACGGCGTCGGACGTCCCGGCGTCTTCGAGGGCGTCTAGCAGCTGAGCGATCTCGTACGCAAGCTTGTTCACCTTGCGGTTGAAGTCCTGTGCGTACTTGTCTCCGTAGCGCGCGTCGAGCTCCATCGGCGTACCGTCCTCCAGGGTGAAGAACTCGTAGCCGAGGAGGGACTTCATCAACGGCGGCAGCGGCTCCTCGCTCGCCACCGGCGTCTTCAGCACCTTGAACACGCGGGCCTTGTTGGACACCACGATGCCGCCGCCGGCTTCCGCCCGAGCGCAGAACTCGGTGACCTCGCGCGTGCACCATCGCGACTTCAGGTAGCGCGGCGACAGGACCGACAGAAGCACCGCGGTGCGCCCGAACTGATCGACGATCTCGTCGGCGAACACGTCGTTGCCCTGTAGCTTGTCGTCGCGCCAGATGCGCGCCCTCTTGCCGAGACGCATGCTCAGCAGCGCGTTCAGCGAGACGTGGAAGCGGCTGATCCAGCCTTCCTCGTTCGCCGTCAGCGGCAGATTGTCGATGTGGGCGTAGCTGATGAACAGATCCTTGTCGAACGTGGTCATGCGGGTCGAGATCCGTGGTGCGTTCAGCGCTCGTCGAGCGCTTCGTAGGTGGCCTCGAAGCGGGCGCTCGCGATGGCCCAGCTGTCGCGGCCCTCGGCATCGTTCGAGACCACGAAGTCTCCGGCCTCGTAGCGTGTCGATCCTTCCTTCGTCTCGATTCGACCCGCCTCGCTCGCACGCTCGGCCCAGACCGTCGCGCGCTTCTCGTAGCGCCCCGGCGAGACCGCCGAGTAGGTCGCGGCGAAGGTGTCGGCATCGACGGTGTGAACCTCGCCGTCATCGTCCACGATCCAGTCTCCGCCCTTGCAGTGTTGTTCACTGCCCCATCTTCGGTAGGTGAAGCCTTCCGTGTCGAATGCGAGGCGCACGGCCGTCACCGCCTGGCCGGGCCTCTTCCGATATCGTCGGCGTGTCACGGCGCGAAACCGTCGAAGTGGGCGGCACGCACGTCCCGCTCGGCCACGGCGCGCCCGACACGCTGCAGATCGGGGATGCCGTCGACGGCGTCGAGCTTCTGCACCTTCCCGGGGCTCGCGTCGTCGATCCCGAGGACGGCGAGCCCGCCGGCCGAAAGGTCGGCGTTATAGCGCACGTAGGTGAAGAGCTTGTCCGCGGCCGCACGGCGCGAGGCGGAGCCGTTCGCCAGGCACATGTCACCCACCTCGCGGTCGATCGGCGCACCGGAGAGGCAGTTCCCGAAGGTCCGGCACGGCAATTCCTGTTCGTTCTGCGCGGCGAACATCGGCGCGGACGGAAGGGTGCTCGCGTTGTAAAGGATGTTCATGTCGCCCGGGGCGAGTCCGGCGTCGGCCATCGCGTTGGTGCCCGTGCCGACGGAGACGAGCGGGATGGCCTTCTCGCCCATCGGCCAACCGAGTCGGTACGGCTCGGCCGTCGCCAACAGCATGGTGTGGAAGGACGGGTTGTCGTCGCCGGTGATGGCGCCGTCGACGAACCGGAACTCGTGCTTGCCGACGGTGACGCATTCGGGCGGGAAACAGACGGGCGCGGCGGTGCTCGCCCGCACGAGCTGCCACAGCGGAATCTCCGGATTGCCGTGAACGCGGTGGGGCGCGTCGTACGGCGCCATGGGGTCGTTCGAGATCGGCCATGGAAAGTCGCTCGTCGCGTTCGCGCATCACCCGCATCAGCAAGGACTTCAGCCGATCGCTGCCGAGCGTCACGTGATCACCGTTCGCCTCGCGCCCGATCTCGTCCTGAAGGAGCTCGCGCAACGGGTCGGCGTCGTGGCGGTGATGCAGGCGCCGCCGCAGCGAGTCCTCGTCGAACATCTCCTCCGCTCTCGTGTCGTAGAAGCGCCGCACGTGCTCGACCGACCAGCCCAGCGAGAGGCAGGTCGCGAGAATCGCACCGGTGATGGTGCCGGCGATGTCTGCGGCGATGTTGTTTTCCATTTTCATTGCTTCAAGGATGATTAAGCTTTCCCCTTCTTTTACCATATCACCTTTCTTCACTACAATTTCGATAACTTTACCAGGCATAGGCGCTTTAATATCTTTTAGCTTGGCACTTTTGGCACTGAGTAAACCAAGATCCTTGATAAGTATATCAAGCGCGGTCTCTATCTCGCAATGGTGTTTCTGTCCGTTTAAGGAAAGGATAATTTCCTTTTTTGATACATCGAGATGGTGTACCTCTATCTGGTGGTTAGCAGCTTCATAAATCAAACTGTAAGTTCCATCAACTTTTTTCTGAAGATCTAGTGCTTCACTTAGATTTACTTCTACTGTATGGTCACCGTTTATCTTTACGCGCATTTTGTTT